>Ga0196976_1000415_pt1 | contig 27206 bp, 24 predicted proteins | sample S3v_513CmetaG_FD_148644 | JGI IMG/M metagenome (GOLD analysis project Ga0196976, IMG submission 148644) | Soil microbial communities from Anza Borrego desert, Southern California, United States - S3+v_5-13C | ecosystem: Environmental > Terrestrial > Soil > Desert | place: USA: California...
TCGGCAGCATTCAGCCTAACCATGCTGGTGGGAACGCCGGAGGGAGACGCGTATACGTTATCGGAATATACGGAGATGCTGAGGAATGCCGGGTACAGCGGTGTCGATCATAGACCGTTGAGCCCGCTGGCACATGACGTGATCATCGGTCGGAAGTAGCCTAGGATGCCGGACGGCCACCTGTCCGAGGGTAGTCTTTTGCTTAGCGGCGCGCCGCAAATTGAGCTTCGTTGATTATCGAACGCATCCAACCACGCGACGGAGGAATTAGATGCCCAAGAGAGTTGCCGCAAAGAAGGGAAGCAATAAGGCAGCCTCGAGTACGCGTGGTGTCAGCAAGGCTGTAGTTGACGAACTACAGCGCTCGAAGGGAGATGTGTCCCACGCCGACAAACCGAGTCGCGCCAGCGGACGCCGTGCGGCACGCATCGCAAACAAAATGGCAGGGAAATCGAGCAGCACCAGTCGCGACAAGTCCAGCGCACGCAACCGAAGCACGGGCAGCGGGAAGAAGAAGCGCTCGAACTAGCGAGCGTCGCCTGCTGCGCGCTGGTCGCACCACTCGAGAAACTTTGTGAAAGCTTGGCCGCGGTGACTCACCGCGGCTTTTTCTGTGGCCGACAGCTCAGCGAAGGTCTTCCTCAGTTCTTGGAAGTAGAACATAGGGTCGTATCCAAAACCGCCGGTGCCGCGCAGTTCGTATAGCAGCACGCCTTCCGCTTTGCCCTCGAACGTAGCCAGCGTCTGGCCATCGCGTGCAACGGCAATCACGCAAACGAAGCGCGCTGTGCGCTTCTCGTCCGGAACGCCCTCCATCTCAAGTAGTACTTTGCGGTTGTTCGCGTCATCAAGAGGCTCCCCAGGGTGGTCTCCGGCGGCGTATCGCGCGGACCAGACTCCCGGAGCGCCATGGAGCGCATCTACGGCGAGCCCTGAGTCATCCGCCATCACCAACTCACCGGGCACGTAGCGGCTGTAGTGTTCGGCCTTCTTTCGCGCGTTCTCCTGGAATGTCGCGCCGTCCTCGACGGCCAGCGGCAGTGTGTTGAAGTCGGGGATCAATTCCACCGTTACACCGTGGAGAGATGCGACTGCGGCGAAATCGCGAAGTTTCCCCTTGTTCGACGAAGCGATCAAGACATGCATGCAACTAAGTGTCGCGGTTCCCGAGGCATTCGGGCAAGTCCTGGCAGACGGCTGCGGCGGATGAGTGTTTCAGCACATTCCTGGGACGACTCGTCCCGGCAGCGCAACCTTTCTATCAAGGTGGTGTTCACCTGTTCTAGCTCTTTCCGAATCGTCGACGACCGACCCGCCCTTATTCGTCCCAGGGGGTGCGAAATCGCTCGAACACAGAAGGCCCAGGTTCCGATCAAGAAACTGCCGCCGACAAAGCAGTCGGCTGCTAAGCCTCCGAAGAACGTAACAAAGGAAGCGAGCAAGACCGAACCGTACATCCTACGCAGCTACTAGCAGTTATGCTGACGCGGCCAGCAGTTGCCCATCACACCTTAGTGTGATACAACTCTGGCCCACGTGAGGATGGCGCTCCGGGGTCTCATCTTACCGCGCCCGAAATTACCCCTGCGCCTGGAATCAAATTTCGAATAGCGGAGGCTCTGCACCTCCGAGGAGTGTTCTATGGCAACCGCGATTTCTCCACGTTATCCCGAGACTGCCGTTTCGGATTTTCTTGCGCGCAAGCACCGCCTGCTGATCAACGGAAGGTGGGTTGAATCAAGTTCCGGGAAGACGTTCGCCACCCTTGATCCTGCGACGGGCGAGGTGCTCTCGCATGTAGCCGATGGCAACAAGGAGGACATTGACCGCGCCGTCGCGGCCGCCCGCAATGCCTTCGACAAGGGCCCGTGGCGCCGCATGGCACCATCTGAGCGCGGCAAGCTAATGTGGAAGCTCGCCGATCTGATCGATGCGCACACCGAGGAGCTTGCGCAGCTTGAGTCGCTCGACAATGGCAAGCCGCTCGCCGTCGCGCGTGCGGCAGATGTTCCGCTCGCTGCGGATAACCTTCGCTATTTCGCGGGATGGGCGACGAAGATCGAAGGGAACACGATCAGCCTCTCCGTGCCGTATACGCCCGGCGCCCGCTATCACGCGTATACGCTTCGCGAGCCGATCGGCGTAGTGGGACAGATCATTCCGTGGAACTTCCCACTGCTGATGGCGGCATGGAAACTTGGGCCTGCGCTCGCGGCCGGGTGCACCATCGTTCTGAAACCGGCTGAACAAACTCCGCTTTCGGCGCTCTTCCTAGCCGAACTTATTCAGGAAGCCGGATTCCCAGACGGCGTGGTCAATGTCGTTACCGGCTTCGGCGAGACTGCGGGGGCGCCTCTCGTCGCGCATAACGACGTGGACAAGATCGCTTTCACAGGCTCGACAGAAGTGGGCAAACTGATCGTGCAAGCTGCGGCGGGCAATCTTAAGAAGGTCACGCTCGAACTCGGTGGCAAATCACCAAACGTGATCCTGAAAGATGCCGACCTCGAAACGGCGATACCCGGTGCTGCCAGCGCAATTTTCTTCAACCACGGACAGTGCTGCTGTGCCGGTTCACGTCTGTACGTTGAACAATCGATCTTCGACAAGGTTGTGGATGGTGTTGCGCAGCAGGCAAGCAAGATCAAAGTCGGTCCTGGGTTCGATCCGGGAACACAGATGGGTCCGCTCGTCAGTGAAGAACAGCTCAGTAGGGTGTGCGGATACATGGAATCCGGATTCAACGAAGGTGCGAAGGCGGTCGTCGGCGGCAAGCGAAAGGGCGAGAAGGGCTACTTTGTGGAGCCAACCGTGCTGGTAGACACTAACGAGAAGATGAAGGTCGTTCAGGAAGAGATATTTGGTCCCGTCGTGACAGCGATCCCGTTCAAGAGCGAAGAGGATCTCATCCCGAAGGCGAACGACACTGTGTACGGTCTGGCAGCCGGCATTTGGACGCGTGACATCAACCACGCCCATTCGCTCGCCGCAGAGATGCGTGCCGGCACAGTCTGGATCAACTGCTACAACATCTTCGACGCGGCGTTGCCGTTCGGAGGCTATAAGCAGAGCGGTTGGGGCCGCGAGATGGGGCACGACGCGCTGGAACTCTACACGGAGAAAAAGGCAGTTTGCGCTCGCATCGGTTAGGCCAAGCAGAAGCAGCGTCAAGGGCTGACCTCAAGGGGTCGGCCCTTTGTTCTTCCAGCATCGTGGCGCTTCATCACGGATTCTTAGAGCCATCCCTCCAACTCTTGGTGCACATCAGAACGCTTGCAACAAGAGACAACTCACCTAGGAGTGACCCATGAATGGAATACTTGCTTTCTTGGCGGGAGTGGCCAGCGCGATCGGGATCGCGTGGCTATACCAGAATAATCAGTCCTTCCGCAGCGCAGCAGACCAGGCTACCGACACACTTCAACAATCTTCGAACGCAGCCGCGAACCAGGTGCGAAACGCTGCATCAGTTGCTGGTGAGTTAGCGTCAACCGATCTGAACTCGTGCAGCAGGGAAGATCTGATGGGCCTCGGACTTTCGGAAGATCTCGCAAACCGCGTCGTTGAGAACCGACCATATCGAAGCAAGTTGGATTTGATTTCGCGACTGGTTATTCCCGAAGATGCGTACAACGCAATCAAGCAAAAAGTTGGGGTTGAGGAAGGTTCAGCTGATGAACCAATTAGGGTCGCGTCGTAGCTACGTTCGGCGTAAACATTGGCGCGGTGTCGCGCCTCTATCATTTCAAGTCACTAAGCTTCGCCGAGGTATTCCAGAACTCGGTTGACCATAATCTGAGGGTCGTTCATTTTTTGGAAAATACCTCGAACCAATCCTCTCAACTCATCTGGTTCCCACTCCCTTGCGGTCAGTGCAAAGACGTCAAGGCCTCCTTCCTGGGTGAGCCGTCTGGCTATATCAGCCAACGGCTCATCGGAGATATCGATATCCAACAGCGCGACATCAAACTTGCAGCGTTTCAGGAGCCGGTACGCCTGTTCGGCGGTAACCGCACTGATCACATTCAGGCCGGCTGTTTCCAGAACTAATTTCCGCGTTGAGAGTGCGTATTCTCCGGCCTCAAGGATGAGAACTATTCTTTCTTTCCGGCTGTGCCCTCTCCGTGCCACTGACATGCGCGGTTGGATGTCGGGCAGGGCCAAAGTGCTGTAGTTAGCCCAGGAACCAACAGTCGCCGGCTGTAAGGAGCGGCTAAATCTGCGCAGTAACTTGCGGGTTATTGCTGCGGTGCCACTCGGAATGCGGTGTATAGATGCCCGGAGTAGCCCACCTGAACGACTATTTCAGCATCTTCGTTTTTGGCATCAACTTAAACGAACTGGGGCTTCGGTTCATGTTAGCCACACGCACGCTCTCCTCCTGCTCCCGCTCGTACACACGCTGTTTGGCCTTCCTGGCGGCCCTCATGTTCCTCAGTGGCCAAGCTTTAGCACATACGCCTTGCACCCTAAGCGCGACACAGCCGTCGGTCACTATCTGCGAGCCCGCCAATGGTGCGACGGTGACCTCGCCCGTCCACATCGTGGCAGGGACGAATAGTGGCACCACCGTTACGCGAGTTGAGGTTTGGGTTGATGGAGTCAAAAAGTACCAGGTGAACGGACACGACCTCGACATTGACCTGGAGATGCCCCCTGGGACTCACCGACTCACGGTTCAGGCGTACAACGGCACGTATTTCAAGAAAACGGTGTACGTCACTGTGAGCGGTACGTCCGGTTTCTGCACCCCCAGTTCAACCTCTCCGTCAGTGACCATATGCACACCCCCGAGCAACTCGACGGTCAGCTCTCCTGTCGGCATCACGGCGGTGACAAATTCAAGCACGCCAGTGCAGTTCATGCAGGTCTACGTCGATGGCATCAAGAAGTTCCAGTCAAATGGCGGAACGCTGAACACAAGTCTCGCAATCACTTCCGGCACGCACCGCCTCACCGTGCAGGCGTACAACGGCACCTACTTCAAGGCTACCGAATACATCACCGTCAGTGGCGGTACGCAGCCGGTCACCGTAGCGGTAACTCCAGAGGGTGCGTCCATTCCTCCCGGGGGGTCGCTTCAGTTCACGGCGAACGTTTCGAACACGACGAACAAGAGCGTCACGTGGTGGGTCGATGGTGTTCAAGGCGGCAACAGTTCCCTTGGCACGATTTCATCTAGCGGGTTCTATACGGCGCCGAACGCCGAAGGCAGCCACAAAATCATGGCCGTGAGTGTCGCTGATCCGACGAAGAGCGCACAGGTCAGCGTCGGGGTGAGTTCGAGCGCAGGCTGCACGCCCGGAACCACGAATCCATCTGTGACCATCTGCACGCCGAAAGATGGGGATACGGTCGATTCACCCGTGCACGTGCAAGCGGTCACAACGTCGTCAACGGCGGTTCGTTCCATGCAAATCTATGTCGACGGTGTAAAGGTGCATCAGGTCTCCTCGAACACCCTTGATACAGAGATAGCCATGACATCTGGCACGCACCGCCTCACGGTGCAAGCGGATAACGGAACGACCGTCTTCAAAAAGACGATATACGTTACGGCGACGAACACGCCACAGATCAGCGTTTCGGTCAGTCCGGCGAGCGCCTCCATCGCAACAGGCGCGACGCAGCAATTCACGGCCTCAGTGCAGGACGCCACGAACACTGGTGTTACCTGGTCGGTGGATGGAATCCAAGGCGGAAACGGAACGGTCGGCCTAATCAGCAACTCAGGCCTCTACACCGCACCAAACACGGACAGCCGTCACACAATCACCGCAACGAGCGTCGCTGACCCAAGCAAGAGCGGCAATGCCAGCGTGACCGTAGGTACTCCCACCACGGCCACGTTTCCAGGACTGTTCGAATACAAGTATGGCAACGATCGTCGTGGCGCGAACCTATTTGAGACGACGTTAATGCCCAGCAACGTTAACGCGGCCAGCTTCGGCAAGAAGTGGACGTACACAGTTGATGGATACGTTTATGCACAGCCCCTTTATGTTCCGAACCTCACAATCGGGGGCAGGGTGCGCGACGTGATCTACGTCGCGACCGAGCACAACAGCGTTTACGCGTTCGACGCATCCGGGAGTACAACTTCGCCGCTCTGGAAGAAAAGCTTCCTGATCAACGGTGCGACCACGGTTCCTCAAAGCGACGTAGGCAGCACGATCTACCCGGAGATCGGAATCACTGGAACCCCGGTGATCGATCCAGCCACGAACACGCTCTACGTTGTTGCGGTCACGAAGGAGAGCGGATCTTACGTGCAGCGGCTGCACGCGCTTGATCTCATCACTGGTTCCGAGAAGTTTGGCGGTCCGAAGAAGATCGAGGCGTCTGTCAGCGGCACGGGTGATGGTAACGTCAACGGCACGATCGCATTCCAGGCAAAGATCCAGTTGCAGCGGCCGGCGCTGGCTCTCGTCGGAAACACGGTCTACATCGCGTGGGCTTCGCATGGAGACAACGGCCCGTACCACGGCTGGGTTCTCGGATACAACAAGAGCACGCTCAGTCGCGTGTCGGTGCACAACAACACTCCAAACGGCCGTCGCGGCGGCATCTGGATGAGTGGTGGGGGAATGGCAGTAGACGGCAGCGGCAACCTCTACTACATCTCTGGCAACGGTACTTTTACGGCGCACAATGGAGGTAAGGAATATGGCGACAGCATCGTTAAGCTCTCGCCATCGCTGACCGTGCTCGACTACTTCACTCCATTCGATCAGGCGAACATGAACTCGCACGACATCGACCTCGGTGTTGGAGGTCCGACACTGTTGCCGGGAGGCAAGATCGTCTTCGCCGACAAGAAGGGCTCGATCTACCTGGTGAACATAGGCGATATGGGCAAGTATCGATCGGGCAGCAACAGCCAGATATCGCAGTACATCGATCAGGCGCTTGGAAGCCACAATCACTCGCAACCTGCGTATTGGAACGGCAACATCTACATCAGCCAGGAGTCGGGTCCAGTGCACAAGTTCAGCTACGACGGGGCGTGGATCGGAACATCACCGGTCAAGACCAGCAAGTCGTTTGCGTTCCCGGGCGTGAATCCGGTCATCAGTGCCGATGGCAACGTGAACGGCATCATGTGGGTGATCGAGAAGCCGAGCAGCGGCGGAGGAGTTCTGCGTGCATATAACGCACTCACGATGACGGAGCTATATAACAGCGCTCAATCAGGCACACGCGATTCGCTTAGCACGGCAGTGAAGTTCACACCGGTGACGGTTGCAAACGGGAAGGTCATTGTTGGCCTCAAAGGGCAGGTCGCTGTCTTTGGGTTACTCAAGTGAGAAGCTCCGCTGCACTTGCGTTGATAGTTTGCGTGCTCGTAGGGACGAGCGCGCAGGGACAGGAACCGAAGAGGTGGATCGATTACCGCAACGACAAGTGGCAGTTCTGCGCTGCTTATCCGCAAGATTGGGACGCTCAGGAGTTGTTCTTCGGCGACGTACTGCGTGCGACGGCGAAGGGAAGTGAAATCGGAGGCGCTAGCGTTACGCTCGGCGCTTTCAGCAATCATCACGGCGAGGGCGCAGGACCTGTGAAGCCGCTGGACGAAGTGGCGGAGGACGCAGAAGACTACTTGCTAGACACGATGGTAAAGGACCTGCGCTCTCGCAATGAGCACTTGCAGGTTGCAGGCTCGGACGCACTGGTCACGCGGCGAGAATACGTTAAAGATCGAGCCAGATTCATCTCAAAAGAAGTTCGCGTGAGGCGCGCCGACGGAGCTGTCATCGAGTTGGTGCTGCGTGCGACAGACGATCAGTTCGTCAAGTTCGAACCATCGTTCGACGCGATGGTTCAGCAGCAGTTCAAGCCTTCCTGTACCAAAGTAGCAAATTGAGCAACTCAGAATTTGCACGCAAGTGGCATTGCGGTGTCGTAAATTACTGCAAGTTGCACAGGCCCTACTGTGTTCCTTTCGGACCTGAGTCCGCGAGACGACCCTCAATGCTCGATGTGCGGATCAAAGTACGACTGCGTCTCTTCGACGCGCGATGTCCGAGCTGCAACAGCAGTGATCTGCGGCCTGGCATGATCCGGCCGTGGGTCGAGAACCTTCTGCTTCGTAGCTGGCTGCTGCTCAGTTTCCGGCGTCCATATCTCTGCCGAGATTGCGATACACGCTTCTATGACTTTCGGCTGAAGGGGAGTCGCATGAAGTTGGAGGATCCGGATATCGAGACGATCCTGCACGAGTATCGGCATCTGGCTTCGCCGAGCGATCCCGTCGCGACCGAACCCGACGCAGGTAAGAAAGACCGAACCGCGTAGCGATCTTCAACGCGGGACTTCGGTAAGCCTTCCCGTCTCCACATGGAAGACGAATCCACGTATCGGAATGCGTTCCTCTCTAATCCAACTGTGCGAGACAAGGTTTTCGACTTGCTTTCGGACATTTGCAACGACGTCGGTGAAGGCGTGGAACCGGACGGGAGTGCTGGCGGGAAGACCGGCCTCGTGCTCGATGCGGCGCTGGATCTCCTCCTCTGAGGCCTTCATCAGGCCGCAGTCGGTGTGGTTGATGACCATAATCTCGTTGGTTCCGAGCAGGTAGTGAGAGATGAGCAGGGAGCGAAGCGCATCTTCGGTAACTATTCCACCGGCGTTGCGGATGAGGTGGGCGTCGCCGGCGCCAAGGCCGAGAGCGGCACGACTCAAACGTGTGTCCATACAAGTGAGCACGGCGAGATGCATGCAGGGGCGCGGCGAGATTTTTGTTGGGTCGTAATCTATTGCGAAGTCCTGGTTCGCGCGTAAGACGGTGTCGATGGCACTCACTTCAGTCTCCCCTCGCTGGGTATACCCACCCCTATGACGCGGTTCTTGCGAATCAACAGTTTGCAGCTTTTTTCTCTCCAGGTCTATGAGTTTGCAAGACTTAGGTCCCAAAGTCCGGGAGAACAGGCAGATACACGGCCCATGCACAGCCGCAAACACAGCTACTTCCAGAATAGCGAAATTGCGGGGGTGGTTGCTTCGTTCAGCTAAGAACTGCATCTCCCATCAAGACAGATAGTTTCGGGCGTAAAGAAGCATTGCGGGACTTGACGGACATTCTCGGGAAGCAGCGTTGTGTGCAGCTCAAATATCAGTTGCTTGTAATTGCAACAGTAAGGGGCATCCGCAGATGCCCCTGTTCGAAGTGTGTAGTTGTCAGGAAGGGATCAGCCTTCCCTCGGCTTGGGGGTGGGCTTCGCGTGTGCGGCATGGTTGGATACGAGCAACCAGGCAACAACACACGAATATGCTGTCAACCACAACATCTAGGCCTCCGGCACAAAGGGGGAATCCGGAACCTGAACTGCGAGGCTGATTATAGGATGCAGGTACTCAGAAGGGAGTGCCACTTGAGGGTCATCTAGCGTTCCATTTTGGGCTTTCTGTGGAAATCTCGTTCGCTACTGCGGAGAAACTGCGAGTTTCCCGTTCCGCCCTCTCTTCGTGAAGTCGCCTCGGCGACCATAACTTTTGCATCTCTGTTCCCGCCCGGAGTTCCCGGTGGGCTACAATATGCCCACTCGTGGGGCCAGACCGCCTACCGGCCTGAATTCAATGCCGTCATCTAGAACCAACTCTGCGACAGAGCCGGAAAGGCTTCCGCCGGCCGACCTGTTAGCCATACTTGTAGACGCATCTGCGTCTCTACTGGCTTCGCCGCAATTGTCATCAGTCCTGCCCCGGATCCTAAGCCTGGCTAAGCAAATCATCGCAGCGGACGCGTACGCAGTATGGCGCGCGAGTGCCGGAACGAAATGGAGCCTCGCCGCGTCCGAGGGACTGTCAGAGGCCTTCCGGACTGAACTCGATTCGGGCATCCACACGCACACGCTCCTGCCAGAAAAGCCGTTCCTGATCCCCGACGTCGATCAAGAGCCGCTCGTCAGCAATCGTCGCGAGACATTTGCGCGTGAGGGTGTTCGCAGCCTAGTAGTGCTCCCACTGATGCTGCAAAACAGGGCTGCTGGCACCCTAGTCTTCTACTTCCGAAAGCCCCGGAAGGAGATGGCGCACGCGGAGCTTACGTCTGCCTTGGCGCTTGCGAACCTTGCGGCCGCCGCTATCTCGACAGCTGAATTGTACGAGCAGCAGATGGAGGAGCAGCGACGGTTCAGCTACCTGGCAGAGATCAGCAAAGTGCTGGCATCATCGCTAGACTACGAGAAAACCCTGCAACGAGTAGCGGACCTGACGGTCCCATATATGGCAGATGGGTGCAGCCTCTACATCATCAAAGGGGGACGGCTGCGAAGCGTTGCATTCGCGGTTGCCGATGCGGCTAAGCGTCCAATTGTCGAAGAACTTAGTCGTGACTATGTTGAGCAACTGCGAGATGACGTCGGTGCAGGCAAGCTCCTGCGCATGGGCCGACCGGTGCTTTTCCCAGTGATTCCAGAGTCGGTGCTCGAGCAATTCGCCGTCGACAGGCGACAGCTTGAGTTGTTGCGACAACTCGGCCTGATATCGGCGATCTCAATTCCTCTATTTGCTCGCGGTAGAGAAATCGGCGTGCTGAGGTTGGCCACAGCCGAGAGCGGCAGACGCTTTACGGAGCGCGATGTTGAGTTGGCGAAGGAAGTCGCCAATCGCGCGGCGATAGCAATTGACAATGCGCGGCTGCACCGGGAACTGGAACGGGCAGGAGAACTCGTAGGACTGACCCACGAGGCCGCCAGCATTGGAAGCTGGCTATGGAACCTGCGGCAGCCTGAAGATACATGGCTCTCACCGGAGATCCGCAAGCTGGCGGGATTTCCGGCCAGTTGGACGCCATCGCTGGAAGCGTTCGAGCAACTCGTGCACACCGATGACAGGCAGCGGGTGGGTGAAGCGATCCGAACGGCGTTGTCCGGTTCTGATTCATTCTCAATCGAGTACCGCCTGGTACGTTTTGACGGCTCGCTTCGATGGTTCGAATCTCGCGGAAAGGTGAACCGTGATGCACAGGGGAATCCCTTGTCGGTCTTCGGTATCACCATTGACGTTACGTCTCGCAAGGAAGTGGAGATCTCGCTCCAGGAGGGTGAGGAGCGCTACCGATTCGTGACCGAAGCTCTGCCAATACACGTGTGGTACGGCGAGCAGGGCACTATCGAATACTGCAACCGGCACGTGCTGGAATTCCTAGGGATGAGTCTGGAGCAGGTTCGAGCGGGGGAGGGGTTCGCTCGAATCCATCCAGAGGACCGTCAGCGGGTGGGGGAAGCATCTGCGCGCTCATTCGCAACCCGAATACCGTTCCGACAGGAGTACCGGGTGCTTGCGGCGGATGGGTCGTACCACTGGGTGCTCGCCGAGAGCCGACCATTCACGGATTCCAAAGGACGGATGAAATGGCTCGGCACCTCCATCGATATTACGGAGCGAAAGCTCGCGGAAGAAGCGCTGCTGCGTTCCGAGAAACTAGCCGCCACCGGTCGCATGGCGGCAACAATCGCGCATGAAATCAACAATCCCTTAGAAGCAGTGACCAACCTGGTTTTCCTGGCGGAAAACGATCCCAACACGCCGCTCGAGGTCCGCGCATCGCTGCGGGAAGCCGATCGCCAGCTCCAACACATGGCGCACATCGTGCGGCAGACGCTCGGTTTTTACCGGGAAAATGCGGCTCCAAAGACAATACCTGTACTCGAAATCGTTGGTACGGTCGCAGACCTCTACGTGAGGAAACTTGCGGCGAAGGAGCTTCGGTTGAAGATCAACGTGCCTAAGGACCTCGCGATTGATGTTGTCGCGGGCGAGATGAGACAGGTAGTGGCAAATCTCCTTGCGAACGCAATTGATGCTGCGCCTATGGGTGGAGATGTGGAGATCCACGCAGGACGAGATCAGCAGTCCGTGTATTTCGCCTTTTTTGACAGCGGTCCTGGGGTTGCGCCCGAGGAAGTTGGACAGCTGTTTCAGCCGTTCTTTACAACCAAGAAAGAAGTGGGAACAGGACTTGCGCTTTGGGTCTCGCGACAGATCGTGGAGAAACACGGCGGGACGATCACGTACAGTCGCGACCCGCTGAGAGGTCGTACGCAGTTCCGGGTCGTGTTGCCAGATGAAGCTAGGCAATAAGTGCGACCGACCGACTCGCGCTTGGGGACGGCCAGCGTCCGAGCCGGTATCCTGGCGCGAGGACTTGTTGCTCGTTTTCAGAGGTTTTCGGGGGTAGAACGGTGGGTACGGTGACTCAGGAGGGACAGGCTGTACTTGCTTGAAAATAAATGGCGGGCCCTGAGAGATTCGAACTCCCGACCTACTGATTCGTAGTCAGTCGCTCTATCCAGCTGAGCTAAGGGCCCGCTATGAACAGAATTATAGCAGATGGAATTCTGAACGCGCGAGTGTTGCTGGCGTGTGGTTCCCAAGAGCGTGAAAGTAATTCTTGCCAGACGTGCGAAAAAGCTACCAAAGCAGAGGTGCGGGAGTCGTCAGAAGTCCAACATTTTCAATAACTGAAGTCTGGCACGGCGGATGCACTAAGCGATGCCAGACGAAGTGGCGCGTGAAGGGGTTTTCGAGAGGCACTCGGCCAGAGGCTCTCGGAGACCCCTTCGCATTTTGGCGTGCATTCCGGCAGGACGCTACATTCTTTGGAGGCGGGCTTTAGAGGCGGGGACGCGACGGAGCGCCGATTTTTCAAAGCTCCACTCAGAGCTGAAGGGCTAAAGGAAAGTAGCAGCACAGCTAACCAGCGAGTTAGACGAGGGCGAGTTTTTCGCGGAGATCGAGGCCGGTGCGGCGAAGGAGCGAAGCAACGCTGTCCTCGTTCATGCGTGTGGCGTCGTATTCCACCCGAACAGTGCGCTCAGCTTCGTTGAAGCGGATGCGCCGGATGCCATAGACCTCACGCACAGTATCGATGGCGCGCATGATGGTCTCGGTGGGTGGCACGGCGTAGTTGAAGCAGACGTCGACGGCGGTCATCGTTTACCCTTCCTTGTCCAGAAACTACTAACACTGTAATGGATTCGGCGGTCGTCCGTCACTAGGGATGACGCGGCGAAACCGCTCAGCAGGCACTTGAGGTGAAACGCTGGGGGCAGCGGTCGCATTTATGCAGAAGCGATATCTGCACGGGCCGGAATCTCCGGACCGAGTGCGGGTATCAAACGGGGAAGACAGCTATGACCGAGAGCACGAACCAAAACGCGGCAGTGAGCAACCTGGTAAAAGACGTTGTGTGCGGGATGACGATCGATCCCGCGAAGGCGCGCGGCGGAAGCGCGGAACATCAGGGCGAGACGTACTACTTCTGCAGTCCGGGATGCCGCCAGAAATTCGTTGCCACCCCGGAGAAGTATTTGAGCGGTAGAGAGAAAGCGAGTGCAGCGAGCGGACCTTCTGCGGTGAACGTGAGTCCAACACCCGCTACGACGGTGAAAGATCCGGTCTGCGGCATGAACGTGGATCCCGCAAATGCGCGCGGCGGAAGTCGCGAATACAAAGGCTCGAGGTACTACTTCTGCAATCTGAAGTGCAACGAGAAGTTCGGAGCCGAGCCAGCGAAGTATCTGGACCCGAACTACAGGCCGGGCATGCACGCAATGAGCGATGGGATGGTGTCCATCGGCGGGATCAAGCCGGCTGGGGGCGGGCACGCACATCAAGGACATGCACACGGGGCGGCTTCACAGGCTCACGTACCTAAGACGGGCGAGAAGGTGATGTACATCTGCCCGATGGATCCGGAGGTGAGGGAAGAGAAGCCGGGGCCGTGCAGAATCTGTGGCATGGCGCTGGAACCGGAGACGGTCGCCGCGCCAGCGTCAAAGGTGGAATATGTGTGCCCGATGCATCCGGAGATCGTGAGGGATGAGCCGGGAGCATGTCCGATCTGCGGGATGGCACTTGAGCCGCGCACGGTGACGGCGGCCGAGGAGGAGAACCCGGAATACGCTGACATGAAGCGGCGGCTGAAAGTGAGCCTGTTCTTCGGCGTGCCGCTGCTGGTGCTGGCGATGGTGCACATGCTGCCCGGAATGGAGCACGCAATTGCACCGAACGTCGTGGCGTGGATTGAGATGGTGCTGTCAGTCCCGGTGGTGCTGTGGGCTGGATGGCCGTTTTTCGAGCGCGCGTGGAACTCGGTGAATTTCAGGGCACCAAACATGTTCACGCTGATCGGCATGGGCGTGGGCGTGGCGTTCGTGTACAGCGTGGTTGCGACGGTTGCGCCGGGAGTATTTCCGCCGGAGCTGCGCGGGATGCATGGCCAACCGGGAGTGTATTACGAAGCGGCGGCGGCGATCACGATCCTGGTGCTGATCGGGCAGGTGATGGAGTTGCGCGCACGCAGCAGGACGTCAAGCGCGCTGCGAGCGTTGCTCGATCTGTCGCCGAAGATGGCGCGTGTGGTCGGCGATGATGGCAGCGAGAAGGATATTCCGCTGGCGCTCGTGCAAGCGGGTCAAAAGCTGCGCATCAGGCCGGGCGAAAAGGTGCCGGTCGATGGGCTCGTGCTGGAGGGCGCGAGTTCAATTGACGAGTCGATGATCACGGGCGAGTCGATTCCAGTGGAGAAGTCGGCGGGTGCACACTTGATTGGTGCGACGGTGAACGGTACGGGCACGCTGCTGATGCGGGCAGAGCGCGTGGGCAGCGAGACCCTGCTGTCGCAGATCGTGAAGATGGTGAGCGAGGCGCAACGCAGCCGAGCACCGATCCAGAGGCTCGCGGACAAGGTGTCCGCGATTTTCGTGCCGATGGTAATCGTAGTGGCGATCCTCGCGTTCTTCGCGTGGTACTTCTGGGGACCGGAGCCGCGGCTGGCGTTCGCACTGGTAAATGCCGTGGCAGTGCTGATCATCGCCTGCCCGTGCGCGCTCGGATTGGCCACGCCGATGGCGATAATGGTGGGTACGGGTCGGGGTGCGACGGCGGGAGTGCTGATCAAAAACGCCGAAGCGCTCGAGACCATGGAGAAGGTGAACACCATCGTCGTAGACAAGACTGGCACTCTGACGGAAGGGAAGCCGACGCTGGAGAGTGTGGCGGCGGCCGATGGGTTCAGGGAAGACGAGTTGGTCAGACTGGTCGCGACATTGGAGCGGGGAAGCGAGCATCCGCTGGCGGCAGCAATCGTAAAGGCTGCGGAAGCGAACGGGATCACGCTGGGGCAGGTGGCGGATTTCAAGTCGCTGACCGGGCGAGGAGTGACGGGGCGAATCGATGGACGAGCGGTGGCAGCGGGGAATGCGCGGCTGTTCGATGAGCTGAGTATTCCGTCTGAAGGGGTGCGCGCCAAGGCGGAAGAACTTCGTCGCGAGGGGCAGACGGTGATCTTCGCGGCGGTGGATGGCAAGCCAGCAGGGGTGCTCGGCATTGCGGACCCGGTAAAGAAGTCTACGCCAGAGGCACTGGCAGCATTAAAGCAGGAGGGCGTGCACGTCGTGATGCTAACCGGGGACAGTCGAACGACTGCGGAAGCGGTCGCCCGGAAACTGGGCATCACCGAGTTCGAGGCCGAGGTGCTGCCGCAGAACAAGGCCGACGTTGTCAAGAAACTCCAGGGGCAGGGAAGAGTGGTGGCGATGGCCGGCGATGGCGTGAACGACGCTCCGGCGCTGGCGCAGGCGCAGGTCGGAATCGCGATGGGCACGGGAACCGATGTTGCGATGGAGTCCGCGGGGGTCACGCTGCTGAAGGGCGACCTGCGGGGGATTGTGCGCGCGCGGAAGCTGAGCGAGGCGACCATGCGGAACATCCGGCAGAATCTCTTCTTCGCGTTCATTTACAACGCCCTCGGAGTGCCGATTGCGGCGGGCGTGCTGTATCCGGTATTCGGGTTGTTGCTGAGTCCCATCATTGCGGCGGCCGCGATGAGTTTCAGTTCGGTGTCAGTAATTTCGAATGCGCTGCGACTGAGGCACGTGAAGCTCTAAGCCATATACATGCACGTCAGTGTTGACGCCAGAGTGCCACAAAGCGAAAGCCCCCGAAAGGGGGCTTTCGTGCAGCTACCTGGATTTGGAGTGACTACTGGATCGGCTGTTGTAATGCGGCAGGCCGGTCGGCGATGTTGTGGCCAATTACTTCGCCAGAGATGATCAACTCGACGCGGCGGTTCTGTTGCCGGTTCTTTGCAGTGGTGTTGGGCACAACCGGCATTGATTTGCCGAGACCTTTAGCAGTGAGGCTAGTCTCGTCGATGCCCTGATCCCGCAGGAACTCAATAACCGTCATGGCTCGCCTCTCGGAAAGCGAAAGGTTGAATGCTTCACTGCCGACATTGTCGGTGTGGCCCTCGGCGTCGATCTTGAGATCGGGATAATTAAGCAGGATTCCGGCGACACGCGCGAGTTTCTCGCGAGTAATGGGGCGCAGGCCGTACTTGCCGAAATCGAAGAGGACGTCGGACATATTTACGACGAGGCCCCGTTCCGTGTCGCGCGTTTCGAGGATGCGGCTGAACTGCTCGAAGAGCTTCATGCGAAGAGCGGCTTTCTCCCTTTCGGCGCGCTCCGCAGCTTCCACTGCGCGGCGGGCCTCCTCTTCAGCCCGCGCTTCAGCACGCTTGCGGGCCTCTTCGGCGGCAGCACGCTCGGCGGCCTCACGACGCGCGGCTTCTTCGGCACGGGCACGCTCGGCGTCGGCTTCGGCACGGCGGCGCGCTTCCTTCTCTGCCTCCAGCCTGGCTTGCAGTTCGCGCTCGCGCGCTTCGGCTTCGCGGGCTTCCGCGGCGGCCTGACGGGCAGCGGCCTCCGCCTTCTCGCGTGCGATGCGCTCCTCTTCGATGCGAACAACGGTGATAGCACGAGCGTCTTCGGCGTGTTGCGCGGCTTCGCGCGCGACCATCAGAGCGGGTTTCTTGCCGTCCTTGCGAAGGTGGTAGTTTTCGGAGTTCTCGAGGGCTTTCCTGGCCCTTTCGTAAACGTCGGGCGCATATTTCGGCGCGCCAGTTTCGATGGCAATGCGGAGAGCGTTACGCGCTTCGAGTATGAAGAGCGGGATGTTCTTGTCGCCCGGCTTTGCGAGTGTGCCTTCGAGGGGAGGATACGCAGCTTTTCGCAGCAACTCGAACTTAGCGTCTACTGTCTGGATGGCACCTTTCACTTCGTATGCCGGGGTGTTGTCCATTACGAGCAGTTCGCTGGGTTGGCGGACCGCGAAGTGAGGCTCGGCGGTGACGACCATAGCGAACGATTGGTAACGGGTGGTCACGTTGACCTTGCTCTTGCCGTTAGTGAGTACCAGTTCGCCCAGGTTCGTTGCGCTGCCTTCGGGAGTAATAGCCCAAAGAACGTAGGTGAGGTAACTGGAGCCGAAGGTCGTGGCTGGCGGAACGTTTTCGAACTCAACTTCAATCTCGGTGTATCCCTGTTTGCCTTCCACCTTGGCCTGGCCCTTGGCTTTGGGCATCAGCGCCGTGCCGGCGAACTTAACGATAGTCGCGCCACTGCGGTACTGATAGTTGACGGCTTTCGTCGTCCGCGAGACCACTTCGACGCGGAAGACAGGGATTGGATCGATCCGCTCGGGCGCGGTTGAAGCCGGCTCCTGTCCGTAGAGCGAAGTGAAAGAAAGCGAGAGGACGGCCACGGTGGCACGCAAAAGCTTCATCTGGAGACACCCCAAATCATTTTGACGAGAGTAGAAAACTTCGGACCCGACCGCAATAAGGTCATCTTCGTAATACAGAGTAGGGAATCGAGGGATCGTCGCCAAGTTCTAAGTTGAGGTCGTGCTAACGGAGGTGCCGAGACGGGATTGGCGGATGGTGCGTGGTCGTTCGGTAACGGAAATAAATATGTCCTTTAGGCATCACCTGGGAACGACGGACGTCAGGAGGCTTGCGTATCCAGCTTCACTACTACGCAGTCACCGACCTTCATCGCGGAAACCATGTAAGACACGTCGCCTCGATCCGTAGTCAACTTGGCGTGGATCATCGAGGATTGTCGGCCGGTGTCGTAGGTTTCGGTAACAGTTCTGCGCAAGACACAACTTGAGCAATGGAGGGTCTTACCGCAGCCACCAGGAAGCTTGGAGTTTTCGCATTCGACGATCTCGCCAAGCGAGGAACTCGCCAACTCCACGTCCAACAGGTGAAAGCTCTCCAGCCCTGCCTTGTTGGAACACATGGGAAGAAGAGAGCTGTTGAGTATGACGATGGGAACGGGAATGCTCTCGATGAAGGACTGAAGAGAGCGGTCTTCTTCGAGTGACATGATGTTCCGGCAAGGCACGCAGATTCCATGACTGATTGGCTCATCGCCAGCCGAGAGCACGGATCCACACCATGCACAAACTGTTTTCATGCCAACTTCAGCATAGGTGTTGATCAGGCCAACCCGTAGTGATATGGGTCACGCGATGACGTGAGGTCTGAAATCGGGGCGCCTGAACGCCGGAACATTTCGCCAGTCCAATCAACTCACATGCCACTTACACTCGCCTAAAGCCGCGATAACTTGCGGGGGGTACCGAAACATTTGCCGGTCCAAGACGGGAAGATCAAGGCAGGAGCCCGCCGGTGAATCCGAAAGCGATGAGAGGGGCGTTGCGCAGGCAGGAAGAGAATAGAGGCCCTGTGCTGAGGCCTCTACCCTGAATCTGTAACCTTTTACGCTAGAGCTTCTTCAGATAGTCGATGATCTCGGGAGCCATCCAGTTCTGCGGTCCGATGAACTTACGCACGACAACGCCGTTCTTGTCGATGACGTACGTCTCGGGGAACTGGTAGCTGTTATAGAGAGCGTTCGCCTTGTTTTCCTTGTCGTTTACGGTGAGGAGGCCGCGGGTGCGCGTTGCGGTGAACTTCTTGTAGGCGTCCTCATCGACGTCGGCGCTGACGGCGAGAATAACGACGTCTTCACCGAGTTGCTGCTGGAGCTGCACCATGGACGGCATCTCTTCCACACATGGCGGACACCATGTCGCCCAGAAATTGAGCAGCACGGTCTTGCCGCGGAACTGGCTGAGAGTGACCGAACGTTCGGAGTCTTTGACGGTGAAATCAGGCGCGGCCTGGCCAATCTGGCTGGGACGGCCGCCACGACAACTCGCCAGCATGAAGGTGGCCAGCAGCAGGAGTATGAGGGCGTAACGAGCGGTGGTGCGGTTCACACCTTTATAATACTAGAGCGCAACCAGAAATGACCTACTCCCGTTAGTGACCGAGTGCCGAGCATCTCGCAAGCGTGCGGGAAACAAGAAAGAGAGATGCCCCTTTCCAACCAGGGAACGTCCGCAACTACCCCTCTAGTATCGGTGATCGTACCGGCACGGAACGAAGAGGTGTGCCTGGAGCGCTGCCTGAGTTCGCTCGCCGACCAGCATGGGGTGGCGTACGAGGTCATCGTCGTTGACGATGGCTCGACGGATCGGACGACGGAGATCGCTGATAGTTTCGCGCGAATCCGGGAGTGCCCGGTGATCGTGCAGAATCCAGACCTGGTCGGGATCATAGCAACGCAGGCGCGTCACCCGCTTCCGGAGGGCTGGACGGGAAAAGCCAACGCGCTGTGGTCGGGCGTGCAGCAGGCAAGAGGGAAGTGGCTGCTCTTCACCGACGCCGATACGGTGCACAAGGCGGGCTCCCTGCTGGCAGCGGTAATGGAAGCGAACGAGCATGAGGTGGCCCTGCTTTCGTATTCCCCGGCGCAGGAGGTGAACGGGTTTCTACAGCGCGCGCTGATGCCGGTCGTGTTCTCGGATCTGGCGGCGTCGTTCCGGGCAAGGGACATCTGCGATCCGAGTTCGCCGATCGCCGCCGCCAACGGGCAATATCTGCTGATCTCGCGTGAGGTGTACGAGGCGGTGGGCGGCATTGAGACCTTTTCGCAGAGCCTGCTCGAAGATGTGGCGCTTGCACGCGCGGTCAAGGCGAGCGGACGGAGGTTGCGGTTCCGCTTCGGTGGCGATGCGGTGACCACGCGCATGTACCGAAGCTGGGAGTCGATGCGCGAGGGATGGACAAAGAACCTGGCCCTGCTGTTCCCGAACGCACAGGCGCTGGCGTGGCGACGTTTGCTGGAATTCGGTGTCATGAGCCTCGGGCCGGTCGCGGCCGTGGTGGCGTTCTTCATGGGCGCACATTGGGTCGCGTTGGCCGCAGTGGCAATTGCCGTTCCGACTTGACTGAACTTCTTCTTCCGCGTGCGGAAGGCACACTTTGACGGTCTCTCCACGATGACGGCTGTTTTCGGCGGGCCGATATTTGCGTACCTGTTACGGCGCTCAAAGAGAGCGCATGCGCGCAGGGTGATTCCATGGAAGGGAAGGACGTACTCGGGAGGCCCCGGTTCGTCGATCCGCGAACAGCGTGCGGAAGCCACTGCCACTAGGCAGCACGACAGGAACTCCCCACGCTGACGCCGGATGGTTCGAGTGGGGCAAGCTCAGGAGAGTGATTAGGAGCAAGATGGTTTATCTGACGCGGAAGTGCGAATTCGCAGCATCGCACCACTATCACAACCCAGAATTCTCGGCGGAAGAGAACCGTCGTGTCTTCGGTAAATGCAACAACCCGAACGGACACGGGCACAACTACACGCTAGAGGTGACCGTGAAGGGCGATGTGGATCCGCGTACGGGATTTGTAATGGACCTGAAGGATCTGAAGGACGTGCTGAACCGCGAAATCCTGGATGCAATGGACCATCGATATTTGAACAAGGAGGTTCCGGAATTTGCGCAACAGATTCCGACGACCGAAAACGTTGCAATCGCGATCTGGAACCGCCTGGAGCAAAAACTGAACATGGCGAAACTGCACCGCGTGCGGGTGTTCGAATCGCCGGAACTATTTGTGGACTACTACGGTGAGCGGTAGAGATGCCGAAGGCGTACCTGACAAGACGATACATGTTCTCGGCGTCTCATCGACTGCATTGTGACGAGATGTCAGATGGCGAGAACCGCGCTACGTATGGGAAGTGCAACAACTCGCATGGGCACGGGCACAACTACTTCGTGGAAGTGACGGTCAGTGGACAGGTAGACGCGCGCACCGGGATGGTGTGCAACCTTGTCGATCTGGATGATTGCGTGAGGGCGGAGGTACTCGAGCACTTGGACCACGAGAACTTGAATACGCTGCCGGAATTTGCCGACATTGTGCCTACGACCGAAAACCTATGCGAAGAGATCTACAAGATTTTGAAACGTGAGTTCCGTGCTGCTCATCTGGAAAAGGTAAGACTCGAAGAGACGATGATGAATAGTTTCGAATACGCGGGCGGAGCCGAGTTGAGGCGGTAGTGCGTTCGTTGGGCGGTGATATGGGGCAGACTACAGGATCGAAAATGAAACAGAGCACGACAGAAGTGACGCTGGCGGACGCGAGTTATCGCGACCTGGTCCGCGAAATGTTGTCGCGTATCGGCGAGGATCCCACGCGCGACGGACTATTGCGGACGCCAGAGCGCGTCGAGCGCGCCATGCAGTTCCTGACCAAGGGTTACAAGGACGACCCTGAGGCGCTGTTGAAGAGCGCGTTATTCGACGTTACTTACGACGAAATGGTGATCGTGAAGGACATCGAGATGTTCAGTCTCTGCGAGCACCACATCCTGCCGTTCTACGGCAAGGTGCACGTGGCGTACATCCCGAAAGGCAAGGTCGTGGGATTGAGCAAGATCCCACGTTTAGTGGAAGTATTCTCAAGACGCCTTCAGGTCCAGGAACGGCTGACGACACAGATCGCGGAAACACTTCAGAACACACTCAAGCCGCTGGGTGTGGGTGTGGTGATCGAGGCGCGACACCTCTGCATGATGATGCGTGGCGTGGAGAAGCAGCATTCAGCGGCAGTGACGTCCAGCATGCAGGGAGCGTTCCGAGACATCAAGACGCGCGAGGAATTCCTGGCGCTGATCCGGTCAAAGAACGGAAACGGATTCTAGTGACACTGGCCGGGCGCCCAGAGAAGTGGCTGCCTGGCATCGCTGTTGCAGTGCGGCGTTACCAGAGGTGCGATGGCGAAGAACACTCCTAAAAAGGAAGCTGCGCAGAGACGCGCAGGCCGCGAGCGTGCGCCGGAGTTTCCACTCCAGAAGAATCGATTGAAAGATCAGGTTGCCGTCATAACTGGCGGGAGTCGCGGACTGGGGCTTGCGTTCGCTCAGGCCCTTGCGGCCGAGGGCTGCGCAGTAGTCATAACCGGTCGGGACGAAGCTGCACTGGCGGACGCGGCAGCATCGGTGGCGCGACACCACGGCGAGGTGATGACCCGGCACTGCGACGTTCGCGATCCGAAATCTGTGGCGACACTATTCACGGCGGTGAAAGCCGAGTTCGGGCGACTCGACCTGCTGGTGAACAACGCGGGCATCGCGCATTCCCTGAAGGACGTGCAGGAGTTCTCGCTGGAGACGTGGAAGGAAGTCATAGATACGAACCTGACAGGGCTCTTCATGGTGACGCGGGCGGCGCTTCCGCTTATGAAATCGGGAGCCACGATCGTGAACAATCTTTCGGTGGCGGCAAAGACGGTGTTCCCGGGGATGTCAGCTTACAACGCTTCGAAGCACGGGGCCCTTGGGTTCACAGATTCCTTGCGGGAAGAGTTGCGAAAGCGTGGGATACGAGTGATCTCGCTGATTCCCGGCGCTACCGATACAGATATATGGCGGCAGTTCTGGCCGGAGGCGCCGCGCGCGAAGATGATGTCAACCGAAAGCATCGCGAGCGCGCTGGTTGCGGCAGTCCTGCTGCCGGAGAATGCGACCGTATCGGAGCTGATGATTACGCCGACCGGTGGAACGCTGTAGAGATTCGTACTTGTGATTTGAAAGCCTGCCGCAAGGTTTCGGGCAGCGCTGTATGGAAAAGGGAATGGACCAGGGCAGCCGAGCGGCTGCCCTTTTCAGTAGCGATGATAGCGTGCTTCAGGCGGCAGGTAAGACTGCGGCAAGATGCGAGGCATTGTCCGGGTCAGAGTCCGTAATGGTAGCGACGGGGTCGAGAAGGGAAGACGCGGATGAGGAGCACTCCTGCGGCAAATCCGCCGACGTGCGCCCAGAACGCAATGCCGCCCGTGGTCGCACTCGTGGCGGTGATCGCCGTAGCGGCACCGCTGAGGAACTGCGCGATGAACCAATAGCCGAGAACGATCCAGGCGGGGAGCCAGAGAAAGAAGATGAAGAAGAACGGAACGATGGTGAGCACGCGGGCGCGCGGAAAGAGGACGAAGTAGGCGCCCATGACTCCGGCAATCGCTCCACTGGCGCCGACGCTGGGAATTGTGGAGTTCAGGTTGAAGAACGTGTGCACGACGGAGGCCGCAATCCCGGTGACGAGATACACGACGAGGTAAAGGAAGTGTCCGAGGTGATCCTCGATGTTGTCGCCGAAGATCCAAAGCGCCCACATGTTGGCGATGAGGTGGAGCCAGGATCCGTGCAGGAACATGGAGGTCAACACCGGAATGAGCGCGCCTTCAGGAGCGATCTGGGCAGTGCCGCTGATAAGACCCGTGATGTTGGCGGGCACGAGCCCGAACTGGTAGACGAAGATGGTCCGCTGCGCCGGGCCGAGTATGACCTCGAAGAGGAAGACGATCGTGTTGACGATGATCAGGAAATACGTAATGAACGGCGTGGTGATCCGCGGGGCGTCGTCTTTCAGTGGAATCATGGCTGCGCGGGTCCCGACGCGTGACAAGTGGGAGAGGCTTCGGGCGTCCTCGAGAGACATGATACGAGATTTTCAGCCGGCTGTGTTGACCGGGCGCTCGCGGGCGTAGACGATAGCAAGGTATGGGCCTGAACGGAATCATCGTGATCGATAAGCCTGCGGGAGTAACGTCCCACGACGTGGTGGCGCGCGTGCGCCGAATGACCGGAGAGAAGTCGGTGGGACACCTGGGGACGCTGGATCCGATGGCAACGGGTGTTCTGCCGCTGGTGCTTGGCCGGATTACGAGGCTGTCACAATTCTATGGCGAGGCGGAGAAGTGCTACGAGGGCGAGATTCGACTGGGCTTTGCCACGGATACGTATGACGCCGAGGGCGAGCAGGTCGGAGTGACCACGGAAGTTATAGTGTCACTTGAACAGTTAAAGCAAACGGCAGGGACTTTCAGGGGTGAACTGCAACAGGTGCCGCCACCGTTTTCGGCGAAGAAGATACAGGGCGTCCCAGCCTACAAGCTCGCACGCAAGGACAAGCCGGTCGAGTTGAAGCCCGTTGCGGTCACGGTTCATGAGTTCGAGATTGAGCGGCTCGATGGGGACCGGGCGCGCTTCAGGGCGCGGGTTTCGTCAGGCACGTACATCCGGTCGATCGCGCACCGACTCGGGCAGGACCTTGGCTGCGGAGCGCACCTCTCGGCACTGCGGAGGACGCGCGTGGCCGAGTTTGGACCGGAGGAGATGGTGACATTCGAGCAGCTTGAGGCGGCCATCAATGACGGTGCAGTCGAAGGGTTGATGGTTCATCCGCGGAAGCTGCTGCCGGAAATGCCGTCAGTTGCGGCCACCGATGAGAATGCAGCGTGGATCCGCAACGGCCGCGCGGTGAATCTGCCCGAGATGTCCTCGGCGCGCCTGGTGAAGGTCTTCATTGGTCAGCGGGAGATGATCGCGATCGCACAGCGTATCGCTGGGACACTGTTCCACCCAAAAGTGGTCATGATGGAGAGTCAGCAGCCTGTGTCTGCGAGCGCGGGACGAGGGAACGGGTAAGAGGGAATTCGCGTTGATGATCCCGGAACTTTGATGGGCGGCCCAGATGCCAGTGAGCCTTTTCAGGTACTTTAGTTTTTTGCTGGTCAGGCACAGGGTCGGTACTATCGGTTCAACTCTGCCGAATGCATTCATTCGGCGGGAAGTTTTCAGAACCCGATATCACTGTTACGCGCATTCGTCCTACGTTGTCCTGAATCGCGCGAGGAGCATTAGTGCCAAATTCCCCTTGGTTCACGGTTATCGTGGCCGTATCTGTATTCTCTACGATCCCGACTCGTGCGGCATCTCAACAGAGCGACGCAGATTACGCACGCGGTCAACAGGCCGGATATAACGCATGTAAGACTGTATGCCGGCCGACAGTTCCGATAGGAAATCAAACCAGCACCTCGTATGGATTCGGATGGAATGCCGGGTGCATTCAGGCAGGCGGACCCACCGCTGCGTGCAGCCAAACTACGAACCCGGGCGGAGGAGGGACTGCGAAACCTCCCATCGATCCGACGCCAGCAGTTGAGACAGGCAAGACCCTCTACGATTCAGGGATAATCGATGGCTACGTCGGCTGCATGTCGGGCGCAAATCTGAACCGCACGCTCACCGTTCCGGATGAGTTTCCACATCGCACTCCTTACGCGAACGGTTATTACGATGGTTGCCTTCGCGGGCTGGGCGAGTGGGAGCGGAAGAACCCGACGAAAACAGTACCCGTCCTTCACCTTCCTTCAGAGGGGAAGTCAGGCCAGGAGAACTATGACCGCGGCCGCCGTGTGGGCGCCTACGCGTGTGACAAGAGCCGGAAGCTTGACTACCAGGTTCGTGCGGATGTCTCAGGGAAGGATTTCACTCGTGGGTTTCAGGACGCGTGTGCGGCTCAGCCCCTGCTAGAACAAGCTGACTTGCTTTATGTGGACGCGGGCAACTCCGCCGATCGCGCGAATGGGCTGACGATTGCGGCACAAAACAAAGCGAAAGATGCGCCTGCCCAAAGAGCGCAGTCTTACATTCAACTGAGCCAGCTTGGAAAAGACCTGAACGCCGAAGGTAAGCGCCTGCGCGACGAAGCTATGAAGCTGAGGCGGTCGCCGAATCCGACTCAGCAGGATCTTCTCTCGCTACAGAATCGTGTGCGCGATTACGTGCAACGAGTGAAGGACGGCGAAGCGAAGTACTACGCATTGAATAACGCTCCCGAGTCACCGGTTCAAGAGCCTGTCGTGCAACGGGTGCCGGCATCTGGAGACGAACCTCACGTCACGGCACAGGAAGCGGCAGCGTATCTGCGAGCGCATCCGGAGCTAGCGGGTAAAGCGCAGGACATCATACGGACGATGCAGGCAGCCCACAAATCCGATAAAGAGATCGAGGTAGCGGTGCGTCGCTTTGTCGCGGAGAGCCAAGCGGCGGATCGCGACCGGTCGAATGGCCAGCAGAACGCAAATCAAAACCAAGAAGTCCCGCAAATGAACTCGGAAGAGTTGAAGCAGTTCATCGCTGAAAATCCTGAACTGAAGAGGCAAATGCAGGACTATGCGACTGATTTGCAGAGACAAGGGAAGTCAAAGGACGAAGTCCTTCGAGCGGTTTATCAGCGTCTGAACGAAGTTCACGCCGAACGGGTGCGCCAACTGGCACAGGCGCAGGCCCCGCGACAATTCCGGTCGCACGACGTGAATGGAGTTAACAGCGCAAACGTGGGCCGATTGGACTCCCGGAATGTAGAACGTACTCAATCGGCCGACGTGCAGCCACAAGGGTCGGAGAGCGTGTCGGCGTACCGAGGCAATGACATCCAACCGCAACGTGCTGAGAACGTTCGGAGATACCGATCAAATAGCGTGCGAAAGGACCGCGCGCAATCGGTACGTGAAACGCGGGCCGACGATGTGCAGCAAGTGAGAGCAGAGGACGTTCAGGAATATCGCGCTCAGGACGTTCAGCAAAACAAAGCTCAAGGGGTGAAGCGCTACAGGGCGAGCGACGTAACGCCTTACCAGGCGGAGGATGTCAAGCCATATCAGGCCGAGGATGTTCGGTCCGTCGAGGCGCAGGTACCTAAACAAAGTAGACGACAAGACGTTGAGCCGTACGGCGCAGAGAACCCTTCGAAACCACCCAGGGAGATCGAACCCGATCCGTCGATATATCCGCGCAAGCAGAACAGCAATGGAGCGGGATCACAGTTCATTCACACGTTCGGACTGGCAGTGCCGGGCGTAGTTTATTCGTATGACAACTACGCTGCGAACACGCGCACGACCGTAACAGCTACCGGCGCGGTGACGAACAGCGCGATCCGAATCAATCCGGACCATACTTATGACTGGAACAGTGCGTGGGACGGCAAGATGATCCACGGACGCTGGACCGATTGGGACGGCGGCATTCGTATAGAGCGCGGTCAGGAAGGCAAAGACTGGCTGATGCATGCACTGAAGCCGGCAAGCGGCAAGGCAACGGTCGTGCTTTACAACGACTCGACTCAATACCACGGAACGCCGTTGGATTGATGACTCGAATAATCCGAAGAACCGCTGGGATAAGGTGCCCACGGTTATGCTTTGT
>Ga0196976_1000416_pt1 | contig 27164 bp, 24 predicted proteins | sample S3v_513CmetaG_FD_148644 | JGI IMG/M metagenome (GOLD analysis project Ga0196976, IMG submission 148644) | Soil microbial communities from Anza Borrego desert, Southern California, United States - S3+v_5-13C | ecosystem: Environmental > Terrestrial > Soil > Desert | place: USA: California...
CCCTGTATTTCGGATGCGCCTCGGATGGATCACCGGCTCCCAATAGCTCCTGCGCGTTGCCGGGTACGTTCAAGAGGTCATCCAATGCTGCGCCGGCCGCGCCTGAGCCAAAGCCGAGGGACTCGAGAAAACCCATCGCAATCTCATTGAGCGGGCGGAAGCGGTCGGGGTCGCGGTCGTAGTTGCCGAGCATCACGTAGTGCTCGGCATTGACGAAATCGTCACGCCCATCGTCGGTGAACAGCAGCGTGTTCAGCAGCAGCTCGTATTGGGCTTCGTATGCTTTGCCGAACAGCGAGATTCGGGCGGGACCTAACGACTCTCTTTCGACGGCACGCAGCGTTTCGAGCGTGTCCTGACTGGCCCTGCGCAGAATCGACTTCTTCGCCAGATGGAATGCAGCCACGCGTTCGCGTATCTCGACTGCGCGGTTGTCCAGCTGTTCCTTAGGCTGATCGTACGTCTTCAACTTCGCGCGGCAACGCTCCAAAACGTTTGTGAACTGCCCGGCGAGTTCGGCGCGCAGCAACTTGATAACCGCGAGGCGGGCCAGAAGATCTATGCAGATATTGTTCTCGGCTTTTGCACGGTGCAAAGCCGCGGACAACAACTCGGCCATCATCTGCTTGAAATCGAGAGGAGCCGAGCGTTGTGGTTGCCAACGCTGAACTTGCACCGTGAGTTCGGCGGCGATGTCCTGCACCGTGCCGTACTTTGCGATAAGCGAACTCAGGTGCGAACGAACTGTTTGCGCGAACTTCGGGCTAAGCCAAACGTCGTGGCGGACGTTGTCTATGCCGGTGACCAGACCTTGGAGAGCAAGACTCGGCCGCTCATGCGCCAGCGAAAAGTGGCGCGCGTGGTCGCTTAAATCTACGCGTTGGCGAATGGAGAACGGCACGTACGACTCCGATTCGTGAGCCTAGCACGGGGTACTCAGGCAGCCAATGTTACTTCAGGCACAGGACGCTCGAATGTAACTGCGTTTCAACAGCTTAGGGGGTTACCAAGGATAGTTCCGGTCGGCGGTTGGTGGTTACGTCCCAGATACGCGTACCGGTTTCGACACGCCACGCGACTCGCTGCAAATGAAACGGGGCCGTTGCCGGCCCCGGGAGAAAGATGCAATCAGCGCTCAGTTCGTTCCGCGGACCTGCGCCTTCGGATTCGACAGGCTCTTCTGGCGCGCCGCCTCAAACTCGTCGCCGGGCTTCCATGCTACGAGTTCGGGCTGATTCGCGGCTTTCCAGCCGAGCGCGAAGCCGAACCTAGCCATCTTCACGTTGCCTTTAAAGTCCCAGTCGGATTTGAACTCGTCTGAGGGCTGGTGATAGTCCTTCTTGGTGTACTCCTTACCCCAGTTCTCGCCGAATGCGCGGTCCTTGCCTTCGTACTTGTCACCCTGGTTGACGGAGAAGGCGGGCACACCGACGCGCGCAAGACTGAAGTGGTCTGAGCGATAGAAGAACCCAGCCCCGGGATTGGAATCGGGCATGATCTTGAAGTTGAACGCTTGGGCCACTTCCTGCAAGGTCGGATAGAAGGTGGTGCGGTCCGCTCCCGTGACCTCGACCTCTTCGGGAACTCCGATTGGAGCGAGGCCGTCGAAGTTCAGGCCGAGCGTAATCTGCCCGGCGGGTACAGGCGGATGCAGCCCCAACCACTCCGAGCCGCGCAGTCCCTGCTCTTCCGCCGTGACTGCAGCGAAATAGATGGACCGCTTCGGCTTCTGCTGCGCAACCGAGAACGCGCGAGCCATTTCAAGCAGGATGCCGATACCGGTTGCGTTGTCGATTGCACCATTGTAGATGTTGTCGCCGGTGATGCCGGACCGCACGCCAAGGTGGTCGTAGTGCGCGCTGTAAAGAACCGCTTCGTTCTTCAGCTTAGGATCTGAGCCGGCAACCATTGCGATCACATTCGCAGACTCGAATGGACGAACTGTGCTGACCATGTGCGCCGTCAATGTAGCCGGCACGGGGACGGGCCTGAAGTCCGGCGAGGCTGCCTGCTTGATCAGCGAAGGAACGTCGGTACCCATGAAGGCGGCCAGTTTCTGCGCAACATCGCCGGTGATCCAGGATGCGATCTTCAACTTCGGCTTGCCGTCGTTGCGGAGATAGGAACGCTCGCCCGACCACGATGTTTGAACGACGTTCCACCCATAGCTGGCCATATCAGTCTGATGGATGATCAGCGCGCCGACAGCGCCCATGCGCGCAGCTTGCTCGAACTTGTAGGTCCAGCGGCCGTAGTACGTGAGGGCCTTGCCCTTGAAAAAGTTGTCGTCCTCGGACGGCGGCTCGTTGACGAGCATCAGGAGGATTTTGCCTTTTACATCCACATCCTTGTAGTCGTTCCACTTGTACTCGGGGGCCTGAATGCCGTACCCCACGAATACGATCGGAGCTTCCACGTGGGACGTGCGGTTCTGCGATTCGTCCATTGCGACGATGTCCTCACGAAGCGTGAGGTTCATCGGCTGGCCCTTCTCGGGAGCAATCTGCACCTTCGTTGAAGGCTCAGTAGCGATGCCAACCATCGGCACATTCTGGATGAAGGTGCCCTTGTCGCCAGCGGGCTTCAGCCCGTACTTCTTGAACTCGGCAGCGATGTACTGCGCGGCCTTGTCGCCACCGGGCTGTCCGGTTCCACGGCCCTCGTACTTGTCCGAAGAAAGCTCCTGGACCTGAACGCGAATGCGATCGGCATCAATGCTGTTCATGGCCTTTACGGCAGCGGGAGGAAGTCCCGCGACCGCGGCGGTGGAATAATTCGCAGGCTGTGCGCCCTGCTGCGCGGTAGCGAGGGTTCCCGCCAACATCGCAACAAGCAGCACCGCAACCAAGCTCTTGCGCATTGCAAGTCTCCGGTGAGTGGGATGTGAATTTCTGATTATAAGCTCGTAGAGCTAAGGCGTTCAGCTCAGAGCCGACGCCCACAGCATCGATGAGCAACACAGCCGGTCAGTTGCACTTCGATTGACGCCAGAGCGAGTTGCAGAGAGACGAGCTACGTGTAGGAGTGGTCTCAATAGGGATGCGGGTGCGCCGCGATTTAGATTCTTCCGACTCGCGCGCCAGATACAGGAAGTCCGGCGCGCTCGCTCAGGATGATACCGTCTATGAGATAGCCTCTCGTGAGTGGATCTGCGAACCGCAGATCAGTTCAGCGACCCTCAACCAGCCTTCGAATCGACAACGTGCTCGCCGGGATGGAACACCGAAGCCGGCGGCATGCCATCGTGAGCCAGACGCCTGGATACTGCCTCCACGTCCTTCTTGTTCCAGCCAACGCTTGCCAGTTCGATGGTGCCGTCGGGAGCTATCAGGAACATGGTCGGGACGTTCGTGATGCCGTAAGCATTAGAGACCGGATAAGTCTCGGGATCATCGAGCAGCACTGGGAAGGTGACGCCGAAGGTACGCATGAACTGCTCTGTGCCATCCTCGTCGTTCTGGGAGATGCCGAAGACGGTCAGCCGCCCGTTGCGATTTGCCTGGTACAGCCTCTCGAAGAAAGGGAAAGCGTACTGGCAGACCGGGCAACTGATCTTCATGAACGCGAGCACGACGGGGCCGCGCGCAAGCGCCTCCTGTAGCGAAAGCTCTTCGCCGTCGGTAGTCGGAAGCGTGAAGCCGGGCGCTTTGCGGCCGACTTGGAGTGCAGGCATCCAGCACCTCCTATACGTTAGGACTAAGGTGTGAAATCAAATGATACCTGACCTGCGCAGTATCTTCCGCGCCAAGCCAGTGAGAGCCAGAGTTGGTAGCTTGGCTCGGTCAACCCATCGGCCACTAAGGCGACGCGCCCGTTCGCCCGAAAAGACGCGGACGAGGTAGTCAGTGTCCGTGATGGAATGGCGGACTGAAAACAGCGGCTCGCCGCCCGCGCTTTCAGGTGACGGCAACTCCCACATTCCCGCCATGAGGGTCTCGTCATCAGCACGCCTGACCAGTTTGATCTTCTTCTCTGTCGTGGCAATGCAGAACGCGAGTTCGCGACGTTTGCGAGCTGGCTGTGGTGATTGCCCGTGCTCGCCGCGCGTGAGACACACATGCGTTAGGGGGCAGGCGGCGCACGTCGGCGATTTGGGCGTGCAGACCGTGGCTCCCAGTTCCATCATCGCCTGGTTGAAGTCGCCAGGCCGACGAGGGTGAATCAGCCTCTGTGCCGATTCCCAAAGCTCTGCCGGAGAAAGGGACTGAACGCCGCGCAAGCGAAGCAGCACCCGTTCGACGTTGCCATCCACGACCGCGCAAGGCTCGTCGAAGGCGATGCTCGCAATCGCAGCGGCCGTGTAGCGGCCTATCCCGGGGAGCGTCCGCCAGCGTTCTGAATTCTTAGGGAAGGCCCCGTGCAGGTCAGCTACGATCTCACGGGCGGCAGCGTGCATCATGCGAGCCCGTCGGTAGTAACCGAGCCCGCTCCATGCGGCCAGAACTTCGTCCAGTGATGCAGCGGCCAGCACCTGCACTGTGGGGAACCTTCGCAGGAATTCCGAATAGTGCTCAAGGACGGCTGCGACCCTGGTCTGCTGTAACATTACTTCCGATACCCAAATCCGATACGGATCGCGCGTGCCGCGCCAAGGCATGCTACGCTTGTGGCGGTCAAACCAGCGCAGAAGGCGGACGCGTAAGCCGGCCACCTGGGCCGCATTCAGTGGCAGCCCCGAGTGCCTGCCAGGACGCGTAGGGGAACCGGAACCCTGCACCATTTGTTCGCCATGTTAACAGGTGCAACTTGCGAATACTCGGGCACATCAAGTTCTCGATAAGGAGCTCCCGTCCATTGGTCCGTCCAGCAATTTTGTCTCTTGTCTTGGCTTCTCTCCTGGGGTGCGCAGGAGTGTCGTCTGACAGCAATAAGAACAGTCCGCCACCGACTAGCGGCGGTGGTGGCGGTGGCGGAAGCAGCCCGGGGCAGGCGACCGTGATCAGCACGCAGGCCGGCGCTCGTATTCAAGGCGTGGACATAACGGTCCCGGCTCCAAGCAATGGCAATGCCAACGCTGAACTGCTGGGAACAGGCGACACCGCCTCGAACACCGGTTCCACGATTCGACGCGGCGCGACGACCCGAGTCATCCTGTTTGGCTCCGGACTCACCGGCAGCATGCAGGTGCGCGTTTCAGGACCTCCTGACATCACGGTGACAGATGTTCAGTCCATACGCTCAACGAACGGCACGGAAGGCATCGCTTTCAATGCAGCCGTCTCGTCGGATGCCGGCCTGGGTGCGCGCAGTGTTTATCTTCAGAGCGGAAGCGACATCACCGTGTTCGCCGGTGGACTGGAGGTGGTGCAGTGAGGACCGGAATTTCCAGGCTCCTGTTTGTGACGGCAGTCTGTTGTTTGCTGGCACCGTTTGGACATGCAACGACTGTTAGAGCGATGTCCTTAGAGGAACTGGCCACGCAGGCAACGCATGTGATCCAAGGAAAAGCAGTCGAGTCGTGGACGGAGTGGACGCCGGACCGGACCATGCTCTACACGTACACCCGCTTTGACGTCTCGAAGTCGCTGAAAGGCACGCCCGGACGGCAGGTGGTCGTCAGGCAAATGGGCGGTACCGACGGGCGGATCACTCAAAAGGTGTTCGGGGTGCGGCACTTCATCACTGGTGAACAGGCGTTGCTCTTCCTTCGTCCCAGTTCGAACCGCAAAGGCATGGTCGTGGTTGGGTTGATGCAGGGCAACTTCCGGGTCGCAAAATCGCGGAGCGGCGAGTGGATTGCAACCAATGGCGTACCGGGAGTGACGCTGTTCAGGAACGGCTCCACAAATGAGTTCAACGGTACCGTGATCAAACTGGCTGCACTCGAGGCTCGCGTGAAACAGGCGGTGACGAAATGAAGGCCCGTACTCTAGCCCTGCTCGCACTGCCCGCACTCGCAGCTATCCTGCTTTTCCATGCCGTGCCGGCGCGGTCATATTTGCCGAACTACTCAGGTCAGGCGGCACGCGATCGCTGGCCCTCGTTCCCGATCACTTGGCGTCTGAATCCAAATACCGGCGGCAACGTAAGTGGGAATCGCAACCTCGGCACGGTGATTCAGACCTCGTTCGCAACGTGGGCTGCCGCGCCGAACACGAGCATCAGCGTGGTGCGTGGCGGAGACGTTACGTCCACGTCAACCGGCTTCAATAACGAGAACCTGATCTGTTTTGTGTGCACATCCGACTCGTTCGACGACGACGGTACGCTTGCCATCACGATCATCACGACGCAGAACGACGGGACCGTGCTCGACGCCGACATACTTTTCAATCCCAGCAGGACGTGGAGCACCGGAGGTGCAGGCGGGGTCGATATCCAGACCATAGCCACGCACGAGATCGGTCACTTCCTCGGACTCGACCACTCGCCCGTGGTGCGTGCCGTGATGTACCCGTTCGCCCCACCTTCGCTCGTGACGCTCGGATACGACGACGTTGCCGGGCTCTCGGCGACGTACCCGGGCGGCAGCTTCACTGGCATGGCGACGATCTCCGGCACTATCCGGCGCCAGTCGAACAATGCCGGCATCTTCGGCGCGCACGTATTCGTTGACTCGGTGAGTTCGACGCTCCACTTCGGTGGGAATATCCGAAAGACACCGATTGGTGCGATCACGCGTCCGGACGGCACATATACGATCCAGGGAGTTCCGCCGGACTCATACACCGTCACGGTTGAGCCGTTGAACGGACCGGTATCGAACGAAAACATCTCGGATTATCCAGAGGCTTTCGGGCGTACGTCCGTAGAGACGAACTTCACCACTCGACAGCACTAGACGGAACCTGAAGACGAGAAAGGCCGGTCGCACGCGACCGGCCTTTAGCTATGTCGTAGGTAAGACTTAAGTCGAGGGCGGTTGCTCCTCGGTTGCTGCCTGCTCTGATGGCTTCTGCTCGGGTTCTGTTCCTGGTTCGGCCGAAGCAGAGCTTGCCTGCCCTTCGGTCGGGCGCGGTGCTACACCGCTGGCGGCCTGTGCCTCTAGCGCCATTCGCTGCTGAGCCAAGTTGGCGAGGTTCTGCCTGGCTTTGTTCAGAGAGAAGTTGTAGAGCTCGCGGCGCTGCTCGCTGATGCCTTCCTCTTCAAGTCCCTGCGAGAAGCGATCGATAAGCTGGCGCTGCACCTCTTCCCGAGCCTTCAGGTTCTCGATCTCCTTCTTGACCGACTCCGGAATAGGCTTGGACGCACGCGCCGATTGCTGGCCCTGTGATGCGGCAGAAGAATCCAGGTTCGCCGTACCGGTCGAGCCAGCGGCCGGTTCCGGCGCGCGCGACGGGATATCGTCGTTAGTGATAACGCGCTTTGCCTTGCGGCCTGATTTCTTCTGCTTAACGACGTCTCCCAGCGGAATATCCTGGGACGACTGGGCCATGACGACAGGAACTGCAAGGGCAAGCGCCCCTGCAAGTCCAAGCAACTTCAATGCACGAAGGACACTCATCGGCATCACCTTAGAACGCCAGCTCGCGGAAGACAACTTGTCTTGGCGGACGCAGAGCCTCTTCCCGCTGCAAGGCGCAGTTGTCGTAGTTGATGACGGCACTGCCGCCGACCGTAGTACCGTCGGTGAGATCGATGGAGTTCTCACCAGCCAGCAGCCCACCCTGCAAGTTCACGTTATCGGAACCGCCGCCGGAGAAGGTCACTACGCCACGAACCAGAACCAGTCCGTAGAAGTTGAAACCGCCGTGAATATCCAAGTCGCCATCCACGATCAGGATGCCGTTCCCCATTGCGCTCGACGTAAGCCGAACGTTACCGGGAATGTAGGTCACCTGCGTACTCTGGTTCGGCCCGATCGGGTTTCCGTTCGCGTCGTAGGTGATGGGGAACGTGGGCGGGACGCCGAATTGCCCGCTTGAGCGGCTCCCACAACTCACGGGAGTTCCCGAGCAGACCCAGTTGTACGGTGCCTGTCTGACGTCCACTGTTTCCGGACGTGCCCTGAGGCGGTCGATCATGCCGGGAATGTCCGTTACGAAGTCGGAGCCCATGTCTGCCGCGATGGGGGGTACGCGCGCCGAGGTCACGGTGCCTCCGCCACTCTGGTAAACACCCTCAGACGAGTAAACGCCCCAGCGCGAGCGATCGCACACCTTTCCGGGCCGGTCCGTACAGGTGCCGACTACCGCTCCCTTGCTGTCGTACGTGCAAAGACAGGAGCAGTAATCCCATCCATTGATGGACAAGCTTCCATGCAGCGTTACGTGGCTCTTCGACTGAACGGCGCCGTTGGTTACGATAGGCGGATCGTTCGCGACCTCCATCTGCAACATGCGCCGTGATCCGTTCCTCGTGAGCGCAAGCGAAGTCAACCTCCATACAGTGCTGAATTCGGACCGCGCATTTGCGTCGTTCGTTTCGCAATTGGGATAGGCCGCCTTCTTGGGCACTTGTTGCGACCCGTCCCAGCACATGACGGTGTCACTCGCGACGGAGCAATCGTTGTTCGGGCAATAGGGTGCCGTTGACTGGTTAACCTTTGTCGAAATGCGCACCCACTTGTAAGGTATGGCGCCACGCGTGCCCCTGCCAGGGTCGATGGAGTTGAATGTCGTGGGCGTACCACCCGGCAAGGACGAGCACGGCAGTCCTGATTCTGAAGGCTTCGACAAATTCAGGCCTGCTCCCTGGAAGTTCTCCCAGCACAATTGCGTGTCGCGGAAAACGTTCGTGTCCGCGTTGTTCCAGGGGTTGATCGTTCCATCGTCATTGTCCGGGTTGACGATGTACATAATCCCAGAGGCGCTGGTTGGCGCGGCACTTGGCCCGACAATGTGATTGGGGTCAGTCGGGTCCGGCATCAAACGTTGCCTCGCTTCTTCCAAACCGGCGCGAGCGGCGAAATATCCGTTCTGCGTTTCGCGGTAATTCGCACTCACCATCGTGTCATTGTTTGCCATGTACATCAGGCCAACCCCGACTGCCGACAGCAACACAAGCGAAAGCAGTGCCACCATCATGGCGATTCCGGATTCGCTCTTTCTCTTGCGCGCGTTTGCGTAATCCCCCATGATCGAACTCCTTAGATAGGACTGCTTGGGTTGTTAATGCGGGCACTGCTCGTCATTGTTATGACCTGTCGCATACCGGTTTGTTTATCCGCGTGGCGCGACAGCATGTTGACGTTCACTTTGATTGTGCGGACCAGGTAGATCGTGGGGCTTCCGCCCGTGCCGGGCCAGGGATCAGGAATGGAGTAGGTTCCGCTGATGTCCGTACCAAATCTATCGAACGCCTGAAAGACAGGAGCGGCCTTGTATGTCGTGTAGAGTGTGTCGTTGGAGACGCTGGAAGAACCGCCACCTGCGATTTGCACCGTTGTTGTACCAGCGATGGTGTATGCTCCGCCGCTGTTTATGACGTTATCCAGCGCAACGTTCCACTCGGGCGCCGACTGTCCGCTGACAGGGGACGCTGCGATCTTCGGCTTCTGGCTTCGCTCGATGGTGCATGGGCATGTGCCTCCCGGACCCGAGTTAATGCGGTAACGAATGCTCTCCACCGAGCCGTTGCTGTCCATATCGCCTTCGAAACGGATCTCCGTGGGCGAGAAATACACCAGGCCAACAGCGGTTCCGGCGTGGGTCCCCATATTCGTGGCGCTTGGATAAATGGACTTTGTGTACATCTTGGAACTGGGGAAGCCGGCCTGGTGCAGATCGCGGATGATCTGGTCCATGAACTCGCGCGAAGTCTGGGTGATATCCAGCTTGTTTTCCTCCGCCGCTCCGCTCATTTGCAGTTGCCTGAGGCCTGCGAATATTGAGCCGACGACGAGCAGCAGAACCACCATGGAAACCATCAGTTCAAGCAGCGTGAAACCGCGGGCGCCTCTTGCAGTCGTGTTCATCAGCACCTCCGCTATATCCCCGAAATGGTCCGCAGGTTGACCGGAAACACGACGTCGCGTGTATTGACCTGCCGCGCAGAAACCGTGATGAGCTTGGTGAAACCACCCGCGCCGACCGCACGAATATTCCAGCGGACCTCGTACACAGGACGTTGACCGGCTCCGGAGCAGGCGACATAGCGCATCGCGTACCCGCCTGCCTGTAGCCCTTCGTATCCCTCAGAACTCCAGCTAATGTTTGCGCCCTGGTCGTTGCCATACAGCGTTGCGCCGCCCGAAGCAGTCGTTATTGGCCAGTTGTTCGGTGCCGGAGCACAGTCCTGAATCGTGATGGGCAGATTAGCGTTCGCCGGCTGTGAGGCCAGCCGCTCCATTACCATCTCTGCGACGAAGAGTGCGGTGCTGTCCATCTTGTTGCGGCTGTTTGCGTTTATCGCGCTGGTGTAAAGCACGAGCAAGCCGCCCAACCCGACAGCGATGACGCCCATCGCGAACATCAACTCGACGAGGCTGAAACCAGAGTGTTGTTTCTTGCGCATCAACACCACCTCACTTCATCCACTGGCTGCCTGATTTGCTCCAAACCTTGATTCGCCCGGCGGGCGAAACCGAAACACCCACCATCCCCGCACTGCCTGAAGTGCGCGTGTCCTGGAGGTAATAGAAGAATCCTACCGGCCGGTTCGAGGCGTCGATAGTCACGCATGCGGAACCTGCCAGCTTTACGCAAGGCAATCCGCGCGAGTTGAAGCGCGGCAAGGTATTGGCCGGCTGCGGCTGAAACCCCAGGACGGTCGTCGAGATGGTGGTTGTAGGAGTCGTAACCACGCGAACGCCTTTCGCCCCCACCGCCTGCGGATCCTGCGCGCTCAGACTCGAATCGCCACCGCAATACGCCAGGTCCGGCTCGATGTAGTACGTTTCCTGGTCCTGAGTCGAGTTGTATGTATTCCGCGCAACGTAGGTACAGTTCCTCTGCACCGCGAGCGCGCGTCCCCGCGCCAGCAAACCGGCAATGGAATCGGCAGTACCTCGCAGACGGAACCTGCTCACAGCCGTCCACACGGTCGGCGCAGCGAGCGCCGTAATCACGACCAGAATCGCAACCGCAACAAGCAACTCGGTCAAAGTGAAGCCTTGTTGGTTCCTACACGTCTTCTTGCACATGAAAGCCCCACACACAGGGACACGTGTCCGCACGGCGCGAGGTTACAGCGCCCGTATGGTGAGTTCCAATGAAATCAATAGGCTGGATGTTACTGAAGTGTACACAGTCCCGGACCTTCCGGAACCGGAGACAGTCAAGTCGAAGAGCAAAACAGCCCCGCATCCGCTTCAGCGGCGAGGTTTTGACGGACTCGCAAACTGTCCTTCATAAGGGCTGTTGACGGTTAAATAGGAGGCCATTCCACCGGATAGAACCGCTCCAGCGCCTATCGCAACGATTGCACTCTTGGGAAGAGCACCCGGCGCGGCGCAACCGACTTCCCTGCGTGTCGCCGTGTTTCCGCTGCGGATCACGGTACCGTCGGAGAGTTTCACTTCGCCCTGTGCAACCACCACGGTGATACGACAGTTCATTCGCCTGACTTCGTAACGGGTCCTGTCAGTCAGGCCGGAAACAAGCAAGGAGCCAGCTTTAACGGAGTATCCGTTGTTTGTGGAAACGGCAACAACGCCACTGTCCAACTGGAGTTCGCGGTTGTTGTAGATTGCAGCACTCGCGGCAATAACGCCGATAACCGCGCCGGGTACGGTGATTGATGCGGCACCGTCCGGGCCGGTCTGAATCTTGTCTCCCGCGGTAAGTGCTGCCGAATGTGCCGCCGCAATGTTGTTAACCGATACCGTGCCACTGGCCATAAGTACAGCTCCGCCCGTCTGCGCAGTCGCCAGCGACGCAAGCACGAGGAGAACAATAGCTTTTCGTGTTACAGCGGTAATCATTCTTGTCCGCAGAGGTAACAAAGCAACGGTACCTTCGCCACGCATTGTTAGTTATGTCGCACCCGCGAGTCAACCCTAAGTTCCTGATGCCGATGTGCCCCAAGGTGCGCGGACGAACGAGCGCAATAAGAAAGCCCCGACCAAGTCGGGGCTCGTTGGGCAATCCGTGAAACCAAACTATGTTCCTTCGCTCCAGCTGGCCAGATACTCTTCCTGTTCCGGAGTGAGGCGGTCGATCTTCACGCCCATGGACTCAAGTTTGAGGCGGGCGACCTTCTTATCGAGCTCGTCGGGCACCGTGTAAACCTTCTTCTCGAGGCTCTGGTAATTCTTGACGAGATACTCAACAGAGAGGGCCTGATCCGCGAAGCTCATATCCATCACGGCCGCGGGATGACCTTCTGCGCTGGCCAGGTTGATGAGACGTCCCTCGCCAAGCAGGTTGATCTTCCGGCCATCGCGGAGCGAATACTCCTCCACGAACGGGCGCGTCGTGCGCTTGGAAGACGACATCTTTTCCAGACCCGGGATGTCGATTTCCACGTTGAAGTGACCGGAGTTGCTGACGATAGCACCATCCTTCATCACTTCGAAGTGTTCCTTGCGGATGACGTTCTTGTTGCCGGTGACCGTGCAGAAGATGTCGCCGATTCGGGCGGCTTCGTCCATGGCCATCACGCGGAAGCCGTCCATGACTGCTTCGAGAGCGCGGGTCGGGTTGATCTCGGTAACGATAACGTCGGCGCCAAGGCCGCGCGCGCGCATCGCGAGACCGCGTCCGCACCAACCGTATCCGGCGACTACGAACTTGCAGCCCGCGATCAGGAAGTTGGTGGCGCGCACGATACCGTCAATGGTGGATTGCCCCGTGCCGTAGCGGTTGTCGAACAGGTGCTTGGTGTCAGCATCGTTGACGGCGATGATCGGGTACTTCAGCACGCCATCCTTTGCCATGGCGCGGAGGCGGATGACGCCGGTGGTGGTCTCTTCCGTGCCGCCGATGATGCCCTCAATCACATCCGTGCGCTTCGTCAACGCCAGGGTGACAAGGTCCGCACCGTCATCCATGGTGATGTGCGGCTTGTGGTCGAGCACGGCCGTGATGTGCTGGTAGTACACATCGTTGTCCTCGCCCTTGATGGCGAAAACCGGGATGTTGTAGTCGCGCACGAGGACGGCAGCGATGTCGTCCTGGGTGGAAAGCGGATTGGAGGCGCACAGCGCCACTTCGGCACCGCCATCCCGCAGAGTTACCGCCAGATTGGCGGTCTCGGCAGTGACGTGCAAGCACGCGGAGATCCGGATGCCCTTCAGAGGCTGGTTCTTGATGAACTCCTTCCGGATGGACTGAAGAACCTTCATCGACTGGTTGGCCCACTCAAGGCGCTTTTTGCCCAGATCGGCCAGTTCCAAACTCTTGATATCGCTCGAAATCGGAGTTGCAGTAGTCGGCATAACTCTCTCTGGTCGCCAGCAGGTGGCCCCCGTTTGGGGCGGACGACGGTCACGTGAAACATTATAGCGGGGCACCTTGCGGTGCCCCGGGGGAATCGCAGTTGGGCTTCCCGGCGGAAGCCAATGGACTACTTCTTCGAAGCGGCGACGACTTCACCCTTAAGGCCGGCCTGTTCACGCAGCACGGCAGCCTTGTCGGTCGCTTCCCAGGTGAAATCCGCGTCATTGCGTCCGAAGTGACCATAGGCCGCAGTCTTGCGGTAGATCGGTCGCCTCAGGTTCAGCGAGTCAATAATGCCCTTCGGAGTCAGCTGGAAGTTCGCGCGGATGAGTTCCGAAATCTTCGTTTCGTCGATCCTCGCGGTACCGAAGGTATCCACCAGGACACTGACGGGCTCCGCCACACCAATGGCGTACGCGAGTTGAACTTCGCAGCGATCAGCCAACCCGGCCGCGACAACGTTCTTCGCGATGTAGCGGGCCATGTAGGCAGCCGAACGGTCAACCTTGGTCGCGTCCTTGCCGCTGAACGCGCCGCCGCCGTGACGGCCCATGCCGCCGTAGGTGTCGACAATGATCTTGCGGCCGGTGAGACCGGTGTCGCCCATCGGTCCGCCAATCACGAAGCGGCCGGTTGGGTTGATGTGGTACTTGGTATCCGCGTCCAGGAGGTGAGCCGGAATCGTCGCCTGAATGACGTTCTTCAGGATGTCGGCGCGGAGTTCTTCGTTCGTAACATTGTCGGCGTGCTGGGTCGAGATGACGACCGCGTCAACACGAACAGGCTTGTGGTTCGCATCGTACTCGACGGTGACTTGAGACTTGCCATCCGGACGGAGGTAAGGCATCAACCCGCTCTTGCGCACTTCCGAAAGCTTCAGTGTGAGCTTATGCGCGAGGGAGATCGGCGTCGGCATGTAATCTTCGTTTTCATTCGTTGCATAGCCGAACATCATGCCCTGATCGCCCGCACCGCCGGTATCGACGCCCATGGCGATATCGCCAGACTGCTTGTTGATGCTGGAGATAACCGCGCAGGTATTCGAATCGAAGCCATACAGTGCGTTGTCGTATCCGATGGAGGCAACCACGCCACGCACGAGCGTCTGGAAATCCACATACGCTTTGGTGGTGATTTCGCCGGCGATAACGACCAGGCCGGTAGCAGTCAGCGTTTCGCACGCAACGCGGCTATACGGATCCTGACGCAAACATTCGTCGAGAATCCCATCGGAAATCTGGTCGGCAATCTTGTCCGGGTGACCTTCGGTCACGGATTCAGAGGTAAACAGGTAGCGCTTTTTGAGAGACAACTGGACTCCTCCTAACTCGGCGAAGACTGCCCCGCAGGCGAAGGAAGGGCACACGCGAGCCTTGATTTTAACGTCAAAAAAGTAACAGGAAAGTTGAGCGCCCGGCAACTAAATGCGGGGAATCGCGCAGCGATGCAGCGAATGGGAACATTCGAGTGCCGACCGGCACGGCGTGTTACGTAAACGGCGCCTCGCATCCTATATATATGTACCGCTCTAATCCTGCAGACCTTGCGGGGTGAAAACGAGCGTCCTTGAGCGGTTCTCATCGCCGACCGGATCGATCGGCTTACCGTTGAATGAGATTTCCACTCCACCCGCATTTCCGACCACCAGTTTTACCGTTTCCTTGGCCCGAACCGGGGCAGTGGTCTCCGGCTTCAGAATCCTGCTGAACAACTGTCTGCCGTCCGCCGAAGCCGAAATCCAGGACTCTTTCCTGGCGCGAACGACGACGACGAAACCGGGCTCGGTGGCCGAAGCAGCATCGGCCTGCACCGGGGCCGTTCGGTCGGGCGACAAAGAAGTCACAGTCTCAGAGCCAAGTGGCGGGGCCGGAGTTGCATCGGCCGAAGTTCCGGAAGGTGACTGGGGGGGAGTTTCGTTGGCGGGTGCCGGAACGGGAGCCGCCTCGGGACTAGGCGTAACAGAAGCCGGCGTCTCGTTTTGCTGCGCCTCCACGCTGGGGGCATCCTGAGCCGCGCGCGTTGAATAGAGATGCCATACACCGAATGCGAGCGCGACGAACACTACCAGCGCCGTCATCCATCCCCAGCCTCGGCCGCCATTCACGTTGTTTCGAGCTTCCGCCTCAGCTCGTGCTTCCTGGGCCCGGCGCTCACTCTCGGCAACGAGCTTCTGCATGAGTTCCTGGTTGTTGCCCTCGTATTCGCCCATCGCAGCGTTGTATTCAGCGACAGTCTGTTCCTCGTCGATACCGAGGAATTTGGCGTAGGCACGCACGAATCCTTTGTTGAAGATGCCGCCGGGAAGCTTGTTGAACTCTTCTTGCTCGAGAGCGCGCAGGGAACGAGTACCGATCTTTGTCGCAGCAGAGATCTCCTCGAGGGTTACACCACGTTTTTCACGCTCACGACGTAGGCGCTCGCCGAACGATCCCAATGAATGGCCTCCTGACCGGGATACGGCAAACAAAAGATTGTGCTTTGGGATTCAAGGGCATCATAGGTTGCCACCCAAAACGTGTCAACATCGGGCGAAATCGGGAGTCCAGTTACATCAGTACCTTCGCAAGTTACTTTGGGGGATTTCCCCGTTGCTCATCGGGAAATTACGCCCGTATAATCGCTCATCCTTGGGGTAGCGTATCAGGTAACAACGGAAACCGGATGAGCGATCAGGCCGTTACAGACCGAAAACGGCATATGCAAGAGCTCAGTATCTTCCACGACGTCGCGAAGGCACTGACTTCCTCGCTGAACCTTGACTCCATCCTTCAGACGATCATGGAGAAGATGGCGGAGTACTTCCGCCCGGACACGTGGTCTCTCCTGATGGTTGATGAAGCCAAGGACGACCTCTATTTTGCGATCGCCGTCGGGGAAGCGTCGGACACCCTGCGCTCCGTGCGGTTGAAAATAGGAGAAGGAATTGCGGGCTGGGTTGCAAAGCACGGCGAGCCAGTTATCGTTGCCGACGTTAAAAACGACCCTCGATTCGCCCGCCGGGTGGACGAAGCAACACAGTGGCAGACGCGCTCGATTATTTGCATTCCTCTGCAATCGCGTCACCGGGTGCTAGGGGTTATTCAGCTCATCAACGTGGACATGTCCAGGTTCGCGGAAAGCGAACTGTTCTTCCTGCAATCGCTCTGCGATTACGCCGCCATCGCAATTGAGAATGCGAAGGCGTTCGAGCGCATCCAGGAACTCACGATTACGGACGACTGCACCGGCCTTTATAACGCGCGTCACCTTTATAAGACGCTCGAAGCCGAGGTTTACCGTTCGGCACGCTTTGGATACGAGTTCACGGTTCTGTTCATAGATCTCGACCACTTCAAAGCAGTCAACGACACGCACGGACACCTGGCAGGCAGCCGATTGTTGGGTGAGGTGGGATACACGATCAAAGCCAATCTCAGGCTGATCGATTATGCGTTCCGCTATGGCGGGGACGAGTTTGTCATCCTGCTGCCGCAGACCAGCAAGGAACAGGCCCTCACGGTGGCAAAACGTCTGATGGACGTGTTCCACGAAACAGAGTTCCTGCGCCAGGAAGGCCTGAAACTAACGGTTCGCGCCAGCCTCGGAGTCGCAACGTACCCCGAGGACGCCCGCAGCGCACACGAGATCATTCGTCAGGCGGACGAGATGATGTACCTGGTCAAGAACAGCTCCCGGGACAACATCGCGGTCGCTGGTCGCGGCATGGTATAGCCGCTGGAACACTCACGTTCAGCAGTATCGCAACTGTCTCTTTACGAGCTTTACTTCGCCCGTGGATGCGTTCGGTCGTACACGTCGGTGACGTGTTTCATGGATAGTTGCGTGTATCGCTGGGTGGTTGAAAGCCGCTGGTGACCGAGCATCTCCTGAATAGCTCGCAGGTCCGCCCCCTCTTCAAGCATGTGTGTTCCGAAGGCGTGCCGCAGCGTGTGCGGATGGATGTCTGGCGGAAGTCCTCGTGAGACGGCTATCTGCTTGACGATTCGCCCGACGCTGCGCGTGGTGATGCGTGAGCCGCGAAGGTTAATCAGGAGAGCCGGGGTGGTCGTTTTCCGTTCAGCGAGCACCTTACGCCGCGCAGGCAGGTACGCGTCCATGACGGCCCGTGCCGTTTCGCCGAACGGCACGTATCTTTGCTTCTTCCCTTTGCCGCGAATGAGGATCGCCTCATTCGAAGCGCGCACGTCCTCAAGGTTGATGCCGACCAACTCGGAGTTTCGAATGCCGCAGCCGTAGAGCAGTTCGAAGATGAGTTGATCGCGCTCGGCGAAGGCCGCCGATTCGGGCATGCCCGAGTCAAGCACCGCATTCATCTCTTCCAAAGTCGGCACACGCGGCAGCTTTTTCGGAAGCTTCGGCGTCGCAACGAGAGCGGCAGGGTTTTGTTCGACAACACCTTCGCGGGCGAGCCAGCGATATAGAGACCTGACGGCGGCAAGCGCTCGCGCGACAGAGGTCTTGCTTAACCCCTCCTCATACAGATGCGAAAGAAATCCCCGAACGCGAACGTGGTCGATATCGTCCCATCCGGCACTTCCCACGTACGTGGCGAACCGCTTCAGATCCCCTTCGTAAGCCTTGATCGTATGCGCCGAAGCGTTGCGCTCGCGCAGGCCACGCATAAACTGTGCGACCGCTTTCTCCACCGCCGTCATGGATCGCCGTGGCGTCTTGTTGCTGTGGTTCACTCTTTCACCTCTGCTGGACTCTCCGGCTCGGGAACTGTAGCTTTCCTGAACTTCGCGCGCGGATGGTGGTCCTTGTAAACCGTCTTAAGGCGATCGAGCGCGAGATGCGTATAAACCTGAGTGGTGGCAATGTCGGCGTGACCGAGAATCGTCTGCACCGTTCTGAGATCAGCCCCGTTCTCCACCATGTGTGTGGCGCATGAGTGTCGGAGCATGTGAGGCGAGGCGTGACGCACATGTTCGCTCTTTTTGCTCACCATCTGCCACACGCGCCCTCGCGTGATCCTGGGCCTGCGCAGACCAACGAACAAGTAAGGCGACATGCGCGAGCCAAGAAGGAAGCCTCGCGCGTCCGCGAGATACTGGCGGAGCGCAGCCTGGGCGGGCGAACCCAACGGTACAATTCGCTCTTTGTCTCCCTTGCCCCGGACGAGCACGTAGCCGAGTTCCAGCTTCAGGTCCTCCAGTTTCACGCTGGTGATCTCGGAAACGCGCAGCGCTCCCGCATAGAGGAGTTCGAGCATGGCATGGTCCCGCGCAGCGAGCGCCGTGGCGGTTTTGCTGTCCTGCGGTTCTTCGTTTACGGCCAGCAGGCTCTCGACTTCGTCCCTCGCGAGCGATTTCGGCAACACCTTCCATTGCCTGGGCGTTTCGATATTCAGCGTTGGATCGTGCTCGATGTGCCGGTCAAGCAGGAGGTACTTATAAAGGTGGCGCAAGGAAGAAAGCTTGCGTGCGATGGAGCGAGCGTCGAGGCTGTGCGAGAAGAGCTGATCAAGGAAGTCGCGGACGTCGATGCGTCGCGCATCTGCAAACGTTCGCTTGCGTTTTTCCAGAAACTCGGCGAACTGGCCGATGTCCCGCACGTACGCGGCGACAGTCAGGCGGGCAAGGCCCTTCTCCACCTTCAGGTAGTCAACAAAGCTGCGCAGGAGGCGTTCGTTTGAGGCACTGGGCACCGGCAGATTATCGCCAATTATCGGACGTTTGCGCGATAACTACTCTGGTGACTGGCCACCTTCAAGATTTCCTCTGCGTAGAGCGGACTCTCAGGCCGTTCCTCGTGCTTGAGGAACGCGAACACGTCGCGTCCGTCTGTTTCGTCTCGGACCCGCTCAGCAATGGCGCGGCGCTCATCTGCGGAATACTCGGATTTGCGGAGCCTGTAATACGAGAAGTCAGCCGTCTGGACGTCCGGCGCGGCGAGTTCGTCGCTTTCGGCCAGGCAGAGCGCGGCGTTGTGTTTACGCAACACCTCGAAAATCGGGTCGGCGAACCAGGACTCATGTCGGTACTCGAATGTCGCTCGTAGCGCGCGCGGCAACTGGTCCAGGAATTCGTCCAGCAGCACGGGATCGGACTTCAGGTTTGGCGGCAACTGGAACAACACCGGGCCCAACTTCCCTGCCGAAGCCAGCGGCTGAATCGAGTCCAGAAACCGGCGCAGTGCATCGTGCGTATTCTTCAGACGCCGTATGTGGGTGATGGTCTGGTGCGCCTTGACCGAGAAACGAAATCCGGCCGGGGTTTCAGTGATCCAGTTGAGCAGGGTCTTTTCGGAAGCAATCTGCCGGAACGTGTAGTTGACCTCGACCGCGTTCAGGCGCGACGAGTAGTGCTCAAGAAACTTCTTCTGTGCAAGTTTCTCGGGATAAAACTGCGGCTTCCACGCCGCGTACGCCCATCCGGATGTGCCGACGTAAACCATAGCGAGCTCCCCTACTCTTCTAAGAGTTTGTCTCGTTTGTTTGCTCGGACCGTGCTAAGGAAGCTCGCTTCGGCGCTTTAGCGTAACCACTACGTGGTTGCGGCGCCGGGATCGAGCCCAAATCCCTCACGCGGCAACAGAAGCCGCGTTCGGGATGAGACCTTGAATAGAGTCGCAATCTCTACGCGATACGAGCCTTGCCGGAAGACTTCTGTTTTGCCTTCACCGCCGATTTCTTTGCCACGACGGCCTGCGCGCTTGCTGCTTTCTTGGGCGGCTCACCCGAGGGTTCCGCGCGAACCAACTCTGCCGTTTCCTCCAGCGCCGACAGGGCTGGCAATTTCTGTCGCTTGGTCAGCACGGGTTCGAAAAGATCGCCCATGCGCTCGAACCGCTCGACGACCTGATTCGATTCGAACCGCAGCAGGTTCGGATCGCGCTTCGTCCAGCACTGGTACACCTCGTCCCATGTTACGGGAGTAGAAACCGTCGGCCGTTCCTTGGCGCGGAGCGAGTACACACAAACGGTAGTCTTGTGGTCATCGTTCTGCGACCAGTCCACGAAGACCTTGCCGACGCGCAGCGCCTTTTTCATGTCGCTGACAATCAGGTCCGGGTGCTCTCGTTCCAACAGTTGCGCCATGGTGCGCGCGAAGGTCTTGGTCTCGTCATAGTTGGTCGGAGTGTTCAAGGGAACGTAGACCTGGAGTCCCTTGGAACCGGAAGTCTTCGCGTACGATGCAAGACCGAAATGGTCGAAGATCCGCTTGACCCACAACCCGACATGGGAGCACTGGACTATGTCAGCCGGGGGACCGGGGTCGAGGTCGAAGACGATCATCGTCGGCTGCAGAACATCCTCGGCGCGCGAGAGTGACGTGTGCAGCTCAATGTCCGCGAGATTGGCCGCCCACACGAGGGTCGGAAGGTCCTGCACCATGCAGTAGTACATGTAGCGGTTGTTGCCTTCGCTCCAGACCTTCGCTGTTTGCACCCATTCTGGACGGTGAGCAGGACAGTTCTTCTCGTAAAAGTGGAACCCGTTCACTCCCTCCGGGTAGCGCTTCATCGTCAAAGGGCGGTCTTGCAGGTGCGGCAGCAGAGCGGGTGCGATACGGACGTAGTAATCGATCACCTGCCCCTTCGTGAAGCCGGCTTCCGGATACATCACCTTGTCCAGATTCGAGAGCTTCAGCTTCCGGCCCTGGATCTCGACATGTGTCTCTTTTCGCGCCATGGCAGACTCTTCTTTGGATGCGACTCGGGCTGAAAGCGCCCCTGCATGTTTGCCGCGCGTTTATCAGCCGTGATGCGCCCCGTCTCGCAACATAAGTCACGTGCCTTGTCATCAAACAATGGCCTCTAAAACGGTTAAGGACTGAACATCGTGGCCACAGAAGAATCAAAGCCGCTGCCAAAAAGCAGTTCGACGCATCCCGAATTCCCGGAAGAGCAGCAAAACCTGTTCACCGAAGTACTCGAACTGCTGAACAGACGCGAGGTTCCGTACGTAGTGTCCGGCGCATTCGCGCTGCACGAGCATACGGGCATATGGCGAGATACGAAAGATCTTGACTTGTTCTTGCCTGCGGAACATGCACCCGCAGCGCTTCAGTTCCTGCGGGACGACGGCTTCGAAATCGAGGTCTCCGACCCGGTTTGGCTGGCAAAGGCCCATAGGGACGGATTCTTCGTGGACCTTATCACCGGCATGAGCAATGGCGCGATCACGGTGGAAATGTCATGGATAGACCGCAGCACTCCCTGCAAGGTGCTGGGGGTTCCCTGCCGGGTACTCGGTCCGGAAGAGCTGATTGCATCGAAGATGTTCGTTACGCGGCGTGAGCGCTTCGATGGCGCCGATATCTGTCATGTCATCTTCGGCACTCACGGACGCCTCGATTGGGACTTCCTGATGCAGGTTGTGAGTGAACACGGCGACCACTGGGAGATCCTCTTCTGGCACCTGGTCCTGTTCAGGTACGTCTATCCCGCCCACACCGACATGGTGCCGAAGCCGATCTGGGACGATCTTCTTGGACGATTCCAGCAGGCCGTCTCGCAACCAGACAAGAGCGCACCATTCCGCGGCAGTCTGATAGACGAGAACATGTTCCACATCGACGTGGTCGAGTGGGGATTGCCGAATTTGTTACAGGATCTGCGCGACGCCAGGCAAAACAAGATTCCGGATCCTGCCAAGATGGAGCCAGCGGCGTGAGTTAAGCCGATAGTGCCGCCGCGCTGACCACGCCTGCCGGGCTGCGCTCCGCTTTCATTGCGGGAAGTTGCCGCATCCTAAGTACGCATATGAGGATTGCTGCTCTCGCTGATTTGCACTTTTCGCCACAGTCCTACGATCGGCTGCGTGAACCCCTCGCACGCGCCCGTGACGAAGCGGACCTCATGGTGCTTGCGGGTGACCTGACCAATTTCGGCCGTCCAGCAGAAATGGAGTCTTTGCTGAACGCACTCGTTCGCATAAGAATCCCCATCGTTGCAGTACTCGGAAATCACGACTACGAGAGCGGACACGAAGAAGAGTTGATTCGGATGATGACCACCGAGGGCATCAAGGTTTTGGATGGAACTGCATACGAGCGCGGAGATGTGGGTTTCGCCGGAACGAAGGGCTTCCCGGGAGGATTCGGACGCGGAGTCCTGACCGCCTTCGGTGAACGTGAGATCAAGGCGTTCGTGCAGGCAGCAGTGGATGAAACCCTGAAACTGGAGCGCGCCCTAGCACAACTTCGCACTCCCAAAACGGTCGTGGTCATCCACTACTCACCCATTGCCCAAACCGTTGTAGGAGAGCCGCCGGAGATATTCCCTTACCTCGGCTCTTCGCGATTCGCAGAAGTCATCGATCGCCACGGTGCGAACCTGGTACTCCACGGACATGCACACCATGGCGCGCCAGAGGGAAGGACGACCGCCGGAATCCCGGTGCACAACGTTGCACTGCCTCTCGTTTTTCAGCAGGACCACCAGCGCCCTTATCGCGTTTTTGATGTCTAGCGGGTGGCACTCTGGATACTGTGCCGTCGGGCGTACCCGCAGGCGGCCGACTCTGATCAGCTGCACTGCCTGACCCGAAGTGAGCACGTTCCGTCCCGAACTGCTGCATCGATGCACCCGCTGGTTTGACAATGCGATTTGGGGTCAATTAGCTTGCATCATCATTGGTTCAGACTCGTGGAGGTCTGATGTGAAGCTGTTTCAAAGATCCATTCTGCTGCTCCTGATGGCGATGCTTCCGGCTTTCGCCCAGGACATTGCGTCCTTCGAAAAGCGGGTTACCGTGAAGAGGCTGCCGAACGGTCTTACGCTGCTGGTTTGCGAGCGTGCGGAAGCCCCGGTGTTCGCATTTTTTACGCACGTGGACGCCGGTTCCGCGCAAGACCCGATGGGCCAGACCGGCATGGCACACATGTTCGAGCACATGGCTTTCAAGGGCACCGACGAGATCGGCACTTGGAACTATGCTGCCGAGAGAGTCGCCCTGGAGAAGGTGGAGAGCGCTTACGCCGCCTACCAGGCTGAACGCGCAAGGACTGTGCGACGTGACGAGAAGAAACTGGCACAGCTGGAACAGGCCTTGAAGAACGCCATCGACCAGGCGAACAAGTACGTCATCCAGAACCAGTTCACCGAGATTGTCGAGAAGAACGGCGGCGTGAACCTGAATGCGTTCACCAGCTCAGATGAGACTGGCTACTTCTACTCCATGCCCGTGAACCGGCTTGAACTGTGGGCCTATCTCGAGTCTCAACGTTTTCTGAAGCCCGTGATGCGCGAGTTTTACAAAGAGCGCGACGTGGTGATAGAGGAACGCCGGATGCGAATCGAGAGCCAGCCCATCGGAAGACTGGTAGAGCAGTTCCAGATGGCGGCGTTCACCGCACACAATTACCAGCGGCCCGGCGTGGGCTACCTCTCTGACCTCAATTCCCTTTCGGCAACCGAAGCCAGAAGGTTCTTCGACACCTACTACGTTCCAAGCAACATGGTCGTTGCCGTTGTTGGAGATGTGAAGGCTGCCCAGGTATTGCCGGTTCTTGAGGAACACTTCGGCAAGTTGCCGAAAAGGCCAGACCCGCCCCAGCTCACCACAGCCGAGCCACCGCAAAGGTCGGAGCGCATTGTAATTCTGCGCGACACCGCGCAGCCCTTCTACATCGAGGGCTACCACCGGCCCGCGTATAGCGATCCAGATGACGCGGTTTATGACGCCATCAGCGACCTAATGTCAAACGGCCGCACATCGCGACTGTATCGCTCGCTTGTGCGGGACAAGAAGATCGCCGCATTCGCTGCCGGCTTCAGCGGATTGCCTGGGGTGAAGTATCCGCACCTGTTCGCCTTCTACGCCGTACCGACTCCCGGGAACACACCCGAACAAGTGCGCGACGGCATCCGTGCGGAGATAGAGCGGCTCAAGAACGAAGACGTGACCGATGAAGAGTTGCGGATGGTAAAGACTCGCGCCAAGGCCAGCCTGCTGCGGTCGCTCGACAATAATGAAGGACTGGCGCAGAACCTGGCACTGATGCAGACGCGCTACGGCGATTGGCGCGAACTTTTCAGGAACGTCGAACGCATCGAGAAGGTGACGAAAGCGGATATTCGTCGCGTGGCGAACAAAACATTCGTAGAAACGAACCGCACGGTGGGAATCATTGAGAACGTCGCCGCGCAGCAGAAGGGAGCTGACTAACATGCGGAGCATGCGACATTTGATTGCCGTCTCTGCGCTGCTACTGGCATTCGCACCGGTGGGCAGGGCGCAGCAGGCTGGTGTTCCTGAGAAGGCTCCCGCCACCACCGAGAAGCCCACAGGCGTGAGGACGAAGCGCGAGGTAGCGAAAGAAGAGCCCGTGCAGAAGCGGGTGCAAGGCCGTCCGTGGGAAAAGATACCCATCCCGCGGCTGCCTGCTTTCAAGCCTCAGAAGCCGATACGGGTTGAGCTGCCGAACGGAATGGTCCTGTTCCTTCAGGAGGACCACGAACTGCCCTTGATCGACCTCACCATCCGTATCCGCGGCGGGTCGCGTTCCGAACCGGTTGAGAAGATCGGAATGGTGGATATCTACGGCGAAGTGTGGCGCACGGGCGGCACCAAGACGCGTACGGGCGACCAACTCGACGACTTCCTGGAGGCACGTGCCGCTAAGGTGGAAACGGGCGGCGACGTTGACTCAACCAGCATCGGCCTCAGCTCGTTAAAGCAGGATTTCGATGCCGTCTTTGCCGTGATGATGGAGCTTCTGCGTGATCCGGCGTTCCGCGAAGACAAGATCGACCTCGCGAAGCGGCAGATGTACACCGGAATCTCGCGACGCAATGACGATATCGCCTCGGTTGCCGGGCGCGAATCGACCGTGGTTGGATACGGCAAAGAAAATCCTTACGCACGCTATCCGGAGTACGCCACCGTTGCAGCCGTCACGCAGCAGAACTTGATTGAGTGGCATCGGCGACACGTAGGCCCGAACAACATGATTCTCGGCGTCGTCGGCGACTTCGATGCCAGGCAGATGGAAGCCAAGCTGCGCGACGCGTTCACCAACTTCCCGAAGGCGCAGCCGGTGGAATCGCCCAAGATCGAATTCCGCGACCCGAAGCCTGGGTTCTATTTCGTACCCAAGGAAGATGTGAACCAAAGTGCCATTCGTATGGTCGCGCTGGGCATTCGACGTGACAACCCGGACTACTTCGCACTGGTTGTGATGAACGAGGTATTCGGAGGAGGCTTCTCGTCGCGGCTGTTCAAGACCATCCGAACGCAGCAGGGCCTGGCATACTCCGTCGCTGGCGGAGTGGGCGCCGCCTTCGACCATCCCGGGCTGATACGGCTCTCGATGGGAACCAAGACGGCTACGACAGCGGAGGCCATCAAGTCGCTGTACGAGCAGGTCGATGCCATGGTGAAGATGCCGCCTACTCCCGACGAACTGAGGTTCGCGAAGGACTCGATTTTGAATGCCTTCGTCTTCCGCTTCGACTCGCCCGAGAAGGTGCTGCTCGAGCAGATGGCCTACGAGTTCTACGGATATCCGGCCGACTTCCTCGACAGATATCGCGCGGGCGTCGAGAAGACCACGGCTGCCGATGTTCATCGTGTGGCACAGAAGTACCTGAAGCGCAGTGAACTTGCCGTGCTGGTTGTGGGGCAGCCGGAAGTACAGCAGCAACTGGCAAAGCTCGGTTCCGTTAGCACCATCGACATCACCATTCCGCCACCGCCGGGTGCGCAGCCCGCTACGGCCGGTCCGAAGCCGGGCGCAACTTCGCCACAAGCGAAGGCGCTCGCGGAAAAGGTCGTCGCTGCAATGGGCGGCGCCGAGAAGCTTCAATCCGTGAAGGCGACACGCGTGAAGGTCGCGATGCAACACAAGACTGAGACGGGAGAGAGGAGCACGCAAACCGAGGTGATCACGGTTTATCCCGACCGTCAGCTTGTGAACCTGCAAACGCAAGCCGGACCGGCAAAGCTGGTTGTCAAGCCGGGGGAGGCGTTCATGGTTGCTCCCGGAGCGGGTGTGCGCGACTTGCCTCCCTCGTTCCGCGACAGCGTTGCACAAGACCTCAAGCGTGACGAGGTCGCAATCGCGCAGCGGCTGGACGATCCAAAACTGGGCATCGCGCTAACCGGCAAAGAGAAGATCGGTGAGGCGGAAGCCGTGGTGATGCAGGTGAACGCTGACGGCGCAGTCGTCAACTGGTGGGTGGACCCGAACACCGGTCGCATACTGCGCAAAGCGTACAGCACCATGGGATTGAACGGACCTGTACAGCGCGTGGTTGACTTCGCGGAATGGCGCTCGTTCAATGGGCTAACGCTGCCTTCCAAAGGCGTAATAACCGAAAACGGACAGCAAAGCAGTTCCGTGCAGATTTTGGAGTATGCGATCAATCCTCCGGTTGACGCGGCGTTGTTCCAGAAGCCTGCTCAGGGCGGAACGGTTCAGTGATTTTCAAATTAATCCTCCGGGCGGCCACACGGCCGTCCTTCGTTTTTGCAGCCATTTAGACAGCCTTGAGAAGAACTGCTGTCCCCTCCTCCTGCGAACCTTCCGGACGCGCTTGCGCATCGAATCCGAAGCGAATAAAAGGCGAATCCAGAGATGCAGCTCTCCATCCTCAATGATCCCGAAAACCAGGCTCTAGGACTCGTTGGTATCGCCCGTCTAGCCGCGCAGGGCGAGCATATTCGTGAGGGGCACGATGTCGAGTACTTCACGCTGCCGACCAAGTCGATCCTGAACCGCTGCACGTCTTCTCGCCGGATGCCTTTCACGTGGACCATCAACCCTTACCGCGGTTGCGAGTTCGCCTGCAAGTACTGCTATGCGCGTTACACCCATGAGTTCATGGAGATTCGCGACAACGTCGAGTTTGAGCGCAAGATCTACGTGAAACAGCAGGCTGCATGGCTGCTCCGGCAAGAGTTGCGGAAAGTAAAGCCGGGGGAGGAGATTGCTATCGGAACGGCCACCGACCCATATC
>Ga0196976_1000417_pt1 | contig 27131 bp, 24 predicted proteins | sample S3v_513CmetaG_FD_148644 | JGI IMG/M metagenome (GOLD analysis project Ga0196976, IMG submission 148644) | Soil microbial communities from Anza Borrego desert, Southern California, United States - S3+v_5-13C | ecosystem: Environmental > Terrestrial > Soil > Desert | place: USA: California...
CCGACTTCATTCCTGACGAGCACTCTTCTGCTTGTCCCCGGTGCGGAGCCGAGGCGGCACTCGACAAAGTGGCGGCGCACCCGGCGACCGTCGCCGTCCGCAGCACGCCCAAGCTCACGATGCTGCTCATAGCCGTGAACGTCGTGATCTATCTGATGGTGGCGCTCGCCAGCGGCTCGTTGATGAATCCCAGCATCGAGAAGCTCGTGGATTGGGGCGCGAACTACGGCCCACTTACCCTGACCGGACAGTGGTGGCGCCTGGAGACTTCGACGTTTCTGCACGGTAACCTGCCGCACATCCTCCTCAACATGTGGGCGCTGCTGAACCTTGGCCTCCTCGCGGAAATCATCTTCGGCGCTGGCGGCTTTTTCGCGCTTTATACTCTCGCCGGACTCGGCGGCAGCGTTGCAAGTTTGTGGTGGCATCCGACCGTGGTCGGCGTTGGCGCCTCCGGTGCAATCTTCGGCCTCGCCGGTGCGCTCCTGCCCGCGCTCTTCTTCGAGAAGAACACACACCTGCGCGCCGCCATGCGGGGCAATCTCGCCAGCATTGCCCTGTTTGTCGTCTACAACATCGCTTACGGAGCGACAAGCCGCCAGATCGACAATGCCGCTCACGTCGGCGGACTCGCTACCGGACTCCTACTCGGAATCACCCTCCCTCGCGTCACCTCGTCGCTGGTGAACGCGCGCCTTCGCCGCGCCTTAGTCATCGTGGCAGTCGCGGTAGTCATCGTGGGAGTCGCCGGATATATCACCCGTTCCAGTGGGGCCGTGGTGTCGTACGCCAACGCCCGCCGTGCCGTCGCATCCGGTGACATCCCGAAGGCGATCGCCGAGGCCAAGCGCGCTGTGGCTCTCGATCCCGAACTCACCGAAGCCCACGAACTCCTGGCCGACCTCTATCTCGCTAGCAACGCCCCCGAGAGTGCCATACCTGAACTCGAGGCCGTCATCAGGCAGGAACCCGACTACGCATTCGGTCACGCCCGGTACTGTGTAGCCCTGCTCAGCATTGAGCGCGTCGCGCAGGCGGAAGCAGCGTGCAGCCGCGCAGTGCAGCTTCATCCGAAGAACGCCAATATTCAGTTCAACCTGGGTCTCGCATCTCGCGCGAACGGCAAGCCCGAGCAGGCAGTCCAAGCTTTTGCCGCTGCTGCCAGGCTCCGTCCGAATTCGCCCGAAGAGAACTACTTCTACGGCGTCGCTCTCATGGAAACCAAGAGCTACGATGAGGCTGTGCAGCAGTTCGAGAAGGTACTTAAGCTCGATCCCAGCTACCAAGGCGCCCAGGCCGCTCTCGACGAAGCCCGGCGCCGCATGAACAAGTAGCCTAAAGACACAAAGCCCGCACGCGGCGGGGCTCCGCTATTCCAACAATCGGAATTCAAGCCAGATGAACCAGCGAAGTTCCCGAGCGGAAGTTCGCGGCAGGACTCATCATCGTCACAGCCCTGCAGCGCTGGCGCGTTTATATTGGACGCATGCAGATCCAGGAAAACGTAGCGCTAGCGCCCTTGACCACTTTGGGCGTCGGAGGCCCCGCGCGCTACTTCGCCGAAGCGCGTTCCGAGGCCGACATTCGCGAAGCTGTTGCCTTCGCCAAGTCGCACGGGCTATCCCTCTTCGTACTCGGCGGCGGAAGCAATCTCCTCGTCGCTGACTCAGGGTTTCCGGGACTCGTGCTTAAGATCGGCATTCGCGGCATCTCCCAATACAGCGAGGGTCGCCTCGAACTCTTCGACAGCGCTGCCGGTGAAGACTGGGACGCTCTCGTCGAGCGAACAGTCAACGCCAACTGCGCGGGACTCGAATGCCTGTCCGGCATTCCCGGCACCGTTGGCGGAACTCCCGTGCAAAACGTCGGAGCCTACGGCCAGGACGTCTCCGAAACCATCAGCGCAGTACGCGCCCTCGACTTGAACAGCAGCGAGATCGTTGAACTCTCTCGAGACGACTGTCTTTTCACATATCGCTCCAGTCGCTTCAACGGCATCGATCGTGGACGCTTTATCATCACGCGAGTCATCTTCTCCCTGCACCCTGGCGCCGAACCGAAACTCGAATACGCCGACCTCCGCAAATTCTTCGCCGAGCGTGAGGACCGTCCTTCTTTGCAGGAGACGCGCGATGCCGTGCGCCAGATTCGCCGCTCGAAAGCGATGCTCATCGTCGAGGGCGACGAGGACGCACGCAGTGCCGGCTCCTTCTTTAAAAATCCGGTGATCGATCTCGCGCAGTACGAAAGCATTGTCAGCGAGGCCGCCGAGGGTGGGGTCACCGTCCCCAAGTATCCCGCTGGCACCGGCAAGGTAAAAGTTCCCGCAGCATGGTTGGTTGAGCAATCCGGACTGCACAAAGGGTTTGCGCTTGGGCCGGTCGGCATCTCCCGCAAGCACGCGCTCGCTATCGTCAACCGCGGAGGCGCAATGGCTGCCGATATCGTCGCCCTGAAAGAGCGCATTCAAGCGAGTGTTCGCGACCGCTTCAATATCCAGCTTCAGCCCGAGCCCGTGTTTCTCGGCTTCGAATAACAGCCTGTGACCAAAACGAAAGGGGAGCCACTATCGGCTCCCCTTCCTGCCTCACGGGGGCGGAACGCAGTCGGTCAACTTATTTGGCTTGTCTCCGCATCAGCGGCCCGAACGGGTGCTCAAAGCTAAGGTAGAGGATCACGCCTTTTTCGCCGCTCGAGGGCCCAACGCCCATTGGGAATGCCACGCCGGGCACGATCTGAAGTCCGCTCTTGAAGTTGTGCGCCCAGCGAACACCGGGGCTCATCAGCAGGTCGCGTCCGCGTTGCGTCTTGCCCGGGGCCACAACCGCTTCGTAGTCGTTGAAAGCAGTCTCTAGCATCACGTTGAAGTTCTGCCGCGCCAGCCAGATGAACGACTGCCCCAGGTTGACCCCGACCGTTCCGGCGCGTTCGCCGAGTTCGTTCTTCGACCGAGGCACCCATGTGGCACCGGCATTCCAGTGCGTCACCAGGTGCTTATTGAACTTCACGCTCATCGGCAGGTTCGTTTGTATGCCCGTTCCGCCTGCTCCGCGCCCCACACGCGAGTCGCCGGTGGGAAGCAGCAGACTCAGCCTCGGAGAGATCGCCAGCCTGGCCCCTCCAGTACCCACCAACTGATAGCGGTAATTAATCGCCGTATCGCCGAGTCCTGCGCCCGAACCGCGGAAATCTCCGGTGTGCGCGCCGGTCATCGTCAGGCTGAACTGGTGCTTCTGCCCCGTGACCGGTATTTCCTCTGTGAAGCTATACGCCCAGTCCCTGCTCTCGGAGAGCCGATTGAAGAAGCTGATGTGCTGGATCACTCCGGGTTCCTGGTTGTAAGCCTCCTCCAGCAGGAAACTGTTGTCTTCGATGTCTCCGGAGCCTTGGGCTTCCGCGGGTATTTGCGACGGCGCCTGCGCGAACGCCGCAGGCAGGCAGATGATGGGCAGTACGAGTGCGATCAGGATGGTACGTAAAGATGAGGTCATGGTCCTGTGCTGTCCCTTTTACTTTCCGGCGACAATGAAAATGATTTTCAGTTTCGACATATTACGGAACGCGGCCCTGCTCTGGATGTGACACCAATCACGAGAGTTTGTGATTGCCCTCTGAAACATCAAGAACTACTTCGAATACCGCTCACGCCGCCAGTACGTGCAACGAATGCGTCTTGATCACCAGCCACACGACGCTGCCCTGCCGCAGCCCAAGGCTCCCCACTGCACCCGGGGTTACGTGGACGTCGAAACCCACGCCGGTCTGTTCACCCTCCGCGCCACACTTCGTCCTCACCACAACTACGCCGTCCCGCCGCTCCAACTGTTCTATTCTCGCGCGAAGTACGTTCCGTGCACTCAATCCACGCGGAGTTTCATTCGCGATCAGTATGTCTCCGGCGCGAACGGCAACCCGCAGCCTCGCCCCTTCCGTTGCGCCCGTCAGCGGAACCTCGACTTCCACTCCCGTGGAATACGAGAATACCGTTTCCAGTGCTGTAGCCGCGTTGTCGATCGGCGGCAGCAAGCGGCACTTCATGGTTCCCAGTTCCGTATTTGTGGAACCCACTTGCGCGCCGAACACATTTTCGAAGCCCGCCAGTTGCGCGATCGACTCTCGCCTCGGTGCCTCAAAAACCTCCTGTGGACGACCATCGGCGCCGATTTTTCCCCGTTCTATTACCAGCACCCGCTCCGCCAGCGCGTAAACTTCCTCGCGATCGTGCGTCACAAACAGCACCGGAATGCGGTGATCGCGGTTCCACGTCCGCAGGTCCGAAACGATCTTCGACTTGGTCGTAACATCCAGCGCGGAAAGCGGCTCATCAAGCAGCAGGTATCCGGGATTGGTCACGAGTGCTCGCGCCAGTGCAACCCGCTGCCTCTCTCCTCCTGAAATGTCTCCCGGCCTGCGCTCCGCGAGGTGCGAAATTCGGAACGCCTCCAGCACCGCAGCGCTGCGCTGCCCTCGCACGCTCCGCTCTAGTCGATGCGTCCCGTACTCCACGTTCTGCCGCACGGTCATGTGCGGAAACAACGCAAGGTCCTGGAACAGGTAGCCCAATCCACGCTTCGGCGTGGCAACATTCACCCGCCGCTCCGAGTCGAACAGCACTTGCCCACCGATTGTGATCCGTCCTGAGTCCGGACTCACCAATCCCGCCAGCAAGTCCAGGATCGTCGTCTTCCCCGCGCCAGAAGCGCCGAATAGCACGGTGATCCCCGGCTCCAGCACGAACTCGGCGTCCAGCACGAAGCCGCCGTCGTCCAAGTATCGATGCCGCAGCCGCGCATAGAGCGTCCGTGCTGCCGGACGAACCTCGTCCGCCTCGGGTTGTGTCACCATTCGCATGCTCATTTGAACGGCCACACTGCCCACACTCGCCGGTTCAGCCCGTAAACCGCACAAAGAATCACGAACGAGATCGCCAGCAGCGAGAGCGCCTGCTGGTTCGCTGCGCCGTATTCGAGCGCCTGCACATTGTCGTAGATCGCTATGGACACAGTCTGCGTCAGTCCGGGGATGTTGCCGCCAATCATCAGCACCACACCGAATTCGCCAAGTGTATGCGCGAAGCTCAACGCCACGGCCGTTACGAGCCCGGGTATGGAAAGCGGCAGCACCACTCGCACGAACGTCCGCCATCGCGAGGCACCGAGCGTCGCCGACGCGTTCAGCAGTTTGCGGTCGATCGCCGCAAACGAAGCCGCCATCGGCTGCACAGCGAACGGCATGCTGTACAGGATCGATCCGATCACCAGGCCCTCGAACGTGAACGCCAGGGTATGCCCAGTCAGTTGCTGGTACCAGCGCCCCAGCGGACTGCGCGGCCCCAGTGCGAGCAGCAGGTAGAAACCCAACACCGTAGGCGGCAGAACTAGCGGAAGTGCAACCACGGCCTCCACCAGGAACTTCCACCGGTTTCGCGCAAAACTGATCCAGTAAGCGATCGGAAGCGCAACAAAGAAGAGTATCGCCGAGACGAGCGCAGCCAGCCACAACGTGAGTGGAAGTGGAGCCATTCGCCCTAAGTGTGCGGGAACGGGCCAACACGGTCAAGGAGTTCCCGGTGTTCCGCCTCCGGTGCCTTTCGGAAGCTTCTCGTACTCCTGTCCACTTTCTATCCCCCTCTGGCGTATCATGTGCACCGTTGGCAATCCAGCAGAGGAGATGAACTTGAAATACCGGCTTGCAGTTCTCGCAATTATTGTCGGAGTCGTCCTCGCGCTTGTCCCTGCGGCCCTTGCTCAAATGCCCACACCATTCTCGGCCGACATGTTCGTAACTCCCGGGCGCAGCGGCGGCGAAGCCGTGAATGGCAAATTCTTTTACGGCGGACAGCGCATGCGTATGGAAATGTCCGCGCGCGGTCACGAGAGCGTCATGATTACCGATATCCCCAAAAAGATCACTTACATGGTGATGCCGCAACAACGCATGTACATGGAGATGCAGCACAGCGCCATGATGCGCGGACAGCGCGGTCCCGACTTCAAGCCCTACGACGCCAGCAATCCCTGCGCGGCAGAAGAAGGCACCACCTGCAAGAAGGTAGGCACCGAAAGTGTGAACGCGCGTCTGTGCGACAAGTGGGAATTTACGAAAGGCGGCAAACCCGAAAGGACCGTCTGGATCGACATGCAGAACCACATCCCGATCAAGACCGTCAGCTCCGACGGAACCGTCTTCGAATTCAAGAACATCGAGGAAGGCCCTCAGGCCGCCTCCCTCTTCGAAGTCCCCTCCGGTTACCAGAAGATGGATATGGGCGGGATGATGGGTGGCTCTGCCATGAAGCCTCCCCGGTAACCCGTCTCGGTCGGCGAAATCCCCGGCGCCAGCCGGGGCTCCTTGGAGCGCACTCCCTGCAACCCCGCATACTCCACCTTCATCTATAACCTTGACAACGATTCACTCAAGTTCTATATTGCCCCTACACTTAGGGCTGAGTAGAACAGCATTGAATAGTATTTTCAATAACTTACAAGCACTAACAGCAGGAGGCAGTCTCCAATGGCAAAGATAATCGGCATCGACCTCGGCACCACAAATTCTGTGGTTGCCGTTATGGAAGGCGGCGAACCCAAGGTCATCGCCAACGAAGAAGGCGGTCGCACGACTCCTTCCGTGGTCGGCTTTACCAAGAACGGGGAGCGCCTCGTCGGACAAGTCGCAAAGCGGCAGGCCATTACCAACCCCGAGAACACCATTTACTCGATCAAGCGGTTCATGGGCCGTCGCTTCGATGAAGTGAACGAAGAGATGAAGATGGTGCCCTACCGCGTCATCCAGTCCGGTGACCACGTTGCCGTCGTCGCGCAAGGCAAAGAGTACACGCCGCCGCAGGTCTCGGCGATGATCCTTCAGAAGCTGAAGAAGGCTGCCGAAGACTATCTCGGCGAGTCCATCACCGAGGCGGTCATCACTGTCCCTGCGTACTTCAATGACGCGCAGCGTCAGGCCACCAAGGACGCCGGCCGTATCGCCGGTCTCGACGTGAAGCGCATCATCAACGAACCGACGGCGGCAGCACTTGCCTACGGTCTCGACAAGAAGAAGAACGAAGTCATCGCCGTGTACGACTTCGGTGGCGGCACCTTCGATATCTCCATTCTGGAAGTCGGCGAGGGTGTCATTGAAGTGAAGTCCACCAATGGCGACACGCACCTCGGCGGCGACAACATCGACCAGCGCGTCGTCGAATGGCTCATCGACGAGTTCAAGAAGGACGAGGGGCTCGACCTTCGCGGTAAGGGCAACGAAATGGCCCTCCAGCGTCTGCGCGACGCTGCGGAGCGCGCCAAGATCGAGCTGTCCACCACGATGCAGACCGAGATCAATCTGCCCTTCATCACGGCAGACGCCACCGGTCCGAAGCACCTGGTGAAGACGCTCACTCGCGCCAAGCTCGAGGAGATGGTGCGCGACATCATCGACCGCTCCGCCGGTCCGTGCAGGCAGGCCATGAAGGATGCGGGCGTTACGCCCGAGCAGATCAACGAAGTCGTTCTCGTCGGCGGCCAGACCCGTATGCCCGCCATCCAGGCGCTCGTAAAGGGCCTCTTCGGCAGGGAACCACACAAGGGCGTCAATCCTGACGAAGTTGTCGCGATTGGTGCGGCCATCCAGGGCGGCGTGCTCAAGGGCGAAGTGAAAGATCTGCTTCTGCTCGACGTTACTCCGCTCACGCTCGCGATCGAGACGCTGGGCGGCGTCGCGACGCCAATGATCCCGCGCAACACCACTATCCCGACGCGCAAGACGGAGACGTTTTCCACCGCTGCGGACAACCAGCCCTCGGTTGAGATTCACGTTCTTCAGGGCGAGCGTCCCATGGCGGGACAGAACCGCACTCTCGGCAAGTTCCAGTTGACCGGACTTCCGATGGCTCCGCGTGGCGTGCCGCAGATCGAGGTCACCTTCGACATCGACGCCAACGGCATTCTCAACGTCACCGCGAAGGACATGGCCACCGGGAAGGACCAGAAGATCACCATCACGTCGTCTTCGGGTCTGTCCAAGGAAGAAGTCGACCGCATGGCGAAGGAAGCCGAGTCGCACTCCGCCGAAGACAAACAGAAGCGCGAGGAGATTGAAACTCGCAACCAGCTCGACGGCATGGTTTATCAGGTCGAGAAGATGCTGCGCGAGCACGGCGACAAGATCTCCGGCAACGAACGCGGCGACGTCGAGAACGCAGTGGCCGACGCGAAGAAGACGCTCGAAGGCGCGGATGTGAAAGCCATGCAGGGCGCCCGCGACCGGCTCCAGGCGGCTTCGCACAAGCTTGCCGAAGCCATGTACAAAGCCTCGGCTCCGCAGGGCGCTGGCGAACCCGGAGGCGCGCAGGCTGGTCCGACCCCTGGCGCCGACGGCGCATCCACCGGCCAGAAGAAGGACGAGGGTGTCATCGACGCCGAGTACGTGGACGTAGACGAGAAGAAATAACAACGAACCATCGCGAACAAGTTGGGGCGCCGATGGCGCCCCTTCTGCCATAGCGAGCCGCCCGGTACTTCAGGCGCAGGGTTCGGGTCCGCAAGGTACAAGCGGTGCCTGCATCGGGTTTCGCGTAGGGCACGCATAAGCGGTTCCGCGTCAGGCGCATTCTGCGAAAGGCGCAATGTACGGCGGTAGGGCACGGCTTTAGCCGTGCCGACGGCAAGAAGGCTTTAAGCCCTTGAGGTACACGGACCAGGAGATTTGATTTGCAATTCGAAGTAAATGGAATACCGTACTTTCTGACCTTCGTCGCGGAAGAGGGGCGCTGGGCTTTGCTCACGCCGACGCGGCAAGGCATCCGGCGCGTGGCCGTCGAAACTGACGACGCGCCGTTCATCAATCCGTTGATGATGGACACTAACGAGGAATCGAAGAAAATCGTCAACTAACGACACAATGGCCACCACTCAACAGAAGGACTATTACGGCATCCTCGGCGTGAAGAAGAACGCCACTGCGGAAGACATCCGCAAAGCCTTCCGCAAACTTGCGCGCAAACACCATCCGGACGTCAATCCGGGAAACAAGCAGGCGGAAGAGAAGTTCAAGGAGATATCCGAGGCCAACGACGTCCTTTCCGATCCGAAGAAGCGCAAGATTTACGACCAGGTCGGTTTCTATTCCGACAACATCGATCCTGCCACCGCCGAGGCATACGCCCGCGGCGGAGGCTCGGGTTTCGGTGCCGGCGGATTCGGTGGCTTTCCCGGCGGCAACGCCGGACGTGGCGGCCAGCAGGAAGTTCATTTCGATTTCGGGAACTTTGATTTCGGCCAGGCGGCGGGTGGAAGCGCCCGCACCGGCAGTTTCCGCGACATCTTTTCCAGCATGTTCGGCGGTGGATTCGGCACCGCACGCACTGGCCCCGAGCCGGGCAGCGATCTCGAGTACCAGGTCACAGTTCCCTTCTGGACCGCCATCCGCGGTGGCGAAGTCAACCTCCGCATTCAGAAGCCTGACGCGCAGGGACGCATGCGCGAAGAACCCATCCGTGTCGGCATCAAGCCGGGCACACGCGATGGGCAGCGTATACGCCTCGCCTCGCGCGGCAATCCCGGACAGAACGGCGGCCCCGCGGGCGACCTCTACCTGATTATCAAGATCGAGCAGCACCCGGTCTTCCGACGCGAAGGCGACGACATTCACATCACCATACCGGTCATGCCGTGGGAAGCCGCACTCGGTGCAAAGGCCGAGGTCCCGACCATCGACGGCCGTGCCCAGCTCCGCATCCCGCACGGCACTCAGAGCGGACAGAAGCTGCGCATGCGCGAAAAAGGCGTAAAGTCTGCCACCCGCGAGGGCGTCACGGGCGACCAGATCGTCGAGATCAAAATCGTCGTGCCCTCCGTCCAGAACGTGGAAGCCAAGGACGTGTGGCACAAATTGGAAAAGATGCATCCCGAAGATCCGCGCGAGGAAGTGTTCAGGAAGGTGTAGTCGGTCAAGTGTGCAGCATGGCAGACGAAGCGACTAAACCTGTTACAGTCCTCGAAACTCGGCGACTGATCCTTCGCCGGATGGTGCCCGAGGATTTCGATGCGCTTCGAAAGCTGCATTCTGATCCGGAGCTGATGTGGGTCTACGGCGGCGTGTTTGACGAGGAAGCCACGCGGGCTTGGATCCAGCGAAACATCGACCGTTATCGCGATGCCCCGATGAGCTTCGGTTTTTGGGCGATCACGTCCAGGGAAACGGAAGAGGTCATCGGCTCAGGCGGGTTGGTGTGGCAGGAAACCGACCGCGGAGTTGAATTGGAGTGTGGATACCAGATCCGGCGCGATCAATGGAAGCGCGGTTATGCGACGGAGATGGCGCGGGCCTCCGTCGATCATGCGTTCGCCACGACTGATGTCAAACACGTCATCTCGCTGATCAGGCCAGACAACGCCCCGTCGCGCCGAGTCGCCGAGAAGAACGGATTGGTAGTCGATCGCGAGTTCAGCTGGGAGGGCGTTCCGCATCTGGTCTATGTGATAACGCGGGAGCGTTGGGAATCGCTTGGAAGCTGAACCGCTTCGCGGGCGTAAGCGATAGCATCCCTTTGGTGAACCTGTGCGTAGCGAAGGAATCTATGACCAAGAGAAAAGGCAAGGGCGCTTACATGATCTCGGTGGTCGCGGAGATGTACGACATCCATCCGCAGACGCTCCGTCTCTACGAACGCGAAGGCTTGCTGAAGCCCTCGCGAAGCGAGGGGAACACGCGCCTTTATACCGAAGACGACCTCAAGCGGCTGGAGTTCATCCTTTCGCTCGCGCGCGACCTCGGCGTCAATATCGCAGGCATCGGCATCATCCTCAACATGCGCGAACGCATGGAGCAGATGCAGGCCCAGATGCAGGAATTCGTGAAGTACGTTCAGCAGGAAGTCATGACCCGCGCCGCCAGCGTCCACGCAAACGACGCAGCCATAGTCCCGCTCCGCCGTCCCGTAGTCATGCCTCCTTCCCAGCAGGCCAAGAGCACCAAAAAATAGCGGCAAAAGAATTGAAGGTGCCCCACTATTCGCAGAGCGAATGTGAGGCACCTTCCCCTTTTTTGAGCAGTTGTTATTTTCGATCGAAAACACGCTGACGACTATCTTCCGCCCGCGTGCTCCACTTCGAGGGCCCGCACCGGACGCCCGCTTCCGTCCATTCCGCTGATCGACGGGAAACGGAAGCCGATTGAAAGCGGCGGCAGTTTCGGTGGGCAGATACTATACTGCTGCTCCTTTGGCGATCATTTCGCCGTGTGCTGCCGGACCGCCCTCCACTGAATTCCCGGATCTACTTCTTCGGCGGCTCCCAGAATGACCACACTGGTACTCCCTTGTTGTCTCTGAAGGTCAGCGTGTTGTTGCCTCTGCTGAGCTCTTTCGCCAGGATCTCAGGGGCGCCCGCTTCATTCTTGATCTTCGAGCCTACGATCTGAACTTCGTCGCCCTTGTTGAACCAGATCTCCAAATCCTTCAGGAACAGTTCCGGCGCAACATGCACCAGGATCGCATCCGCACCATGCTTTAGTAGAAGGTGCGTCCCTTCGCCGGGGCGAGCATCCACTTGCACGTCTTCAATAACACCCTTCAGCTTCTGTTCGGTTGTGAGGTCATACTTCGGGCCAGTGTTTGCGCTCGGCTTTTGGCCCCACCCGAGTGGTCCCAAGAGGAGCACGCAGAGAACAATGCCGATCAAGGCCAGAAAAGAACGCGTCCGTTTCATGGATCGGTTCTCCTTTCGTCTCTGATTTCTTTGAGCGGAAGCGAGGGAATTCCCGGCTGGATACGGATAAGATCCGGTTTGAGGAGCGACTACCCGGCCGCATAGAACCTCCACAGCGTCGGCTCGGTCGAAGATCCCAACATTCCGGCTAGGCCATCCTCGGAGGTCATCGGCGGAACCTTCGTCCCTGTGGCAGTCTCTCGTAACCGTGCCCCGCTGGGGGCGCCGGGCTACGAGCGTCACTGTGGATAGGCTAGGTCTGTTGCGTGGCAGGTTCAGTGAGGATAATCACAGGGTCAGGTGAGGGCACCCCGCCAAGTACTCTTTTGGCTCACGATCAACTTGGAAATCGCTCCACGCATACCGCTTACAGGTAAAATCAGTTTTGGACTGGCTCAAGTCATATCGGTTCCTGCGTCGCCTCAACGCGCCGCCCGCTCCTGCGGAACGTCAACGCGTGGAGCGCGTTCTCGGAACGGCCAGGTTGCTGCTGTCCATCCTCTCTCTTGTTGCCGTTTACATCGACCCTGCCGAACCTTCCCGCTATACAAGGCATGCATTCGAAGTCCTGGGCATTTGGGTCGTGTATTGCCTGACCGTCGTACTCTACTTGCGTCTTCGCCCGGTCGGAACCCGCACCATATGGTTACTCCACGGCATGGACGTGTTGTGGCCGACGCTGATGACGCTCTTCTCCGAGGGCCCGACCAGTCCGTTCTTCGCGTTCTTTGTATTTGCGCTCGCCAGCGCGGCGTTTCGTTGGGGCTTCAGGGAGACCTTAGCCACCGCGCTCCTCGGAGTAGGCCTGCTCGATCTCGAAGCGATGGTGCTAAGCAACGCTTCTGCCAGCTTGCAGGTCAGTTTCGCGGGGCAGTTCGACCTGAACCGCCTCATCATTCGCGGCGCCTACCTGATGACACTTGGCGTACTCATCGGCTATCTCGGCGAAAACGAGAAGGAAAGGCGCGCCGAGATTGCCGCCATCAATCGCGTCGTTATGGCTATTCGTGCGGAGCACCGCCTTGCAACCGGATTGCAGACCGCGCTCACGGAATTCATGCAGATTTACGATGGGCGCAAGGCGTACGTCATCGTTCACGAGATTCCGTCCGATCGCCTCTTCCTATGGCAAACGCCCTCGCGCCCGTCCACCGATCTTCACCCTTACGTGCAGGAAGTGCCGGTAAACCTCGCTGAAGAGTATCTGCTCGATGATTATCCGCAGACCTTCTACTGCGCGCGAGATAAGAAGCCGGGGTTCATCACCCTTAAGCGCGATGCCGAGTTGCGGAACTTCCCTGATCTCCCGTTCGACGCAAGCAGAAGCATCAGGCTGCTCTCGACCAGCAGCAGTCTCGGCAATCAGTGGCGTGCGCGCGTTATCCTTCTCGACGCCAGGCTCGGCTCTCATGAAGAACGGGAACTGCGATTTGCCGAAAACCTGTTCACGCAGTCCTCCTCAAGTCTCTACAGCGTCTCTCTCGTGCGCCGTTTGCGCAGCCGCGCCGGTGCCGTGGAGCGCGCACGAGTAGCTCGCGAACTCCACGATGGTGCCATTCAGAGTTTGGTGTCGGCGGAAATGCAGGTCGATGTTTTACGCCGACGTGCCGCGAACGCCGACACAAGCAACATGGGCGACGAGCTTTCACGCATTCAACAACTTCTTCGCCAGGAGGTGTTGAACCTTCGTGAGTTGATGCAGCAGATGAAACCCGTCGACATGGGCCCGCAGCAGTTCCTGGATTTCCTCGCTGACACCGTCGATCGTTTCAGGCGTGACACAGGGATCTCGGCCAAGTTCGTCTCGGATCTGCAGGATGTGGAGATGAGCCCAAAGACTTGCCGGGAAATTGCGCGCATCGTGCAGGAAGGTCTGGTGAACGTGCGCAAGCACGCCAGGGCTTCCAATGTACTCGTGCAGTTCACGCGAGACGACGGCACATGGAAATTGATCATCGATGACGACGGTCAGGGATTTAACTTTAATGGCCGGATGTCCTTCGAAGAACTCGTATCAAGAAGAAAGGGTCCCACTGTGATCAAGGAGCGCGTGAGAAGTATCGGTGGTGAACTCACCGTTGACTCTTCCCCGAAACGGGGAGCGCGTCTTGAGATCACTCTTCCGCAGAAGGGACGCACCCCTCATGGATAACAATCATCGAGTACGCATACTTATCGCCGACGACCATACAATTTTCCGCGACGGCCTGCGCCGTCTACTCGAGTCCGAGCCCGAGTTTCAAGTAATAGGCGAAGCCGCTGACGGAGCGGAAGCGCTCGCGCTTTCCCAGCGAATGAATCCTGACGTGCTGCTGCTCGACTTGGCTATGCCGCGCATGCCCGGCCTGGACACGCTTCGCGAACTCTCTAATCAGAGATCGCCCGTGAAGGTCGTCCTGCTCACCGCTGCGATCGAGAAGCGGCAGATCATCGAGGCCCTTCAGATGGGCGCTCGCGGCGTCGTGATGAAGGATGCCGCCACACAACTGCTGCTCACGGGTGTACGTACCGTCATGAAAGGTCAATACTGGGTTGGCCGTGAGAGCGTCGTCGACATGGTGAGCTACCTGAAGGAACAGGCGGCACAGCAACCGCCGTCACCGGCGAAGAATTACGGTCTTACTCGCCGCGAACTTGAGATTCTTTCCACCATCGTTTCCGGACTCAGCAATAAGGAGATCGCCCATAGATTTTCCCTCAGCGAAGATACGGTCAAGCATCACCTCACCAACATCTTCGATAAGGTCGGTGTCTCGAGCCGTCTCGAACTGGCGCTTTTCGCCATCAATCATCGTCTCGTCGAGCCAGCTTAAGCTCCATGAAAGAAGACCCAGACGGCCCGTATTCCGTCTGGGTTTCTTTCCTACGCCTACAAGTACAGATTATTAGGGCGTACGGCTTGCCTATAGGAGTGCTGCCCGTTACCCGGGGCGGCGTCGGGTTACAAAACTTTGGTGGCAGGAGACGTCGGCTTACGCTCTCGATCCATTCCGCCTCCCTTCGGAAAATAGACGCAGCACGGCTCTTCCGCAAACAGCTCGCCCGTCAGCGCATAAGCGCGCGCACGTGATCCTCCGCAGAGCTCTTTGAACTCACACTGGCCGCATTTACCTTCCAGGTTTTCACTGCGGCGAAGCGATACGAACAGCGGCGAGTTCCGATAGATGTCTGCCAGCGACTTCTCGCGAATATTGCCGCCGGAGATCGGCAGGAATCCGCTCGGATATACCTCGCCCATGTGCGAGATGAACACGAATCCCTTCCCGTCGTTGATCCCCTTTCGCGCACGTCCAATCCCGTCTGGAGTGCTTACGCCGATAAAGTGCGGCAGCTTATCCGGTGGCGTAGCTCCCTGCCGCCTCAACTCGGTCCTCCGCTGCAACAGGTATCGGCGGTAGTGCTGAGCCTCGGTGCTCTTGATATCGAACAGCACGCGTCGCGATGTTTCATAGAGCTTCGCGAAAACATACTCAAACTCTTCCGCCGAGATGAGGTCAATGTCAGATCCGCGTCCCGTTGGAACAAGGAAGAACACGCTCCACAACACGATCCCAAGCTGCTCCATCAGCCGAATCATGTCGTCGAGGTATTGCAGGTTGTGGCGGGTGATCGTCGTATTGATCTGCACGGGGAGGTTCAACTCATGCGCCCACCGCACCGCATCGAGCGTCCACTGATACGACCCGGGCACTTTCCTGAACGCGTCATGGATTTCCGGCGTCGGTCCGTCCAGGCTTATAGCCAGCCGCGCAAGTCCTGCATCCCTCAGCTGCGCGATCGCTTCGCGCGTCAGCAGCGGCGTGGCGCTCGGCGTCAACGAGATCCGCACGCCATTGTTTTTCGCATGCCGCACCAGTTCGACGATGTCAGGCCGCTTCAGCGGGTCACCACCGGTAAGCACGAAGACCGGGACTTCCATGGCGGCGATCTCGTCGATCAACCGCTTCGCCTCTTCTGTTGAAAGCTCGAAGGGATTGCGTGCCGGCTGGGCGCACGCGCGGCAGTGGACGCATGCCAAGTCACACGCCTGGGTGGTCTCCCATATCGCTACGAACGGCCGCTCGTCAAAATCAAGGTTTACGTCCATTCCCGTCGGCTCCTCGGAGGAAGCTTCCTTCCACCTGCTTGAGCCTAGGCCCTGCATGAACATAGGGCTGTGATTATAGTCACAGTCCTGAAAATCTTTTTCAATTGCGCGGGACCAGAGGGTCGACTCCCCTCCTTCATACTGCCCTCTGAGCAGGCGGCCCCTTCGTGGGAATGACCTCCGTCTGTTGTCACTCATTTCAGTGCCCCGCGTCACTTCATGACGGGTGCCTGTCGGGACGATAATCCTCCAGAAATGTGAGGTGTGAATGACCCGGAACATTGAGGACGCGCTCCAGCTCTTGCGCTACCAGCTGAATTATCTCGAGCAAGGTGGGTTCAGCAGAGTTGCTGACCAGAAAAGCGCGCCTTCGCCGTTCCGGGACTCCATGACGTGTCTGAACTACGGGGATCCCTTGCGGTCGCACGCTTGCCGCGAATGCATCCTGTACCAGTTCGTTCCAGACCCGGTGCGCACAGAAGACATTCCCTGTCACTACATCCCTTTAGACGAAAGTGGCCGGACGATTGCATCATCCCTGCGGGAAGGCAAAACTGCGGATCTCGATGCAGCCCTGCAACAATGGCTCAAGCAGGCCATCGCCAAGCTGCAACGCGAGGCGTAAGGATTAAAGTCGAACCTCGGCTATCGATCCGGAGGACTCTGGATGGAAGGCTTTATGGTTTCCAACTGCGCTAACCCAAGCTGCGAGGTGCCATTCAGGTTCATGCACTCTGGTGGCGTGTTTCGGTTGATTCTCCTCGAAGGTCCGTCGGTGGCTGGGCAGGACGTACTCTGGGACGTCGCAGTGGAAAGGATCCGACCTGCCGCAGCTGGCTGTACCTGAAAAGCCGGTCACACTCGGAATTCTGAGACTTTCGTCTCCCCGAGAGCGTCCAACAAGTAACCACTTCGAAGTACCAGTTAGTGGGAGAATCGGGAACTATGAAACGGTCGTTTGCGTCGCTTTCTCCGCAGGAAGCTCTGCATGTTGCAGTGTTCATCGAGGAACGCAACGCCGAGCTATACCACAGGTTTGCCGAGATGTTCGTGGAGTTCCGCGACGTTGAATCGCTCGAGATCGCCAGCGTCTTCTGGGACATGGCAGTCGAAGAGCGACATCACAGCACTCTGCTGCTGGAACGCTATACCGAGCGCTTTGGAAGCGCCGCTTGCTCAATGACCGAGGACGACTTGCAGGAACTCATTGAGGTACCGCGCCTCGAAGACGGCGATGTCTTCAACGCAGCCGCGGCAGCAAGTGGGGTCACCCCTCGGGAACGCGCGCTTCAGGTCGCCCTGAGCGCGGAACTCAACGCACAGAAGTTTTACGCCGACCTCGTCAGCATCACCACAGATCCTCGGATGATGAAGTTCTACGGTGAGCTCTCAGAGTTCGAGTCCGACCACATCACCTTCCTCGAAAAGAAAATCCACGAAAGTCCTGCAAAGGAAAAAGGCGGTCCCGCATAGGGCCGCCCCTTTTCCAAGCTACTGACTCGCGCTTACGCCGCAGTCGTTTCGCCTCCGAGTAGCGTCAACACTTCTCCAGTAATGTAGCTCGAGTCAGCATCTGACGCGAAGAACACGTAGGCCGGAGCCACTTCCTCCGGTTGCGCAGGACGCTTCATCGGGGTCTTCTGTCCGTGCTCCGCCACTTGCTCGGCTTCCTTGTCGGCTACGTTCAGCGGCGTCCACACTGGGCCCGGAGCCACGCAATTCACCCGGATTCCCTTCTCCACCATCTGCTGTGCCAAAGATTTTGTGAACGCGTTTATCGCACCCTTTGTGGACGAGTAATCCAGCAATTGCCTGTTACCCTCCAGTCCTGTTATCGAACTCGTATTGATGATCGTGCTTCCCGGCTTCATGTGCGGGATCGCTGCTTTCGCCAAGCGGAAGTACCCGTAGATATTGGTCTTGAACGTGCAATCGAATTGCTCGTCGCTGATCTCCTCAATGCTCTTCTGATGTTCCTGGTACGCCGCATTATTCACGAGAATGTCGAGCCTACCGAACTCGTCGACGGTTCTCTCCACCGCCTGCTCGCAGAACTCGCGTTCCGACACATCGCCCGGAATCAGCAGACACTCGCGCCCTTCCTCCTCGACCGCATCTCGCGTCTCCTCCGCGTCGCGCTGCTCCTGCGGCAGATACACGATTGCAACGTCCGCGCCTTCGCGGGCGAAAAGAACTGCCACTGCACGTCCAATCCCCGAATCGCCGCCCGTGACCAGCGCCACCTTCTTCTCGAGTTTGCCTGCAGCCTTGTACGCGGGCGCCCGATAGAGCGGACGGGGCTCCATTTCCGCTTCGAGCCCCGGTCGCTCCTGGTGCTGCGGAGGGAACGGGGCCTTCGGCTCTTCTCGCTGCTTCGGTTCCCGGCCTTCGTTCGCTTGCTTGCCCTTCGCTGGAAACTCGTGCACTTTCGCGGCGCGCTTTTTTGCGGGCTGCTTCCGGTTGGTGCTCGCTTGGTTCGAACTGGACTTGCTCGGCATGAGTGCTCTCCTCGTGATTCATCCGTTACGATGCCTGCCGTTCGGACTTGTTTGTTCTCTACCCGGCGGCCAGGCTCGACAGCAGGTCCACCACACGTTCCGCGAAGCCGTCCGTCTGCGACCACGGACTTGCCTGCCGGATAACGCGCAGTTTGCCCCGCTTTTCGAGCACCTCATAGTTGCTCTTTCCGTCTTTCTCTCGATAGAAGCGAATCGAAATCACAGCCTTCCCTACGTCCAGATTGCTCACTGTAAGTTCCGGTAACCAGTCCGGCAGATGCGGATCGACGATGAGGATGCTCAGCGGCGCGTACGGATACAGTCCGAGCATCGACTGCACCATAAGGAACATGGCCGAAGACGACCATGCCTGCGGCCAGTTCGTCTTCGGGTACAACGCCGGGAATGGATGCTGCTCGTCGCGTTGATGTCCCGAGAAGACCTCCGGCAGACGCCCATAATCGAACATCGCGGCAGCCTCGAACATACCCAGGCAGATCCGCTGCACATACTCGTGATACCCGTACCGCAGCATCCCCAGAGCGATCGTGCCGTGCTCGACCGGCCACACGGACCCGCGATGATAGCTGTAAGGATTGAATGCTGGGTTCTTATTCGAGAGCGTCCGAAACCCCCATCCTGTGTAGAGGTCATCTTGCATCAGGCGGTCCGCCGCGGGACGCACCAGCGAGTCGTCCATGATTCCCGCCGCAAGCAGATGCCCGACGTTTGACCCTACGGAGTCAATCGGCTTGTTCTCCTGCCCGAGCCCCATATAGAAGAAACTCTCTGCGGGCCACCAGAACGCGTCGTTGAAGTGCTTTTTCATCTCTTGTGCTTGCCGGAACAATCGCCAGGCCTCTTCCTTCCGGTCCAGGAACCAGAGCACTTCGGACATGTACAACTTCGCCGCATAACCATACGACTGCTCTTCGCACGTCGTTATCGGCGGGTCCACCTGCGACCCATCACCCCACACCATCGCATCGCGGGAATCCTTCCATCCCTGGTGCCGCACGCCCTGTTCCGACCGCGTAAGGTATTCATAGAATCCGTCCCGGTCGAAGTCGCTGTAGTGGTCCATCCACTGCATTGCACGCATTGCAGGCTCTACGAACGCCGCAACCAGTTCCTTGTCCCCTGTCCAGTGCCACAACTGGCTCACCACCACCGGATAGAACTTCGCGGTGGTGGCCGAGCCGTAATAACGTGCCCGTGGATTCAATCGAAGTGCCGAGAGCGGACCAGTATGCGCTTCGTGCAGCATCTTCCCGGGTTCCTCGTCGCGCCAGTCGTTTTTCCGTGCGCCCTGGTCTCGCGCAATCGTGGACAACGTCCCCGGCATCATTCCCAGGGACATCATTGCCGACTGCCAGCCAACGGTAAGGACGTCGCGCCCGTAGAGAGCGATGTAGAGAGGCAGGCCCGCTGCCATAGTCCACTCACGTTCATTCCGGTCGATGTCGTAGAGCCGCAGCGCTGCCAAATCCTGTTTTGCTTGCTCCAGCGCGTCGCACACAAAGGGCCCGAGCGTGTCACTTTCAGCGCTGCTGAACGAAGTCGCCTCCGCTATGTACACTTCCTTCCGGCGCGACATCTCCTGCATCGCTGCGTCAAAGCCGGCCGGAATGCCGTCCTCCTGTATGTCTTCCACGCGGGGTATCCACTCCAGTCTTGCACCCCAGGTTCCGTGAGGCCCAAGTGCTACCTGGAAGACGATCTGCCCATCGCGAAACTCGGGCGACGAGTCGCTCTGCATTATTCGCACGGCTAGTCCGCGATGAATCTCTGCCCTGCCCTCATTCCCCTGGTGCGAGTATTTATTCGACGCCTTGTAATCGAAATCGTACTCCCAGGTCCCGTCTCCGCTGCAACGCCATCCACGACGCAGTTCACCCCGCGGCTCGCGGTTGTCCTCGTCCTCCGCTTGGTCCAGGAAATCGCCGTCGAGCTGAAGTCGCAGTTCGAAGCGGGCCTCTTCCTGGGTGAAGTTCGTCAACTGAACGTCTTCGCGCACGCTGTTGGCCACGGAGCGCGACAGGCGCAGTTCGATCGTCTGCTGCGACACCGCCTCCACCTGACCGCTACCACGATCTGGATTCGCGTTCTGGTCTAGCCAAGGAGCAGCCTGGATGTAGTAGCCCATCCAGGTGTGTTGCTCGAGCTTCGAAAGCGCGACCGGGATCCAATCCACATCATTCAGCCGGTATTTGTACGCGCAAAGCATCCGGGTCTGGTGCACGTAGAGGCCCTGGTCGGGATCGTCGTGCACCCAGCCGTCCAGGCCAGTCGCCAGCACGGTCCTGTTGTGACTTACATAATCGGAGTCGCTGCGTGGTCGAAGCCTTATAAGTGGAAACTGGCGTGTTGCTTTCATGGATGCCTGTCATGCCGCCCGCGGTGCGCCCATCATCTGGCGCACCAGGCGATTCAGTTCGAGCGCGTTATGCGCCGCATAGCCCGCTTGATCGTTGTCAAAGTAAACGTAGATGCCTTTCAGCGAATCGCTCCATCCACGGATGCGTTCCGCCCAGGCGCGCAGCACCTCGGCTTCATAACTGCCCTGGTATTTCCCTCCCGGACCATGCAGGCGTATATAGGTCCAGTCGGCAGTCAACTCTATAGGCGTATGAAAACCTGCAATCTCATGGATGCAGTAAGCAGCGTTGAATCTCCGCAGCAGTTCGTAGGTCTTCTCGCAATGCCAGCTCGGCTCGCGAAACTCGAACGTATACCGGTGGTAGCGGGGCAGCACCGTGAGGAATTCTTCCAACCGCTCCAGGTTCAACTTCCATTGAGGCGGAAGCTGAAACAATATCGGCCCGAGTTTTTCCCCAAGCGCCTCCGCCCGTGGCAGGAAGTTCTCCAACGCATTCTGGGGATCGTTCAGCTTTTTGTTATGTGTGATGAAGCGGCTTGCCTTCACCGCAAACAGGAAATTCGCAGGCGTGCTCTCGCGCCAACACTCAAACGTGCTGACGTTCGGAAGCCGGTAGAAGCTGTTGTTGATCTCGACGGTGTCGTAGCGCTGGTAGTAGAACTCCAGCATCTTTGAACTTGGCAGACGCTCGGGATAGACAGTCCCGACCCAGTGCTTGTAGTGCCAACCAGACGTGCCGATCCGCACCTGCGCGCGTGTCATGCGACGAAATCCAGTGCCCGCTTCCTGACCGTCTCCAAAGTGAATCCGTAAACGATGTGGCTGGCAAACATCGCCGCGTGAGCTTCCACTGGAATCTCTGTAGGCTTGCGCCCCAGCCCAAATGCCGGAACAGCAATCTCGTCACCAGCCACCCACAGCGCCAATGCGAAGGGAACACCCCTGCCTTTCACGACCGTGGGCGAAACTTCCGCGAGCAATCCGTAAGCGGCGCCCGCCAGCGCGCCGAAAGCGTAGTGCACCGCTGGGCCGCTGATTGCTTTCTGCTTCCCGGTCAATTCACGTCCAAACACTCGCCTGGCGACCGCCTCAGTGAACTCGCCGGTCGGGTCCGCCATTTCCTTGTATTTGCTCTTTGCAGCCGCGATCAGCTGCTTGTTTCGCTGCGGATCCCTCCGATCGCCGCGGGTAGTGACCAACGCAACACCGCTCATGAAATGGTTCATGAGCCAGGAGCCGGCAAGCCCTCCAATCAGGCCGACCAGTGCTCCTGTTGCCACCGATCTTCCGCGGCCATGGATTGTCATCACTGTTTCGGACTTTCTTCCTTTGCTACATCTTGGTCGCTGCGGCACCACTCTGCGAAGCCTACCTGAACAGCGCGAGAACGCTGAGGCCCTTGATCCAACCACGAGACAAAACTTCCACCTCGATTTCTCCTGCGAAACCAAGGTGACAGACGAAGGGCTGTGAGCTTTGAGATTGACTGCGGCCCCAGCAAGTTGCCACACCGTCTGTCGCACTCTCGCCTGGCAACTCTCCAACCCGCCCTCTTCTCCAACATGGAGGGGCAGTGTGGGTCGCCCCGAGCAGATAACCAGGAACTCAGAGGAGCACTTATGGCACAGAAGCACTTCTGGAGCGGCTTTGCGGCGGGAGCAGCCGCAGCACTCGGTGGCCTGTGGGCCGCCAACGCCGTTGGACGCGGTAGCAGCAGCCGCATCATTCGTCTTGAGAAGAGCGTTCAGATCGGCCGCCCCGTTTCAGAGGTCTTCGAGACATGGTCCGACTTCTCGCGCCTCCCGGAATTCTCGAACATGATCCGGCGCGTCGACCGTTACGGCGACCGCTCGCATTGGCTCGTGAACATCAACGGTCGGCCATTCGAGTGGGACGCCGAGTTGACTCAGATCATCCCGAATGAAGCGATCGGGTGGAAGTCGGTCGGAGGGACCCAGAACACGGGCCGCATCACGTTCTCGACAATCGGGGACGACACTCTCGTGCACGTGCAGATGAACTACGCGCCGCCGTTCCGGATGTTGCGTCCGTTGCTTTCGGGGATGTCAGGTCAGATTGAAGGTTACATCGAGCAAGCGTTGCGGGATTTCAAGAACGCTCTTGAGAGCCGCGAACCAGTCGCGAGGACCGGGACCCAGGCGACCGGCACATACGGTCCTGGACCGGAGATGCTCACGCGCAATACCAACGAGAAGTACGGCGCCCCATCCGTTCCCGTCGAGTACACGCGCCCGCCTGACGCGAAGTACTGAGTGGGGCAGTGACACACAAGCTGGGACTATCGTGGGGCGGGTCCTCCGCCCCACACAACTTCACGCGATCAATCTTGCTTGGAGGGTTCCTTACTGTCTTCCGCATAGTCCTGCGGAAACGACTTAAGCTCTACCTCGCGCGCCTTCGCCAATACCTTCTGCGCAAGGTCCCTCTCATATTGCGTCAGCTTTCCCCTAATAAGCCTGTAAGCCTCGTCGTTCGGAGTCTTCCCCGGCCCTCGCTCTACCATGCCATCGAACTCGAACCAGATGCTATGGACGGGCTTCGTCTTGAACGTAAGACGGTTTCCCGTGAACGCCGCCTTCTCGAAGAACTGGTCCAGGAAGGCGCCCTTGTCTGAATCCGTATCGCCGTACCGCGACACGAATCCCGTAACAATGCCCTGCTCCTCGATATTGATCTGCACGAACTCGCCCTCGCGAAGAAACGAGTACATGCCCGAGATGTCCTCCGCCTTGCCCGCCTGGCTCGAAGATTGCTGCGACGAAAAAGCTGTTATCGAAAGGCACACAGCCGCCACGACCGCGAGCAGGAAAAGTGAATGATGCCCTGTTTTCATGTGAGTTCCTGATCGAGTATAGCCCGATTTCCGCGCGCCCAGCCTACTTTGAGCAGATACCCAAATCACTGGTCTGTTTACTCGGATATAATCACTTACCCCTTTTCCGGCACCCAGAATGGAGAACACAGGCACCTCGGCCAAACCGCTCAGCCCCACACCGCCGGGGTCGCTCCGCGTTCCTGATTTTCTGCTGCGAACCGAGCCCTGGCCGCGCGTCTTCTTCAGCAATCTTAGAGACCTGCTTCTCCCACGCCGCAACCCGCCATTGGAACTCACGTCTGCGCCTGCCGACTTCTGGCCCGACGTTCTCGTCAATGACCGCTTCCCATGGCGCGGAGTGCGCGATTCGGTGCTCGTGCACCTGCTTGTTGTTTCAACCGTCTACGCCATGGCTTCGTACGGATTCTTCGCTCGAGGTCCGCAGGAGGTTCGCAACCCGTTCCGCAATACGATCGCTTACTACAGCATTGATGATTACCTCCCCGAACTTAACTCCGGCAGCAAGCCCGCCAAAGTTGAATTGAAAGGCGAACCGGCTTACGCAAAGCAGGAGATCATCTCCGTCGCTCCCCAGCCCGACAACACGCGCCAGACCATCGTCACACCGTGGGAAGTCAGGGTGAAGACCGAAATCAAATTGCCGAACATCGTCTCTTGGGATCCGACGCTACCCGCGGTTCCCATGAATGCCATACCCGAACGAGCCGTCCGCGCTCCGCTCCAACCGCATGTGGTGCCTCCGCCGCCCGAACCCGTCACTCGCGAGGGCTCAATACGCATGCCATCGGAGCTGATGAGGATCACGCCAGTCGCACCCGCTGTCGAACCGGTCGCTGCACCCCGCCGAACGATCGCGACCGACCAGCAGGTCATCCCCCCAAGCGCCGATCCAGCGCTGCGTGCCCCCCGGTCGCTGGCTCACCTGCCGCGACAGGTCGTACTACCAGTTCCGGAGATCGATTTCGGCAGACGTAGCCTGCCAACTCTTACAGTTCCATCAGTCGTCGAGCCGGTCGTTGAAATCGGGCAGCTGCAACGTCGTCCCGGTGCACTCAACATCGCAGCCGCAGCGCCCCAAGTGGCTGCGCCTTCACTGCCCATGCCGGAACAGCGTGCGCTCGGAGTCGGCGTACCGCGGAAGGGAAACTCTGGTGCGGGTGGGTCCGCCGGGACATTTCAGCCGCATGCTGTCGGCGCATCGCCTACAGTCGCACCTGCGCAAACCGGTGGCGGCGCAGGACTGCAGAGGCCTTCCGGCCAACTGATGGCGCTCAGCGTCGACCCTGCCGAGCCCAAGGGGCCCATAGAAGTGCCCTCGGGAACACGTCGCGGAATTTTCGCTGCAACACCTGAAGGCAAACTCGGCGCGCCGGGAACACCCAACATCCACAGTGGCGGCACGGGAACAGGTGGCACAAGCAACACCGACGGACCGGGAAGCAGCGCAGGCAAGCGCAACGTGCCAGAAGGAGTTTTTGTGGGTGCTGGAGCCCAGCATCCGCAGCAAGGTCCTGTCGCCACAAAGAAGCCCGAGCAGAGCGCCAATGAGCGGCTCGCGGCTTCCGTGCGCACGCCTGACATTCCCCGACCGTCCGTTACGCCGCCAGCAGTAGATAAAGCCGAGCGCCAGCTTGTGGATAAGATCTTCGGTTCCAAGAAGTACTACTCGCTGACCCTGAACATGCCAAACCTATCCTCCAGCAGCGGAAGTTGGGTCATCCGTTTCGCCGAACTCAGGCAGACGCGCGACACAGCAGGTGTGTCCGGACCCGTGCCGCTGAAAAAGGTTGACCCTGCGTACCCAGCCGATTTGTTGCGCGACAAAGTTGAGGGGACCGTGACGCTTTACGCTGTCATCCACGCCGATGGCAGCGTCAGCGACATTCGCGTACTGGATGGCGTGGACGAGCACCTGGACCAGAGTGCGATGAAGGCACTGGCGCGCTGGCAGTTCCGACCGGGAACCAAGAATGGCGAACCGATCGACTTGGAAGCGGTCGTGCACATTCCATTCCGCGTGCGCAGATTTATTTTCTAACTTCGTTGTTGAGGGATTGTTCAGGCCTGACTAGCGCGATCGCGCATGGCCTTTTCGACTAGATCGTAGACCGCCTGAGTGGTGCAGACCTCGTAGTAGCACGACTCCGTCCACCCCTTGAGTGACAGGTCGCGGGGATTTACATGCGGAAGCTGCGCCTCGCGCACGACGACGCGGTGAAACACCCCACCAGCCACGGGCACCAGCCCACTATGCAGGATCGTGTTCTCGGGACCCCACACGCCCTTCACTTCCGTCGCAAAAGGCTGAAGCGCGATTTCGTCCTGCAGTTTGCGAAACGCATTCGCGCCGATGTGAATGCCGCCGATGTTGTATCGGAGCACGAACTCCTCACTCGCGCCCCCTGTGCTGGCGTCGTCAACAGTCTGGAACTGGAAAACGTTGAACAGGCTTTGGAAATCCCCGAGCAGCCGCCGTGCAGCCTTGCTGCACGATGACAAACGGTCGCTCTCATTCAGCGCAGGCGAGATCATGATGCGCGATGCCTCATCCATCAGGTACATCGGCGGAGCATCGTGATAGCAGATGCCGATTCCGAGTTCCAGTACAGGCAGTCCGCCGCGTTGCGAGTGCTCGTTATACGCCCGTACGATGTCAATGATTTCGCGCGCGAGCATGCACGTGCGCGCGACACCGAAACTCGCCTCGCCCTCGCGCTCAAACATCGCCAGGATGACCGCATCACCCTCGATGAACACTTTCGAAGCGCCGTACTTCGGCAGCAGTTTGTTCACGGGCTCGTAAAAATTCAAGCTGAAGTACGATGCGGGATTGAGGCCGCGTTCGAACAGTGTTCGCGTCAGCCGCGTTGAATCGCGAATATCGGCCTTGAGGATCACATGGTGCGTCACGCGCTCTTCCCGCGGTTTCTGCTCTTCTGGCAGCAGGAATTCGTAGAGGGTGTGATTGATCCCCGAGAGCTCGCGAAGCTTTTCGTTCGCCAGCACGTTGACCGTGTCCGCCGCCGAATTCAGCGCCTCCAATCGCCGCAGATCTCGGTGGTAGCGCATGAAATCCATCATGAAGCGCCCAGCGATCTTCGCCTTCTCACCGCTCGAATACGAATGCAGCCGTCTGATTGCCGCGTGCAGCTTCTCGGCGGAGAGGCGCCCGTGCTCTTCCAGCAACTGTTCCACTCGCTGGCGTTCGTTCTTCGAGATCAACGCATTCTTTAATTGCTGCGGGTTGATGAGCGGCGAGTATTCGCTCAGCAGCGACACGACTTCGTATGACGCGATGACGAAGTTCGTTACGTCTGCCCGGTCCAGCCGTTCAAGCCACGCATTCAGGAGCACGCGCTGCGCCTTGCCCTTCAGCGTCTCGTCTTCCGGCACTCCAGCGCCCAGCAGTTCCTGCGCGTTCTGGGGTGCATTCAGCCACGAGTCGATCATTACATCTGCTTCGTAAGCATCCGCCCGTCCCAGGCTGCGTAGGAATCCGCTCGCAATCTCTTGCATTGTCGCGAACCGGTCCGGATCGCGCTCGTAATTGCCGAGCATCACGTAATGCTCGGCATTCAAATAGTCGTCGCGGCCTTCTTCAGTA
>Ga0196976_1000418_pt1 | contig 27034 bp, 24 predicted proteins | sample S3v_513CmetaG_FD_148644 | JGI IMG/M metagenome (GOLD analysis project Ga0196976, IMG submission 148644) | Soil microbial communities from Anza Borrego desert, Southern California, United States - S3+v_5-13C | ecosystem: Environmental > Terrestrial > Soil > Desert | place: USA: California...
GGAGCAGACTCCACCGGACCAGCACTCGCAGTAACCTTGGTGTCCTTCTTCACGAGCAGCCTTCTACCCGATCCGCGCCTCGTTTATCGACCCGAGGAGTGTCAACCTCGGCGAGGGGAACACCGTAGGCGCTCAGCCTCCAAGGACGGGTGACGCTTGCGAACTCGATCGCGGCTGTGGTCGAGCACCACGTCAACCCACTTCTCGAACGGCTCGTTGCACTGGAACGCGCGATGAACAACGGGACCGCATCTGTTGACGTGGCTGCGTGGCTGATGGAGGAGGCGAGCGGCAGCAGGCGTATCGACGGCCTTCTCGCGGCGTGGTTTCAGCCGGAGGACTTCGTCGAGAACCGCACTGAGATCCGCGACGGCTTGAGGCACTCCCTGTCGGGGAGCTGGCGGCACACGACCCAGCTGAAGCGAATCGTCGCTTCGAACGCTCGACGTCTTGCGAACGATGACGTGCTGGTGAAAGTGGACGTCGAAGTGGACGGTGAGGCTTCTTATGACGACGACGTCTTCGAGGACGGCGTGCTCTACCAGGGTAGTTCGTGGGAGCAGCCGCACGGAGTCGAGGCGGAGCTACAGCTCCTGGTGGTCGAGGGCGGGCAGCGTATCGCCGATGCAGAGGTCGGGTGCGCGCAGCTCACCGGGTAGATTTTCCGGATAGCGGAGGCGCCAAGGCGAACGCGCTATGGCCGGTGTCCGCCCCCCGTGCCAGAGTGGCTGATCCGAGGCGATCATGGCGAACAAGCTCCCTATCCCGGAGTGTCACTGGCCGCACACGGTGGCCGATTTCATGAGCCTGGGCCGGCGGCTGGGCGGAACAGCGCGCCTCCTGGTCGGGCCCAAGGTGAGGCGGCGCGTCCGCGATGGGAAGCGCGCCGTCGAGAAGGAGGCACCTTCCTTCGTCGAGTACTGGATCGAGTGGCCCCAGGCCGGCGCGCCGGGCCCAGCGCAGGTGGATGCTCCCGAAGACCCGCTCGTGCGCGCGTTCCTCGAGGGCACGGCGAAGCTCGCGGCCAAGGCCTGGCTCGACGAGGCCCGCGGTGCGAAGGGCTGGCACGGCGAGTGGGTCGACTACGAGCCCGAGCCGCCGGAGGGGACCTGATGGCCCGCCGTGCCGCCGCGTATCTCCGGTTCAGCAGCAAGAAGCAGCGGGACGCCTCGCTGGACGACCAGCTCCGTGACATCCGGCGCTACGTCGAGGAGCACGGCGACGTGCTGCTCCCCAAGCACATCTTCCGCGATGCCGCCAAGAGCGGCGCCTCGGAGGCCGGGCGCGATGGATTCAACGACATGCGGAGTGTGGTCCTCTCCACACCATCGCCGGTGGACTGCGTCCTCTTCTGGAATCTGGAGCGCCTGGCGCGCGACATCGCCGACACGATGCTGTTCGTCCGGGAGCTACGGTTCCGCCGCATCGAGCTCGTGAGCGTGCAGGAGGGGATCTCCAGCTTCGACCCGTCCTCCAGGATGTCGATCCCGCTCAAGGCCATGATGGCCGAGTGGTTCCTGGACGACCTCAAGGCCAAGACCCACCGCGGACTGGAAGGCCAAGCGCTCCGGGGGTGGTGGACCGGCGGGAAGTGCTACGGCTACCGGACGCGCCCGGTGGACGCGGCGGGGAACCCTGTCGATCCGACCGCGGGAGCCCGGGTCGACGGCTACCAGCCCTACGTGTACGAGCCCGAGGCGGGCATCATCCGGCGCATCTTCGCTCTCGCCCTGGAAGGGAAGTCCTACGTCGAGATCGCCGACACCCTCAACAAGGAGAAGGCGCCCCCGCCCGACTACGGCCGACGGGAGGGGCGCACCAAGGCGTGGGCGGTCTCGTCCATCCAGGCGATGCTCAAGAACACGCGGTACACGGGCACGGTCACCTGGAACAAGGACGAGTTCGTGAAGGACCCGGTGACCGGGAAGCGGATCGCCCGGGCGCGCCCGCGCGAGGAGTGGGTCGTGACCCACCGGCCGGAGCTCACCATCGTGCCGGTGGACCAGTTCGACGCAGTTCGGGCCGCCATCGCCGCGAGGAACCGCGGAGCTACCCGCAACGACCAGGGCCACTTCACCGGGCGGCGGTCGGGCGGAACCTACTCGAAGTACCTGCTCAGCGGGCTCCTCAAGTGCGGCATCTGCGGAACGCCGATGACCGTGCACGGCGGCTACCGCAGCGAGTCGGGGAAGGTCTACCGCTCCTACGCCTGCCCGGCGCGCATCAAGCGCGGAAAGAGCGCCTGCTCGAACGACCTCAACATCGGCAAGGACAAGATCGAGGGCGCCGTCATCGGCGAGATCAAGAAGAAGCTCCTCGGCGAGAAGAACATCCGGTTCTACGTGGCGCAGTTCAAGAAGGCCTTCGATGCGGGGCGGGCGGACGTGGCCGTTAGGAACCGCGTCTCGTCGGCCCGGAGCGAGCTGCGCGAGGTCGAGAAGGGAATCAAGAACCTGCTCGACTACCTCAAGACTCACGGATCGCAGGCGGTCACGCAGGAGCTGGCCCAAGCCGAGGCGCGGAAGCGGGAGCTCGAGGCCGAGCTGGCGCAGCTCGATACATCGGGGAGCCCGCTCCCGGTGCCACCGGAGGTGGCAATCCGCCACGGGCTGGACCGCCTTGGCGAGGCCTTGGCCGGCGACCACGCCCAGGCGCGCGAGCTGCTCAGGGCTCTGGTGGGTGAGCTCACCATGACGCCCGGGACGATGAAGAGCCCCGCGGCCGAGGGCGAAGCAACCGGCACCGGAACCCAGAAAGACGAGAGCCGGACACCCTGTTATCAGGTGTCCGGCTCCGTCTTCTTGCAGGCTTTCCTGGTTCCTCTTGAGGGCCCAGTTGGCCTGTCCGTGGTTGCGGGGGCAGGATTTGAACCTGCGACCTTCGGGTTATGAGCCCGACGAGCTACCTGGCTGCTCCACCCCGCGTCAGGGGAAAACCGTCGTAGCGAGGCGGGTTTCTACAGGCGGCCCCTGCCCTGGTCAAGCGGTTTCTGAGGCGTGGTGAGGCCGCCTCTCGGGCCTGCGACATCACGCGCGGGAACGGGCCAGGGCCCCGGGGAGGACGGCGATCCCGGCCAGCACGACCATGGTCGCGCCGGTGGGGAGGCCGGAGAACCAGGACAGCACGTACCCGCCCCCGGCGGCGACGACGCCGATGACGGCGGCCACGACGAACGCGGCCCGGAAGCGCGCGCGGCCGAGGAGCGCGGCGGCGGCGGGGAGCGTGAGGAACGCGAACACGGGGAGCGCGCCGAGCGCCCGCGCGGTCGCGGGGATGGCGAGGCCGATCGTGAGGAACAGGAGGCCGTCCCAGAGCGGCACGTTCATGCCGAGCGCCCGCGCGGTCTCGGGATCGAACGACACGAACGAGAGCTCCTTCGCGAACAGGACGTGGACGACCAGCGACACGAGGGCGACGGCGCCGATCACGACGAGCTCGAGCGGGGGCACGGCGACTGCGTTCCCGAACACCATCCCGCCGAGATCGTGCGCGGCGTGGACGAGCCGGCTCGCGCCGATCACCACGAGCGCGGACGCGGCCACCCAGACGCCTCCGACGGCGGCCTCGGCGGGGACCCGGCGCGCGCGCACGGCCCCGAGCAGGAGCGCGCCGGCGACGGAGAAGATCATCGCCACGGCGAGCTGCTCGGCGGCGTGCTCGGTCTCGACGTGGAGCTGCTCCTCGAGGAGGAGCGCGAGCACGAGGCCGAGCGTCGAGAGCTGCGTGAGCGCGGCGGACACGAACACGGTCCGCCGGAGCACGACGTACACGCCGAGCGCGCCGAGGAGCGCGCCGGACAGCGCCGACGCGGCGAGCGGGACGTCCCAGATCTCGCGCGCCTCCAGGAACTCCTGGAGCGCGTTCACGGCGCGGCCTCCGGGCGACGGCCGGCGTCCGTCGGGTACACGAGCCACCTCCCCTGGTGCTGGTCGACGGCGACGGCGCGGCCGTAGAGCGCGGAGAGCGCCTCGGGCTGGAGCATCTCGTCGAGCGGGCCGACGCGGAAGAGCCGCTGCGCCCGGTCCACGAAGGCGAGCGTGCGCGCGTAGTTGGCGACGTTCTCGAGCCGGTGCGAGACCATCACCACGGCGAGGTCCCCGGCGGCGTGCAGCTCGCGGAGCAGGTCCATCGTGGCGAGCTCGGCGGCGGGGTCCATGCCGTTCGTCGGCTCGTCCAGCACGAGCAGCTCCGGCTCGGCGGCGAGCGCCCGCGCGATGAGCGTGCGCTGGCGCTGCCCGCCGGAGAGCTCGCCGTACGGGTGATCGAAGAGGGGCTCGATCCGCACCCGCGCCATCGCCCGGCGGACGGCCTCGTCGTCCGCCGGCCCGGGCCGGCGGAGCGGGCCGAGGAGCGGGACCCGCCCCATCCGCACCACCTCGCCGGCGCGGAAGGGCCAGATGGTGTCCACGTGCTCGCGCTGCGGGACGTAGCCGATCCGCAGCGGCCTGCGCGCGCGCCGCCGGCCGGCGAGGAGCGGCAGCGCCCCGAGCGCGGCGCGCACGAGCGTGGTCTTCCCGCCGCCGTTCGGCCCCACGATCGCGAGGAAGTCGCCCTCCCCCACCGACAGCCGGACGCCCGTGAGGAGCGCCGCGCCCGCGTAGCCGATGGCGGCGTCCTCGAGCGCCACGAGGGGCTCGCTCACCGCACCCCTCCGGCGATCCGCTCGACGAGGAGCCCGACGTACTCGAGGTAGCTCCCGGCGCCGCGCTCGCCGCCGACGTCGCCCGGGATCCGCACGAGCTTCACGCCGGCGTGGCGCGCCACGGTCTCGGCGGACCGCGCGTCGTAGTAGTTCTCGACGACCACCGCCTTCACCTCCTGCGCCTTCGCGAGCTTCACGAGCCCGGCGAGGTGGCTCGGCGGCGGCGGCACGCCGGGGCGCGGCTCCAGCTCGCCCGCGGAGGCGAGCCCGCTCCACGCGAGGAAGTACGAGAGCGTCCGGTGGTGCGTGAAGAGCTTCCGCCCCTGGAGCGGCCCGAGCGTCGCGCGCCAGCCGGCCATGGCCGCCTCCAGCTTCGACCGGAACGCGGCGAGGTTCGCCTGGTACGCCTCCTTGCCGCCGGGATCGAGCTCGCCGAGCCGCGCGGCGATCGCGGCGGCGACGTCGAGGCCGCGGCGCGGATCGGTGAGGAAGTGCGGGTTCCCGCCGGGGTGGAGGTCGCCCAGGCTCCGGTCCACCGCGCCGGTCGGCGCGTCGAGGACCTGGACGGCGTCCGCGGTGGTGAGCCGCCGCTTGCCGCCGGGCTGGATCTCCGCGTTGCGGGACTGCGCGACGAGCGGCGGGAGCCAGCCGGCCTCGAGGTCGAGCCCCACGTCCAGGAGCAGGTCCGCCTTCCGGAGCTTCACCGCCAGCATCGGGTTCGCGTCCACGTAGTGCGGATCGGCGACGCCGCGGGAGAGGCTCTCCACCGACACCCGGTCGCCGCCCACCTCTCGCGCGAGCGCGGCGAGCCCCTCGGTCGTCGTGACGACGCGCACCGGCGCGGCCGCAGCGGCGGCGGGCACCATCGCCAGGAGGGCGGCGCCGAACGCGAACGCGCGCTTCATGAGTCGAGTCATCGCTGCCTCCCTAGAACGGATGCGCGCCGTGCGCGCCGATCCCGAACTCGAAGTGGACGAGCCCCTCGACGCCGTCCCGGCCCCCGGGCAGGCGGTCGTACGAGGCCTGCAGGGCGACGCGGGAGAACTCGGAGGGGAACCAGTTGAGCACGGCGCTCGCGCGCCGCTCGGTCCCGGGCGCCGCCACCCCGGCCGCGGGCGCCTCCTCGTAGCGCACGCCGTACCCGAGGAACGCGTCCTGCCGCCAGAACGCCTGGGCCCACCAGCCGTGCTCGACGGCGTCGTCGAGCGTGTCGCCCGGCGCGCCCTCCGGGTCGGGGACGTCCCGGAGCGTGCGCAGGTACAGCTCGCCCTGGACCGTGAGGTACCGGCGCGAGCCGGGGTCCCTGTACCGGAGGTGAACGTCCACGCCGCCGAGATCGCGGAGCGCGCCCGGGGCGCCCTCGCGCCGGCGCGCGGCGGAGAGGCCCAGCCCCACGGTGGTGCGCTCGGAGAGGGCCACGTACTGGAGGAGCCGGCCGACGCCGGTGAGGTCGGGCGGGAGGTCCTCGTACGGCGCCGTGCTCTGCACCGCCAGCTCGAGCTGCGCGTACCACGGCGTGGGCGCGAGCCACGAGACCGATGCGCCGGTCCCGGAGAGCGTCTCCTCGGCGAGGAGCCGCCCGCGCGCGAGCGGCGTGTCCACGAACTCCCAGGCATGCGGGTGCTGCTGGTTCATGCGCCCGAACGGGCTGAAGAACTTGCCCGCCCGGAGCTGCAGGCCGGCGGGCAGCGCGAGGGTCGTCGCGTACGCCTCCTCGACGTCCACCTCCTCCGGCGTGAACGCGATGAAGATGTCGGCGCCGAAGTACGGGTCGACCTTGGCCCGGAGGCCGAGCTCCACCTCCCGGAACAGGAACTCCGGCCGCCCCTCCGGACCGAACACCTCGCCCCGCTCCGGCGAGAGCGCCTCGACGTCGTGGCTGTTCCAGACCCCGGTGACGCTCGTGATGGCCGAGAGATCCGGCATGAGCAGCAGCCGCGCGAGCGGGTTCCCGCCGGCCCCGCCCTGCGCGGGCGGGGATCCCTCCTGCGGCTGCGCACGAACCACCGCCGGCGCGGCGAGCGCCAGCGCGACACACCACTGCACGATCTTCCTCTGCACGAGAGAACCCTCCGGGCGCGGTTCGCGCCCTGCGGACGTGAGCTCGAGCCGACGCGGACGGGACCCGTCCGCGTGACGTTGGGTGAACACGAACGCTCGCGCCTCGAAGAGCCCGGCGCGAGCGGACGGGAGCTACGCGTGCGCTGGAGGGGACTGCCCGGGGACGGCGCCGAGCGGCGCGCCCGCCGCGAGCGGCTGGACGGGCGCGACGGCGGCCGGAGCGCGCTCCGCGGGCGCCGGGCCGAGCACGAGCGGCTGGTCCGGCGCGGGCTCGGCGGTCCGCACGATGCACGCCGCGCACTCGTTCTCGGCGCGCGCCCCCGCGTGCACGTGCGGCGCCCAGGCGAGGGCGACGAACGCGACGGCGAGGAGTGCGGCGACGAGGCGGCGCATCGTGGGACCGGTGTTGTGCACGGGAGCGCCCGCGGCCGCAAGGAGAACGCGGCCGCCGCCCCGCGCGGGCGTGGCTCAGCCCAGGATGAGCTGCAGCTTCATCGCCAGGCCGATGTCCCCCGCGATCCGGAGCTTGCCGGACATGAAGGCCATCTGCGGGTTGAGCTTTCCGGTCACGATCGCGAGCAGGTCCTTGTCGGTCGCGGTGACGGTGCAGCGCGCGCCGGGCGAGGTGCCGGCGGAGACCTTGCCGCCGGGCGTGGCGCAGTCCACGGTCCACGCCCCGCCGTCCGGGCCGGAGACGTTGAACTGGTAGACCGCGTTGATCTTCGAGACCACGTCCGGCTTCGCGGCGAGCCGCGCGGGCAGGTGCTTCTCGAAGACGTCCTTCACGCTGGCGATCTCGGGCATCGGTTCCCCCGCGGGCGCGCGGCGCGGTCCGCGCGCCCTGCGCCGTGCAGGGCGGCCGGATCGCGAGTCGACCACCATTGCTATTGGTGGACGCGGGGGCTGTCAAGCGAGGGGACCGCTCATGACCGCGCCGTCCGGCCCCGCCCGGCCAGGACGCTGGCCACGGTCTCGGTGAGCCGCGCGGGGTCCACCGGCTTCACGAGCACCGCCGCGACGGCGCGCCCGCGGGCCTGCTCCAGATCGTCCCGCTCCGCCCAGCCGGTCACCACCACCACCGGCACGCTGGGCGCGAGCTCGCGCGCCGCGTGGACGAGCTCCATGCCGCCCATGCCGGGCATGCCGAGGTCGGTCACGACGAGCTGCACGGAGCGCTCGGAGAGGATCCGGAGCGCCTCGCGCCCGCTCGCGACCGAGTGCACGGCCCAGCCCGCGGAGGCGAGCACCTCGGCGACGAGCTCGCGGTGGTCGTCGTCGTCCTCGACGAGGAGGACGTCCAGTCGCCCGGGGTCGGCCTCCACGTTCACTCTTTGTAGAACGCGTCGAGCATCGCGCGGTACCGCTCGGTCACCAGCTTGCGCTTCACCTTGAGCGTGGGCGTCAGCTCGCCGCTCGCCTGGGTGAAGTCGTGGTCGAGGATCGCCCACTTCTTCACGGTGGAGAAGCTCGCCTGCTTCGCGTTCAGCGTGTCGATCGCCTGCTGCACGCGCGCCAGGAGCTTCGGGTGCTGGCGGATGCCCTCCAGCGGGACGCCGTTCTCCTCCGCCCACTTCTTGAGGTTCTCGTCGTTGAGCGTGAGGAGCGCGGAGAGGAACTTGCGCCGGTCGCCGTGGACCATGGCCTGCGAGATGAGCGGGTCGGTCTTGAGCTCGTTCTCGAGGTTCTGCGGCGCGACGTTCTTCCCGCCCGCCGTGACGATGATGTCCTTCTTGCGATCGGTGATCTTGAGGTGCCCGGCCGCGTCCAGCATCCCGATGTCGCCGGTGGCGAGCCAGCCGTCCTTGAGCACCTCGGCGGTCGCGGCGGGGTCGTTGTAGTAGCCCTTCATGACGCAGGGCCCCTTCACCAGGATCTCCCCGTCCTCGGCGATCCGCACCTGCGTCCCGGGGACGGGCGGCCCGACGGTGCCGATGCGGTTCGAGCCGAGGCGGTTCACGAACGTCCCCGCCGAGGTCTCGGTGAGGCCGTAACCCTCGAGGATGGTGATCCCGAGCAGGTCGAAGAACCAGGCGATCTTGGTCGGGAGCGGCGCGCCGCCGGAGACGAAGAGCCGGATCCGCCCGCCGAACCGCTCCTTGAGCGCGTGCGAGAGCTTGGGGAAGACGAGCTTCTTGCCGATCATGAGGCCGAACGAGGAGTACGTCTTCCCCTGATCGCGCGCGGCCGCGTACTCGTCGAACGACTCCATCGAGAGCGCGAAGAGCTTGCCCTTGAGGCCCGGCGTCGCGAGCCCCTTGCTGATGACCGCGTTGTACGCCTTCTCGAAGATGCGCGGCACGGAGGGCACGACGGTGGGCCGCACCTCGCCCGCGTTCTCGACGATCTTCTCCATCGACTCGACGAACGCCGCGGTGGCGCCGGTCGCGAGCCAGACCGCCTCGATCACCTTCGCGAACGAGTGCGCCATCGGGAGGAACATCAGCACGAGGTCGTCGGAGCCGATGAGCTTGATCTCCTCCACTGCCCGCGCCTCGTACACCCAGTTGCCGTGGGTGAGCACCACACCCTTCGGGTTGCCGGTGGTGCCGGACGTGTAGATGAAGCTCGCGGGGTCGTCGGGGCCGATCCGCGAGAGGCGCTCGCCGTGCGCCCGCGGGTTCTCCTGCCCCCACTTCGCGCCGAGCGCCTCCACGTCGGCGAGCGTCCGCTCGAACCCGTCGGCCGCCGGGCCGCGGGCGCGGATGATGCCCTCGAGGGCGGGGAGCTGCCCGCGGACCTCGCGGATCTTCGCGACCTGGACGTCGGTGTCGCAGAAGATGAACCGGGCGCCCGAGTTCGCGAGGATGTACGCGCACTCGTGGGGCAGGTTGGACTGGTAGATGGTCGCGGTGATCGCGCCCGCCCCGAGGATCCCCAGGTCCGCCAGGATCCACTCGAGCTGGGTATCGCCGATCACCGCGATGCGGTCGCCCGGGCGGACGCCGAGGGCGGCGAGCCCGTCGGACACGTACCGCGCCCGGCGCGCCAGCTCCGCCCAGGTGGTGTCCACCCACGACCCGTCTCGCTTCTGCCGGGTGGCCGGCAGGTCACCCCGCTTCCGCGCCTGATCCTCCAGCAGCGAAACCAGGTTCCTCGAAGCAGCACCGCGGATGAGCTCGGGCTCGGCGATCATGCGCGCTCCTCTCTCGCTCCCCGGCCGGGAGGGGGACCTCCGGAACCGATGGCCGATCGGGCCTGACGCACTGCGTCTTGATGCCGCAGTTCAGGCCCCGGGATTCTGTTCACGGCGAGGAGCCGCCGCAAGCAGGACCGACTTCACTGTCGGTTGTTTCCAGTACGTGCCTCAGCGGGCGCAGGCGACGCGCAGCTCGACGCGGTCGCCGGAGCGGAGCCGGCACGGTCCCTGGAACGTGAGCGTCGCCGGCCCCTCGCGGGGCGGCGCGTAGACCGCGGCTGCCTGCGCGGCCTCCGGCGTGCCGGCCTCGGCGACGGGGCAGCGGTCGATCGTCGAGTCGCGCCGCTGGACCGCGACCACGAGCATGCGAGCGTCGGGCGGCGCGCCGTCGATGGGGACGGTCTGCGGGACGAGGAGATCGGCGATCCGCCGGAGCGATGGGCCGAAGCTCGCGTCGCAGATGCTGCCGCGGAACGCCCGCTCCTCGCCCAGGAGGTCGAGGAGGCTGTCGAGGCGCGTGGGGGCGTCGTAGGAGGTCGCGCACCCCGTGGGCGCGCCGCTCTGGGGATCGAAGCCGGCGATGACCGCGACGACGGGGCGGCGCTCCTCGCCGGCGATGGGGCCGTCGAGGAAGGTCGCGAAGTCCTCGGGCCGGAGCAGCCCGTTCGCCTTGATCGTGGCGTCGTGGCACTGGTCGTTGTTGATCGCGGCGAGCGGCGCGCCGATCGCGGCGCGCTCCGAGCAGTCGTCCTCGTCGGTGAGCATCACGACGCCGAGGCGCGCGCCCGGCCGGAGGAAGCCCGCGTTCGTGCCGTCGTCGATGCGGGCGCCGAGGGCGAGCTCGGTGGCGCGGAGCGGCTCCTCCTTGCCGGAGCCGTACGTCCCGACGAGCACGTTGGTCTCGAACGCGTCGACGTCGGCGGGCGTGGCCCCGAGGAACCTCCGGGCACCGGGCACGACGTAGCCGTTCACCTGGTCGTAGACGGGCTTTCCCCGGAGGGCGTCGTCGGCGAGCGCGCCGGGATCGATGGCGAGGATCGTCCCCTGCGCGAAGGGGACCGCGTACGGGAACTGGTCGAAGGGCGCGACGTCGGTCGGGAAGAACGACGCCATCCCGAAGGTGTTGTGCACGTCGGTGGTGGTGACGCCGATCCGGAAGTCGTTGGGCACCGGGCTCGCGGCCAGCTCGGCGACGAACGCGGCGAGGTTCTGCCGCAGGTTCTCCTGCTCCTCCTGCATCGACCGCGAGTCGTCGACGACGAACAGGAGGTCGGTCTGCGCGGGCAGCACCTGGACGTCCTGCTCGCAGGACAGGAGCGCGTTCTTCGGGATGGAATCGCACCCCGCGGCGAGAACCGCGCCCAGCGCGGCCAGGATGGCTCCCCGGTTCTTCATGTGGGGAACAGGCTCCCTCTTCCCACCTCGGATTTCAAGCCCCGCGCCCGCGGCTAGGGGTCTTCGCAGCCGTCGTGCAGGCGCGTGGGGCAGTAGTCGTCCCCCGGCGTGCAGCCCCAGGGGCAGTTGCCCCGCGCCGGAGTGCAGGCGTCGGCGCCCTCCGGAGGCGCGATGTACCGCGGGCCGCAGATGCACGTCCCGACCACCGGACCGCCGGTCGGAATCGTGCAGAAGTCCTGCGCATCCGTCCCGTTGAAGCAGGTCCAGTCGCCGTCGCGTCCGCCGAGCTGGGCCACGCAGGACGCGTCCGCCTCTGCGGCGGTCGCGCCGGAGCAACCGTTGGCCGGCAGCCGGCCGAGGTAGTCCGCGGAGTACGTCTCGCCGTTATTCGCCTCGCAGTTGCGGGTGTCGTGGTTGATGTAGACGAAGCGGCTCGCCGCGACGGGGTCCTGCTGATCGGGAGTCTGGTTCGGCAGCTGCTCCCGGGTGGCAGTGAACCACCAGTCGTAGGCCGGCGAGACGGTGCTGCCGTCCGGCAGCGGTTCGAGCCCCTTCGCCTGATTCGACGTCAGCTCGGCCGGCGCGGGCCCCTTGCACGTCTTCCGCGTCGTCCCGTCGGCGCGCGCGATGCGGAGCACGGCGACCTCCTCGGAGGCCGGCGCCGTCGGCAGGAGCAGGCCCGAGGGCGGCTTCACGATCTCCGCCACGCGGTTCAAGATCTGGCCGAAGTTGGGATCGCAGATCGAGCCCGCCACCACGTCCGCGCCGCGGCCGCGGAACCGCTCGGCGGCCTTGAGCAGCCGGGTGCCTCGGGCCTGGCCTCCGCACACGTTGGTGGTGCAGACGGAGGCGCTCCCGGTGCAGGCGGTGTCGCAGCAGATGTCGGGGACGCAGGTCGCGTCCTCGCAGACGTCGCGGCCGGCTGCGCGCGCGGAGACGATGAACGCGGCACCGAGCGGGCGGCCGTCGGCGAGGGCGACGATCGAGTCCACCATCGAGTCCACGGAGAACTGCTTCTGCTGGCCGTCCGGCTTGGCGGCGTCGGCGACGCAGGCGTCCGCGCCCGGCGGGCCCGAGAGGACGATGCCGCGGTTCGCGTCCTGCTCGGACGAGCAGTCGTCCTCGTCGCCCACGAACACGAGCACGAGCTTGGAGTCCCGGTTCTGCAGCCAGCGCGCGCGGGTGTTCGGCGGGGCTGGGTTGCCGTCCGGGCCGATCGTCTCCAGCTGCTGACCGTCGCGGGCCTTCTGCAGCGCCCGCCGCGCGGCCTCGAGCGCCTGCTCCTGCCCCGAGCCGCAGGTGCCGACGATGACGTTGTCGCTGAACGCGTCCACGAGTTCCTGCGACGTATACCCCTGGGCGGTCTGGCAGGGCGGCGTCGCGCAGGTGTAGAGGTCCTTGTCGAAGTGGACGACGCGCGGGAGCGCGCTGTACCCGACGAACGAGCCCTGCGGATACGGCCGCTGGTCCTGGCCCGTGGAGCTCCCGGCGGTGCAGCTCCCCGGGAACCGGTAGTGCGTGCGGAGGTCGCCGCACGGGTCACCCTCGACCGAGCAGGAGATCTCCTGGTTGGTGGCCGGAACCAGCGTGGTGGCGTCGCAGCAGACGTACTCGCCGACGTAGTTGCGGCAGTTGTTCTGGCAGGTGCCGGCGACGCAGGCGGCGCCGGGCCCGGCGCACTTCTGCACGGTCCGCAGCGGACCGGTGGGCGTGGTGCCGGACATCGTGCAGCATACCGGGCCCGTGCCGGTGGCGTTCGGGCAGTCGCTCCGGCAGCTCGCGCCGACCGGCTCGTTGTGGAAGACCGACGTGGTCGTGACCGCGAGGTGGAAGTCGATCGGCTCCTGGTCGGCTTCGACGCGATCCAGGTTCGTCTGGTTCAGGTTGTTGACGAAGGCGCTGAAGTTCTCCGAGAGCTTCTGTTGCTCGCCGCCCATGGAGCCGGAGTCGTCCACGACGAACAGCACATCGGCGGACGTGACGGTCTCGAGCGTCACGCGCTTCGTGCCTGGCTGGATCACGCAGTGGCCGACGGGGTTGAAGTTGTAGTCCTGGCACCCTGCCGCAGCGACGAGCGCAAGGAGCGCGATCGCGCGGACGCGGGACGGTCGCGACATCGAAGACCTCCGATCGACCGCCATGATACCCGCGATCGTCCCACGGGCAAACGACGGGACCGCTGGTTGGTTCACCCGACGGCGCAGGCCGTCCTACCTACTCCCACTCGATGGTGGCGGGCGGCTTGGAGGAGATGTCGTAGACGACGCGGTTGATGCCGCGGACCTCGTTGATGATCCGCGAGGACATCCGGCCGAGGAGCTCGTACGGGAGGCGCGACCAGTCCCCGGTCATGCCGTCGGTGGACTCCACCGCGCGGATGGCGCAGGTGGACTCGTAGGTCCGTTCGTCGCCCATCACGCCGACGCTCCGCACCGGCAGGAGCACGGCGAACGCCTGCCAGAGCTTCTCGTAGAGCCCCGCGGCGCGGACCTCCTCCTGGACGATCGTGTCCGCCTTGCGCAGGACCGCGAGCCGCTCCTCGGTCACCTCGCCCAGCACGCGGATCGCGAGCCCCGGCCCGGGGAACGGCTGCCGCTGCACGATGGCGGGCGGGAGCCCGAGCTCGAGGCCGAGCCTGCGGACCTCGTCCTTGAAGAGCTCGCGCAGCGGCTCGACCAGCCCGAGCTTCATCACCTCGGGGAGACCGCCGACGTTGTGGTGGCTCTTGATCGTCGCCGAGGGGCCCTTGAACGACACCGACTCGATGACGTCCGGGTAGAGCGTGCCCTGCACGAGGAAGCGGGCCCGCTCGCCGTGCGCGGCGAGCTTCTCGACCTCCTCCTCGAACACGGCGATGAACTCGCGCCCGATGATCTTCCGCTTCTGCTCCGGGTCCGTCACCCCCGCGAGGCGCGCCAGGAACCGGAACGACGCGTCGACGGTGACGAGCGGGAGGTGGAACATCTTCCCGAAGACGTGCTCCACCTGCTCGCGCTCGCCGGCCCGGAGCACCCCGTTGTCCACGAAGATGCACCGGAGCCGATCGCCGATCGCGCGGTGCACGAGCAGCGCGGCGACCGCGGAGTCGACGCCGCCGGACAGGGCGCAGATCACGTGGCCGTCGCCGACTTGGGCGCGGATCTGCTCCACGGCGACCTCGGCGTAGGCCCGCATCGACCAGGTCCCGGAGCAGCCGCACACGCGGTGGGCGAAGTTCCAGAGCACGTCCTTGCCGCGGGGCGTGTGGACCACCTCGGGGTGGAACTGCACGGCGTAGAAGCGGCGCCGCGCGTCCTCGACCGCGGCGAACGGCGCGTTCGCGGTCGAGGCGACCGGCTCGAAGCCGGGCGGGATGGCCTCGACGCGGTCGCCGTGGCTCATCCAGACGTCGAGGCGGTTCGGGAGCCCCTGGAAGAGCGGCGACGACGCCTTCACGTCGATCGTCGCCGGCCCGTACTCGCGGTGCACGGCGCCGCCCACCTTGCCGCCCAGCTCGTGCGCGAGGAGCTGCAGGCCGTAGCAGATGCCGAGCACCGGCACGCCCAGCTCGAAGACGACGCGGTCGGCGCGCGGGCTCCCCTCGGCGGTCACCGAGGACGGCGAGCCGGAGAGGACGACGCCCTTCGGGGCGAAGGCCCGGATGGTCGCCGCAGAGGCGGTGCAGGGGTGGATCTCGCAGTAGACGCCGAGCTCGCGGAGCCGCCGGGCGATGAGCTGGGTGTACTGCGAGCCGAAGTCGAGGATGAGGATCTTCTCTGCGTGGATGTCGTTCATGAGCTCGATCGGCTCCGCGTTCCCGTGAACGAGCCCGAGCCCGCGCCCGAGCCCGACACCGCTCGCCCCTCGACAGGCTCAGGGCGAGCGGAGGCGCGCCTCACTCGGCGCGGTAGTTCGGCGCTTCCTTCTCGATGATCACGTCGTGCACGTGGCTCTCGCGGAGGCCGGCGGAGGAGATCCGGACGAACCGCGGCTTGGTGCGCAGCTCGGCGATGCTCTTGCACCCGAGGTACCCCATGCCGCTCCGGAGGCCGCCGACGAGCTGGAAGATCGTCATCTCCAGCGTGCCCTTGTACGGCACCCGGCCCTCGATCCCCTCGGGGACGAGCTTCTCCGCGTCGGTCACGTCGCCCTGGAAGTACCGGTCGCGCGACCCCTGCTTCATCGCGCCGAGCGAGCCCATGCCCCGGTACGACTTGTAGCTGCGGCCCTGGTACAGGATCACGTCGCCGGGGGCCTCCTCGGTGCCGGCGAGGAGCGAGCCGATCATCACGGAGGCGGCGCCGGCGGCGAGGGCTTTGACGACGTCGCCCGAGAACTTCACGCCGCCGTCGGAGATCACCGGGACGCCGTACTTCTCGGCGGCGCGGGCGCACTCGTCGACGGCGGTGATCTGCGGGACGCCGACGCCCGCGACGACCCGGGTGGTGCAGATGGAGCCCGGCCCGACCCCGACCTTCACCGCGTCCACGCCCGCCTTGCAGAGCGCCTCCGCCGCCTCGGCGGTGGCGACGTTCCCGGCCACGATCTCGGCGTTCTTGAAGTTGGACCGGGTGGCGGCGACCGCGTCGATCACGTTGCGCGAGTGCCCGTGCGCGGTGTCGATGGCGATGACGTCCGCGCCCGCCTTGAGGAGGGCGGCGATCCGCGCCTCGCGATCCGCGCCGGGCCCCACGGCGGCGCCGCAGAGCAGGCGGCCCAGCCGGTCCTTGGCGGCGTTCGGGTGCTTCTGGATCTTCTCGATGTCCTTGATGGTGATGAGCCCCTTGAGCTCGAACTGCTCGTTCACCACGAGGAGCTTCTCGATCCGGTGGCGGTGCAGGAGCTCCTTCGCCTCCTCGATGGTCACCCCCTCGCGAGCGGTGACGAGCTCGCGCGTCATCACCTGCTCGACCCGCTGCTCGAGGTTCTTCTCGAACCGGAGGTCGCGGTTGGTGAGGATGCCGACCGCCCGCCCCTTCTGCACCACCGGGATGCCGCTGATCCCGTGCTCGCGCATGAGCGCCACCGCCTGGTGGATGGGCGCCTCCGGGGCGATGGTGACCGGGTCGGTGACGACCGCGGTCTCGTACTTCTTCACCTTCACGACCTGTGCGGCCTGGTCCTCGATCGAGAGGTTCTTGTGGATGAACCCGAGCCCGCCCGTCGCGGCCATGGCGATGGCCATGCGCGCCTCGGTGACCGTGTCCATGGCCGCCGAGACGATGGGGACGTTGAGGTGGAGGTTGCGCGTGAAGCGGGTGGAGGTGTCGACCGACTTCGGGAGCACGTCCGACTCGGCGGGGAGGAGCAGGACGTCGTCGAACGTCAGCGCCAGCCGGAGCTCGTCGCGGTTGAGCATGCGGACGTATACGCAACCCCGTGTAGGACCGTCAAGGCAGCTGGGGTCGCGGCGCACACACGCGCAGCTCCGCACCCCGGCACCCCAATTCCGGCGGCTTTCCTGGTGCGTGCGCTTGCTCCGCGCGGACCCCCGAGGGGATAATCCTTACCGCTCGTGGAGGGGCCCTCCGACAAACATGGCGGCGAGCGCCAGCCGGTCGGCCTCCTGGTACGCCTCGCGTACGGAAGCGTGGACGAGTTCGTCGAGCGCTTCTCGGTCAACATGTCGCGCGGCGGGCTCTTCATCCGCACGCGCGAGCCGCGCCCGGTCGGCACCCTGCTCAACCTCGAGATCCGGCTCCAGTCCGGCGAGGCGGTCCTCCGCGCGCAGGGCGTGGTCCGGTGGATCCAGGCGGCCGACGCCCCGGCGCAGGGGAAGCCGCTCGCGCCCGGGATGGGGATCCAGTTCACGAAGCTCGACGACGCGTCGCGCGCGGTCGTGGACCGGATGGTCGCGCTCCGCGAGAAGCGCAGCGCCGCGCCGGCCGCGCCGGCCGCGGCGAGCACGGCGAGCGCGCCGCCCGTGGCGCCCCGGCTTGCGTCCACGCCTCCGCCCCGGTCCGCCGCGACCCCTCCGCCCCAGCCCGCGACGACGCCCGCGCCTCGCCCCGCGACGACGCCCCCGCCGCTCCCGCCCCCCACGGCCCCGCGCGCGCCGCGTCCCGCCGGCGCCGCCCAGGCGGACCTCTCGCTGCCGCACCGGATCGAGCAGCTCGCGGCCGGCCCGGCGCGCGTGGCGATCGATCTCCCCGACGCGCCGGTCCCGATCACGCGGCCCTCGCGGACGATCATCGGCATCGACCTCGGCACGACCAACTCGTGCGCCGCGGTGGTGAAGGACGGGAAGCCCTTCGTCATCCCCTCGCGCGAGGGCTACAACACCGTCCCGTCGATCGTCGCCCTGAACGCCCGCAACCGGATCGTCGTCGGCCACCTCGCCCGCGCGCAGCTCCTCACCAACCCGCGCCAGACGGTCTGGGGCGCGAAGCGGCTCGTGGGCCGCGCGTACGAGTCCCACGTCGTCCAGGACATCAAGAGCAAGTTCGCCTACGAGATCGTGGCCGGCCCGGAGGGCCTCGCCGCGGTGAAGCTCGGCCCCGAGGTGCTCCGGCTCGAGCAGGTCTCGGCGCTCGTCCTCCGCGAGGTGAAGGAGGTCGCGCAGAACCACCTCGGCGAGGAGGTCAACCGCGCCGTCATCACCGTGCCCGCCTACTACAACGAGCGGCAGCGCGCGGCCGTCCGCGAGGCCGGCGCGCTCGCGGGGCTCCAGGTCGAGCGGATCCTGAACGAGCCCACCGCGGCGGCCCTGGCCTACGCCTTCGGACGGCGCGTGAACCAGCGGGTGCTCGTGTACGACCTCGGCGGCGGCACGTTCGACGCCTCCGTGCTCGAGCTCAACGACAACGTCTTCGAGGTGATCTCCACCGGCGGCGACACGTTCCTCGGCGGCGTGGACTTCGACGCCCGCATCGTCGAGCGCCTGCTCGAGGCCTGGAAGGAGAACACGGGCGAGGCGTTCTCGGGCGATCGCGTGGCGCTCTCGCGCCTCGTGGACGCGGCCGAGCGCGCCAAGTGCGCCCTCTCCGAGCGGACCGAGTTCCCCGTCCAGCTCCCGTTCCTGGCCATGAAGGAGGGCCGTCCGCTCTCGCTCGACGCCACCCTCTCGCGCGCCGACGTCGTCTCCCTGGTCGCGCCGCTCGTGGACCGGACGATCGAGGTCTGCCGGGAGGTCCTCGCGGCCAAGAACCTCTCGCCCTCGGACATCGACGAGGTGCTGCTCGTCGGCGGCCAGTCGCGCATGCCGCTCGTCCACGAGCGGGTGGCGGCGTTCTTCGGGAAGCCGCCGTCGCGCGCGGTGCACCCCGACGAGGCGGTGGCGATCGGGGCGGCGCTGCTCGCGCACTCGCTCGGCAGCGCCGAAGGCGTGGTGCTCATCGACGTCCTGCCCATGTCGATCGGCATCGCCCTCCCCGGCGACCGCGTGAAGACCATCATCGAGCGGAACACGCCGCTCCCGGTCCGCAAGCAGTACGGCCTCACGACCACCCGCGACGGCCAGACCGAGTTCGAGCTCGTCGTCCTCCAGGGCGAGAGCCCGCGGGCGTCGGAGTGCGAGTGCATCGGCAGGGTGCGCCTCCCCGACCTCCCGTCGGGGCCGCGCGGGATGGTGAAGATCGCCGTCTCCTTCGAGCTCGGCGCCGAGTGCCTCCTCAACGTGACCGCGCGCGAGCTGAACACCGGCAAGCTGACGCCGGCGGTGCTCTCCGTCGGCGTGGGGCCGAAGGCGGCGCTGCAGAAGGTCGACGACGGGACCTCGAAGGGCGCGACCGGCACGTTCCCGGTCGCGACGACGCCGCCGAACGGCGTGCCGGCGCCGCGGTCGCCGCCCGGCCGCCTGCGCCGGTTCCTCGACAGGCTGCTCGGGCGCGCCGAGGCGCGGTAGCCGGGACGGGCGCCGTCAGGGCTCGGGAGCGCCGCCCGAGGCGCGCGAGCGGGCGCTCGGCGGTTCGGCCGCGAGCTCGTTCGCCGCGGCGGCGTCCGCCGCCGCCCGCGCCCGGGTCCGCCGCACGTGCAGCCAGCGCGCGGCCAGCGCGAGGAGGACGACCCCCACCGCGGCCATGATGTAGTGGCCGAACTCGGTCGCCTTGCGGGCCGCCGCCTCGATGTCCGAGCCGAAGTAGAACCCGAGGCAGACCCAGACCGGCGCCGACACGAGCGCCGCGAGGCCGTCGAGGAGCAGGAACTCCCAGACCGGCATCCGCGCATGACCGGCCGTGAAGTACGTCGGCGCGCGCAGGCCGGGGAGGAAGCGCGCGATGACCACGACGAGATCGCCGCGCCGGCGCATCAGCTTCTCGACCTGCTCGAGCTTCGCCGGCGGGACGATGCGGCGGAGGGGGCGGAAGTCCGCGACCCTCGACCCGAAGCGGCGTCCGGCGAGGAAGATGACGAGATCGCCGGCGAGGATGCCGGCCAGGCCCGCGGCGACCATCGCGAGCAGCCCCGGATCGCCGAGCATGGCGCGGAGCGACGGGTGGTCCGCCAGCTCGCGGATCGGCGAGGCCTTCCAGGCGATGATCCCGCCGGACACGAGGATGATGTCCTCGGGCATCGGCAGGCCGAAGCCGCACAGGAGCAGGGCCAGGAAGACGAAGGCGCAGCCGAACTGGAGGGTCTGCCCTCCCATCTGCACGAGCTGCTCGAGCATCCGCCGCGATCTCCTGTCCGGCCGTCAGGTCGCCGCCCATGCGTCCGGGCGGAGACCGGCACGCCGACCCTCCCCGGAGCGGCGTCGCATGGCTACTACCGGACTCCGGGCGCGGCGTCCATACCAGCCGAGCGCTCACCCGCCTCCGAGGGTGTGGGCCCGCCGCACCCGTCCGGCGAGGCTCAGCGGACCAGGCGCTGGAGGGCGTCGCGGTTCTCGGCCATCCGCGCCGCGACGTCGGCGGCGATGGCGAGCGCGAGCTTCAGGCAGGCCTGCGGCTTCTCGGGCTGGAGCTTCACGAACTCGCGGTGCGAGAGCTCGACCACCTCGGTCGGCGCGACCGCCACGGCCGACACGAGGCGGACGGTCTTCGCGAGGAGCGCGAGGGCGCCCAGGTGCTCGCCCGGCCCCACGATCCCGAGCTCCTTCTCCACGCCGTCGACGCGATGGCTCAGGCGGACCGCGCCGGACTTCACGATGAAGAGCGACTCGCCCACCATGTTCTCGACGAACAGGGGCGCGCCGGCCGGGAACGCCTTCGCCTCGGCGATGCCGGCGAACAGGCGGAGCCCGATCTCGGTGAAGCCCTTGAAGAGCGCGTTGCGCTCGAGCAGCTCCTGGGTCGTCACCGCTTCCCCCACCCGTCCGCGCGGTACTGGGCCGCCACCTCGACGTAGTGCGCCGCCGATGCACGCAGCCCCGCCAGCTCCTCCGGCGTGAGCGGGCGCTTCACGCGCCCCGGCGCGCCCAGGAACATCGTGCCCGGCGGGACCACGGTCCCCGGCGTGACGAGCGCCCCCGCGCCCACGAAGGCGTCCGGCCCGACCACCGCGCCGTCGAGCACGATCGCGCCGATCCCGATGAGGCAGCGGTCGCGGATCGTGCAACCGTGCAGCACGGCCCTGTGACCGACCGTGACGTCGTCCCCGACGATCGTCGGGTGCGTGTCGGTGGTGACGTGCACCACCGTGCCGTCCTGGAGGTTGGTGCGGGCGCCGATCCGGACGTGGCAGACGTCGCCGCGGACGACCACGCCCGGCCAGACGGACGAGCCCTCGCCGAGCTCGACGTCGCCGATCAGCGTCGCCCCGTCCATCACGAGGACGGACGGGTGAAGGCGCGGGGAGATCCCCCTGTACGGGCCGACGGCAGGCATTCCGCGCCGATGCTAGCCCGCGGGCGGGGGGACGACAAGTTGAGGGCCGAACCCTGCCCGGGAGCCGCACCCGCATCACGGCGGAACGCTCGTCCCGTCAGTGCGGCCGCCCGGTCGCGTGCTGCAGCGCGTGGAGGACGTGGGCGGCGATGTCGTCCACCGCCACGCCCCGGGTCACCTGCGCGAACACCACCGGCCCGGCGCCGCGCATCTTCGCGGCGTCCCGCGCCATGACGCCGAGGTCGGCGCCCACGGCGGGGGCGAGGTCGGTCTTGTTCACGACGAGGAGATCCGACTGCGTGATGCCCGGGCCGCCCTTGCGCGGGACCTTGTCGCCGCCGGCGACGTCGATGACGTAGATGGTGAAGTCGGCCAGCTCCCGGCTGAAGTGGGCCGCGAGGTTGTCGCCGCCCGACTCGCAGAACAGGAGCTCGGGGCGGTGGAGCTCGGTGAGCGCCTCGAGCGCGAGCAGGTTCGCGGTGACGTCCTCGCGGATCGCGGCGTGCGGGCAGCCGCCGGTCTCGACGGCGCGGATCCGGTCGGGCGGGAGCGCCTCGTTCCGCGTGAGGAACTCGGCGTCCTCCTTCGTGAAGATGTCGTTCGTCACCACCGCGAGCGAGAGGGTGTCGCGGAGCATGCGGCAGAGCGCGAGGACGAGCGCCGTCTTGCCGCTGCCGACCGGGCCGCCCACGCCCACCGTGAACGCGCGGCGGGAGAGGTCGCGGCGCCGGGCGCGCTCGCGGGCGGCGAAGGTGCCGGGGCCCTCGGCGGGGTCGTGGCCGGCGTGGAGGAGCAACCCGTGAACGCTCCCGAGCCCGAGCCCGGGGGCTCCTCGGGCGCGGGCTCGGGAGCGGGCTCGTTCACGGGTCGCTGAGCAGGCGGAGAGGTCTCGCGTGGGGTTCATGTGGGTTCCTTCAGCTCTGGAAGAGCCTCGAGTAGAGGCGGTCCTGGTGGCCCTGCAGCAGATCGAGGAGCGGCGCGGACGAGGCGGCCTCCTCGGGAGGGAGCTCGACGGTCGCCGCGAGGGCGCGCTCCGCCGCGTCCCCGGCGCGCGCGAGGAGCGACTGCGCCTCGAGCGGTCCGACGACGCCGAGCCGCACGGCGGCGGAGACGAGCGCGCGCGCACCCTGGAAGAGGAAGAGCCGCCGCGCGTCCTCCTCTGCGGCCCCGAGCGCGCGGAGCACCGCGCCGAACGCGGGCGCGAGGTGGCCGGGGAGGCGCCGGGCGCGGACCTCGTCGGCGACCGCCTCGGCGGGCGCGCCGAACGCGGCGCCCGCGGCGCGGAGGTACGCCTGGCCCTGGGCGCGGCTCGCGCGGTTCGCGACGTGGCCCGGCAGGCTCGCGTCGCACCGGAGGTCGAGCGCGGCGAGCGCGGCGGGGTCGCGGAAGGCCGCGCTCACGAACGGCAGCGCGGAGGTGGCGAGCGACCAGACTGCCTCGTCGACGAGGTCGGCGAGCTCGTCCGGCCCGGCCGCGCGGCCGAGCTGCACGGCCGCCTCGAGCCCGCCGGAGTGGGCGAAGCCGCCCGTGGGGAGGGCGGAGTCCGCGAGCTGGTGGAGGAGCCACGTGGACATCGCGTCGCTCAGAACAGGAAGTACCGCTGCGCCAGCGCCACCCGCTCCGCCGGCTCGCACCGGAGCAGCACGCCGTCGGCCCGCACCTCGTACGTCTCGGGATCGACGTCCATCCGCGGCAGCGCGTCGTTGAGCTTCATGTGGCGCTTGCCGATCCCGCGGCAGCCGCGCACCGCCTCGATCTGCTTCGCGAGGCCGTACGCGTGCACGGTGCCGGTCTCGACCGCGAGGCGCGAGACGAATGCGACGCTGGTCGCACCGGTCGCCCGGCCGAACGCGCCGAACATCGGGCGCATGGCGACGGGCTGCGGCGTGGGGATCGAGGCGTTGGGGTCGCCCATCTGCGCCCAGGCGATGAACCCGCCCTTGAGCACCAGCTCCGGCTTCGCCCCGAAGAAGGCGGGACGCCAGAGGACCAGGTCCGCGAGCTTGCCGACCTCGACCGATCCCACGAGGTGGGCGAGGCCGTGCGCGATGGCCGGGTTGACCGTGTACTTGGCCACGTAGCGCCGGATCCGGAGGTTGTCGTTCTCGCCGCGCTCCTCCGGGAGCCGCCCGCGCTGGCGGCGGAGCTTGTCGGCGGTCTGCCAGGTCCGCGTGATCACCTCGCCCACGCGCCCCATCGCCTGCGAGTCGGAGCTCATCATCGAGATCGCGCCGAGGTCGTGCAGGAGATCCTCGGCGGCGATGGTCTCGCCGCGGATGCGGCTCTCGGCGAAGGCGAGGTCCTCCGGGAGCGACGGGTCGAGGTGGTGGCAGACGACGAGCATGTCGAGGTGCTCGTCGAGCGTGTTGACCGTGAAGGGCCGCGTCGGGTTGGTCGACGACGGGAGCACGTTGGGCTCGCCGCACACGCGGATGATGTCGGGGGCGTGGCCGCCGCCCGCGCCCTCGGTGTGGAAGGAGTGGATCGTCCGGCCCGCGAACGCCGCGATCGAGTGCTCGGCGTTGCCCGCCTCGTTGAGGGTGTCGGTGTGGATCGCGACCTGGACGTCCTCGCGCTCCGCGACCGAGAGGCAGGTGTCGATCGCCGCCGGGGTGGTGCCCCAGTCCTCGTGGAGCTTCATCCCCATGCAGCCCGCGCGGAGCTGCTCGCGCAGCCCCTCGGGCCGGGCGGCGTTGCCCTTGCCGAGGAGCCCGACGTTCACGGGCAGCGGATCGAGCGCCTGGAGCATGAGCTGGGCGTGGCGCGCGCCGGGCGTGCAGGTGGTCGCGTTGGTGCCGGTGGCCGGCCCGGTGCCGCCGCCGAGCATCGTGGTGACGCCGCTCGCGACCGCCTCGAACGCCTGCTGCGGGCTGATGAAGTGGATGTGGCTGTCGATGCCGCCGGCGGTGAGGATCATCCCCTCCCCCGCGATGCACTCGGTCCCCGGCCCCACCACCATCCCGGGCGTCACGCCGGCCATGACGTCGGGGTTGCCCGCCTTGCCGAGGCCGGCGATGTGGCCGCCCTTCACGCCCACGTCCGCCTTGAAGATGCCCACGTGATCGACGACGAGCGCGTTGGTGACGACGAGATCGAGCACCTCCTCGTCGCGGACGCCGGCCGCCTGCCCCATGCCGTCGCGGAGCACCTTGCCGCCGCCGAACACGCACTCGTCGCCGTACGTCGTGAAGTCGTGCTCCACCTCTGCGACGAGCGCGGTGTCCCCGAGCCGGATCCGGTCGCCCTTCGTCGGGCCGTAGACCTGCGCGTACTGGTCACGCTCCATCGTCCGGGCCATGGGTCAGACCTCCTCGTCCTGGTGCGCGAACCCGCGGGCGCGGACCGCCTCGAGCGCCTTCCGGCGCCCCTCCTCCGAGACCGGGCCGGTGGCGAGCGCGTTGCCGCCGCGGATGACGCGCGCCCCGGCGATCTCCACGAGCTGCACGGTCCGGGTCTCGCCCGGCTCGAAGCGGACCGCCATGCCGGCGGGGATGTCCAGGCGCCGGCCGTAGGCGCGCGCGCGATCGAAGCGGAGGTGAGGGTTGGCCTCGACGAAGTGGTAGTGGCTGCCCACCTGGATGGGCCGGTCGGCGAGGTTGGTCACGCGGAGCGAGATCGCCTCGCGCCCCTCGTTGAGCACGATCGCGCCCGGCTCCGGCAGCACCGCGCCCGGGCGCTCCTCCTCGTCCGGCCCGGGCGCGGCCTCGCCGAAGAGGGCGAGGTCCGGCACGGGCAGGAACGAGCCGTACAGGGCGAGCGAGAGGTCGCCGTCGAGCGCGGCGATGGGGTGGTGCACGGTGACGAGCTTCGTGCCGTCCGGGAACGTGCCCTCGACCTGCACCTCGGAGACGAGCTCCGCGATCCCGGGGAGCACCTGGCGCCGGCCGAGGAGCCTCCGGCCCAGGTCCATGAGCTCCGAGACGCGCCGCCCGTCGCGAATGAGCTCGAGGAGCTGTGTGGCGATGAGCGCGACCGCCTCGGGGTGGTTGAGGCGCACCCCGCGCGCGAGCCGCTTCTGGGCGAGGAAGCCGGCCTGGTGGAGGGTGAGCTTGTCGAGCTCGCGTGGCGTGAGGTTCATCGGTGGCTCCGGTCTCAGGGCCTGCGGAGGAGTGGATCGCCGTCGAGCGGTCCGGCGAGGAAGGCGAGGTGCGCGCGGAGGGCGGCCATGCCGGCCTCGACCGACCGCCCGGCGACCCGGAGGAGCACGCCGTCGGCGAGCGGGCTCGCGGCGGCGAGGACGGGCGCGTCGGCCGCGGCGGGGGCGGCGCCGACGGCCTCGCGGATGGCGGCGGCCCCGGCGGCGACGCGCGGGCCGACCAGGATCACCGTCGCGAGGAGCTCGACCCCGGAGAGCCGGCGCGCGACCGGGGGCCCCTCCCCCGCCGCGAGCCGCACGGCGTCGGCGAGCAGGAGCGCGCCGCCCGCGCGGACCTCGTTGCGAGCCGCGAAGCGGTCGAACGCCCACCGCTCGCCGCGCGCCGCGCGCCCGGCGGTGACCGCGTCGAGCACGGCGAGGCTCGCGCCCGGCGCGAGCGCGAACCGCTGGTCCTGGCCGTACCGCGCGCCGGCGTAGGGGCTGACCGGGTCGGGGAGCCAGGCGAGGAGCGCGCCGGGGGCGATCGTGGCGGCGACGCGCTGCGAGGCCGCACCCGCGCCCGCCCGGTACACCTTCGTCTCCGCCTGCGTCCCCACGCACGCGGTCGCGCCCGCGCCGATCGAGACCTCGAGCGCGACGGAGTCGCCGGTCACGAGCCCGCCGCCGTGGCTCGCCGCCACGATCCAGACCGCCGCTCCCCGCGGCCGCGGCGCGAGGAGCTGCAGCGGGCTCGACGCGCGAGACGTGACGAGCGCCGATGCGCCCGCGACCTGCTCGACCGCGAGCGTCCCCGCGCCGGCGCGCGGCGGGGTCCGCTGACCCGGGATCGCGCAGCTGCCTGCGTACGGATCGAGCAGTCCGGCCCGGAGGTCGCTGGAGGGCGAGGCGATCATCTGCAGGTGGTCCCGGAGAGCAAGCCGCGGGCCAGCGATGCACCGGCCGTCCGCCGCGACGAGGGCCCCTCCGGGTCGCGCCCCGGTTGGTTCACGGTGCGTCAACGCCCGGCCAGCGGGCACGCCGCTGCGGGCGGAACGAGCAGCGCGCCCCGTGCGCCCCGTCGATTCGCGCCATGAACGGTGCGTGTGGGCCTGGCACGGTTCTGGCTCTCCCGGCGGGCGACGTCGGCAACCCGCTCACGAAAGGATCCAGATGCGCCAGCACGTTCGTTCCTTCCTCGCGTCCGCAGCGCTCCTCGCCCTGCTCGCGCCGCAGGCGATCCGCGCCGAGGGCACGATCAAGGTCGGCATCCTCCACTCGCTCTCCGGGACGATGGCGATCTCCGAGACCGCGCTGAAGGAAACGGCCCTCATGACGATCGACGAGATCAACGCCCAGGGCGGCGTGATGGGGAAGAAGCTCGTCCCCGTGGTCGTCGATCCCGCCTCGAACTGGCCGCTCTTCGCCGAGAAGGCGCGCCAGCTCCTCTCGCAGGACAAGGTCGCGGCCGTCTTCGGCTGCTGGACGTCGGTCTCGCGCAAGTCGGTGCTGCCGGTCTTCAGCGAGCTGAACGGGCTCCTCTTCTACCCGGTGCAGTACGAGGGCGAGGAGCTGGAGAAGAACGTCTTCTACACCGGCGCGGCGCCCAACCAGCAGGCCATCCCGGCGGTCGAGTACCTGATGAGCGAGGACGGCGGCGGCGCGAAGCGCTTCTTCCTGCTCGGCACCGACTACGTCTACCCGCGCACGACCAACAAGATCCTCCGGGCATTCCTCAAGTCGAAGGGCGTCCAGGAGAAGGACATCGAGGAGGTCTACACGCCGTTCGGCCACGGCGACTACCAGACGATCGTCGCCAGCATCAAGGCCTTCGCCGCGGGCGGCAAGACCGCGGTCATCTCGACGATCAACGGCGACTCCAACGTCCCGTTCTACAAGGAGCTGGGGAACGCCGGGCTCAAGGCCACCGACGTCCCGGTGGTCGCCTTCTCCGTCGGCGAAGAGGAGCTCCGCGGCGTGGACAC
>Ga0196976_1000419_pt1 | contig 26994 bp, 18 predicted proteins | sample S3v_513CmetaG_FD_148644 | JGI IMG/M metagenome (GOLD analysis project Ga0196976, IMG submission 148644) | Soil microbial communities from Anza Borrego desert, Southern California, United States - S3+v_5-13C | ecosystem: Environmental > Terrestrial > Soil > Desert | place: USA: California...
GTAGAGGCGGTCCGTCGCGAGGCTCGTCGGCTTGTGCACGAAGTCGAACGCGCCGAGCGCGAGCGCCTCGACCACGAGCTCGCTCTGGACGTCCGAGACGCTCACCACCACGCACGGCGGCGCGCCGGGCGGCAGCTCCCGGAGGACGCCGATCCCATCGAGCTCGGGCATGAGGAGGTCGAGCGTCACGACGTCCGGCGCGAGGCGCGCGGCCAGCTCCAGCGCCTCGAGGCCGTCGCGCGCGACCCCGACCACGTCGATCCGGGCGCTCGTGGCGAGCACCTCCCGGAGCACCTTCCGCGCGAAGGCGGAGTCGTCGACCACGAGGACGCGCACGCGGTCGGTCATGCCGGCTTCCTGTAGAGGAACACGTTGCCGTGCTCCTCGCACTGGAGCTCCGTCCCGAACCGGAGCAGGGACTCCGAGACGCCGACGAGGAGCGCGCCCCCGGGGACGAGCACGCTCGACAGCCGCTCGACGACGCGGACGGCCGTCTCGTCCCGGAAGTAGATGAGGGCGTTGCGGCACAGCACGAAGTCCACGAGGCCGACGCCGCGGACCTGCCGCTCGTCCTGGAGGTTGATCCGGCGCCAGGAGATCGAGTCGACCAGCCCCGGCGCCACGCGGTAGCTCCCGTCGCCCTCCCGGCGCAGGTGGCGCGCCACGAGACGGCCCGGCGCGCCGTCGCGCACGGCCCGGGGGCCGTGCCGGCCGCTCCGGGCGCGCTCCAGGGCGCGGACGCTGATGTCCGACGCGACGAGCTCCACCCGCCCCGCGAGCCCGCGCTCCTCGAGCAGCATCGCGAGCGTGAGCGGCTCCTCCCCGGTGGCGCACGCCGCCGACCAGACGCGGGGCCGGGCGCCGCGCGTGACGAGGGCGGCGCAGAGATCCGCCACGAGCTCGAGCGGGGCGAGCTCGCGGAAGAAGTAGGTCTCGCCCACGACGAGCGCGTCGGTGAGGGCGTCCAGCTCGCGGTCGGCGCCCGGGTCGTAGCGGAGGTAGTAGTAGTAGTCGAGGAGGGACTCGAACCCGGCCTCGGCGGCGCGCGCCCCCGCCTTCTCCTCGAGCACCTCGCGATCGAGCAGCCCGTAGTGGAGCCCGGTCCGCTCCTCGACGAGCGCGCTCAGGATCGCGAGCACCGCGGGCGGCGTTCCGGCGCGATCCACGTTGCACCTCAGCCGGCGAGGAGGATGGCGCAGATCTGGCGGACGGCCGGATCGGGGTCGGCCGCCGCCGCGCGCCGGATCGCCTGCGCCGCGGCGGCGCCGCCGAGCGCGTGGAGCGCCGTGGCTGCGGCCTTGCGGGCGGCGACGTTGCCGGACTCGAGCGCCTGGTGGAGCGCGTCGGCGGCGAGCGGCGTCGCCATGCGGGCGAGCGCGGAGGCGAGGATCGGCGCGACCTCCTCCTCGGCGCGGTCGAGCGCGGCGCTCAGGGCGGGGACGCGGCCCTCGGCGGGGATGGCGAGCGCGGAGATGGCGCGCTCGCGCTCGGGCATGTCGCGGGCGAGTTCGATGAGCTCGGCCGCCGCGGCCGCGCCCGGCGCGGCCGCCAGGAAGCCGAATGCGGCGGCGCGCACCGCCTCGTCGGGATCGCGCGCCGCGCGGGCGAGGGCCGGGACGATCTCGGCGCCCCCGGCCGCGCCCGAGAGGGCCGAGACCGCGACGAGGCGCGTCGCGGCGTCGGCCGAGCGCAGCGCCTCGAGCAGCGCCGGCAGGGCGTCCGGCCGCCCCGTGATGCCGAGGCCGATGAGCGCTGCGCGGCGCAGGTCCGGCTCCTCCGACGCCGCCGCCTCCTTGAGCGCCTGGAGGGCCACGTCGTTCCGGAAGTGCGAGAGCGCCTCGACGGCCGCGACCCGCACCTGCCCGGCGGGATCGCCGAGCAGCTCCGTGAGGCGGCGCGAGGCCGCCTCCGCGCCGAGCCGGCCGAGCGCCTGGGCCGCGTAGTACCGCACCCACGCGTCGACGTCCTTCAGCCCGGCGAGCAGCGCCGCGACGAGGCGCGGATTGCTGCTCGGCGTGTGGCCGATGGCGCGGGTCGCCGCGCGCCGGGTCTCGACCGACGCGTCGCGCGCCGACGAGAGGAGCGCCTCGTGCGCCCGCGCGTCGTCGAGGAACGGCAGGCCGGCCAGCGCCACCTCGCGGAGCCGCACGTCCGGGCTCCGGATCGCGTCGAGGAAGTGCGGGAGCGCCTCGCCGTACCCGAAGTACGCGAGGATGCGCAGCGCCGAGCGCCGCACCGCCGGATCGCTGTCGTGGGCGGCGGCCAGCGCCAGCGCCTTGGTCTCACCGGTCCCGAGCGCCTGGATCGCGCCGGTCGAGGCCTGGACCACGCGCGGGTTCGGGTCCGAGAGCTGCCGGAACAGGGCCGGGACCGCGCTCGTCGCGCCGACGCGCGCGAGCGCGTCGGCGGCGAGGCTCCGCACCTCCGGGTCCGGGTCCGCGAGGCAGAGCGTCACCTCCGGCGCAGAGCTCGCCCGCGTGACCGCGGGCAGCACGGCGCGCCGGCGCGTGCTCGTGCCCTCGCGCAGGGCGAGGCGGATGGCGGCCTCGGACCCCGGGCCGAGCTTGCGCAGCGCCTGGGCCGCGGCCTCGCCGATCCCCTCCGCGGCGTCGAGCAAGCCCTCGAGCGCCGCGATCGCGATGTCGCCGCCGATGATGCCGAGGACGAACGCGATGGCCTTCTGCTCGTCCCGGTCGGCCTCCGAGAGGGCCCGCGCCAGGCGATGGCGCGGCTGCTCGCCCCGGGCCGCCTTGCGCAGCGCCTCCTCGACGCCGGCCGCGTTCCCGTAGCGCTCGATCGCGCGCGCGTGGAGCTCGGCGAGCGCGGTCGCCGCGGTGCGGACGAGGGCCGCGGCGGGGCTCGACAGGACCGACGCGAGCGGCGGGACCGCGCTCGCCTCCCCGGAGCGCCCCAGCGCGCGCGCGGCCTCGAAGGCGTAGAGCGGCGCGTGCAGCAGCTCGGCCAGCGCCGGGATGGCGCGGGGATCGTCCGTCCGCCCCAGGACGTCGATGGCCGGGAACACCCGGAAGAAGCTCTGGCTGCGCGCCGCGGCGAGCAGCGCGTCGATCGCGGCGCGACCGCCCACCCTGCCCAGCGCCTCGACCGCCGAGACCGCGACGTTGTCGTCGCCGTCCTGCGCCAGCGCCGCGAGCAGCGCCACCGCGCCGGGATCCCGCCGCCGGCCGAGCACCTGCGCGGCGTCCGCGCGGACCGCCGCGACGGGGTCGCGCGCCAGCGCCGCGAGCCCGGCCCGCGGATCGCCGAGCGAGGCCGCCAGCGCGTCCACTGTGGCCGCGATCCGCGCCTCGTCGTCGCGCCGCGTCCGCAGCGTCTCGCAGAGCGGCGCGACCGCGGCGTCGCCGGCCGCGGCGAGCGCGGCGACGACGTGGCGCCGGACCGCCCAGCTCGGGTCGTCGAGCATCGCCACGAGCTCGGCGACACGCGCGGCGCCGCCGCGGCCGAGCTCGGCGACGGCGGCCACCCGGCTGCGCTCGGCCGGGGTCATGGCGACGGCCTGGTGCTCGGTCATCACGGCTCGACATCCTCGGCCCCCGGCGTGCTCGCACGCCGGCGCACCCGGGCGGCGCGGCCGGAGCCGTTGCCGTTGCGCGCCTCGGCGCGCCGGTTCGCCTTCGCCGCCGCCCGCGGCGGGCGCCGGCCGGCCCCCTCGCCGGAGGCGTGCGCGAGGCGCGCGGAGGCGTCACGCCCCTCGGACACCGCGCCGGCGATGGACCGCATCCGTTCCGTCTCGCGCCGCGCCGCCGCGGCCAGCGCGCCGATGGCGTCCGCCTGCTCCGCCACCGCCCGCGCCGTGGCCTTCGCGACCCGGCGCACCTCGTCGCCCTCGCGGACGAGCGACGTCGCCGCGGTCCCCTGCTCCTTCGTCGCGTTGGTGATCTCGGCGGCGAGGCGGGACACCTGGCGCGCGGCGGTCTCGACCTGCTTGGCCGCGCGCGCCTGCTCCGCCACCGCGCGCGTGGCCTGGATCGCCTCGCGCCGCGTGTCCTCCATGGCGCGGGCGATCTCGCTCGCGCCCTTGGCCTGCTCGGCGAGGCCGGCGACGGTCCGGTCGGTCGTGCTCTGGACCTCCTGCGCCGAGCCTCGGAGCGCCGCCATCGAGCGGGTCTGCTCGGTCATCGCCGCGGTGGTCTGGACGACCAGCGTCCGCATCCGCGCGGCCGCGGCCGCGACCTGTCCGGCCGCAGCCGCCTGCTCGTCGGTCGCCCGCGCGACCCTCTGCGCAGCGCCGCTCAGCTCGCCGTTCGCCTTGGCCTGATCCCGCAGCGCCCGAGCCTGCTCCGCCGTCGCGTCGCGCGTCTGCCGGGCCATCTGGCGCATCTCGGCGGCGTTCCGCGCGAGGAGCTGCGTCGCGCGCGTCTGCTCCTCCGCGGCGCGCGCGATCCCGCGCCCCTCGTCGTTGAGCTTGCCCGAGCTCTCGGCGAGCACCTGCACGGCCTTGGCCTGCTCCTCCGCCCCGCGCTCGACCTCGCGGATCGCCCGGCCGAGGGTGTCCACGCCGTCCAGGATCGAGGCGAGGCCCTTCTCGGCGTCGTTCGCCTGGCGCGAGCCCTCCTCCGCGACCCTGGCGCTCTCGGTCGACGCCTGGACCGCGTCGCGGGCCGACGACTGGAGCGCCCGCACGATCTTGGCGATGTCCCCGCTCGCCGCGGCGGCGCGGTCGGCGAGCGCCCGGATCTCCTCCGCGACCACCGCGAACCCGCGGCCGTGCTCTCCCGCGCGCGCCGCCTCGATGCTCGCGTTGAGCGAGAGGAGGTTCGTGCGGTCGGCCAGGAGGTTGATCGTCTGCACGATGTCGCCGATCTCCTCGGCGCGCCTGCCCATGTCGCGCATCACCGTGGTGGATTCGGTGAGGGACGTCCCAATCCGCCCGAGCACCGCGATCGAGCGCGCGATCGACGCGCCGCCCTCGCGGGCGGCGCCGCTCACGCGGTCCGCGGTCCGGCCGGCACCCTGGACGGCGGCGAGGATCGCGCGGGTCGCCTGGTCGGCCTGCGCCGCCGCGGTGGCCGTGCTGGCCGCGAGCGCCCCCACCTGCTCGGCGCTCTGCGCCATCGCCTGCGAGGACCGGGCCGCCTGCTCGATGGCCGCGGCACTCCCGTCGATCGTGGCCGCGTTCTTCTCGGCCGTGGCCGCGACCTCCTCGACCGACGCGGCGATCTCGGCGACGCCGCTCGCGCTCCCGGCGGCGATCGCCTCGACCGTCCGGGCGCTCTCCGCCACCGTCCGGATCGAGCGCGCCATGCCCTCCGCGGTCGCCGACGTCTCCTCGACGGCAGCGGCCATCTCCGTCGCGTCGGCGTTCACCTTCTCGAGCGCCGTCGAGGCGCCGACCACGCCGGCGACGAACCCGCGGACGCGCTCCCCCGTGCCGCGCGCGTCCTCGGAGAGCCGCCCGATGCCCTTCGCCATCTCCTCGATCGTGCTCACGACCTCCTCGGTCGCGGCGGCGCTCGCCCGGCCGCGCTCGGCCAGCGACTCCACGCTCGCGCTCGTCTCGGTGGCGGTGGCGACGAGCTCCTCGCCCGCCGCGGCGAGGTCCTCGGCGTTGGCCGCCACGCCCTTCACGGACCGCGCCACCTGCTCGAGCGCCGACGCCGTGGAGTCGGTCGAGGCGGCGAGCGCCTCCCCGTCCCTCTTCACCGCGGCGACGGAGGCGCTCAGCTCGAGCAGGCCCGCCGACGTCCCCTCGAGCCCTTCGAGGACCTGCTGCGCCGTCGCGGCGACGTCCGCCTGCGAGCGCACGATCGCCTCGGCGCTGGCCGCCACCACGTCGGTCGCGGTCTCCTGGAGGTTCTCAGGTCTTCTCGCCATGGTGCGCCTCCGCGGGCAACGCGTCGTGCCCGATGATCCTCTCCACGTCGACCAGCATGAACACGCGCGCGTCCGACTGCGCGATGGAGCGGACGAACCCCGCCGCGCGGTCCGCGACGAGCTCCGGCGGATCCCGGAACGCCTCGGGCCGGAGTTCGACGACCTCGCGGGCCCGGTCCACGAGGAGCGCCACCCTGCGGTCGCCGTGCCCGACGACGATGATGCGCGCGTCCAGCGAGCGCTCCACGGGCGGGAGCCCGAACCGCGCGCGCACGTCCACGACCGGGAGGACCTGCCCGCGGAGCTGGACCAGCCCGGCGACGTGCGCCGGGGCGCCGGGCACCAGGGTCGCGCCCGAGAACGACTCCATCTGCGTGACGTGGGACGCGGGCAGGACGTAGTCGGCGCCGCCGACCTGGAACATGACGTGGAGCATCAGCGCGCCTCCTGCGACAGCGGCAGCGTGCGCGCGAGGGCGAAGAGGTCGAGGACGAGCGTGGGCCGCCCGTCGCCCAGGTCCGTCGCCCCGGCGATCCCCGCCCGCTCGACCAGCGGATCTCTCAGGGAACGGATGACCACCTCCTGACGCCCGAGCATCCGGTCGACCCCGAACCCGACCGCGCTCCCGTCCCGCTTGAGGATGATGCCCTTGCGGGACGGCGCCGGATGAGAGAGGCCGAGGACGTCGCGGAGCTCGAAGAACGGCACCGTCTCGCCGCGCCACTGGAGCATGCGAACCGAAACCCCTTCCCGCCGAGGCGCCGGGCCGGCGATGAGCCGCTCCGGCTCGACGTCGACGAGCTCGTCGACGGCGGCCGTGGGGACGACGTACGTCTCCCCGGCGCACGCGAACGTGAGACCGTCCACGATGGCCAGGCTGACAGGCACGCGCAAGGTGAACGTGGTGCCCTGTCGGGGGGACGTGGAGAGGTCGAGCGTGCCGCCGAGCTCGAGCTCGACGATCCGGCGGACGACGTCCATCCCGATGCCGCGGCCGCTCGTCCGGCTCGGCGCGCTCATGGTCGAGAGCCCGGGGCGGCTGATGAGCTCGAGGAGCTCGCGCGCCGTGGCGGGGACCGGGGCGTTCGCCCTGCGGGCCACCTCCGCAAGGTCGATGCCCCGCCCGTCGTCCGAGACGGCGAGCTCGAGCTCGCCTTCGCCCCGATGGGCGGCGGTGATCCCGATCGTCCCCTCGTCCGGCTTCCCGGCGGCCCGCCGCTCGTCCGGAGGCTCGATCGCGTGGTCGACCGCGTTCCGGACCAGGTGCACGAGCGCCGGGAAGAGGCGCTCGCCGACCGCCTTGTCTACCTCCGCCTCGCCGACCTCCATCGCGAGCCGCACCTGCTTCCGGCTGCTCTGGGCGAGACCGCGGACGAGCAGCGGCGCGCGCTCGAGGACCTCGGCGACTCGCACGAGCCGCGCGCGCATCACCGCGGCGCGGAGGAGGCGGAGCTCCCGCGCGTGATCCTGGAGCCCGAGCCGGAGGGAGCGGACGTCGGCGCCGGCCGACGCGAGCGCGTCCAGCTCGCGGCCGAGGCGCGCCCGCGTGACGAGGAGCGCGGACACGTGCTCGAGCGCCTCGTCGAGGCGCCCGACCTCCACGCGCACGAACGCGTGCGGGCCGGCACCTCCGGGCGCCGGGTCCTCGGCCGGCGCGCCGGGCGCGACCGCCGCGACGACCTGGATCTCCTGGACCGTCTCGAGCGGCGCCTCCGCGAGCGCAGCGAGCTCCCGGGACGGCGCCGTCGTGAGGAGGACGAGCGTGAACACGAGGCCGGCCGGCGCGCCCGCCTCGCGGGGGGTGGAGCGGGGGATGACCTTCACGATCTCCGCGATCGCCTCGACGCGCGCGCGCACCGCGCTGATGTCGAGGCCGCGCGCGGCCCGCTCCGCGGACGGCGTGAAGTCGAGGCGCACGGCGCGGCGGCCCTCCGCCACGCCCGATGCGAGCTGCTCCCGCTCGGCGGGGCCGAGCTTGGCGGCGAGCTCCGGCGGGACGTCGAGCCCGGGGGCCGAGGCCGCCTCTCCGGGCGCGTCGAGCCGGGCGAGCGCGTCGAGCAGGGCGCGCGGCGCGGCGGGGACCGGCTCGCGGCGCGCCACGTGCCCCACCCGATCCTCGATGACCTCGAGCCCCTGGACGAGCGCGTCGAGCGCCTCGCGCCGCAGGCGGCCGCCGGCGCGGTCGGCCGTGCGGAGCACGTTCTCCATCTCGTGCGCGAGATCGACGATCGGCTCGACGCCGATCATCCCGGAGAGCCCCTTCAGCGTGTGCAGGGCCCGGAAGAGCTCGCGGGTCGGACGCGGCACGGGCTGTCCGCGCGCGACCGCCTCGTCGGCGGCGAGGGCGGCGCGCCGGGCGGTGGCGAGGTGCTCGTGCGCCTCCGCCACGTACCCGGCGAGGAACTCCTCCCTGTGCAGGGTCTCGGTCACGCGACCCCGGCGGAGGGCGCGCCGAGGAGCGCCCGCGCCTCGGCGAGGAGGACCTCGGGGGCGAACGGCTTGGTCAGGAAGCGGTCCGCGCCGGCGGCGAGGGCGCGTTCCCGCGACCCCTCGTCCCCGCGCGTGGTGACGACCATGATCGGCATCCTCCGGAGCCGGTCCTGGCTGCGCACGAACTCGAGGACCTCGATCCCCCCGATGTCCGGCATGTTGAGGTCGAGGACCACGAGGTCGTACGGCTTGAGCGAGAGCTTCTCGATCGCCTCGAGGCCGCTCGACGCGTGCGTGAAGCCGAGCCGCGACTCCGGACGCAGACAGGCGGTGATCATGTCCCTCATGACCTTGCTGTCGTCGACCACGAGGACCTCGCGCATGCGCACTCTCATTCCCCCCCGCGTCGTGACTTGTCAACGCGAATTGAAGGAGATAAGCCTTCCCCGCGACTACGGATATCCCTTGATTCCACCTCAGACCACGGCCCCGCCCCTCGTTTGGGTAGTCGACGATAGCCCGCTCGACCTCCAGCGCGCCCAGCGAGCGATCGCGGCCGTCTGCGAGACGCGCGCGTTCACCGATGGTTCGGCCGTGCTGGAGGCGCTCGCGACCGCGCATCCGCCGCCGCCCGAGGTGGTCGTGCTCGACTGGGTCATGCCGGGCGTCTCGGGGATCGACGTCGTGCGGTTCATGCGCTCCGAGGGGAAGCTCCCGCAGGTCCCGGTGCTCCTCCTCACGGCGCGCGGCGAGCCGCAGCAGATCGTGGAGGGCCTCTCGCAGGGCGCGAACGACTACCTGCCGAAGCCGTACCACGACGAGGAGCTCCGGGCGCGCGTCTCCGCCCTCGTCCGCACCTCGCGGCTCCTCGACCGCGCGCTCAAGGCCGAGGAGAGCGTGCGGGTCCTGCTCACGAACGCGCCGGACGCCCTCGTGGTGGTGGACGCGCAGGGGCGGATCACGTTCGCGAACGAGGAGGCGGTGCGCCTGTTCGGCGAGGACGCGGAGGCGCTCCTCGGGAGGCCCGTCGAGGCGCTCGTGCCCGATCTCACGCGGAGGAACATCAGCATCGGGCCGGGCACCGGGCTCATGCCGCTGCCGGACGTCACCGTAGGCGACCGGATCCTCTCGCCGTCGGTCCGCGTCCTCCCGACCGACACGGCCGCCCGGACGACCATCGCGCTCCGCGACGTCACCGAGCGCCGGCGCGCCGAGGCGCGCCGCGTGGACTTCTACTCGGTCATGGCGCACGACCTCCGCTCGCCGCTCAACGCGATGCTGATGCGGATCCACGCTCTCGTGGCGGGCCGCCGCGGACCGCTCCCCGCCGAGGTGCTCGCGGACCTGCGCAAGCTCGAGGCGAGCAGCCGGAGCATGGCCAAGATGATCACCGACTTCCTCGACCTCGCGCGGTTCGAGGGGACGGGCTACAAGATCGCGCGGGATCGCGTGGACCTCGGCGCGCTCGCGACCCGGATCGTCGAGGAGCTCCGGCCGGTCGCCCGCGCCAGCGGCCTGACGCTCGAATGGGACGAGCCGGCCGCCGCGGAGGCGGAGGTGATCGGCGACGGCGACCGGCTCTCACAGGTCCTCGCGAACCTGGTCGGCAACGCGATCAAGTTCACGCCCGAGGGCGGGCGCGTGGCCGTCGCGGTCCAGGTCCGGCCCGACACCGTCGAGGCGACGGTCTCCGACACCGGCGTCGGCATCGCCCCCGAGCTGCTCCCGCTCCTCTTCAACCGGTTCACCCAGGGGACGACGCCGGCGCGCAACGCGGGCTGGGGGCTCGGCCTCATGATCGTCCACGACATCGTCGAGGCCCACGGCGGCCGGATCGACGTGCGGAGCGAGGTCGGCAGGGGGAGCGCGTTCACGTTCCGGCTGCCGCGCGCGAGCGGCGCCGAGGCGGCTGCCAGCTATCAGTGAGTCGGCCGGAGCGGGAACTCGACCCGGAACGTGGCGCCGGCGTCGGCGGCGACGGTCTCGAGCTCGCCGCCGAGCTGGTTCGCGAGCGAGCGCACCAGGCGGAGGCCCAGCGACGACCGCGCCAGCGCCTCGGGCGCGAGCCCGACCCCGTCGTCGGAGACCTCCACGCGGACGCGCGCGCCCTCCACCTCTGTCCGGACCCGCACGCGGCCCGTCCGCCCGCCCGGGAACGCGTGCTTCAGGGCGTTGGTGAGGAGCTCGTTCACGATGAGGCCGCAGGGCACCGCCGCGTCCGCGTGGACGGCGAAGGTGGTGCCCGAGAACTCGCAGGTCACGCCCTCCCGCCCGCCGGCGTCGAGCGCGGAGCGCGCGACGTCGCGGAGGTACGTGAGGGCGTCCACGCCGGCGCCCTGGCTGCAGTGGAGCCGCTCGTAGAAGGCCGCGATGGACTGCACGCGCCCCTCGCAATCCTGCAGCGCGTCCCGCGCCGCGCCCGGCGCGAGCTTCCGCACCTGGAGGCGGAGCAGGCTGGAGACGACCTGGAGGTTGTTCTTCACGCGGTGGTGGACCTCCCGGAGGAGCGTCTCGTTCGCGGCGAGCGCCTCGGCGAGCCTGCGCTTCTCCTCCCGGCGCGCGGTCACGTCGACGGCCGTGACGATCCCGTACGCGCCCTCGCGTCCCACGTCCCGCACCGGGCCCGCGCGCAGCTCGTAGATCCGGCCGCGCGCCTCGAGATCCGCCTGCTCCTCGCGCCCGTCCAGCGCCGCCCGGTAGATCGGCTCGAGCCTCTCCAGCGCCGCCGGCGGGAGGACCTCGTACGCCGTCCGGCCCTCCAGCCCCGCGCTCGCGTACCCCACATCGCGGAGCGCGGCGCCCCCGGCGACCAGGTATCGAAGCTCGCGATCGAAGAGGAGCACCGCGCCGTCGGGGAACGAGGACGCGATCGCGCGGTGGAGCGTGGCGCTGCGGCGCTCCGCCTCGTCCGCCTGCCTCCGGTGCGCCTCCAGCGCCCGCTGGCGGCGCTGGGCGAACAGGAGTCCGCCCGCCGAGGCGAGCGCGACCGCCGCGAGCAGCGCCACGCGCAGCGAGAGATCGCGGCGCCACGGCCGGAGGACCGCCTCCACCTGGCGCCCGCTGGCGACGCCAAGGGGCTCGTCCATGTGGAGCCCGTCCGGGCGGACGAGCCGCATCGCGACCCACCGCAGCTCTCCCGAGTTGAACGAGATCCCCTCGAGCACCTCCTCCTCCCGGCCGCTCTCCCGGAAGCGGGAGAAGATCGTCCCGGGCCGCGCGAGGTTCGCGCCCGTCTTCCCGTCGATCGGCGGGACCACGACGAACTGCACCCCGCTCCCGTGGAACAGGACCGTCCGCATGTCCGGCGCGTAGTGCCCCGACGAGAGGACGAGCTGGAAGTAGTCCGGATCGAGCGACGCCGAGACCACGCCCTCGAAGCGACCGCCGGGCCCGACGATCGCGCGGGAGACGTTGATGACCCACGCGCCCAGCACCGTCTGGAACGGCTCCGACACGTAGAGCGTCCGGGCGCTCGGGGCGCGCTGCGCCGCGAGGAAGTAGTCCCGTTGCTTCAGGTCGCGCCCCACCAGCTCGGGCCGGTTCGCGGCGACGATGACGCCGCGCGCGTCCATCACCACCAGCGTCCGCACCCCGGGGAGCGCCTCGCAGAGCTCCACCAGCCGCTCGTCGGGCGCGCCGGCGCCGCCCGGCGATCCGCCCTCGGCGAGGTGGCGGAGGACGACCTCGAGGGCCCGATTCGCGCCCTGGAGCTGTCGCGCGACGCTCGACGCGAGGGCGCGGGAGAGGTTCCGGAGCCGCTCCTGCTCGTCCGACTCGAGGCGGCGCCGCTCCTGGACCGACGAGATCGAGACCAGCCCCGAGACGACCGCGAGCGCGAAGGCCAGGAGCGCCCACGGGAGCGCCGGCCGCACGCGGCCGGCGGACGCGAGGAGCGCCTGGACGAACCCCGTCGCGGCCGACCCTGCGCGCCCGTCCGCCGGGGACGTCACGGCCCCCGCCGCTCTCGAGCCTCGGTCCGCGCGGGCAGGACGACGCGCATCGTGGTGCCGCGGCCGAGCTGGCTCTCCACCTCGATCCGCCCTCCGTGCGCGTCCACGAGCCGCTGCGCGATCGAGAGGCCGAGCCCCATCCCGCCGCCCGGCCTCGTGGTGAAGAACGGATCGAAGACCCGCTCCAGGTCTCCCGGCGCGATCCCGATCCCCGTGTCGTCGACGGCGATCACGACCTCGGCGTCGGACCGCGGGAAGGCCCGGACGGTCACGCTGCCGCGCTCCCCGCGCGCCGGAGAGATCGCCTGCCCGGCGTTCCGGAGCAGGTGGACCAGCACCTGCACCAGCGCCTCCTCGTCCCCGACCACCTCGGGGACCTCGCCGGCGCGGACGAGCAGCTCGGCCCGGCCGCGCAGCTCCTCCTCGCACAGCCGCACGGCGCCGGCGATCACGCCCTCGAGCCGCACGGGCGCGCGACGGCACGCCGGGGCCATGAACTGGCGGAGCGCCGCGAGGATGGAGCGCATGTGGGCCGCCGCCGCGTGCCCATCCTCCACGACGGACTGGAGATCCGTCACCCGCGCCAGGAGGTCCTGCCGGTGCTCCTCGAGCGGGAGCCGCTCGAGGACGAGCCTCAGGAACGAGAGCTCGTTGAGGGTGTGGGTCTGGCTCGAGATCGCGGCCGAGAGCGGGCTGCTCATCTCGTGCGCGATCCCGGAGGTGAGGGCCCCGACGGACTCGAGCCTCCCCTGCGCCGCGACGTGCGCCTCCTCGCGCGCGCGCTCCGAGACGTCGCGGAACACGACCACCGCGCCCGACGGCCGCCCTCCCCCGACGAGGATGGGCGCGGCGGTGCACTCGACCAGCACCGGACGGCCGTCGCGCGTGCGCAGGCACGCGGGCTCCCGCAGCGCGACCACCTCGCGCTCGTGCAGCGCGCGGAGCGCGGGGTGCTCGAGGGGCAGCTCCGACGCGCGGCTGCGGAGCGAGAGCACCTCCGTCACGTGCCGCGTCACCCCTGCGCCGCCGAGCCAGCCGGTGATCGCCTCCGACGCCTCGTTCGCGAGCGTGACCATCCCGCGCGCGTCGGTGGCCACGACGGCGTCGCCCATGCCATCCAGCGTCGCGGAGAGCCAGTCCAGGCGCGCCCGGAGCTCCCGGTCCACGCGGCGGCGCCGGAGCGCGACGCTGACCGCGCCGCGGAGGTGGTGCTCCCGGAACGGCTTCACGACGTAGCCGGCGGGCTCGGCCTCGCAGGCGCGCTCCACCGTCTCGGCGTCGCCGTGCGCGGTCAGGAAGACGATCGGGACCTCCATGCGGCGCCGGAGGTCGTGCGCGGTCTCGACCCCGTCCATGTCGTCCCGCAGCCGCACGTCCATCAGCACGAGGTCCGGAGGCCGGCGCGCCGCGAGCTCGAGCGCGTCGCGGCCGGTCGCGGCGATCCCCGAGACTTCGTGGCCGAGCCCGAGCAGCATGTCGGAGAGGTCCGCGGCCACGACGGCCTCGTCCTCCACGACCAGGATGCACGCCATGCCTCGTCCTCCTGCGGGCGATCCAGGGCCGCGCTGGTGGGTTTACCCCGAACGGAGCAGAGAGCGTGCCACGCCGGCGCGTGCGCCGCGCGCGCGCCGCGAACCGCTCGAAACGCTCGCGGGCTGCGCGAACCACCGGGGAGTTGCCCGTCACCCGAGCAGCCGCCTGTGTGACGGCGTGGGTCCTCCGGCGCTGCGCTCCGGGGTCGGCTTCCCGGTGCCGCGCAACCCGGGTCGCCGGCGACAGAGTCGCCGCGGGAGGTGTCTCGGAGCTCAGCGCGGGTGATCGAGCTCGGCCGCGCGTGGGATGAGCCGCGCGTAGATCCGGGGATCCACGTCCGTGTGCCAGCGGCCGCCGAGCCGGGCGAGCCCGACCAGCCCGAGGAGCACGACGGCGATCCCGGCGGCGACGAGGCCGGGCCGCAGCCTGCGACGGCGGGTGACGGAGAGCGCGAGCGTGTCCGCGACCGGGCACACGGCCACGCACTCGAGGCATCCGATGCACTCGGGCGAGGCGATCGACGCCTTGCGATCCACGGGGAGCCGCGACGGGCAGGCGCGCGCGCACTTCGCGCAGTCGATGCACGCCCCGGCGTCGCGCCGGATCCGGACGGGCGAGAGCCAGGACAGGAGCCCGTGCAGCGCGCCGTACGGGCAGAGGTACCGGCACCAGGCGTTCGGGACGAGGAGCGAGAAGACGCCGAGCAGGGCGAGCACCACCGCCGTCGTCCCGCTCATCCGGCGGAAGAAGTCGAGCATCTTCACGTCGGCGACGAGGCCGTACGGGCTCGCGAGGAACGCCCGGATCCCCTCGACGGGGAGGCTCCAGACCGCCGCCCAGAGGAAGAAGCCGAGCAGGAGGTACTTGAGCCCGCGGAGCGGGACGTCCAGCCAGCGCGGGAGCGCGAAGGTCCGCCGGAACGCGCGGCGACCGAGCTTCCAGAGCGCCTCGGACACGGCGCCGACCGGGCAGAGCCAGCCGCAGAACGCCTTCCGGAAGAGGAGCGTGATCGCGAGGAAGGCGACGAGGAGCACGAGCCCCGCCACGAGCCGCGCGGGCAGCTCCCCGGTCAGGACGAACGCCTTCAGGTTCATGAGCGAGGCGATCGGCAGCCAGCCCTCCACGCCGGGCGGGCGCGGCAGGTACGGCGTCCGCCCGCCCGTCTCGAAGAACCGGACGAAGAACCAGAACTGGACGCCGATCGCGACGTTCAGGAGGAGGAACGCCACCTGGACGATCCGCCGCCACCGCTGGGAGCGGTCGCGCGGGGCGCGCCGGACGGGCGCGCGCAGCACGGGGAGCGGGGTGCGGCGCGGGGCGTCCGGGGGCGGCGGCTCCATAATGGACATCTCTGTCCGCAATCACTACAACAGGCGCCCCGGAAGTTCAACGCGGCCGCCGGGGCGCCCGTCTCAGGCCGCCGCGCCCACCTCGGCGCCACCCGCGAGCCGCTCCAGCGCGTCGCGCAGCTCCAGCGCGCCGACCGGCTTCACGAGGTGGAGGTCGAACCCGGCGGCGCGCGTCCGCTCCCGCACGTCGGCGGTGCCGTGCCCGGTGATCGCGACGAGGCGCGTCGGGGCCTCCGCGGGGAGGCACCGCCGCAGCTCGCGCGCGAGCTCGAAGCCGTCCATGCCCGGCATCGAGAGATCGAGGAGCGCGAGGTCGGGGTGGAGCTCCAGCGCGGCGCGCAGGCCGCCCGCCGCGTCCCCCTCCACGCGCACCTCGTAGCCGAAGTACTCGAGCAGGTCGCCGAGCGTCTCGGCGACGTCGGGGTTGTCGTCCACGACGAGGACGCGGAGCGCCCGGTCCGCGGCGCCGCGCGGCGGGGGCGGCAGCTCCTCGGGCGGCTCGCCCAGGGCCGCGGCGTCGCTCGACTCCGGGAGCTCCACGACGAACTCGCTCCCCGCCCCCGGGCCTGCGCTGCGTGCCTCGACCGTCCCTCCGTGCAGCGTGACGAGCCGGCGCACGAGCGCGAGCCCGAGCCCGAGCCCCTGCTCCGCGCCGCTCGAGGAGCCGCCCTGCGTGAAGGGCTCGAAGGCGCGCGAGAGCAGCTCGCGGGACATCCCGACCCCGTCGTCGCGCACCCGCACGAGGATCCTGCCCTCGCTCCGCCCCGCGTCGATCGAGATGCGCCCGCGCTCGGGCGTGTAGCGCGCCGCGTTGTGGAGGAGGTTCGAGAGCACCTGCTCGAGGCGCGTCGCGTCGCCCTGGACCGGCAGCGCCACCTCTGGGAGGGCGGCGGTGACCTGGTGCCCCTTCGCCTCGAGCGCCGGCCGCGAGCCCTCGAGGGCGCGATGGATCACGGCGCGCAGGTCGAGCAGCGCGGGGCGCAGCTCGATCTTGCCGTGGTCGATCCGCGCCACGTCGAGGAGATCGTCGACGAGGCGGCGGAGCTGCTCCGCTTGCCGCGCGACGACGGCGGCGTGGCGCACGCCCCCCTCGGCCGGGCGCCGCGCGAGGAGCACCTGCGCGGCGGAGGTGATCGCCGCGAGCGGGTTGCGCAGCTCGTGCCCGAGGGTGGCGAGGAACTCGTTCTTCCGCCGGTCCACCGTCTCGAGCGCGTCGCGGTGGCCGCGGAGCTCGTCGGTGCGCCGGCCCAGCTCGAGCGCCTGCGCCTGGAGCTCCTCCCCCTGGGCCTGGAGCTCCTCGCTCTGCGTCTGGAGCTCCTCCCCCTGGGCCTGGAGCTCCTCGTTCTGCGCCTGGAGCTGCTCGTTCGAGCGTTGCAGCTCCTCCGCCAGCGCGCGGGCGCGGGCGTGGGCGAGCGCGTTCTGGATGGAGACCGCCAGCGCCGCGGCGGTCCGCTCGGCGAACGGGAGGCTCTCCGCGTTGAAGGGGTGGAGCGAGCCCAGCAGGAGGACGCCCACGGGCTCGTCGCCGAACGAGATCGGGACGGCCGCCACGCTTTCGGGCGAGCGGGTCTCGAACCCGAGGTGCAGCGCGAAGGGCGTGGTGCGCGGGATCCCCGCGACGAGGACCGTCCGGCGCGCGCGCACGGCCTCGCCCATGACGCCCTCCGCCGCCGCCACCCGGTCCGGCATCGTGCCCTGGTTCCACGCGGCGGCGCGCTCGAGCTCCGCCCCGTCCCTGGACAGCACGTAGACCGCGCCGAGCTCCGCGCCGGTGTACCGGACGATCTCCTCGAGGCCCGCGCGCGCCACGTCCTCCACCGCCAGGCTCCGGGCGAGCGCCGTGGCGAGGCGGCCCTCGGCCGCCAGCCGGTCCTCGCGACCCGCGAGCGCCACCGCCATCCGCCCGAAGGAGACCGCGAGCTCGCCCAGCTCGTCTCCGCGCCGGACGCCGCCGTGCCCGTCGTCCCCGGCGGCGAGCGCGGTGGCCCGGGACCGCTCCCCGCGCTCGAGGGCCCGCGCCGCGGCGACGAGCCGGGCGGCGGGGCGGCGCACGGCGCGCGTGGTGAGCGCCGCCGTCGCCGCCAGGACGATCGCGACCAGGGCGGCGCACGCGAGGAGCGCGAACCGGACCTCGTTGCCGAGCGCCGTCGCAGCGGCGCGGACCCGCTCCGTCTCCCGCTCCTGCAGCGCGACGAACCCGCGGACCTGCGCGAGGAGGGCCTCGCGGGCGCCGGCGAGCCTCGCCTCTGCGGCGGTCAGCGCGGCCGCGGGCGTGCCCGGGTCCGCGTGGAGCGAGAGGAACCGCGTCGCGAGCTCCATGTGCGCGGTCCAGGCCGCGGTGATCGCCGGGAGGGAGGCCGCGCTCTCGGCGTCCAGGTCCAGCTCCGTGAGCCTCCGCAGGAGGGCGCGACCCTCGTCGACGCCCCGCTCGTACGCGGCCTGGTGCTTCGCCTCTCCGGAGGCAACGACGTTCCGGGCGGCGATCGCGCGGTAGAGCAGCGAGCGCTCGAGGGCCCGCGCGGTGCGCTCCCGTGGCTCGATGACGTCGGCGAGCTGCTCGCGGATCGCCTGGATCCGCGCGAGCCCGGAGAGCGCGACAGCGAGCTCGCAGACGAGGACCGCGAGCACGACCGCGAACCCTGCGTAGATCCGCTGGCGGACGGTCAGGTTCGGGGTCACGATCAGCGTCCTTTCTCCGGGATCCGGGCGAACAGCTTCGCCCCGCGGTCGATGGTCGTCAGGCGTGCGAGCGTCTCCTCGTCCGGCCACTCGGCCTCGCCGAGGCAGAGGACGCCGCCTGGCTCGAGCGCGTCCACGAGGAGCCGCAGCACGCGGCGCTGGAGCGCCGGGGCGAAGTAGATGAGGACGTTCCGGCAGGAGACGAGGTGGAAGCGGACCGGCACGGGCGCGGTGCCGCCCATCAGGTCGTGGCGCAGGAAGCGCACGCGACGCCTGAGCGCGGGCGAGACCGCGAAGCCGCGCGGCCCCGGCTCGAGGTGGCGCTCCGTCCAGGCAGGCGGCGCCTCCACCAGATCGGCCTCGGAGTACCACCCCCGCGCCGCGTTCCGCAGGGCCGCCGGATCGAGGTCGGTCCCGAGGACCGACGCGCGCGGCGCCGCGAGCTCCTCGAGGAGGATGGCCAGGCTCCACGCCTCCTGGCCGCTCGCCGTCCCGGCGCTCCAGCAGCGGAGGGGCTGACCGCCCGCGCGGCCGAGGAGCGCCGGCAGGACGTCCCCCCGGAGCACGTCGAACACGCCAGCGTTCCGGAAGAACCGGCTCACGTCGATCGTGAAGCGCCGCGAGAGCCGCGTGACCTCCTGCGGCTCCGCCTCGAGCACGCCCACGTACTCGTTCGCGCCCGCGCACCCGAGCGCGGACATCCGGTGGACGATCCGGCGCTCGATCATGGGCCGGCGGTACTCGCGGAAGTCGGCACCGGTCCTCGCGTGGACGAGGGCCAGGATCCGCTCGATGTCGTGGAGGCCGACGGAGGGCAGAGTGCGCGGGTGGCCCACATCCACACAACGGCTCGCGGACGGGCGCGATTCCGCGCCGGGCCTCGCCGCTCCGCTGCGGGCGCACGGGGGAGCGCACCGCGACCGGAGGAGCGACCGAGCCCTCGCCCAGGGCGCGCCGCTCGCGAGCGGCTTGCGCGCGCCCCAGGCCGTGGGCACGCGCGCGCGTCACCCCGCCCAACGACGCCGGGTGTGCCCGAGGCGCTCGCGAACGTGCGTTCCGCGCACGTCCCGTTTTGACCGGCCCTTTGAATTGAAGTCGCGCGCGCCCGGCATCACGTCTGAATCAACTCGAACTCCAGCTCGGAGAGATGATCGATGGCGCGCAGGCGAAGCAGCTCGGGGAAGCGCTCTTCGGAGCGCTCGAAGCCAGACGCAGCTCCTCGCACGCTGTCGGAGGGCGTGACGGTGAAGGCCGTCCACGCGAGCAGCGGCCGGTCGGCGACGACGGTGCACGTCGAGGTCGACTCCGAGCGCGTGAAGCGCCAGGTGCACGAGTTCGCGGATCCGGAGGAGGTCGTCGCCGAGATCCCGAACGCCGAGGACGGCGAGCACGTGCGCTGGGAGGAGCAGCGCCTCGACAAGACGAGCGAGGACGTCCGGCCCGGAGGCGAGCGGACGCTCCGGTACTCGGGGACGCGCTACGACGCCTGTGACGCCCCCGAGTTCGGGATCGGCGTGCGCCTTCGGATGTCGGAGGAGACGCTCGAGACGCCGCCCAGCCGCACCGTCCGCGACTCCGACAAGCCGGGGGACGACGAGACGGCTCCGCTCGAGGATTGAGGGCGCCGTCCGGACGGAGCGGGTCCGCCCTCGCCGGCCGGCGCTCGAGGGCGCCTCCGCTCGGGCCACTCCGGCGAGCGAAAGTGGCACGCCGGGCCCGCCCATGCTCTCGTGGCGCCCGTGCCGAGGATCCGGATCGCGCTCGCCGCCACCGCGCTCTGCCTGTACTGCTTCGCGGCCTGGCGGAGCGTCGGGTTCCACCACCCCGACGAGTACTTCCAGACCATCGAGTTCGCGAGCGAGAAGCTCGGGAAGACGCACGCGGCGTTCCTCCCCTGGGAGCACAGCCACCGGCTGCGCCCCTACCTCCAGCCGGCCGCCTACGCCGCCACGGCCCGGGTGCTCGCCGCCGCCGGCGTGACCGCGCCCTCCGCGGCGATGCTCGCGTTCCGGCTGGGGAGCGCGCTCCTCAACCTCGCGGCGCTGCTCCTCCTGTGGGCCGCGCTGGCGCGCCGCCTGCCCGAGGCGCGCGCCCGCACGTGGCTCCTCGCCGCCTGCCTGTTCACCTTCTTCCTGCCCTACCTCTCCGTCCGGACCTCGTCGGAGAGCGTCTCCGGCGCGTTCCTCGCCGCGGGCGTCGCCGCCTGGCTCCTCCTCGAGGCGCGGCCGGTCCGGGCGGGGCTCGTCGCGGGGTTGCTCCTCGGCCTCGCCTTCGACGCGCGCTACCAGCTCGGGCTGTGCGTGGCGGGCTTCGGGGCGTGGGTCCTCCTCGTCCGCCGCGCGGTCCGCCCGTTCCTCGCGCTCGCCACGGGCGTCGCCCTCATGGCGGCGCTCGGGCTCGCCGTTGATCGCTGGGGGTACGGCGCCTGGACGCTCACGCCGTGGAACTACCTGCGCGCGAACCTCATCGAGGGCCGGGCCAACACGTTCGGGACCGCGCCCTTCTACCAGTACGTCGTCGATCTCGCCGCGACCTGGCCGCCGCTCCCGGCGCTCGCGGGGCTGGCCGTCGTCGTGTTCTGGTTCCGGGCGCGGCGAGACCCGCTCACCTGGACCACGGTGCCGCTCGTCGTGGGCCACAGCCTGCTCGCCCACAAGGAGCTGCGGTTCCTCTTCCCGCTCGCCCCGCTCGCCGCGGCGATGATCGCGCTCCTCTTCCTCGACCCGGCGCTGCGGTTCGCGTGGCAGGCGCGGCGCCGGTGGACGCGCGCGGCGGCGGTGGCGCTCGTCGCCCTGAACCTCGTCTGGCTCGCGGGGAGCCTCGCGCTCCCGGTGATGCACGACCTCACCGTCCAGGGCGCGGTCTGGGCGGTCGCCCGGCGGACGCCGGAGGCCCGGTTCTTCGTCATCGGCGAGAACGCCGAGCCGTTCTGGGACTTCGACGCGCACCTCCAGACGCCCTACCTCCGCCCGCCGCGATGGGCGTCCGTCCGGCTCGACTCGTGGGAGGAGCTCGAGGCGCGGCTCGGCGAGGGCTCCGGACCCGCATACGCCGTGAGCCTGCTGGCCAAGGGTCCTCCACCCGCGGTCCGCGCGCGGTTCGGCGTCGAGTGTGCCGACGCGGCGGTGCCGGAGTGGGCGACGCCGTACGTCGGCAGCGACCACATCCGCGTCCGGCTGCGCGCGCTCTGGACGATCGCGGGGGCGGGGATCGCGGGGGCGCCCGCCGCGCGGGCCGCTCCCTGACGCGCGCCGCCCGCCGTGGCCAGCGTTCCTCGGCGGGCCGCAGGGCCGCCGGGGGGAGGGAGCGCGCGGATGGCGCACGCGAGGGAGCGGCGGGACCGGGTCGTCGTGGTGACGGGCGCCTCGGCGGGCGTCGGCCGGGCCGTGGCGCGGGCGTTCGGCGCGCAGGGGGCCAAGGTGGCGCTCCTCGCGCGGACGCGCGAGGGGCTCGAGGAGGCCGCGCGCGAGATCCAGCGCTCGGGCGGCGAGGCGCTCGTCCTGCCCGTGGACGTCGCCGACGCGGCGGCGGTCGGCGCAGCCGCGGACGCGGTGGTGGACCGGTGGGGGCGGATCGACGTCTGGGTGAACGACGCGATGGTCTCGGTCTTCGCGCCGGTGAAGGAGACGTCGCCGGAGGAGTACCGGCGCGTCACCGAGGTGGACTACCTCGGCTACGTGCACGGAACGCTCGCGGCGCTCCGGCACATGCTGCCGCGCGACCGCGGGCACGTCATCCAGATCGGCTCCGCGCTCGTCTACCGCTCGATCCCGCTCCAGAGCGCGTACTGCGCCAGCAAGGCGGCGATCCGCGGCTTCACCGACTCGCTCCGCTGCGAGCTGCACCACGACCAGAGCCGCGTGAAGGTCTCGATGGTCCAGCTTCCGGCGGTCAACACGCCGCAGTTCGAGGTGGTCCGCTCCCGGATGCCGAACGCGCCGCAGCCGGTGCCGCCGATCTACCAGCCGGAGGTGATCGCCCGGGCGGTCCTCCACGTCGCCGACCACCCGGTCCGCGAGCTCTGGGTGGGCTGGAGCACGGTGAAGGCCATCGTCGGCCAGTTCTTCATCCCCGGCCTCCTCGACCGGTACCTCGGCCGAGTCGGCTACCGGTCGCAGCAGCGGCCGATTCGGGTCCGCGGACCGCGGCGGGACAACGTCGACGCGCCGCTCCCGGGCGACAAGGGCGCGCACGGCGACTTCGACGCGCGCTCGCGCGGGCGGAGCAGCCAGCTCTGGCTCCGGACCCACCGGGCGTGGATCGCGGGGGCCGCGCTCGCCGCCGCCCTCACCGGCGTCGCCGGGTGGCGGGCGCTCCGGGCGTGAGGATCGAGGCCGACCCCGGAAAACGCCTCGACGGCCGCGGAGTTCGGGGCCGTAGCGGGACGGGTCGTTGACGGAGCCCACCGAAGCTGGCAGAAGCCAGCTTTCTCCCGATGTGAGCGCTCACACGCCGCCCCCGGCGCGTGGCGCGGCAGTGCCCGTGTCGGTCCCAACCGCTGCATTCGCAGGCGGCCCCCCGTGTGCCGCCGAGGAGAGCTCATGAACCTTCGACTTCCGACGCGCCTCGCCCTGGTGCTCGGCGCGGCATTGCTGGCGACCGCGCAGCCGGCGGCCGCGCTCACGACCAACGGCGTCGACGCCACGATGGTGGTGGACTCGTGGGGCGCGGGGTACTGCGCGAACGTCACGATCGCGAACCGGAGCACCGCCGCGGTCACGGGCTGGACGCTCGGCGTGGCGCTCAACGGCACCACGCTCAACAACGTCTGGGGCGGCACGTCCAGCGTGAGCAACGGCGTGTTGACGCTCCGGCCGGTGGACTACAACGCCAACGTCGCTCCCGCCGCGTCGGTGACGCTCGGATTCTGCGGCAACGGCACCGGCCAGCCGGCGCTCCAGACCTTCGACGTGGTCGGCGGCGGAACGAGCACCCCGACCACCTACGCGCTGACCGTGACCAGGACCGGCGCGGGGAGCGGCACGGTGACCTCCTCCCCCGCCGGCGTCAACTGCGGGAGCACCTGCAGCGCCTCGTTCGCCTCCGGCACGGTCGTGACCCTCACGGCGACGCCCGCGAGCGGCTCCACGTTCGACGGCTGGAGCGGCGCCTGCACCGGCGCGGCGACCTGCACGGTCACGATGTCGGCGGCGCGGACGGTCACCGCGAGCTTCGGGACGACGACCGCGCCCCCCAGCTCCATCGCGGTCAACGCCGGCGGCGCCGCGTCCGGGAGTTTCGTCGCGGACGCGTACTTCACGGGCGGCAGCACCTACTCCACCACCAGCGCCATCGACACGTCGCTGATCGCAGCGCCCGTGCCGGCCCAGGCGGTCTTCCAGAGCGAGCGGTACGGTGAGTTCACGTACACGATCCCGAACCGCACTCCGGGCAGCGCCCAGGTGGTCACGCTGTACTTCGCGGAGATCTACTGGACCGCGGCCGGGCAGCGGACCTTCAACGTGGCCATCAACGGCACCACCGTGCTGACGGGCTTCGACGTGTTCGCGGCGGCGGGCGGCGCCAACAAGGCGGTCGCCCGGAGCTTCAACGCGACGGCGAACGCGAGCGGCCAGGTGGTGATCGCGTTCTCCCGGGGCGCCGGCGTGGACAACCCGAAGGTCTCGGGCATCGCCGTCGCCGGCGGGAGCGTGACCACGTTCCCGCTGACCGTCACCCGGGCGGGCACGGGCACCGGCACGGTGACCTCGACGCCCGCCGGCATCAGCTGCGGCGCGACGTGCAGCGCCAGCTTCGCGAGCGGCGCGGCCGTCACCCTGAGCGCGGCGGCGGCGAGCGGCTCCACCTTCGCCGGCTGGAGCGGCGCGGGCTGCAGCGGCACCTCCACCTGCACCGTGTCGATGACGGCCGCCCAGGCGGTCACCGCCACGTTCACCTCGCAGGTGACGACCTACGCGGTCACGGTCACGAAGGCCGGCGCGGGCAGCGGGACCGTCACCTCGACCCCGGCCGGCGTCAACTGCGGCTCGACCTGCAGCGCCAGCTTCGCGAGCGGCAGCTCCGTCACGCTGTCGGCGGCCCCGGCGGCCGGCTCGACGTTCGGCGGCTGGAGCGGCGCCTGCACCGGCACCGGGAGCTGCATCCTCTCGATGACGGCGGCGCGCGCGGTCACCGCAACGTTCAACGGCGGCACGACGTGCGCGCTCCCCACGACGTTCCGGTGGACCTCGACGGGCCCGCTCGCGAACCCGCGGTCCGGCTACGTGTCGCTCAAGGACTTCACCACGTTCAATTACAACGGCCTGCACCACGTCTACATGTCCAACGTGACGACCGGCGGGAGCTACGGCTCCAGCTACGCGAGCTTCGCGGACTGGCCGCAGTTCGCCTCGGCCACCCAGACCCAGATGAACAGGGGTACGGTCGCGCCCGAGGTCATCTACTTCGCCCCGAAGAACATCTGGGTGCTCACCACGCAGTGGGGCGCGACGCCGTTCCGCTACCTGACCTCGACCAACCCCACCAACCCGAACAGCTGGGGCAACGAGGGCTCGCTCTACTCGAACGGCATCTCCGACTCCGGCACGGGGCCGATCGACCAGGTGGTGATCTGCGACGCCACGACCTGCTGGCTGTTCTTCGCCGGCGACAACGGGCGCATCTACCGGTCCAGCATGCCGATCGGGAACTTCCCCGGAACGTTCCCGGCCGCGACGACCATCATGACCGACACCACCAACAACCTGTTCGAGGCGGTGGAGGTCTACACGATCCAGGGGCAGAACCGGTACCTCATGCTGGTCGAGGCGATCGGGAGCCGCGGCAGGTACTTCCGCTCGTTCACCGCCACGAGCCTCGGCGGCACGTGGACGCCGCTCGCCGCGTCCGAGAGCAACCCGTTCGCCGGCGCGAACAACGTCACCTTCAGCGGCACCGCCTGGACGACCAGCATCAGCCACGGGGATCTCGTCCGCAACAACCCGGACCAGACCCGGACCGTCGATCCGTGCAACCTCCAGCTGCTCTACCAGGGCTGCCAGAGCTGCGGGGGCGAGTACAACCTCATCCCGTGGCGGCCGGGGTTGCTGACGCTGGTGCGGTAGCGCCTTCGAACCGCCGGCCGGGCCCGCGTGGACCCGGCCGGCCGTCTCCCCCGTCCGCGCACGGCTCCGGCCGTGCGCGGACGTTCGTTTCTCGGAGGAGGCGGGCTCCGCCCGCCGACGGGGCGAGGGCGCAGCCCGAGCGATTTCAGGACTCCGCGCGCGGCAGCACCACCGTGAACCGCGCTCCCCCGAGCGGCCCCGCGCCCGCGTCGATCCGCCCGCCGTGCGCCTCGACGATCCCCTTCGAGACGGCGAGCCCGAGCCCGGTCCCGCCCTGCTTTCGCGAGAAGAACGGCTCGAAGAGCCGGGCCCGGAGCTCCTCCGGGAGCCCGGGGCCCGAGTCCGAGATGGCGAAGCGCGCGCCCTCCGGCGCCTCCTCGACGGCGACCTCGACGCGCCCGCCCCGGCCGGCGGCCTCGGCCGCGTTCCGGAGGAGGTTCAGGACGACCTGCCGGAGCTTGGCCGCGTCCGCGCGGGCCCGCGCCGCCCCGGCGACCCGCACCTCCACTCCCTCGAGCAGCGGCGTCCCCGCGAGGCGGGCCACGACCTCGTCGCACAGCGCGCGCAGATCGATCGGCTCCGGCTGGATCGTGACCGGCCGCGAGAGATCGAGGAGCCCGTCGACGATGAGCTTCGCGCGCCTCGTCTCGTCCTCGATCACCTGGAGGTCGGCCCGCACGGCGGGATCGGCCCGCTTCGCGAGGAGCCGGGTGTAGCCGAGGATCACCGCGAGCGGGTTGTTGATCTCGTGGGCCACACCCGCGGCGAGGCGGCCGATCCCGGCGAGCTTCTCCTGCTGGACCAGCTTCTCCTGGTGCTCCTTGAGCGCGGCGGTCATGGCGTTGAACTGCCGCGCCAGCGCGCCGAACTCGTCGTCGCGATCGACGGCGATCCGGGTGTCGAGGTCGCCCGCGGCGAGGCGGGCCGCCCCCTGGTGGAGGCGCGAGACCGGGCCCGCGACCGAGCGCAGCACGAGGAAGCCGACGACGGCGGCGACGAGCGGCGCGAGCACGACGAGGGCCAGGGTCCAGTGGAAGGCGCCGGACTGGAGCGCCGAGACCTCCGCCTGGGAGGCGGCGATCGACGCCTCGTGGCTCCGGACGAGGAGGTCGACGCGATCCTGGATGAGCGACACGAGGAGCTGGGCCCGCCCGTGCTCCGCCTGGACGTCGGCCCGGTCCTGCTTCAGCACGGCCGGCACGATCCGGCCGCGGAAGACGTGGTCGAGCTCGGCGCTCGCCCGCTCGATGTCGTCGACCGCGGCGCGCGCGTCCGCCGTGCGCGCGTGGGTCCGGACGCGGGCGGTGAGCGCCGCCACCTCTCGCGCGGCCTCGTCGTAGAACCCGAGGTGGCTGTGATCGCCGAGGATGATCGTGTGCGCCTGGTGCGCGTACTGGTCGCGCACCGCGCTCGCGAGCTCGAGGGCGAGGCGGACGCCCTCCACCTGCTCGCGGAGCCCGACGATGCGCGCGCGCATGACGCGCACGTGGACGAGCATCACCGTCGAGCCGAGCGCGAAGATCGAGACGAGGAGCGCGAAGGCGAGGAACAGCCTGCGCGCGGTGCCGGAGGTGCGGCGAGGCATGGGGACGGATCATACCCTTCCGGCCCGGTGTCCGTGTCCGTCTCCGTTGCCCGTGGCCGTGACCGTGACCGTGCCGGGATCCCGCGAGCGGCCGCGCCCCGGGCGGTCGCGGGCGCCCGTGCGCCGGCCCGCCGGCTCGGACACGCCCCGCCCAGGCAGCTCCCGCAGGCCGCAGCCCTCGGCCCGATCTCGCCCGTTCCCCTCCCCCCGGAGGTCGTCTAATCTCCGGGTGTCACGACGCGGAGGAGAACCGATGCCGGTCAGCAAGAAGCGGAAGAAGGATGGCAAGCCGGTCCACCGGAAGGTCAGCACCCCGGAGTCGGGCGAGGCCCATCCGCACGGCCCCGACGCCGCCCCCGAGGCCGGTGCGCCGACCCGGATGACCGGGAAGCCGAGCAACCCATTCGTCGCGCAGCAGACGCGGCGCGCGTCGCAGCGCGGCCGCTGAGTTGGGACCGATCAGGGCCAGCGCGACGCGAACCCGCGGAGCGCGGGGCGCGCTCCGGGTCGCCGCGCCCTGGTCGGTGTATCTGCTGCGCTGCTCGGACGGGACGCTCTACGCGGGCGCCACC
>Ga0196976_1000420_pt1 | contig 26986 bp, 24 predicted proteins | sample S3v_513CmetaG_FD_148644 | JGI IMG/M metagenome (GOLD analysis project Ga0196976, IMG submission 148644) | Soil microbial communities from Anza Borrego desert, Southern California, United States - S3+v_5-13C | ecosystem: Environmental > Terrestrial > Soil > Desert | place: USA: California...
CCCGGAGTCGCTCGACGGCATCACCGGTGCCGGGCCGATGACGGCGGCAGCCGGGCTGCGGGTCCTCACCGAGGTCGAGCTCGACGACGCCGGCTGCGCCGAGGTGCGCCGCGTCGCCGAGCAGGTTGCGCCGGGGGTGCCGCTCACCTTCGAGGTCACCGGGGAGATCGTCCGGCTCGCCGAGGTCGTGGAAGTCCCCGCCCCCTGACCCGAGCGGTCAGGCCGGACCGGCACGCACGGCGTCACCGGCACGCACGGCGTCGTCGAGCGCCCGGACCAGGTCCCCGTGCGCCTCCCCCGCCACCGTGACCTCGTCGAGCCCCAGCCAGTCCGCGAGCAGGGAGAGCTCGTCCGCGAGCTCGGGCACGGTGTCCGGCGGCGCCCCGGGCTCGAGGTGGGCGGCCTGGACCAGCAGGCGCCCGGCCGCGCGGTCCGCCTTGAGGTCCACCCGCGCCGCGATCTCCTCCCCGAGCAGGAACGGCAGCACGTAGTAGCCGTGCACCCGCTTGTGGGCGGGGGTGTAGATCTCGATGCGGTAGCGCATGCCGAAGAGCTCTTCCAGGCGCCGGCGCTCGAACACCAGGGGGTCGAACGGGCTCAGCAGCGCACGCCCGGTGGCCCACCGCGGCAGGGCGGCGTCCCGGTGGAGGTACACCGGGCGGCCCTCCCAGCCCCGCACCCGCACGGGAGCCAGCACGCCGGCCTCGACCAGCTCCCCGACGGCCCGACGACCGCGCTCCGTCCGGAGGCGGAAGTAGTCGGCGAAGCACTCGGCCGTCCCGATGCCGTGGGCACGGGCACCGATCTCGACCAGTGCCCGGACGGCGTCGTCCTCCGCTGGTTCAGCAAGGGCGACGACGGACGGCGGCAGCACCCGCTCCGTCAGGTCGTAGCACCGTTCGAACGCCGAGTTGCGGCGGGCCGCCGTGATCTCCCCGGTGAAGAAGAGGAACTCCAGCACGCGCTTGGCCACCGTCCAGTTCCAGCCCCATCCGGAGATGACACGCGGGTGATCGGCCTCGTACTCGGCGTGCACCTCGCGAGCCGTCACGGGTCCACGCTCCCGGACCAGGGCCCGGATCTCGTCGACGATCACCGAGTGCCGAAGCGGCACCTCGGCGATCGTGCCCCAGGCGTTCTCCCGGTAGGCACGCTGCCGCCAGCCCAGCAGGCGGTACGTGGCGGGCGGCACGAACGACGCCTCGTGCGCCCATGCCTCGACGAGCCGCCGCGGTGGCGTCCCGGCGGCGCGGTCGAGCAGCCCGACGTCGTACGGGCCGAGCCGTGAGAAGGCGGGCATGAGGTGCGCCCGCGCGAGCACGTTCACCGAGTCGATCTGCAGCACCCCCAGCCGGTCGACCACCTGCTGGAACGCACGCATCCCGCCGCCGCCGTCCCGCCGACGGCGGTCAAGACCCTGCGCGCGCAGCGCGACGCGGCGGGCCTGGGAAAGGCTCAGCTCCTCGGGCACCCGGCCATCCTGGCCCACACCCCCGACATCCGCGGGGCGCACCTGCCGGAGCCACGCCGCGCGCGGAAGAGGGGGCGACCCACCGGGCCACCCCCTCGCCGCTGGACCTGTGCCGCCGCGGGCGGCGCGCGGGTCACACGGCCTGCGCCTCCGGGGCGCTCACCGGGCTGTCGAGCCGGATCACCCCGTAGCTCCAGCCCCGCCGCCGGTACGCCACCGACGGCAGCGAGGTCTCGGCGTCGATGAACAGGAAGAAGTCGTGGCCGACCATCTCCATCTCGTACAACGCGTCGTCGAGGGTCATCGGGTGCGCGCTGTGCAGCTTCTCGCGGATCACGATCGGGGAGTCGCCCAGCGCCCGCTCGACCGTGCCGTCGGCCGAGGTCACGGGAGCCGGCGCCTCGGGCGCCTCGTCCGCCTCCGGCGCCTGGTCGGTGTGCACCTCGACCGGGCTCAGGGTGCCCGCGCCCTTGTGGTGGTCCTTGCGCCTGTCCCGAGCGCGGCGCAGCCGCTCCATCAGCTTGGTGGTCGCGATGTCGAGCGCGGCGTACGGGTCGTCGGCGTGCGCCTCTGCGCGTACCACCGGCCCCTTCCCCAGGACCGTCAGCTCGACGCGCTCGCTGATCTCGGACAACCGAGGGTTCTTCTCGTGCGTGACCTCGACGTCCACCCGCTGCGCACGCGGCGCGAGCTGGGCTACCTTGGCGAGCTTGTCCTCGACGTGCCGGCGGAACCTTTCGGGAACCTCGGCGTGACGTCCGACGACGACGATCTCCATGGCTGACCTCCAGAGGATGGGACGGGTGGCCCGTCCGGGCGGGAACCTGGCGACTCACAGGGGCGATGCCGAGCACCACCTCCTCCCGCGGGGAGCCGCGCCCCGTGTGCCCGCCGAGTTCGGAACCCGGCTGCACCTGAGGTACAGCTCCATGCACCGACGGTAACCCGGTTACCGACTGGCGGGAAGTCGTTCATCGGGCGGTTTCCCCACCTTCACCCGCGGGCCCGCCCAGGCGCACGGAAGCCGCCCACGACGGCGTCGTGAGCGGCTCCCGTACCGCTCAGCCGAGCTGGACCTGGGCGTCCGCCGCCCCCGCGGCGAGCGCGAACGTCGCGGACGTGCCGCGCGCGCCCACGCGGTAGTCGCCGAGCCAGCCGTGCACCTGCACGCGCCCGTCGGCGTCGGTGCGCAGCGTCGTCGGCTCGAGCCACCACTGCCCCTTGATCAGGGCTTTCAGCGCGTGGTACGCGGGCTTCGGGGTGCCGTCCCGGCGGACGAACCCGCCCGGCGCGCCCAGCCACATCCCGTCGTCCGACAGCCCCCAGTAGGTGATGTTCTGCACCGCAGGGTGCGACGCGAGGGTGCGGTAGTGCCGGAGCACCTCGTCGGCCTGCCGCTCCTCACCCTCGGGCGTGGAGGGCCAGTCCGGGATCCGGTAGTCGTTGAGGTCGTGGTACTCGGGCGGCATCAGGTGCCCGGACAGCAGGGTGGTCTCCGTGAAGTGGATGGGCAGCCCGTAGCGGGAGAACCGGTCGAGCACCTCGAGCGTGCGCTCCTCGCCCCAGTAGCCCTGGTGCATGTGGCTCTGCAGGCCGAGGACGTCGACCTCGATGCCGGCCTCGAGCACGCCCTCGATGAGGCACTCGTAGGCGGTGGACATGTCGAAGTCGTTGAGCAGCAGGGTCACGTTCGGGTTCGCCTCGCGTGCCTCCTCGAACGCCATCCGGATCATCGCGATGCGGCCGATGTCGCGGGCGAGCGGCGTGATCCCGTTGGCACCGTTCGCGAAGACCGGCATGATCACGACCTCGTTGATGGCGTCCCAGGTGTGGATGAGGCCCCCGAAGTCGGTGACCTCCCGGCGGATGCGCTCGCGCTGCAGCTGCTCGACCTCCCGCACGGGGCGGCCCAGCAGCCAGTCGGGCTGCACGGTGTGCCACACCAACGGGTGGCCCTTGAGCGCGACGCCCCGGTCCGCGAACCAGCGGGCGGTGGCGAGGAGGCGGTCGGTCTGCGGCGCACCCTGCTCGGGCTCGAACCTCCCCCAGTAGAACGGCAGGGTCGCGGTGTTGAAGAGCTCGAGCCACAGCTCGGCCAGCCTCTCGAGGTTCTCGAGGGACGCACCGCCGAACGTCTCGACGTCCTCGGCGCGCAGCTCCGTGTCACCGTTGGCGAGCGGGATGAAGTCGAACCCGATGTTGCCGAAACCGAAGGCGTGCCGGGTCTGCTCGACGACGACGTCGGTGTCGGCGAGCGGCCGGCCGTCCGCCCCGAGGACCGTGACGGACGCATCGGCGGTCCGGTGCGCCATGGTCAGGTCGGGCGTGTACGACGTCGGCGGGAACGGGCGCATCAGGGACCTCCTCAGGCGGTGATCCCCCTAGCCTCGCACCCCGTGACGCGACCGGCCCGGCGTTTCGCGCGTGTCGCCTCGAATCGGTTCGACCGAGGTGGGGGCCGCGTCCCTGACGACGCCAGCCGCGGCGTCGGCGGCCCGACCCGGCGGCGGCGTCGCGGCGAGCACGACCGCGCCCAGCACCGGTCCGCCGGCCCGCTCCAGCGCCCGGCAGCAGGCCGCCAGCGTCGCGCCGGTCGTGACGACGTCGTCGACGAGGACGTGCAGCGCCCCTCGCGGGTCGGCGCCGCCCCGGCGGAGCACGAAGCCCGTGGCGTTCCGTCCCCGTGCCCGCGCTCCGAGGCCAACCTGGTCGGCCGCCGACCCGCGGCGGAGCGCGGACGCCGCACGCGCCGGCACCCCGGCCGCGTGCAGCCCGCGCGAGACGGACCCGGCCAGGCCGGCGACCAGGTCCGCGCCTCGACGACGCCGGGCCGCTGCCGTCGTCGGCACCGGGACCACGCGCACGGGGATGGTCCGCCCAGCCGGGCCGAGCGCGGCGCCCACCTGCCGCCCCGCCCGCTCGGCAGCCGCCGCGAGCGCGGCGGTCAGGTCCTGCCGCCCGCGGTCCTTCCAGGCCACGACGACGCCGCGCAGCGGCCCTGCGTAGTCCGCGACGGCCCACACCGGCAGGGACGCCAGCCCGTCCATCCGGTCGAGCCGCGGCACGCGGTGCTCGCAGCGGAAGACCGGACCCGCGAGACCCGCCGCGCACGTCCCGCACAGCACCTCGTCAGGCGCGCCGCAGCCGGGGCACTCGACGGGGACGACGAGCCGGGCGGCGTCGCGCGCCACGGCGGCGAGTGCCGCCCACGCCTGTCCCGCAGCCATCCCCCCACCCTGCCGGGCGACGGCGCAGAACGGCCGTCGTCCACAGCGACGGAGCGACTCGCCTCAGCCGGGGAACGCGGGGTCGCGGAGGCCGGACACCGGCACCACCGGTACCCACGTGCTCGCCTGGTTGCGCCGGAGGAAGCCCTCCTCGTCGGCCAGGTAGATGCGCTCGGGCGTCGCGGCGATGTTCACGGCACCCGGCTGCGGCGCCTTGCTCGCGCTCCGCCCGCCCAGGGGCACCTCGTACGCGGTCAGGTCGTCCACCCCGTCGCCCCGGCCGAGCACCGCCAGCGACGACTCGTTGAGCCACGAGACCTCGACGACGTCGTCGAGCGACGCCCCGACGACCAGGCGCTCGGCGCCGAGGCCCTGCGGACGGCCCTCCTCGTCCCGCACGATCGCCGCCACCTCGATCACGGACGGCCCCTCGGGGCTCTGGTACGCGACCGCCACCCGCGCGCCGTCCCGCGAGACGCGGATGGACCGGACCTCCCGGCCCGTGAGCCAGTCGGCCGCCACGGGGACAGGTTCGCGGGATGCGTCGACGGCGGTGAGCCCGCCGGTCGGGAACTGCTCGGCCGTCCACACCCAGCCGTGCCGGTCGACCGACGGCGGGAGGAGGGCGGCGCCTTCGAGGAGCGTCGTCGGCTCCCCGGCGTCCGGCGGCAGCAGGACCAGCCGCTGCCGGTCGTCGAGCACCACGCGGACGGTGCCGTCGAGGCTGATCGCGGGGCTGCTCGCCCGCATCCCGGTGAGGGGCGCGACGTCGGCCACGGGCACCAGCTCACCACTGTCGACCTCCGTGAGGACGGCGACGCCCTCGGCGTCGTCGACCAGCACGAACGGACCGGACCTGGGGGCCGGGTTGACCTCCAGCTCGGGGACGTCGCTCGTCGGTGCCCACGGCCGGCCGTTGAGCGTGACGACGATGTCGCTGATCACCGCCCGGGTCCCGGCGAGGGTCGCTTCCAGCTGCTCCTGGAGGAGGTCCCGGTCGGAGACCTCCGGCGTCCCCGCGATGTCCGACGCCAGGTTGAGCGTCAGCACGTTCGAGGCGTCGATGGTGACGCCGGCGAGGGACGGGGAGACGCCCCCGGGGACGCCCGTGCGGACGCCGTCGCGCAGCCACGGGGACGGACCCTCGACCAGGGCGCGCGTCGCCTCCTCGACGACCTTGGAGTTCTGGAACCACCGCATCTCGGGGACCAGCACCTGGCCGTCCAGGCTGGCGAAGTACACCCCTACCTCGCGGTGCGAGTTGGCGAACGTGTTGTAGCTGGTCAGCACGCCGTCGGGGAGGTCCGTGATGCGCCACTCCCCCGCGCTCCGCGCGAGGCTGAGCGTGAGCGGGACGGGGGTGCCGCCCGCGGACTCGGTGTAGCGGCCGGCGTCGTCCACGGTCGCCACCGGCTCGACGGTGACGACGGCGACGGCGGCGCCGTCCGTCTCGTCCACAGCGACCTCGGGGTCGGCGGTGCCGTAGACGGTCGTCGACGCCCACGGCTGCCAGTCGCTGCGCGCCGGGAGGCTGAGGAACTCCATCGCCGTCTGGTACTCGTCGTACACGCCGTCGGCCGCGGCCGCCAGGAAGCCCCGCACGACCTCGTCCGCGGTCGCCCCCTCGCGAGGACCCGTGGGGATCGGGATCGCGAGGTCCGGCTCCGTGAGCTGGACCTCGCCCTCCTGCACGGGTCCGGATGTCGGGATCCCCATGCAGCCGGCGAGCGCCAGGACGCCGGCGCACGCCATCGCCGCCACCGCGCCCATCTCGCGTCGCATCACGCCTCCAACCGGTCGAGGTCCGGGACGGCGGCGGGGTCGACGACGCCGTGCACCCGGACGGCCACCGGCGCGCCGACCGACGCGCTGTCCGGGGGGACCAGTGGCAGGGGCGAGTCGGCGAGCGTGATGCCCGCCCGCCGCGGCAACGTGAGCCGGAAGCTGGCGCCCCGGCCCGGCCGTGCCCACACCTGGAGCCAACCGCCGTGCAGATGGGCGTCCTCCACGGAGATCGCCAGGCCGAGGCCCGTGCCGCCCGTCGTCCGTGCGCGCGCCGGGTCCGCCCGCCAGAAGCGGTCGAAGACGTGCTCGGCCTCCTCGGCCGTCATCCCGATCCCGTGGTCGCGCACCGTGACGGCCACCGCGCGGGGGTCGGCCCCGACCCGGACCTCCACAGGGTTGCCGTCGGCGTGCTCGATGGCGTTCACCAGCAGGTTCCGCAGCACGCGCTCCACCCGCCGCGGGTCGATGTCGGCGACGGCCGGGTGGTCCGGCAGGTCGACGTCGAGCCACACCCCGCGCCGACCCGCCAGGGCCGTGGCCTGGTCGACCGCGATGAGGACGACGTCGCGGACGTCCCGGCGCTCGGCGTCGAGCATCGCGGCACCCGCGTCGAACCGGCTCATCTCCAGCAGGTCCGCCAGCAGGGACTCGAACCGGTCGAGCTGCGCCGTGAGGAGCTCCGCGGAGCGCGCTGCGGCGGGGTCCATCTCGGCGCGGGCCTCGTGCAGCACGTCCGCGGCGATGCGGATCGTCGTCAGCGGCGTCTTGAGCTCGTGCGAGACGTCGGACACGAAGCGCCGCTGCAGCCGTGACAGGTCCTCCATCCGGCGGATCTGGACCTGGAGGCTCTCCGCCATCTCGTTGAACGACCGGGCGAGCGTCGCCATCTCGTCGTGCCCCCGCACCGCCATCCGCTCCGCCAGGTGGCCGTCGGTGAGGCGCTCGGCCACGCGCGCGGCCGCACGCACCGGTCGCACAGCCTGACGGGTGACGAGCCACGTCATCGCGCCCAGGATGAACACGAGCCCGACGGCGGCGATGGCGAGGACCCGCTGGACGAACGACAGCGTGGCCTGCTCGGGCTCGAGGCTGTACAGGAAGTACAGCTCGTAGGACCCGGCGATCGGCACCTCCACCGTGGAGCCGACGAACAGCCCGGGGTCGACGCCGTCGTCCGCGTCGCCGCGCGGCACACCGAACGGCACCCAGTACTGCTTGTCGGACGACCGCACGGCCTCGCGGAGCTCGGGCGGGATCCGGTTCGTCAGCTCGGGCTCCGTGGACCGGTCCGACACGAAGACGGTCGACGCCCCCGGTGACCGCAGGAGGAAGACGTCGCGGACCCCGCCGCCGCGGCTCTGCAGCCCCTGCACCACCGAGGAGAAGAGGGCGTCCAGCTCCGGGCTCGACGTCACCGTCGCCTGGGTGAACCAGTTCTCCGCCTGCCGGGTGGACAGCGCGGACTCCTGGAGGAGCTGCTCGCGGCGCTGCTCGTAGAGGCCGTCGCGGATCCAGTCGGACAGGTAGGCGCCGATGCCGGCGAGCGCGAGCATCCCGATCAGCAGGGCCGACGTGACCACACGCAGCTGCATCGAGCCGCGCCAGCGCGAGACGACGCGCCGGACCGCGACGACGACGGCCCGCCAGGCGCGCCGACCGGCCCGCCGTGCCCCGACAGCGGGAGCCGGCCGGGTCACGGAGCCCACCGCCGCATCACGGCGCCTCGGCGCCCGCCTTGTAGCCGACGCCGCGGACGGTCATCACGATCTCCGGGTGCTCGGGATCGTGCTCGATCTTCGAGCGCAGACGTTGCACGTGGACGTTGACCAGGCGGGTGTCGGCCGCGTGCCGGTAGCCCCAGACCCGTTCGAGCAGCACCTCGCGGGTGAAGACCTGCCACGGCTTGCGGGCCAGCGCGACCAGCAGGTCGAACTCGAGGGGCGTGAGCGGGATGTTCCGGCCGTCCCGGGAGACCCGGTGGCCGGTGACGTCGATCTCGAGGTCGCCGATGGTCAGGTGCTCCGGCGTCGGCTCGTCCGTCCGGCGCAGCCGTGCCCGCACGCGGGCGATGAGCTCCTTGGGCTTGAACGGCTTGGAGATGTAGTCGTCCGCACCCGACTCCAGCCCCAGCACCACGTCCACGGTGTCGCTCTTGGCCGTCAGCATGACGATCGGCACCCCGGACTCCGCGCGGATCAGGCGGCAGATCTCCGTGCCGTCCTTGCCCGGGAGCATCAGGTCGAGGAGCACCAGGTCGGGCTGCCCGCTGCGGAAGGCCTCGAGGGCCTCGTCGCCGTGGGCGCAGAACAGGGGCTCGAAGCCCTCCGACTTCAGGACGATGCCGATCATCTCGGCGAGGGCGACGTCGTCGTCGACCACCAGGATCCGACCCTTCATGGGACCCATCGTGTCACCCCTGCACGGCCGGACGCACGGACCAGGGTGCCCACGCGGGTCGGCGTGGCGTGGCACGATGGGCGCGGTCCGGCGTCGGCCCCGCCGCGCGAGCCGTACCGCCGCCGTCCTCAGCACCTCCAGGAGCCCACGTTGAGCGAGCCGAACGAGCCGACACCGGCGGGCGGGTCCGCGCAGCCGGCCCCGGTGCAGGGGTGGGGTCCGGGCTACGCGCAGCCCCTGGGGTACGGGCCGCAGCAGGCCGCTCCGCAGCCGCAGCCGCAGTACGGGCAAGGCCAGTACGGGCAGGGCCAGTACGGGCAGCCCCAGTACGGGCAGCCCCAGTACGGGCAGCCCCAGTACGGGCAGCCCCAGTACGGCCAGCCCCAGTACGGCCAGCCCCAGTACGGGCAGCCCCAGTACGGGCAGCCCCAGTACGGGCAGCCCCAGTACGGCCAGCCCCAGTACGGCCAGCCCCAGTACGGCATGCCGGCGGGCTACGTGCCGCCCCCCGTGCAGCGCGGCATCGTCCCCCTGCGGCCCCTGAGCCTGGGCGAGATCTACGACGGCGCCTTCCGCTCCGTGCGCGCGAACCCCCGGGTGATGTTCGGGTTCAGCATGATGGTGGTGTCCGGGGCGTGCGTCGTCGGCGGCCTCCTCTGGTACCTGCTCATCCCGACCATCTCCGGCTGGATGGGCTCGCTGCTCGCCTACGACCCGCAGTACGACCCGTACGGCACGATGGACATGACGGCGTCGCTCATGGGCATCTACGCCTTGATGCCCTTCCTCGGGCTGGCGTCGACGGTCCTCAACGGGGTGCTGACGGTCTCGGTGAGCCGGTCCGTCATCGGCCAGAAGGTGACGGTCGGCGAGCTGTGGGGGCGCCACTGGAAGCGAGTCGGCCAGCTCGTGGTCGTCACGCTCGTGCAGGGCCTGGCCTACCTGCTCGCCTGGGTGCTCTTCATCATGCTCGTCGCATGGGTGGGGTCAGCCACGGGTGCCGCCGCAGCGTTCCTCGGGATCGTCGGCGGCCTCGGTCTGTTCGTGGCGACGGTCTGGGTCTACATCCGGCTCCTCTTCGTCCCGCCCGTCCTGATGCTGGAGGACACCAGGCTCTGGGCGTCGCTGGGCCGGTCCTGGCGCCTCACCCGGGGCAGCTTCTGGCGGATCCTCGGCATCCACCTGCTGGCGCAGATCATCGCCTACGTCGCGAGCCAGATCCTGAGCACGCCGCTCGGGTTCGCCGCGGCCTTCCTGGCCCCGAACATGGCCTCGGGCGGCTACGTCGCGCTCGTCACCGCAGGCATGGCGCTCTCCTTCGCCCTGACAGCCGTGTTCATCGCCGCCGTCGTCGCCCTGCAGTACATCGACGTGCGGATCCGGCGTGAAGGGCTCGACGTCCAGCTGACCAAGGCTGCCGAGACCGCGGCGCAGCAGACCGGGGCGCTCTGAGTGCTGAGCCGAGCAGCCGACCTCACGCTCGCGCTCGCCACCGCCGCGAGCGAGGTCCCGGTCGTGCCCGACGCCGACACGGCCCGCGAGTGGGCCCGCGAGGAGCTGGCCGACCCGGTCTACCACCAGCGCGCGAGCCTGCTCGACCAGGCTCGCGAGTGGCTGCTGCAGCGCATCCAGGAGCTCCTCGACGCCGCGGCCGGCGTCCCGGCCCGCGCGGGTGTGCTCGTCCTCGCCGCGCTCATCGTCGCCGTGATCGCGGCGGTGCTCGTCTTCGCCGGTCCCCTGCGCCGGTCGCGGCAGCTCCGCGCGTCCGCACAGCTCTTCGAGGACGACGCCCGGACGGCCGCCGAGATGCGCGCGAGCGCTGACGCCTTCGCCGCGGCGGGCCGGTGGAACGAGGCGACCCTCGACCGCTTCCGCGCCATCCTCCGCTCGCTCGAGGAACGCGCGGTGCTCGCGGAGCGCCCTGGCTGGACGGCCGACGAGGCGGCCGCGGTGGCGGCGGCCGCCTTCCCGACGTGCGCCGACGACCTCCACTCGGCGAGCAGGCTCTTCGACGACGTCTGCTACGGCGACCGGAAGGCGCGGGCCGAGGACGACGCCTGGCTGCGCACGCTGGACGACACCGTGCAGGCCAGCCGCCCCGACGTCTCCGCCGCGCCGGCCGAGGTCCTGGTGGCGCCCCGATGACGCTCGCACCCCCCGCACCTCGCCCTGACCTGCTCGCGGACGCCGTCGTCGGCGACGGCACGACGTTCGCGGGCCGGAGCCGGACCCGCTGGCAGCGGGTGCGCTGGCCGCTCGCCGTGCTCCTGACGTTCCTCACCGCGGGCGCGCTGGCGTCCGTCCTGCAGGCGAGGACCTCGACCACGCCGTTCGCGCCCGACAACCCGAACGAGTACGGCTCCCGCGCACTCGCGCAGATCCTCGAGGACCAGGGCGTCGAGGTCCGCTACGTCCGGTCGGTCGACGACGCCGTGTCGCTCGCCGTCGAGGACACGACCCTCCTCGTGACGCCCCAGACCTGGTCCCTGATGTTCGACGACCTCCTGCGTCTCGCCGACGTCCCGGCCGACGTCGTCCTCGTCGAGCGCGACGGGTCGGCGATCGACGCGATCACCGAGGGCGCGGTGTCCTTCACGTGGGAGCCGGGCCCGGCCACGTCGGAGGCCCGGTGCGACGACCCGGACGCGCGCGCGGCCGAGCGCATCTCGACGACCGGTGGCGGTCTCACGACGAGCTCGCCGGACGCGGAGCTGTGCTTCACCGCCCAGACCCTGACGGGCATGGAGGCGGGCACCGTCGCCGTCGTCGACGGCGAGCGGCGGGTCACCGTGATCGCCGAACCGGAGCTGATGACCAACGAGCGCCTGGACGAGGAGGGAAACGCAGCCCTTCTCCTGCGTAGCCTCGGACGGCACGAGACCCTCGTATGGCTCGTCCCGGACCCGATGGGCCAGGCGGCGGTGACGATCGACGTCGGCGAGCTCTTCGGGCTCGGTGCGCAGCCGGCGTGGATGCCGGTCCTCCTCCTCCAGCTGGTCGTGCTCCTGGGCGTCGCCGCCCTGTGGCGTGGCCGACGCCTCGGGCGCATCGTCTCCGAGCCGCTACCCGTGACCGTGCGGGCCGCAGAAGCGGTCGCCGGGCGTGGTCGCCTCTACCGGCGCGGGCGGTCCTTCGGGCACGCGTCCGCAGCGCTCCGCGCCGGCGCGGCAGCGCGCACCGCCGGTCGCCTGGGACTGCCGCGCACCGCGGACGCCGCGACGGTGATCGACGCCGTCGCCAACGCGACGGGACGCCCCGTCGAGCAGGTCGCCGATCTGCTGTACGGACCCCCACCCACCGATGACGCCGGGCTGGTCCAGCTCGCCCGGATGCTCGATCAGCTCGAGAGCGAGGTTCACCGCACGTGAGCGACCAGTTCCCCATGGGGCAGCCCAGCACCACGCCGGCCACCGCTGCGCCGCCTGCGCCGCCTGCGCCGCCGGCACCGCCCGGGCCTCCGGCCCCGCAGGCACCACCCGCACCCCCGGCCCCGCCGGCCCACGCCGCGGCGGTGCTGACGCCCTCGGACGACCTGCGCACCGGCTTCGCGACCCTGCGCACGGAGGTCGGGAAGGCCGTCGTCGGCCAGGACGCGGCCGTGACGGGGCTGGTCATCGCACTGCTGTGCCGCGGGCACGTGCTGCTCGAAGGCGTGCCCGGTGTCGCGAAGACCCTCCTCGTGCGGGCGCTCAGCGCCGCGCTGGACCTCGAGACCAAGCGCGTCCAGTTCACGCCCGACCTCATGCCCGGCGACGTGACCGGCTCGCTCGTCTACGACGCGCGCACCGCCCAGTTCTCCTTCCGCGAGGGGCCCGCCTTCACGAACCTGCTGCTCGCCGACGAGATCAACCGCACCCCGCCGAAGACCCAGGCCTCGCTCCTGGAGGCCATGGAGGAGCGTCAGGTGTCCGTCGACGGCACGCCCCGCCCCCTCCCGGACCCGTTCCTCGTCATCGCGACCCAGAACCCCGTCGAGTACGAGGGCACCTATCCCCTGCCCGAGGCCCAGCTGGACAGGTTCCTGCTCAAGCTCACGATGCCGTTGCCCGAGCGCGGCCACGAGGTCGAGGTGCTGCGCCGCCACGCGACCGGCTTCGACCCGCGCGACCTGCAGGCGGCGGGCGTGACGGCCGTGACCGATGCCGCCCAGCTCGCGCGGGCACGGGCCGAGGTGGCCCGGGTCCAGCTGGCGCCGGAGGTGCTCGGCTACGTGGTCGACGTCTGCCGCGCCACGCGCCAGTCGCCGTCCCTGTCGCTCGGCGTGTCGCCGCGCGGCGCGACGGCCCTGCTCGCCACCTCGCGCGCGTGGGCCTGGCTCTCCGGCCGCGGCTACGTGACGCCCGACGACGTGAAGGCGCTCGCCCACCCGACCCTCAAGCACCGCGTCCAGCTGCGTGCGGAGGCGGAGCTCGAGGGCGTCACGGCGGAGAGCGTGCTCGACACCGTCCTCGCCGCCGTCCCGGTGCCGCGCTGACCGATGGCGATCACCTGGCGCGCGGTGGCTCTCACCGCGATCGGCGTCGTGCCGGTGCTGCTGCTTCCGGTGCCGTTCACGGTCGTCGCGTGGACGCTGCTGGTCGCGCTGGCGTGCGCCGTGGACCTCGCACTCGCGGCGTCACCCCGCCTGGTCGCGGTGCGGCGGCTCGTGCCGCGGTCCGTTCGACTGACGGAGCAGACGCGGTCGACGCTGACGGTCACCAACCGGTCCGGACGGCGGCTGCGCGCCGTGGTCCGCGACGCGTGGCAGCCATCGGCCGGGGCGGCCGGCAACCGGCACGACGTGAACCTGCCCGACGGGGAGTCCCGGCGCCTGGTGACGCCGCTGCTGCCGACCCGCCGCGGTGACCGGATCGCCGACAAGGTGACCATCCGGTCGTTCGGACCTCTGCGCCTCGCCGCTCGGCAGGTGAGCCTCCAGGTGCCGGGGAAGCTGCGCGTCCTGCCCGAGTTCGCCTCCCGTCGGCACCTCCCGAGTCGACTGGCGCGGTTGCGCGAGCTGGACGGTCGGACGGCCGTCCAGGTGCGGGGTGCGGGCACGGAGTTCGACTCCTTGCGCGAGTACGTGATCGGCGACGACGTCCGGTCGATCGACTGGCGGGCCACCGCGCGACGCAACGAGGTCGTGGTGCGCACGTGGCGGCCGGAGCGTGACCGTCGGGTAATGATCGTGCTCGACTCGGGCAGGCTCGCCGCCGCACGGATCGGCGACCTGCCACGCATCGACGCCTCGATCGAGGCGGCCCTGCTCCTCTCCGCCCTTGCGGCGCGCGCAGGTGACCGTGTCGACCTCATCGCGTACGACCGCCGGGTCCGCGCGCAGGTGGTCGGTGCGGCCGGGCCGCGCCTGATGCCGGCGATCGCCGAGGCGTTCGCGCCGATCGAGCCCACGCTGGTCGAGACGGACTGGCCGGGGGTCGTGGCCGCGGTGCAGCAACGCATGTCGCAGCGCGCCCTCGTCGTGCTTCTCACGTCCCTGGAGCCCGCCGCCGTCGAGCACGGTCTCCTGCCGGTCGTCGGGCCGCTGGCTCACGACCACATGGTCGTGGTCGCGTCGGTGGCCGACCCGGAGGTCGCCGCGCTCCGTGCCGGCCGGGACACGGCCGCAGAGGTCTTCGACGCCGCCTCCGCGGAGCGCGCCGAGCTGGAGCGCGCAGCCGCGGCGCTGCGCCTGCGCCAGCGCGGGGTCGAGGTCGTGGACGCGCTCCCCGACGACCTCGCGCCGCGCCTCGCGGACATGTACCTGGCGCTCAAGGCGGCGGGCCGCCTCTGACCTGGTTCGCCGCTACGCGGCCAGCGGCACGACGTCACCGCGGTCGCGGTCGTCGAGGTCGCCGGTCTCCCCCGCGCGCACCGCGCGCCGCCCGAGGACGAGCGCGTAGAACCAGAAGCCGGCGAGGGCGAGCGCGCCGATGGCGATCTTCACCGGCCACGGCAACGTCGACGGTGTGACGAAGCCCTCGATCACCCCGGACACCCCCAGGACGAGGACGAGGCCGAGCGCCACGGTGAAGAGCGCGCGGCCTTCCTCCGCCAGGGCGCGACCCCGCGGCCGCCCGCCGGGGTCGACGACGGTCCAGAAGATCTTCAGGCCGGCTGCACCTGCGACGAAGATCGCCGTGAGCTCGAGCAGCCCGTGCGGGAGGATCAGCTGGAAGAAGAGGTCGAGGTAGCCGAACTTGGCCATCGTGGCGCCGATCACCCCGACGTGGACGGCGTTCTGCATGAGCACCATCACGGTGCCCAGCCCGGTGATCCCCAGTGACACCGCGAGGGCGGCGACCCACGCGTTGTTCGTCCACACCTGCGCGGTGAAGCTGGTGTTCGGGTGCTCCGAGTAGTAGTTCTCGAACGCCGCCTCCGCTACGTGCCGCTGCTCGCCCTCGGTGCCCACGTTCGCCAGGAGGACGTCCGGGTTCTGGCTGGCGTGCGCGCCCGTGACCACCGCTACGGCGACGAAGGCGAGGAGCACGGCGACCGTCCACCACCGGATCCGGTAGAGCGCCGCCGGGAGGCGCAGGACGAGGAACGCCTTCACGTCGGACCAGGAGGGCTCGCGCGGTCCGGCGACAGCCGCGCGCGCCCGACCGAGGATGTCGGACAACCGTGAGACCACCGCAGGGTCCGGCGCGACGGACCGGACCGCGGACAGGTGCGTGGCCACCTCCTGGTAGAGCCGCACCAGTTCGTCGCTCTCGGCTCCGCTCAGTCGGCGGCGGTGCCTCGAGAGCTCGTCCAGACGCGCCCAGGTCGCACCGTGCACGGCGGAGAACGCGTCGAGGTCCACGGCCGCCAAGCCTGCCACATCCCACCCGACCGGCGGCGCGGCGGGCGCGCAGACGAGCCCGGGAGCGCGTGGGCGGCGGGGCTCCGTGTGGAAGGATCACGGACGTGCAGGACGAGATCCTCCTCGGCGAGGGCGTCATGATCGACGCCCGTCCGGCGTCGTTCGCCGTGCGGATGCTGGGCGCCGCACTGGACGTCCTGATCCAGGTCGTCGTCGCGGTGCTCCTGCTGATCGCCGTCGGCTCCGTCGGTCTGCGCCTCGACGCCGCCGCCGGCGCCGCGCTCACGACGGCGTACATCGCCTTCGTCCTCGTCGTCGCCCCCGCCATCGTCGAGACGCTCTCCCGGGGGCGGTCGGTGGGCAAGCTCGCGGCGGGGGTCCGCATCGTGCGGGACGACGGCGGCCCGGTCCGGTTCCGGCACGCGATCATCCGCGCCCTCGTGGCGGTGGTCGAGATCTACGCGACCTCCGGTGTCCTCGCCCTCGTCGCGTCGATGGTGCACCCCAAGGGCAAGCGGCTCGGCGACATGCTGGCCGGCACCTACGCCGTCCGGGTCCGCGGCGGTCAGCGGGCGCTACCCCCCGTGGTGATGCCGCCGGAGCTCGCCGGCTGGGTGCGCACCGCCGACATCCGGCGCCTGCCCGACGGGCTCGCGCTCCGGGCACGCCAGCTTCTCGGGCGTGCGCACTCGCTGCACCCCGGCTCGCGCGTCCGGCTCGGCATGGAGATCGCCGCGGAGATGGAGACCTACGTGGCCCCAGGTCCGCCCGTCGGCACCCACCCGGAACGCTTCATCGCGGCGGTGCTCGCCGAGCGCCGGGACCGCGAGTACCGCCACTCGGTGGAGGTCGCCCGCAGGGCGTCCGCCGAGGCGGGCCTGCTGCACCGGCTCCCCTACTCGGTCCCGGACCCGCTGGACTGACCGCCGCCACGCCCGCGCCTCCACCGGAGCGCCACCGTCAGCGGCCCGTCGTCGAGAAGTGCTGGTAGTCCTTGGGCGAGTCCCAGTACCCGCCCCACTGCCAGCCCGCGGCCGCGAACGCCCGCACCACGACGTCGTCGGCGTGGATGACGCCTGGCTCGTCGGGCCGGGACGCGAACGGTCGGCCGGTCCGCGGCCCGACGTGGTCCCCCACCACGTACGGGTTCTCCACCGGGTTGATGTCGATCGCCCGCCCGTACGCGTGCTCCGACCACCGGGTGCCCCCCGTGACCGGCCGGCAGTTGAAGGCCGAGGTGTTGTCGGCGTACATCGAGGCGGTGTCGTCCGCCCCGTACTCGTCGACGAGCACCGCCTGGCGGATCGGGTAGCGGGCCTCGAAGAGCGCCGCGAAGACGCCGACGAGGCCCTCCGCCACGTCGGCGTGCACGACCACCTCGCCGGTGCGCACGACGCCGTCGAAGTCCACATGCGTGAAGGTCACGTACCGCAGGTCCTCGAGCGGCACGGGGCACCCCTCGCGCCAGGAGGCGCTCATCCGCTCGGCCAGCGCGGCGTCGATCGGCACGATCGCCGAGGAGAACATCGGCAAGGCCGTGGCGGACGGCGCAACCGGGAGGGCCGGCTCGGGCGGCAGCGCCCGCACGCTCGGGATCGTGAACGGCACCTCGACCGGGGGCAGCGCCCGCCCGCCGTCGTCGGCAGCCGGTCCGCAGCCGGTCACCGCGGCGAGGACGACCGCGAGCGCAGCGGGGACAGTCGGCGCACCCCGCCACGCGCCCGCCCGGCGCGCACTCCCCCGTCGCGTCACCCATCGAGTATGACGAACCTCCCGGACGACGACGCAGGCCCCGGCACCGCGACGAGCGCGGCGCCGGGGCCTGGTGGCGGAGCGGGAGGGGTCAGTACCGGTAGTGCTCCGGCTTGTACGGCCCCGCGACGTCCACGCCGATGTACTCGGCCTGGTCCTTGCTGAGCTCGGTGAGCCGGACGCCGAGCGCGTCCAGGTGCAGGCGCGCCACCTTCTCGTCGAGCACCTTGGGCAGCCGGTGGACGCCGAGCGGGTACTGCTCACCGTTGGCGAACAGCTCGACCTGGGCGATCACCTGGTTGGAGAACGAGTTGCTCATGACGAACGACGGGTGGCCGGTCGCGTTGCCGAGGTTGAGCAGGCGCCCCTCGGACAGCACGATGATCGACCGCTCGGGACGCTCGGCGTCGGCGGGGAACGTCCACTCGTGGACCTGCGGCTTGATCTCGGTGCGCACGACGCCGGGCACGGCGGCCAGGCCGGCCATGTCGATCTCGTTGTCGAAGTGCCCGATGTTGCCGACGACGGCCTTGTCCTTCATCGCGGCCATGTGCTCGACGCGGATGACGTCCTTGTTGCCCGTGGTCGTGATGAAGAAGTCGGCCTCGCCGAGCACGTCCTCCAGACGCGCGACCTCGTAGCCGTCCATCGCCGCCTGCAGGGCGCAGATCGGGTCGATCTCCGAGACGATGACGCGGGCGCCCTGACCGCGCAGCGACTCGGCGGCGCCCTTGCCGACGTCGCCGTAGCCGGCGACGAACGCCACCTTGCCGCCGATGAGCACGTCGGTGGCGCGGTTGATGCCGTCGGGCAGCGAGTGCCGGATGCCGTACTTGTTGTCGAACTTGCTCTTGGTCACCGAGTCGTTGACGTTGATCGCGGTGAAGAGCAGGCGACCGGCCTCGGCCAGCTGGTACAGCCGGTGGACACCCGTGGTCGTCTCCTCGCTGACGCCGCGGATCCCCTCGGCGATGCGGGTCCAGCGCCGGTCGTCGACCGGGAGCGAGCGGCGGAGCACGCCGAGGATCACGTTGTACTCGTGGCTGTAGCCCGGGTCGCCGGGTGCCAGGTCCGCGGGGACCGCGCCGGCGGCCTCGAAGTCGACCCCCAGGTGCACCAGCAGCGTCGCGTCGCCGCCGTCGTCGAGGATCATCGTGGGGCCCTCGCCCGGCCACAGCAGGATCTGCTCGGTGCAGTCCCAGTACTCCTCGAGCGTCTCGCCCTTCCAGGCGAACACCGGGACCCCCTGGGGGTCCTCAGGCGTGCCGTGCGGGCCGACGGCGACCGCCGCCGCCGCCTCGTCCTGCGTCGAGAAGATGTTGCACGACGCCCAACGGACCTCGGCGCCGAGCGCCACCAGGGTCTCGATGAGCACCGCGGTCTGCACGGTCATGTGCAGCGAGCCGGCGATGCGCGCCCCCGCCAGGGGCTGGCTCTCGGCGTACTCGGCACGCAGGGCCATGAGGCCGGGCATCTCGTGCTCGGCCAGGCGGATCTGGTGCCGGCCGGCCTCGGCCAGGCGCAGGTCGCGCACCTTGAACCGGCCGGGGACCTCGTCGAACGTGGACATGATCACCTCGGGTGTGATGGTGGCGCTCGGCGCGCGGCGCCGGGCACTCAGGGGTCGGTTGGCAGGCAACGACGCACCGGACCCGCGCCTCGTGACGAGCAGCCACGTGGAGCACGGCGGTGCATCAGCCCGGCGCGGCCACTCCGGGCCGGCGGCATCACCTACGCCAAGCACCGCCATCGTACGTGACGGGCCGGCCAAGCCGCAGCCCTCAGGCGTGCGCGACCGGTGGCTCACCCGTCGCCGTCGGGTCCGCGGGAACCGCCTCGCTCGCGCGCCGGAGGTCGGGTTCCAGGTAGATGAGCGACGCGTAGGGCACCGCTGCGCGTACCCGCTGCTCGGCGTCGTCGATCGCGTTCGCCACCTCACCCGCGGTTGCTGCACCGGGCACCTCGATCTTCGCGGCCACGAGGATCTCCTCGGGTCCGAGGTGCATGGTGCGCAGGTGGATGACCGACGCCACGGTGCTGCCGCCCACGAGTGCGGCCCGCACGGCCGCGATGTCCTCCGGCGTGGCCGCCTCGCCGAGGATCATCGACGTCGTCTCACGGGCCAGCACGATGGCGATGACCACGAGCAGGACGCCGATGGCGGCCGACCCGATGGCGTCCCACTGCCCGTTGTGCGTCGCGAGGGTCATGCTCACGCCGAACAGGGCGAACACGAGGCCGAGGAGTGCCCCGATGTCCTCGAGGAGCACCACGGGGAGCTCGGGCGCGCGGGCCGTCCGCACGAACTCGACCCAGCTCCGCTCGCCGCGCACGCGGTTCGACTCCACGACCGCCGTGCGCAGGGAGAACGACTCCATGACGATCGCGGCGATCAGCACCGCGACAGGCACCCACGCCCACCGTCCCTCGATCGGGTGCGGGTCGGCGAACTTGTGCCAGGCCTCGTAGAGCGCGAACAGACCACCGACGCTGAAGAGGACGATGGCGACCACGAACGCGTAGAAGTACCGGTACCGCCCGTAGCCGAACGGGTGCGCCTCGTCCGGTGCCCGGCGGGCGCGCCGCCCCGCCAGCAGGAGGAGCAGCTGGTTGCCCGAGTCGGCGACGGAGTGGACGGACTCGGCCAGCATGGACGCCGACCGGGTGAGCAGGAACGCGATGAACTTCGTGACCGCGATCCCCAGGTTGGCCAGGAGGGCCGCGATGATCGCCTTGGTGCCGCCGTGCGTCGACATCAGACCGTCCCCTCTGCCTGGTAGCCCTCGTCGACGAGGAGCACCGGGATGCCGTCCTGGACCGGGTACGCGAGCGCACACGTCTCACCGGTGCACACGAGCTCCGGGGCGCCGTCGGGCCGCGTGCCGTCGCGCAGGGGCGACCCACAGGCCGGGCACCGCAGGATGTCCCGCACCCACTCGTCCATCATCGGGCCCCTCCCTCACCGTCGGCGTCCTCACGGACCAGCCCCAGCACGTCGTCGCGCACCTTCTCCATCACGTCCTCGTCCGCCGCCTCGACGTTCAGCCGGAGCAGCGGCTCCGTGTTCGACGCCCGGAGGTTGAACCACCAGCGCGGGTGCGCGTCCCAGTGGCTCACGGTGAGCCCGTCGAGCTCGTCCGTCACCACCGGACCGGCACCCTGGCTGGTCACGTAGGCATCGACCACACGCTGCCGTGCCGCGGCCACGTCCGCCACCCGGGAGTTGATCTCACCGCTGGCCACGTACGGCTCGTAGGCCTCCGCGAGCTCCGAGAGCAGCATGGGCGAGCCGTCCGGACGGCGGGCCTCGGACAGCGCCGCGAGGACGTGCATCGCCGCGAGCATCCCGGTGTCGGCGAAGAAGAAGTCGCGGAAGTAGTAGTGCGCGCTGTGCTCGCCCCCGAAGATCGCGCCGTTGTCCGCCATCTCCTTCTTGATGAACGAGTGGCCCACCCGGGTCCGCACGGTGCGCGCACCGGCCGCCTGCAGCAGGTCCGGCACGGCACGCGACGTGATGAGGTTGTGGATCACCGTCGGGGTCCGCCCGGCGGCCAGCTCGCGACTCACCTCCCGCAGCCCGACCAGGGCGGTCACCGCCGAGGGGCTCACGGCGCCGCCGCGCTCGTCGATCACGAAGCAGCGGTCGGCGTCGCCGTCGAACGCGAGGCCGATGTCGGCCTCGTGGGCGACGACGGCGGCCTGGAGGTCGAGGAGGTTCGACGGCTCGAGCGGGTTGGCCTCGTGGTTGGGGAACGAGCCGTCCAGCTCGAAGTAGAGGTCCACGATCTCGAGCGGCAGGGCGGGCAGCCCCGCGGCGTCCCTGAGGACGGCCGGCACGGTGAGCCCGGCCATGCCGTTGCCGGCGTCGACGACGACCTTCAGGGGCCGGGCACCCGAGAGGTCCACCAACCCGCGCAGGAACGCCGCGTACTCGCCGAGCATCTCGCGCTCCGTGACGACGCCGGGGACCGCGGCCGGCGTCGGCAGGCCGCCCTCCAGGTACGTGCCGGCGAGCCGCCGGACGTCGGCGAGGCCCGTGTCCTGCCCGACGGGCCGCGCGCCCGCGTGGCACATCTTGATGCCGTTGTACTCGGCGGGGTTGTGGCTCGCGGTGAACATCGCGCCCGGCAGGTCGAGCGCGCCGGACGCGTGGTACAGCCCGTCCGTCGAGCAGAGCCCGATGAGGACCACGTCGGCGCCGCGGGAGGTCACACCCTCTGCGAAGGCGGCCACCAGGTCCGGGCCGGAGGGCCGCATGTCGCGCCCGATGACGACGCCCGGGCGCCCGCCGTCGGGCGCCGCGGGGAGGACGACCACGTCGGCGAACGCGGCGCCGATGGCGCGGGCCACCTCGGGCGAGAAAGGCTCGGGCACGACGCCGCGCACGTCGTAGGCCTTGATCAGCTGGTCCAGGATGCGCCCGTCGGTCATGCGCGCAGCCTAGTGAACGGCACCACGGCCACCGGTGGGCGTCCGCCGCCGCCGGGTGAACGCGCAGCGACCTGCCGGGCGTGCGCGTCGGCGGCGGTGATGGCTACTGCTGCTTCTTGGTGGACCGCTCGAGCACCAGGGCGATGGGCAACGACTCCCACGTGCCGTCGTCGTGCTGATGCAGCCACTCACGGGCCTCGCAGGCCTGGCACGCGATGAACGTCACGTCCGTGCCGTCGGTGAGCACCATCGCGAACCGGGTCAGGTCCCCGCTGCCGCACCGACCGCAGGACTCCGGCGACCGGCCGGCCTCCGCGGTCACGAACGCTCCCCGGGGAGCACGCGCAGGTGCCCGCGCCGGACGCCGTCCGTGGGCTCCGGGGCCTCGACCGCCGCCGGGCGCGGCCGGCCGGCCTCGCGCACGGCCTCCGCGAGCGCCACCAGGTCGTCCGGGCTGGGGCCGGACGGGACGAACTCCGGCATGAGCCGCACGACCTCCCACCCGCGTGGCGCGGTGAGCCGGCCGGCGTGCTCGCTGCACAGGTCGTACGAGTGCGGCTCGGCGAGCTGGGCGAGCGGCCCGAGCACCGCCGTCGAGTCCGCGTACACGTAGGTCAGCGTCGCCACCGCGGGACGCCCGCACGCGCTGCGGGAGCACTGACGACCTGACCTCACACCCGGAGGCTACCTGGCCCCACCGACGCAGTGCGCAGCCACACGCCGCTCGCCACCCGGACGCGGCCCCGCGCCGTCGTTACAGTGGCCGGTGTGAAGCACCGTCACCCCGCCCCGCCGACGCTGCCGGCCCGCCGCCGTGACCGGCGCGGGCGGGGGCTGCGAGGGCCGGTGATCCCGCCGACGCTGCCGGGCTACCGGACGCGCGCGGAGCGGTTCGACGACCACGTGCTGGACGCCGTCGAGGCGCTCGAGCGCCGCTGGGCACGTCAGCTGGACGGCACCGAGTTCGCGGTCGAGGAGGTCCCGCCGTCCTCGCCCGCCCCGTGGGAGCACGGCGGCGTGCCGCTCGGCCGGTACTTCCCCGCCGACGCCGGGATGCCGGCCCGGATCGTCGTCTACCGCCGGCCGGTGGAGACGCGGGCGATCGACGAAGGGGACCTCGCGGACCTGATCCGCGACGTCGTCGTGGAGCAGGTGGCCCACATGCTGGGGCGGCGTCCCGAGGAGGTCGACCCGCGCTACCACGCGTGAGGGCGGCCGGATGGCAGGGCCTAGCGATGAGCGGGCGCCAGGACGGCTAGGGTGCCGCTCATGACCCCCCCGGCCGCCGTGCGTGTCGTCTGCGTGACGTACCACCCGGGGCCGGAGCTCGAGGAGTTCGCGACCTCCCTGGAGGCCGCCACCTCGGGAGACGCCGAGCTCGTCCTCGTCGACAACGGCGCGGACCACACGGTCGCCGCTGAGGTCGCCGAGCGCCACGGCGCGACGCTGCTCACGCCCGGACGCAACCTCGGCTACGGCGCGGCCGCGAACCTCGGCGCGCGAGGCGCGGTGCAGCCCTGGGTCGTCGTCGCGAACCCGGACATCGTCTGGCACCCGGGTTCGCTCGACCTGCTCGTCGAGGCCGGCGAGCGCGCGAGGGCGGGCGCCGTCGGCCCTCGCCTGCTGAACACCGACGGCACGGTGTACCCGTCCGCCCGTGACCTGCCGTCGCTCAGCCAGGGCATCGGCCACGCCCTGCTGTCGCGCATCTGGCCGGGCAACCCCTGGACGCGTGCGTACCGCCGCGAGGACGACGCCGACGCCGAGCGGCCGGCCGGCTGGCTCTCCGGCGCCTGCCTGGTGCTGCGCCGGGAGGCGTTCGAGCAGGTCGGTGGTTTCGACGAGCGCTACTTCATGTTCTTCGAGGACACGGACCTCGGGGACCGCCTCGGGCGGTCGGGCTGGACCAACCTGTACGTCCCCGCGGCCCAGGTCACGCACATCGGGGGCACCTCGTGGCGCGCCCGGCCCGCGCCGATGATCCGCGCACACCACGCCAGCGCACTGCGGTACCTGCGCGGCCGCTACCACCGCTGGTACCAGGCACCCGTGCGCGCGGCGCTGCGGCTCGGCCTCGCCGTCCGCCGCACGCTCGAGCTGCGGCGGGCGGCCAAGGACGCCTGACGCGTCAGCGCACCTCGACGGCCACACGGTCCTGCGCCGCGAGCGGCGGGACGGGCACCAGGACGGAGACCATGTCGCCGTCCTCGAGCACCACGGCCCAGGCCACCCGTCGGTCACCCGTCCGCACGACGAGACCCTCGGGGTCGCCGAGGTCGTCCAGCGGGAGCGACAGGGTGGCCCCCTCCCCGACCACACGTTCCTTGCTCGTGCCGTCACTGCTCTCGACGACGACCGTCGAGCGGCCCACCGTCTCGCCGTCCGGCGCCACCGAGAGGACCAGGCGACCGGTCACGCCCTCGGGCAGGGCGAGCGGACCCGCCCCGGCGGCGGTCGCGGGCACCCAGGCCCGGTCCGCGACGTCCTCGGGGCGACCCGCCCCGCGACTCACCATCGCTCCCGCGACCACGGGCACGTCGGCGTTCACGACCGCGGTGTAGTCGCCCGCCGCGATGCCGCTCAGCGGCACGTCGAGCACGGTGCCCGGCGCCACGGTGGTCGAGCCGCCGGGGAGGGCGACCGGCCCCTCCGGACCGAGGAGCGTGATGCTGACGGCGCCGCCCTCATCACCCGGCGCGACCACGCGGAGGACTGCCGCGTCGGCGTCCTCCCCGCCCGTGAGGGCGATCCCCGCGACGACCTGGCGGGTGGCGGGCGGGGGTCCCGCGACCACGTCGTCGACGCCGGCCGGCACGAGACCCACCAGGCGGCTGTCCTGGAGGTACGCGGTGACCAGCCCGCCCACCGACGTGGTCTGCACGACGACGCGAGCCTGCTCGGCCGCGAGACCCTCGAGGAGCACGATCCGCTCGCTCCCCGGCGGGACGAGGTACTCGCCCCCGGTGAGCTCCACCGGCCCGCTGGCACCCCACATGCGCACGGTCACCGCGGCCGGCGTCAGGCCCGGGTTCTGCAGCACGAGGCGGGCGCTCGAGCCGAGCTCGGTGCTCCCGCCCACGAGCCACGACTGGGCGGCCGGCCGCTGGCACGCCGCGCCCACCAGCCCGCGGAGGTCGCCGTCCTCGGTCCGGACGTGCAGCGTGGCCGCGAGCCAGGCCGGGACGCCCTCCACGGCGTCCGCCCTGGCCACGAGCGGCGCAGCGGGCTGGGCTACGCGCACGGCCCCCGTCTCGCCCGCCGCGACCACCTGCGCCGTGACCTCCTCGGAGCCCAGCGCGGCCAGGGCGGCGTCGGCGGCCGGCCCGTCACCGGGCCTCGCGGTGATGGCGGCCACCTGGCCTACGGACTCGCCCGGGGCCGTGTCGAACTGCGGGTCGTAGGCCGCGTCGTCACCGGGCTCGAGCTCGGTGGGCAGGCGCAGCGGGCCCGGGCACACGAGCACCGTCGGCGCGGGCGGGACGGCGACGGCACGGCCGGGCACGGCCCGCGGCGCGGGAGAGGGCAGCTCCGTGCCGGCCGCCACCAGCGCGCCGGCCGTACCGAGCAGCACCAGGGCCAGGAGCGACCTCCCGAGGACTGCGAGGACTGCTCTCATGTCATCCCCTCCGCCGCCACGGCAGTGCGAGCAGCACGGTGACCAGGAGCACCGCTCCCTGGAGCACCAGCCAGGGGGTGCGCATCGCCGGCTCGTGGGAGACGACGAGCTCGCCGCCGTCCGGGCCGAGCTCGAACGCCTGCTGCCAGCCGGACTCGACGGCCCGCAGCGCCCGACCGTCGAGCGTGGCGTGCCACCCGGCGTCCGCCCGCTCGGCGAGCACGAGCAGCCGGCCCGCGTCCCCCGGCTCGACCGTCTGCTCGAGCGTGCCGCCGTGCCCGGCGGGCAGCGCCGCCTCGACCTCGCCGTCCAGGCCACCCCCGGCGACGATCCGCGCCCAGCCGGACGTGCCCGCACCGAGACCCGCGGAGCGCCAGATGGTGCCCGCCTCGGTCGCGGTCACGCGCTCCAGCCCTGGTGTCGCGTCGAGGCGACCGGCCAGGTCACCGCGCTCGCCGTCGGTGCCCGGCGGTACCAGGACGGCCCCGATCCCGAGAGCGTCGAGCTCCGGCGAGACGTCGTCGGTGGCTCCCGCGTAGAGCCGCGCCGCGAGGGCCGCGACGTGCGCCGTCGGCTCGGTCTCCGTGCCGGTGGTCTCGGCGGCGAGGTCGTCCGCGGCGTCGGCCCGCGCGGCCGTCCGAGCGTCCTCGTCGTCCGCGGGCGGCACCGCGTGCGCGGCGGTGGCGGCGACGAGGCGGGACGTCTCGGTGAGCTGGCGACCGTCGTGGCGGAGCACGGTGGCCGTCACGGCCGGGCCGGTGTCCGTCGCAGGTGCCGGCTCGAGCACGAGCACGCGAAGACCCGCCGAGTCCTGCAGCTGCCGGCCCACGGCGGGGACCACCGGCCCAGGCACGGTCGTCAGCTGGACGTCTCGCTGCGCGAGCGCCATCCCCAGCACGCTCGCCGGCCCCAGGACGGCGACGACGGCGACGACGGCCGCCAGCGCCTGCCGCCAGCCGAACACGTGGCGCGCCAGCGACTCACGGAGGCCCCCCGCGCCGATCAGGGCGGCGGTCAGCAGGCCGGCGAGTGCAAGGCTCAGACCGGGCGCTGCGGAAGCCACGGTCGTCGTCCCGGCGACGGCGACGACGACCCGGGTCGCGACGAGCGCCGCCGCGAGCCCGACGACGGCGACGAGCCATCCGAGGCGTGCGACCCGCGCCCGGGGCGGGCGCAGCAGGAGCGCCGGCACGGCGAGCGCGACGACGACCCCGGTCGCGACCAGCGGCAGGACCTCCGCGACGCCGTCGGACCACGGACCGGCCATGGCCGCCGGCGCCTCCGGCCAGCCCAGGAGCTGCTGCCAGGCGGGCGCGGGGTCCGCCGCGAGGGGCAGACCCGGCTCGGCGACCAACGCGCGCCAGCCGCCGTCCGTGGTCAGCGCGCCGACGATCAGGGGGCCGTGCACCGCGAGGGCCGGGACGGGCAGCCACAGGAGACGACCGCGCCGGCGCGCCGCCGGGGCCAGCACGAGGAGCACGACGATGCCTGCCGGCAGGAGGATCGGCGCCGCGGCGGTGAGC
>Ga0196976_1000421_pt1 | contig 26967 bp, 21 predicted proteins | sample S3v_513CmetaG_FD_148644 | JGI IMG/M metagenome (GOLD analysis project Ga0196976, IMG submission 148644) | Soil microbial communities from Anza Borrego desert, Southern California, United States - S3+v_5-13C | ecosystem: Environmental > Terrestrial > Soil > Desert | place: USA: California...
GTAGCCGTGCTGACGCGCATCCTGCGCCGCGACCCGGCCACGCGCCCGATGGTGCGCGTGATCCCGACCATCGTGAAGCGCAGCGCCGTGTCGCTGCGGAAACAGGCCGCGAGTGGACGTCCGCTGACCCGCCAGGCCGCCGCGCGCGCCGTGGCCACACAGACGCGCCGTGTCCTCGGCAGCCCGGGCACTTGCGCGAAGGCCGTACACCGCAACGTGACCGCCACGCGGACCGCCGCGCGCAGTGCGCGCAGCAGCTACGGCTCGCCGCGCCCGCGTCCCCGCTACGCCATCTGACGCGCCTCGGCGCGCACCGGAGGAACGATCATGAGCATCGCATACGAATTCGAGAGCTCCGCGGGCGCGAGCTGGGAAGCGGAGGCGTTCATGGAGAGCGTGGCCGAGGCCGCGCGCACCGGGCGCCGGTACCGCCCGCTGGCACTGGCCGCCATGGCCGCCGCGCGCGCCGCGCTCAGCCAGGGCAGCATCCCCGACGTCGAGTCGGAGTCGGGCGCGATGGAAGCGGAGTGGGAGATCACCCCCGCCGCGTTCCAGCAGTCGTTCGCCGATCGTGAGGCGGCGCCGTCGGCCGCGCTGATGGAGCACTTCGGCCACGCCGCCGCGGAGGCGGAGAGCAACGGCGAGGCGTTCGCCTTTCTCGCGCCGCTGCTGCCGCTCGCGCTCAAGGCATTGCCGCTGGCGGGCAAAGCCATCGGCGCCGGCGTGAAGATGTTGCCGAAAGTCGCGTCGACGGTGGCGAAGGTGGCGCCGAAGATCATCAAGGGCGTGCAGGCCGCGGCGCAGACGCTGCGCACGAACCCGGCCACCAGGCCGCTCGTGCAGGCGTTGCCCCAGGTCGTACGCCGCACCACGGCCGATCTCGCGCGCCAGGTCGCGCAGGGCAAGCCGATCACCGCGCAGGGAGCGGTGCGGACGCTGGCGAAGCAGACCGCGCGCGTGCTCGGCGATCCGAAATCGGCCATGAAGACCATCCGCCGCGCGAAGACGATCGACCGTGGGGTCGACAAGGCGGTGCAGAACGCCGTCCGGCGTCCCATCGGTCTGAGCCGCGAAGAGCTCCTCCGCCGCAAGCTCTGCAAACCGTGCGTGTGCCAGTAGCGAGGCGATCATGACTGCACTGCTCGAGATGGTCACGCAGCGACGGCCCCGGCGGCGGCCGCGTCCTGCGCTTCCTCCGCCCGCGCGGCAACGCGGGCGCATCCTGCCGGCGTGGCTGAAGGCGCAGGCCATCAACGTCACGCGCCACGCCGCCGGACTGCGCCCGTTCGCGCGCGACGAGTTCGGCGACGTCGCGGCCGCACCGACCGAGGGGCACATCCGCGCCGTCAATCACCTCATCTCCTCCCTGCGGGCGGCATTGCTGAAGATGACGGCCGGCGTGACGCGCGCCGCCTCGGCCGCGGTGAGCGATCCGTCGCCGCAGAACGTGACGCGCCTGGTCACGTTGAAAGACCACTCGCACACGGTCGTGCAGGCCATCGAGAAGGTGTGGGACTTTTACTTCGAGCTCTTCGGACAGCGGCAGACGCGTTTCGCCGACTGGCTCCTGAGCTGCGACCGCATCGCCCTCGATTGCTATCAGTACACGTATCTCAACATCGGCCTGGCCAAGTCGGTCCCCGCCCCGCCGCCGTTCAGCTACATGCGCACGGGGTTCTCGCCGGCCACGTTCCGCCGCGACATCCCCCTCGAGAAGCTCGGGTCGCTGCACAATCCGTTTCCGCTCATCCAGCTGCCGTATCACCGGCTGATGAATCCGTGGACGCTCGGGGCGGTGCTGCACGAGGTCAGCCACAACCTGCAGAACGACCTCGCGCTCGACAAGGCCGTGCCGGAGGCGATGGAGCGGCGCCTGCTCGACGAAGGTCTGCCGCCGTTCGTGGCCGGCACGTGGAAGCGCTGGAACCGCGAGCTGTTCGCGGACGTCTGCGGTCTGCTGTTCGGCGGGCCGTCGATCATCGCCTCGCTGATGGACGTGGTGGGCCGCTCCCGTCCGAACACGCTCACGTTCTCGCCCGGCGCCCCGCATCCGACGCCGTTCCTCCGTACGCTGATCAGCTGCGAGCTGCTGCGGCGGATGGGCTTCGGCGCGGAGGCGGAGGAGTATCGCCGCAGCTGGCTGCGCCTCTATCCGAATCCGCGCTCGGGCGAGATCCCGAAGGTTTTGCTCGACACGTTCGAGCGCGCCAACGCGCTCGTCATCGACACGGTCTGCTACCAGCCCTACGCGTCGCTGGGGGACAAGACGCTGGCGCAGGTGATCCGCTTCGAGCGGAAGGAGCAGTCGATGATCGAGGAGGCGGCGCAGCGGATGGCCAACGGGACCGACCCGGGCATCGTGCCGGAGCGCTTCTACATCGGCGCGGCGCGCATTGCCTTCGACCGCCGCCTGGCGCGCCCCGGCGCGATCACGAAGAATTTCTACCGCGCGCTGGCGAGGAGATGACGATGACGATCAAGCGCTCACTCCTCTCGCTTCACGACGCCCTGGAGACGCTCGCGCGCATGGTGCGCGAGGTGACGGTGGCGGTCGACGACGCCGGGGAGAACGACCTGGCGGTGCTCGACGCGCTGCGCGGCCACGCGGCGGAGCTCGAAGGAGAGCTCGCCGAGACCGCGGCGGCGTTGCAGCCCGCCATCGCTGCCGGACAGCGCGGCGACGCGGCCGCGGCGGCGTGCGCGCTGGCCGGCACGCACGAGCGTTTCACCGCCCTCGGACGCCGGCTGCGCTTCGGCCTGGCCGGACACGACACGCTGTTCGCGATCGTGCGCCTGCCGTCGCGCCGCGGCGCGACATGGCGCGGCTGGAGCGAGGTCGTGCTGCGCCAGCTTCAGCAGGTCGACGATGCGCTGTACGACGCCGACGCCGCGTTCGTGGCCTCGTGGCAGGAGATCGCCGACGTCGCGCTTCACGCGCCCACACACAGGAAGGAGACTGCCCATGCCTAATCTCGACGATGTCCTACAGGAGTTCAAAGACGTACTGCCGCTCGTCGGACCGTTGCCGGCCATCACGGCGGGGACGACGACGCCCACGGCGTCCGTCAACCCGCGGGACGTGGCGGCGGAGGTGATCGGCTTCGACCTCAATCCCGATCCGTCTAACCGCACGGCGATCCTCGAGGCGCTGACGCGCGCCTTTCCGCTGACGACGGACAAGACGACGCAGAAGCGGGTCGTGCAGACGACACCGGTGCGCACGACGGCCGGCATCAAGCGGTCGTATCCGCTGGTCGGACGGATGAACGTGGCCGCGGTCGCACTGCAGTCGCTCGCCGATCAGGCGGAACAGTTCGACGTCCGCTCGCTCGGTTCGTGCGACAACGGCTGTGGTCCGGAGCCGCTGGTGGGCCTCATCCGCCGCACGATCCGCGAGCTCGTGGAAGACTTCGCCGGCGGACACAATCCGCACGCGATCGATTCCGGGCTCGTGACGCTGTGCGGCTTCGACATCGAGCCGAACGGTTTTCCCAACAACCCGAACGCCCTCGGCGGCTATCTCGCCCAACTCCGCGACCGCTGTCACCTCGATCTCTCGTCGGTCTGCTGCGGGCTCGAGGGGCAGCAGGGCGTCACGGGCTTCGACACGCTCGTCGGCATGACGTCGATCTTCGCGCGTGCATGGCTCGATGCGCGCACGGACAACCGCCGGTTCTTCGCCGTGAACGTGCACGAGGTGCAGCACCATCTCTTCGGCGTCGTCTCCACGCTCGCGCACCTGCGCCGCAAGGTGCCGGCCGAGGCGTGGGTGACGGCGGAGATCCCGTCGAATCCGCCCATTCCGGCGGCCACGCTGTGGGACTGGATGCACCGTTACTGCTCGAAGAGGGCGCTGGAGATGCTGCGCCACGGATGCGACGGCAAGACGGCCGTGCGCGATCGGATGAGAAAGTTCCACGACCTGGTGTCGGCGCTGATCTGCGGTGACGACCCACCATGCGGACTCCGCGCCTTCCACGGCCACGAGGTACAGGCGCTCGTCAGGGATCTGCAGTGCCACGTGCAGAACGTCATCGCCGCGCTATCCACGGAGGAAAGCCATGCGTAATGCCGATTACAACCAGACTCTCGACCGCCTTTCCCGTCTCCGCGAAGTCCTGCTCCAGCACCCGGCGGCGCAGGACCCGCGCACGGCAGAGGCGCTCTCCGACTGGGCGGACCGGGTCGAGGCGGTCGTGCTCGATCCCAGTCTGGATCCAGCACCTCCGGGCGATGCCGGCTTCGCGAACATGGTCGGCCTCGGACCTAACGCCGTGAACGACATCAACGCGATCAACATGCCGCTCGCGGTCGAGGACTACGAGGACGACATCAACGCCGAGCGCGTGCAGGCCATGGCGGACCTCTATTACGTCTACCAGCACGAGAAGGTGGGCGTGTTCCGCGCCATCGACAAGCTGCAGCAGCTCTTCCAGGCCGGCGCGGTGCGCCTGGACAGCGGCAACGGCGCGCGCGGGCTGTATCACTACGACCGCCGCGGCGTGCTGCAGTTCACCAAGCGCGACCGCCTCGGCGCGTACTGCCGCGCCTTCGGCTACTGCGCGGCGCCGCCCCCCGTCGGGGCTCGGCCGAACCGCGAGTACCACCATCTCTTCACGCACTTCATCTCCGAGGTGGCCGTCTTCTGGCGCGACAAACGGATCTCCGAGGTCATGCGCGAGCGCGCGCAGGACCCGACCTTCGGCTCCGTGGCCACGGTGCGCCGCGCGGGACTCGATCTGCGCAACAACCTGAAGTTCGTGTCGTACGGCCATCTGGTCGTACTGACCAAGGAAGTGATGAATCTCCTCGACCAGGCCTTCCGCATCCTCGGCGCGGATGACGTGCGCAGGCTGTTCGGCGCGGACACGGCCTGGGACGTCGTGGAAGAGATCCTGACACGCTACTTCGGCGAGCACGTGAGCACGTCGCCGCGGCAGCGGATGGCCGTCGCCGGCCGCGAGGTTCTGCGCTGGCTGGGACAGGGGACGATCCTGACCACGTCGCGCGCGCAGTTCGAAAATTCGCTGATCCAGATCGGCGACGCCGCCGAGGAGTGGCTGACCAGCGCCGAGTCCCTCGGCCTGGCCAAACCGCGCAACGAGGCGCGCCTGCTGCCGTGGGAGCCGCGCAAGCGCCGCACGGCCTGACCCGATTGAGGCCGGTACGCCGGTGCGGCGTGCCGCACCGGCGGAATTCCTGAAACGATTTGGTCCGTCCCCTCACTATCGGAGTAAGAGCGCGGTCCCATGCCGTCGTCACTGGCGCGAGTTCCTGAACCGGAGAGTTCCTCCCTGCGTACGCTCGTGGAAAACGTGCTGCAACACGCTCGCGAAACAGTGACGCCGCCTCCCGAGGGAGAGAAGCAGGTCGTGCTCGACGTGGAGCACGACGGCTTCCGCTGCCTGCTCGTGGCCACCGGCACGGCCGCGAAGCAGCGCGAGACGCCGCTGCTCAGTCCCCGCGAGCAGGAGATCGCGCGCATGGTCGCACGCGGGCTGCCGAACAAGGCCATCGCCGCCGTGCTGGAGATCAGCACGTGGACGGTGGGGACCTATCTGCGGCGGATGTTCGCGAAGCTCGGCGTGACGTCGCGCGCGGCCATGATCGCCAGGCTGATGGAAAAGCCGTGACGGCCGGCGAGGACGCCAGCGGTCCACAGTGGACTACACTCCCGCCGCATGCCGCGGTCCCTGCGCATCGTCCTCACCGTGCTCGCGGTACTGACGGCGCTCTGGGCCGCCTCGGTGGCCTGGCGCCAGAACGAGCGCGCCGCGGGGCTCGACTTCTATATCTACTTCGTGGCCGGGCAGCTCGCCGGGCGGGACGACGTCGAGAACATCTACAGCGCCGAGGTGCAGGCGCGGGTGGGGGAGGAGTACTTCGAGCGCGCGCAGCGGAGCGGGTCGGAGCTGCGCAAGTATGACGCGGGGCGGCGGCGGCGGCTCGATCTCGTCTCCTCCCCCTTTCTCTACTCCACGACGCGGTGGGTGAGCCGCGACTACGACCGCGCGCTGACGCAGTATCACGCCTACCTGATGGGCTGCTTCATCGCCGGCGTGCTGCTGCTCTGCCGCGCGGCGCGGCTCCCCTGGGCGGCGTCGCTGTTTCTGCTGGCGGGACTGCTGTTGTGGTACCGCGGGTTCGAGGCGGACCTGCGCGTCGGCAATGTGAACTCGACTCAGTTGCTGCTGCTGGGAATCGCCTTGTACTTCGCGCGCGTGCGCTGGCTGGTCTTCGGACTGCTGATCGCGTTCAAGCCGAACCTGCTCTTCGTGCCGCTGCTCTTCTTCATCGCGGAGCGCCAGCGCTGGCGGGCGAACCTCGTGCAGGGCGCGGTCGGCGGCTTCATCGCCTTCGTCGTGGCCAGCATCAGCTACGGCTCGCCGCGGGTCTGGCTGCAGTGGGTGAGCGCGGCCAACGCGTTCTACCACCGCCTGCCGGCGCGCATGGAGCGCAACGTCACGCCGGCGCTTTCTCTCTTTCATCAATACGGCGAGTGGGTCAGCTACGCGCTCGCGGCGGTGCTGCTGGCCATCGTGCTCGTGCGCATGAAGCGCGGGTCCGATGCGCCGCTGCTCGCCGGCCTCGGCATCATGATCTACCTGCTGACGGCGAACGTGGTCTGGCTGCACTACATGGTGCTGGTGCTGCCGCTGGCCATCGCGCTGCTGCGCTGGAGAGTCACCGCCGCCGTGGCCCTGCTCGCGCTGGCTTTCATCGCCGAGGAGCCGTTCGAGTGGCTGACGAAGCAGCCGGCGTTTCCGGTCGAGGTCTGGCTGCTCGCGCCGGCGATGCTGGCGCTCTTCGCCTGCGGCGTGTGGAAACTGTCAGACAGGAATCCAGCCGCCGTTCGCTGACGACTTGCGCGCCGCGTCGAGCACGCGCTGCTGCATGAGGCCGTCCTCGAATGTCGCCGCGGGGGCGAGCGCGTCGCGGTCGCCGTCGTCCAGCGCGGCGCGAAGCGCGCGGCCGAGGTGCAGCGTCCCGGTGCCGAACGCACCGCCGGGAGAATTGCCGGGGCGTTTCTGCATCGAGTCCCCGGCCATGCGCGTGAACGGTGCGCCCTGCGTGGAGACCAGCACTTCCTCGCCGCTGAAGCGGAGCGCGCCGCCCTCGCAGTAAATCGTGAAGAGGCTGTCCTCGTCGGGGCCGGAGGTGACGGCGCTGAACTGCAGCACGGCCACGGCGCCGCCGGCGAGGCGCAGGTCGACGGAGGCGAAATCGTCGGCGGTCACTTCGCGCGAGGCGTCGCCGAAGGGACGGCGGTCGATGATGGTGCGCAGCATGGCCTGCACGGCCTCGACTTCCATGCCGAAGTAACGGATGGCGTCGACGTAGTGCGAGCCGACGGCGCCCCAGATGCCGCCGCCGCGGTTGACGTCGCTCCACCAGTTCCACGCCCGCGAGCGGTCGCCGCGCGAGGGGCTGGCGTACCGCACCTCGGCATAGCGCACGCGGCCGAGCTCGCGGATGCGCGTTCGCGCCTCCCGCCACGAGGGGAGGAAGCGCAGCTCGTGGTCGATGAGGGCGATCTGCCCGGGACGCCGCTGCGCCGCGGCGAGGAGGTGCCCGGCCTCGAGCGCGTTCAGCGCGGTCGGCTTCTCGCAGAGGACGTGCTTGCCGGCCTCGAGGGCGGCGACGGCCATGAGACGGTGCTCGGAGGGAGGGGTGACGATGGAGACGAGCTCGACGTCGTCCGCGGTGACGATCTCGCGCCAGTCGTCGTGCGCGCGCAGGCCGAGCTCGTCCGCGAGCTCGCGGGTCTTGTTCCGGTGAAAGCCGGCAATGGCGATGACGTCGAGCCCGGCTTCCCGGAAGGTGGGCACCTGGACGCGCGCGCCCCAGCCGGTGCCGATGATGGCTACTCTGGCCATGCTTGGCCTCCTCCTTGCGATAAAGCCATGTACGATGCCCCGCCGCCGCCCAGATCTTATCGTCCCGGTTCGCGATCGGAGACAACACAAGCGTTACCTGACGCTGAAGAACTTCGGCTGGGCGACGCTCGCGGGAACGGTGCTCTTCGCCGGCATCACGATCCGTTCCGAGATGCGCGGCCGGACGCCCGGCGAGTTCGGGCGCCTGCTGGGCCGCGAGCTGGCGACGGACATCGTGCAGAAGCCGGTCGAGGTGGTGCACGAGGCGCCGCCGCCGGTGGACGACTCGACGCACGCGGACCCGCTCCTGACCGAGCCCGCGGCCCGCGCGCAGTGGCTGGAGGGCGACGCGACGGCGACGGACGTGGCCGTGACGCCCGCGCCGGAACCGATCCGCTCCTCGGCATCCGAGGTGTCGATCGTCGGCGGACCGGAAGGCGTGTCCGTGGTGCGCAAGGAAGCGCGCCCGAAGCCGGTCCTGTCGGGCGGCTTCGGGCGGCGCTGACGACGAGGGGTTGTTGCTGGGTTGCTGGTTGCTGGTTCAAGGCAGTGCACGAGTTTCAGGGCCTGCACCGCAACGAACCAGCAACACAACAACCAGCAACATCGCCGAAGGCGATCCAGCGGACCGGGAGGCGTGACGAGGAGTTGTTGCTGGGTTGCTGGTTGCTGGTTCAAGGCAGTGCACGAGTTTCAGGGTGTGCAGCGCAACGAACCAGCAACACAACAACCAGCAACATCGCCGAAGGCGATCACCTCGCCGCGCGGCGTTTCCGCCCCAGCGGCACTCCGAGATTCGAATACGCTCCCGCGCCCGTGTCGTTGAAGGCGCGCACGCGGAACGCGAACGTCGATCCGAACCCTGGTTTGCGGAGGGCGATGTTCGTCTCGGTCGGGGCAAACCAGCGTTCGTACTCGATCCAGGTGCCGTTGTCGACGCGGTATTCGAGGCGGTAGCCGTTCACCACCCCGGTGGGGCGGGTCCACTCCACCAGGAAGCGGTCGTCGTGCTCCCGCACCGTCAGGTGCGGCGCCGCCGGCTCCGCGATGGGGGGACCGGACACGATGGCCATGGAGACGCGCGGCACGTCGTAGTGCGGTGCGTCGCGTCTCACCGGCGAGGCCACGTAGGCCAGCCTGTCGTCGAAGAGGGGGACCAGGTCGATCCTGCCCGAAGGAGAGCTCGTGTCGGCCACCGCCACGCTCCGGAACTGCGTGCCGCCCGGGGTGAAGTACTTCACCTCGCGCACGTTCACGCGGACATCGAGGATGGCCACGCCGCCGCTGGTCGGTGCGAGGGAGACGGCGTTGATCTCCATCGGCACGTGTCGCGTGCCGACCTGCCCATCGACGTTGTGCGGGATGCGGGAGAAGCCGACACCGGTCGCGTTCGTCCAGACGGCGATGTACTCCGTGCCGGACCAGACCACGCCCAGCGGAAAGCCGTCCGGCGCCAGCTCGAGCTCCACGCCGACGCGCTGCCCGTTGGCATCGAGCCGCAGCGCGCGCACGTCACGGGGGAAGCAGAGCAGGAACTGGCACTCCACCCGTCCGCCCATGGCCACGAAGCCGTTGCCGTGCGAGGCGAGGTCCCACCCCTCCCACTCCACGCCGAGATCCATGGGCGCGGACAGCGTCCCGGTCGGCGAGAGCAGGCGCAGGCTGCCGCTTGCGTCGATCAGCGCGTACCGCGTCCCGCTCCACGCCGCCGCCTGCACGGGCAGCGGCAGCGGCACGCGCAGGCCGGTCGGGCGGCCGTTGTCGTCGAGGAAGATGGCCTCGGTCGTGCGCATCGAGTCGTACGTGGCGAAGAGCACGTAATTGCGGCCGTCGGTCTCCGCCACGACCTGACTCACCGACGGCACGCTGGCGGCCACCACATGCTCGGTCCACTGTCCGGTGTGCGTGCGGACGCCGGCGCGCAGCGACACCCTGCGGTCGATCGTCTCCGCCCAGGCGGCCAGCATCCCCCCCGGCGTCGACGCGGTGGCGGCGAGGTGCTGTTCCCCGGCCGCGAAGGTCACCGGATACGACTCGCTCGGGCCGAGCGGCAGCGCGCCGAGCCACACCGGCTCCAGGTGATTCAGGGTCGTGGGCGTCCACGTCGCCAGCACGGCTCCATCGACGACGGCCAGGGAGGGATTGCGCGCGCCCGTGGCGCCCTCCTCGCGCGAGACAACGCTCTGCGCGTTCGCATCGAGATACGCCACGCGCAGCCGCGGCGGGGACTGCCCGCCGGCCTGGTAGGCGACGGTCCAGCCGTTGCCGTTCCACACCGCCGAGGCGGACTTCGGCTCCAGCGGGTTGAGCGGGTTGGGGGAGACGTTGTCGACGAGCAGAGGCGTGCCGATGATCCCGCCGTCGACGATCGCTGCCTCGATGCGGTCGACGTCGGTCCAGACCACCAGCGCGCGCGTGCCGCGGCTCACGACGGAGACGTCGACGTAGTTGCCGGGCCGCGCGAGCGTGTTCTGCGAGACGACGCGCGCCTGTGTGTCCAGCGTCGTGGCGGTGATCCCCTGCGCGTCCGAGGTGATCACGGTGAAGCCGTTCGCGGTCGCCGCGACGGCGTAGCGCGTGTACACCGGCGCGATCGTCGCGGGCGTTCCATCGACCCGTCCCTCGGGAGTCAGCCGCACGACGCGCGTGTCGTGGCCGGCGCTCTCGTAGACCATCAGCACCGATCCGTGGCCGGCCGCGATGCGCGGGATCTGCGCCCCGGCCAGGACCTCGAACGGCTCGCCGATGGGATGCGCTTCCGCGTCCACCAGCCGTCCGATGACGCGCAACTGCGCCTGGTCCGAGCTGGTCGTGACGGCCAGGAAGTGCGTCCCCGTCCAGGCGGCGTCGAACGTCGAGCTCTGATGGAAGATCACCTCGCCGGCGCGGTTCTGGTCCGACACGACCCGGGTCGCGCGGATGTCGCGCGTCGTCAGCCAGAACACGAACGGCTCGGTGCCGTTCGTGCGCAGGATGGCGCTGCCCCCCGCCGACCCGTAGCGCGTGTTCGACAGCGGGACCAGCTCGCCCGCGGTCTGGGCGAGCGCCATCGAGGCGGTGAGAAGCAGGACTGCACACATGAGCTTTCGCATTAATTTCCTCTCGAGAATTTGCTGAAGCACTAACGCACCGCCCGGCGCTTCTTCGGGACGGCCGGTTCCGCCGCGTTCGAGTAGCCGCTCGCACCGGCGTCGTTGAACGCGCGCACGCGGAACTCGAAGTTCGAGCCGAACGACGGCCGGCGCACGCTGACGCTCTGGTCCGCGGGACCGAACCAGCGCTCGATCTCGATCCAGACGCCGTCGTCGATGCGGTACTCGACGCGGTAGCCGTTCACGGTTCCGGCGGGGGCGCCCCACTCCACGATGAAGCGCGCGCCGTCGTCGCGTACCGTGACGCGCGGCGCCGCGGGACGCGCGATCGCCGGGCCGGACAGGACGGCCATGGCCAGGCGTTTCGCCCCATGGTGCGGTGCGTCCCGGTGCAGCGGGGCCGTCAGGTAGGCGATGGACCCGTTGCCGAGAGAGACCAGCCTCGGGCTGTAGCTGGTGAAATCGTCGCCGGTGGCCACCGTGTCGAGCAGCGTGCCGTCGGCAGTGGTGAAGACCACGTAGGCTTGCCCGGGGCGGGGGAACTGAAACGTGGCCAGGCGGCCGTCGCTCGCCGCCACGGCGGCGCTCACGCTGATTCTGGCGCCGAGAGGGATCTGTCGCGTGGCCGCGGTGTCGGAGCCGGGTGCGATCTGCGTGAAGCCGGTGCCGTTCTCACCCGACCACAGCACCACGTAGTGCGAGCCATTCCAGACCACACTCCCGGGACTGCTGGCGGCGTCTTCGATGACGATCTCCCCGCCGGCCGGCTCGAGGGAGGCGGTGAGGCGGATGGCGCGCACGCTGACCGGATCGCAGACGAGGAAGCCGCACTGGATGCGTCCGCCCACGGCCAGGAAGCCGTTGCCGTCCGAGGCGAGATGCGACAGGCCGAAGCTCAGGTTCAGCTTCACCGGTGTGGAGAGGGTGCCGTCCGGCGCGAGCAGCACCGCCTGCCCCTTGCCATCGACGAGCGCGTAGTGACGTCCGTTCCACGCCACCGCTTCCGGCTCGAACGGCAACGCCGTGCGAACGCCGGTCAGGCGCCCTTCTTCATCGAGGAAGAGCGCTTCCGTGTCCCGCGTTTCGTCCGCGTTCGACCTGCGGAATGTGCGGATCAGGACGAAGCGCCGCGAGTCGCTGGCGAGCAGAGCCGAGTATCCGGGGTCGACTCCCAGCACGTGCTCCGACCACTGCCCGTCGTTCGTGCGTGTGCCGGCGCGGATCGTGGCCGCGTTGTCGCCGCTCTCCGCCCAGATGAACAGCAGCGCATTCGCCGACGACGCGGCCAGACGCAGTTCCTGCCACGCGGCACCGAAGGTCGCCCGCCGCGGTGTTCCCGCGGAGAGCGGCAACGTGGCAGGCACCGTCGTCGTGTTGTTGGTGGTCCACGCCGCGTACAGTTTGCCGCCGATCGACGCCAGCGACGGTTCCTCCGCCCATGGTGTGTTTTTCTCGTGCGAGAGGACGCGTCCCGCTCCGGCATCGAGATGCACGACGTTCAGGCGCCGCCCGTTGGGACTGTATCCGTCGTAGACCACCGTCCAGCCGGTGCCGTTCCACACCGCCGAGGGGGCCTGCGGATACAGCGGCTGGGCCTCGGAGCCGGTATCGAGCGTGAGCGTTGCGCCGAGAGTGCCGTCATCGCGCATGAGGGCCACTTCGATGCGATGCGACATGCACCAGACCAGCAGCGACTGCGAGCCGCGCGTCGTGGCCGCGGCGTGCAAGGCGTACGGTCCGGCCACGGGCTGGCGGGCGATGATGCGTCCCTGCGGGTCGAGGCGCGTGGCGTCGGTCGAGGTCGACGTCGAGGTGATCACGACGAAGCCGGACGCCGTGGCGGCGACGGCATTCCCCGAGTAGGAGCCGGCGATCGGCGTGCTGCGCAGCGTGCGGCCGTCGGGTGTCAGCAGGACCGCGGTGGAGTCGGTCTGGGAGGTGTCCTTGCACACCAGCAGCACCGCGCCGTGTCCCGCCGCCAGCCGCGGGTCCTGGGAGTTGGAGCGCAGCACGAAGGGCTGTCCCACCGGATGCCCGTTCCTGTCGGCCAGACGCCCGAGGAGGACCGAGTTGTTCCCCTCGAAACCCTCTGCCGCGACGAGAAAGTGCGTTCCCGTCCAGACGGCGTCCATGTCCCACGACGACTCGAGGAGGAACTCGCCGGCGCGGTTCTGTCCCTCCACCAGCCGCGTCGCGGTGATGACGCCGTTGCCTCGGGAGAACAGAACCGCATCGGTGCCGTTGGTGCGGAGGAGCGAGCGGCTGTCGGTGCCGACGTAGCGCGTGTTCGCGAGCGGGAACAGCGAGCCCGCCGTTTCGGCGAGCGCCGCCGAGGCCGTGAGCATCAGGACTGCGAGCAGCATCATCATCTTGCGCATGGGACTCCTCATTGGACGGCGCGCATCTTTCGCGTGCGCACCGTGGCGGGATTCGAATAGGGACTGAAGCCGGAGTCGTTCACCGCGCGGACGCGGAACTGGTAGCGCACCTCTCCGGTGCGCCACGGGCGGATGGTCAGCTGCCGCGTGCGGGCGTCGAACCACTCATCAAGCTCGTTCCACGGCCCGTCGTCGACGCGGTACTCGACGCGATAGCCGTTCACCGGCTCCGGCGGCGCGCTCCACTCGACGATCATGGCGATGCCGCCGGTGGGGTGGGTGGCGCGGGTGATCCGCGGCGCGGACGGCTTCGGTCCCGGCGGGACCAGGTCGCCGATGCGCACGTTCAGCCGCGTCGCGCCGTGATACGGCATCTCGTCGCGCGGCATGGCCTGCACGTACACCAGCCGCGAGTCGGCCGTGGCCAGCGCGTGAGGGGCGTCGATGCCGAGCTTTGCCACCGTCTCCGCCCCTTCGCGGAGGAAGAGCACGTTGCCGCCGCCGGCGGTGATGGCCACGCCGCCGGGGACGACCGTCACGCGCGGGACCTCGGCCTTCACGCCGGCCACTTTCGTGACGCCCGAGACCGCGGCGTTCGTGCGCATCGTGCGGTATTCGAGCGCCTGGTCGCGGGTGTTCTGCCAGGCGATGACGTAGCGCGTGCCGTCCCACGCCACGTCGGGATGCGCGGTCTGGGGCTCGGCGAAGAGCAGCGACTGCGTGTCGAGGCGCTGCAGCGACGGCGTGAAGCGCGCGCCGAGGACGTCCGAGAACGAGGCCGTGGAGTCCGTCCAGATCACCAGCAGCTCCCCGGCGCGCGCGGCCACGCGGCCCCCCTGCAGCGTCCGTCCCGCGCGCGGGGTGGCCAGGATCGCGGGCGGCGAGGCGATGCCGGAGAGGCCGAGCCGCGAGCCGACCAGGCGCTGCGCCGCGTCCACTCCCACCACCACGTACGCGTCGCCCGTCCAGGCGATCCCGGTCGGCTCGAACGGCACGCGCGGGCCGACGCCGAGGATGTTCCCCTGCCCGTCGAGGAGCGTGGCCGTCCACGTCCACCCCTCCGCCAGCGTCGACTGCACGATGACGAAGCCGTTGCCGTCACTCGCCGCGAGCGGCGCCCGCTCGTCCGCGTTCGCGATCCGCCGCTCGTACCACGCGCCGTCGGAGGTGCGCACGCCGGCGTACAGCTCGCGATCCCCTTCCATCCAGACCACCAGCGCCGCGCTCGCGGACGAGGCCGTGCTCTGCAGCGACTGCGCGCGCGCCGCGTAGGCGCCCACCTCGCCGGTGGAGAGCGCGAGCACGTCGCGCACGACGATCGGCCGCCCGGGGCGGTTCGCGTGGAAGGCCAGGAAGGTGCGGCTGCCCACCGAGACCAGCTCCACGTCCGAGCCGGGCGCCGTCTCGACGCTGGTGAAGGGAGCCGGCGCGTTGAAGGAGCGGATGTACACGCGCGTGCCGATGCGGTAGGCGTAGATGAAGTCCCTGCCGTCCCATGTCACGTCGACATCGGCGGCGCCGTTCGTGTTGGCCAGGTCTTGCGGAGCGCCGGCGTCCGCGCCGGCGCTCCACGCGTGCATCGGTCCCGCGCCGTTCGTCCAGATCGTGAGCTGGTCGGTGGCGCTGGCGGCCGTGGCGATGTCCCGCGACAGGAATCCGACCGCCGCGCGGTCGTTGCGGGCCCAGGCGCCGTTCGCGTACAGCGTGCCCAGCGAGATGTTCTGCCGCGCCGCGATGGCCAGGAGGAGCTCCCCGCTGCGCGCCGTGACGTCGGCATCCAGCGCCACCGGCGTCTCGAGCGGCACCGTGCGCGGCTCGTCGAGCGGCTGCCCGTCGCGCGACAGCAGCAGCATCCGCACCGGCTCGCTGCCGTAGACCAGCAGCACCCGCGCGCCGTCGAAGGAGAGGTGAGGCTGCCCGGACGGTGCGTCGCCGAGGAGCGTGACCGGTGCGCCGATCGGCTCGCCGCTGGCCGCCACCCGGCGCATCACGTAGCGCGACGGTTCCTGGAACGCCACCACCACGAAGTGCAAGCCGGTCCAGACCGCGTCCGCCAGCGTGCCGTCGAGCACCGGCCGTCCCGCGCCCGGGACGTCCTGCAGGCGCGCCAGGCGCACCTTCCCGCCGTTCGCCCAGAGCAAGTAGGGGTGCACGCCGTTCGTCGCCAGCCGCGGCGCGCCGCCGTCGGCGGCATAGCGCGTGGTCGTCAGCGGCGCCGGCTCGCCGAAAAAGAACGGCTGGCCGGCCAGGGGCGCCGACAGGAGGAATGCGGTCGCGAGGAGGATCGTGCGCATGCGTTTCCTATCGGACGGCGCGCATCTTTCGCGTGCGCACCGTGGCCGGATTCGAATAAGGGCTGAAGCCCGCGTCGTTCACCGCGCGGACGCGGAACTGGTAGCGCACCGGCTCCGCGCGCCACGGGCGGATGGTGAGCTCCCGCGTGCGCGCGTCGAACCAGACGTCCAGCTCGTTCCACACGCCGTCGTCCACCCGGTACTCCACGCGGTAGCCGTTCACCGGCTCCGGCGGCGCGGTCCACTCGACGCTCATGGCGATGCCGCCGGTGGGATGGGCGGCGTACGTGATGCGCGGCGCGGACGGCTTCGGCGACGGCGGGACCAGGTCGCCGATGCGCACGTTCAGCCGCGAGGCGCCGTGATACGGCATCTCGTCCCGTGCGATGGACTGCACGTGCGCGAGGCGGCCGCCGAGGCGGACCAGCGCGTGCTCGCCCGGCTGGCCGAGCTTCGTCATCGACACCGTCTCCTCGCGCACGAAGACCGCGTTGCCGCCGCCGGCCGCGATGGCCACGCCGCCCGGCACGAGCGACAGGCGCGGAGGGCCGGGGATGTCCACGAACGTGCTGATGCCCGACACCGCGGCGTTCGTGCGCAGGGTGCGGTAGGCCACGGCCTGCCGCGAGAAGTCGTTCCAGGCAATCGCGTAGCGCGTGCCGTCCCAGATCGCGTCGGGATGGTCGGCCGTCCCTTCCGCCAGCAGGAGCGACTGCACGTCCAGGCGCTGCAGCGCCGGCGAGACGCGCGCCCCCAGGACGTCCGAGCGGTAGCCGGAGAAATGCGTGAGGTCGGTCCAGACCACGAGCAGCTCGCCGTCGCGCGCGGCCACCCGGGCATCGCCGATCTCGCGGCCGGGGCGCGCCTCCGCCAGCACCACCGGCGGCGTGACGATGCCGGAAAGCGAGAGACGGGAGGCCACGACGCGCTGCGCCGCATTCAGCCCCACCACGACATAGGCGTCGCCCGCCCAGGCCATGCCCGTCGGGAAGAAGGGGACGCGGGGACCGAGGCCGGTGATGTTCCCCTGCGCGTCGAGGAGCGTGGCCGTCCATCCCTGCGCCAGCGTCGTCTGCACGATCGCGAAGCCGCTGCCGTCGCTGGCGGCCAGCGGCGCGGCGGCGTCCTGGTTGGCGATCTGCCGCTCGTACCAGGCGCCCGCGGACGTGCGCACGCCGGCGAACAACTGGTTCGGCCGCTCCATCCAGACGAAGAGCGCCGACGTCGCCGACGACGCGACGCTCTCCAGCTCCTGCCGCGCCGCGGCGAACGCGCCGGCGTCGCCGGAGGCCAGCGCCTGCACGTCGCGGACGACCAGCGGCCCGCCCGGCTGGTTCGTGCGGTACGCGGCGTACGTCCGTCCGTTCACCGACACGAGCTCGATGCCGGAATCGAGCGAGCAGGCCACGCTGGCGAAGGGAAGCGGCGCGTTGAAGAAGCGGAAGCGGATGCGGTCGCCGTCGCGGTACGCGTAGATGTAGTCCTTGCCGTCCCACGTCACGGCCACCGCCGTCGCTCCCTGGGTGGAGGCGAGCGTGTAGTCCGACCCCGTCCCGGTCGCGCTGTACGTCGCCTGCATCGGCGCGTCGCCGTTCGTCCAGATCGTGAGCTGCTCGACTTCGTTGGCCGCGACGGCGATCTGCCGCGGCGGGTAATCGTCGACGCTCCGGTCGTTCCGCGCCCAGACGCCCGCGCGCAGCCGCGTCATGGAGACGCTCCGCCGCCCCGCCGACGCCACCACGAACTCGCCGCTGCGCGCGGCCGCGGCCGCGTCGAGCGCCAGCGTCCCCTCGATCGGCACGTCGCGCGGCTCCTCCAGCGGCAGGCCGTCGCGCGACAGCACGATCGCCCGCAGCGGCTCCTGCCCGTAGACCAGCAGCACCCGCGAGCCGTCGAACGCCAGGCGCGGCCACGAGGCCGCCTCCGCCGGCACGACGAGCGCCGGCTCTCCGATCGCCTCGCCGTTCGCGCCGGCACGCCGCGAGACGTATCCCACTCCTTCCTGCCAGGCCACCACCACGAAGTGCGACCCGGTCCACACCGCGTCCGCCAGGACGCCGTCGAGCACCGGGCGTCCCGCCCGCCGTTCCGGCGTGACCGGCGTGAGGCGCACCTTGCCGTCCTGCGTCCAGAGGAGGTACGGGAGCACGCCGTCCGTCACCAGGCGCGCGTCGCCTCCTTCCTCGGCCGCGTAGCGCGTCGTCGTCAGCGGCGTCGGCTCGCTGAAGAAAAATGGCTGTGCCGCCGCCGGGACGGACAGGAGAAGGACCGCCGCGACACTCCAAATAAGACCCATGGCCGACAAGATATGCTGTACCAGCATAGTTGGCAAGGGGTCTTTATGCGGTTGGGCCGATACAATACGCGGCCCCATGCCTCCAACCATCGTTTTCGGCACCGACGGCTGGCGTGCCGTCATCGCTGAGCACTACACCTTCGACAACGTCCGCCTCGTGGCCGACGCCATGGCCGTGGCCGCGCGCACGCTGCGCCCGCCGGCGGAGATCGACGCCGGCGCGATCGTGGTCGGCTTCGACCGCCGCTTCCTCTCCCGGGAGTTCGCGGCGCTGGTGGCGGACTGTTTCCGCGGCGCCGGCTTCCGCGTGCTCCTCTCCGACCGCCCGACGCCGTCGCAGACGATCTCGTTCACCGCGAAGCACCGCCGGCTCCTCGGCGGGGTGGTGGTCACGGCCAGCCACAACCCGGCGAAGTACAACGGGCTGAAGTTCAAGGCCTGGTACGGCGGCTCGGCGCTCCCCGAGATGTACGAGGCCATCTCGGCGAGCCTCGGCCAGCGCCAGCACCGCGACGGCGGCTCGATCGCCGAGGAGAACATCCTCGATGATTACGTCGCGGCGCTGCGGGCGCAGGTCGACGTGGCGCTGCTGATGTCGGCGAAGCTGGCCATCCTCCACGACCCGATTCACGGCGCGGCGGCGACCATCCCGTCGAAGGTCCTCGGCCTCGACTACGTCGGCGGGGAGCGCATCCGCAGCGGCGAGCGCGCCGATGCCACGGTCGTCGACGGGATCCGCGGGGAGGTCAATCCGTCGTTCGGCGGCGTGAACCCGGAGCCGATCCCGGAGAACCTCGTGGCCGCGCGCGACGCGATGCTCAGCGGCGGCTACGACCTGGCCATCTGCAACGACGGCGATGCGGACCGCCTGGGCATCCTCGACGAGACCGGGACGTTCGTCTCGCCGCACAAGATCATCTCGCTCCTGGCGCTGTATCTGGTCCGGGAGAAGCAGCGGGCGGGGGAGATCGTGAAGACCTTCTCGACGACGCGGCTGATCGAGCAGGTGGCGCGGTCGCTCGGCGCGACGCTGCACGAGACGCCGATCGGCTTCAAGTACGTGGCCGACCTGATGCTGGCGCGCAATGTCCTGGTGGGTGGCGAGGAGAGCGGCGGCATCGGCTTCGGGAGCTTCCTGCCCGAGCGCGACGGCGTGCTCTCCGGCCTGGTGGTGGCGGAGGTGGTGGCGCACTCCCGCAAGCCGCTCTCGCGCATCATCGCCTCGATGGAGGAGGAGTTCGGCGCGCTGCACTACGACCGCCGCGACGTGCACCGCCCGATGGAGCAGTGCGCCCGCCTGATCGAGCGCGTCCGCGCCGGCGAGCTCAATGACGCCTTCGGCACGTTCGCGACGCTGGAGGAAAAGGACGGCGTGAAGATGAACTTCACCGACGGCGGCTGGCTCCTCTTCCGCAAGTCCGGCACCGAGCCGATCATCCGCATCTACTGCGAGAGCCCGGACGCGGAAGGGGTGCAGGCGATCCTGGCGCGGGCGATCGAGGAGCTCGACCGCGCGTAAGGCGGCGCGCTGCCAGTCCCCTCTCCCCACCGCAGTGGGGAGAGGGCTAAGCAGACCGTACTGGGTTCGCCAACGGATGCGGACCGCCGGCGTCCTCGCCGGCTGTCGTGGCGGCGTCCCGCGCCGCCACTCCCGCCCAGGGCGCAGGCGCGGGACGCCTGCGCGACAGCCGGCGAGGACGCCGGCGGTCCGCTGTGTTTCCGTTGGCCAAGCCAGTGCGTCCTGCTTAGGGTGAGGGGCTCCCGTTTCCCGAGCGCCACAACCCCTCACCCTGACCCTCTCCCCACTGCGGTGGGGAGAGGGGACTGACCGCGCGATCTGTGCTCACCCGCCGGCAACGGAGACACGGTCGCCGCCAACGGAAGCGCGGTCGCTGCCAACGGAAGCGCTCACGCTTGCGATGGAAGCGTTCACGCTTGCGATGGAAGCTTTCGCGCCTGCAACGGAAGCGTTCACGCTTGCGATGGAAGCTTTCGCGCTTGCAACGGAAGCGTTCACGCTTGCGATGGAAGCGTTCACGCTTGCGATGGAAGCGTTCACGCTTGCGATGGAAGCGTTCACGCTTGCGATGGAAGCGATTTTTCTTTGCTCGGAAGCATTTTTTCTTCGCTCGCAAGCGATCTTTCTTCGCTCGGAAGCGACTTTTCTTCACGTTTAGAGACAGTTACGTTGATTCCGAACACTTCGCCTTCCCGCTGTCTCTCAGTGGCATGCGAAAACTCTACGCCGCTCTCGCCGTCGCCGGTTTCGTCCTCCCGATGTCGCAGTTCGCGCTCTTCGTGCGCGACCACGGCCTCGACCTGCAGGCCTTCCTGACCCTCCCGTTCGCGAACTTCCCCGCGTCCACGTTCGCGTTCGATCTCCTCACCTCGTGTGTGGTGTTCTTCGTCTGGGTCTACACCTCGCGCGTCCCGCACCGCTGGCTGTACGTGGCCATGACCCTCCTGGTGGGGCTGTCGTTCTCGCTGCCGATGTTCCTCCTGGCGCGCAAGCGTCAGGAGTGCGGCAGTGGCGAGCTGCCGCTGCTCCGCCCGCCCGCGGCAGCTGCGGCTGCCGCAATGGAAAGCGGCAGCTGATCGCTGCCGAACTCCAGACCGAACAGTTTCAGGCTAGGCTGCCTCTTAACCCGGTGATGATGGACGCAACGCAGCAGCGGCGGCTCGTGCTTCGCGCGCAGTCGGGGGAGCGCGAGGCCTTCGACACGCTCCTGCGCGACCTCGCGCCGGCGCTGCTGCGCTACGTCGCCCGCGTCACCGGCGACGCCGCCCTGGCCGAGGACGTCGTGCAGGAGACGCTCATCGCCGTGGTGCGGAAGATCGCCTGGCTCAGCGACCCGTCGCTCTTCCGCGCGTGGGCTTACCGCATCGCCTCGCGCGAGGCCTTCCGGGCCCTGAAGAAACAGCGGCGGTACGTCGAGCCGGCCGGGGAAGCAGTCATCGAAGAGATCCCGTCCGATCCGTGGCAGCGCGAGCGGCTGCTGGCCTCGCTCGAGAAACTCTCCCCCGCCAGCCGCGCCGTCATCACCCTGCACTACCTCGAGGAAATGCCGCTCTCCGAAGTCGCGGCCGTCCTCGATCTCGCTCCCGGCACCGTCAAATCGCGGCTCGCGTACGGGCTGGCGCAGCTCCGGAAGGAAAACCCCGCATGAAGAAACGCATCGATCCGCATCTCGTCCTCTTCCTGGTCATCGACTTCCTGATCTGCGTTTCCATCGTCATCCTCGTCATCCTCAAGAAGAAAGGCTGAACCGCATGAACGACACCGCACATCTCCGCGCCAACGCGCTCAAGCAGATGGACGCCGCACGCCGCAACTTCCTCCTCTCCTTTTACGGCGCCGTCATCTTCGAAGGGCTCTTCACCCTCGGCATCCTCTATTACGTCGACTGGAAGAATCCCCTGCACATGCTCATCGTCTGCTGCACGGGCGTGATCTACATGCCGGTCATCCTCGGGCTGGTCGCGCTCGGCGCGCATGTGAACCGCGTCGTGCTGCGCGTGCTGGCGCGCATGGACGAGACGGTGTGATAACTTATTTGCATGCATGTGCGATGGGCGGCCCTGGCCGCGCTCTTCCTGACGGCCGTGCCGGCCGCTGCCGATCCCGCTCCGCTGACCAACGTCCGCTACATCAACGAATCCGCCTCGCCGCTGCTGCGCTCGAACGGACGCGAGGTGTATGCGTTCTGGGCCGGGCAGGGGGACGCGCTGCTCGCGGCGCGCGTCAGCGACGCCGTCCCCCGCGCCGGCCATGCGGTCTCGCCGGCGCCCGACGACGAGCTGGGATTCGACGTGGCGTGGACGGGGACGCACTTTCTCTCCGTGCGCGAGTCGTCGGAGATGCTGTGGGGACGGTTCCTCGACGCCGCGGCGCGTCCCGTCGGTGAAGAGTTCGCGATCGGGGAGGGACACCATCCCGCCATCGCCGCGTCGCCCGCGGGGATCGTGGTCGCGCATCTCCACGGCGAGGACAATCGGGCGCGCGACTATCTGCTCGCGCCCGACGGCCGCCTGCGCCGCACGCTGCCGCCCCGCCTGATCGGCGATGGAGTGGCCGCCGTTGCCGCGGGCGAGAGCACCTTCGCCCTGATCTCGGCCACCTCCGGGGGGCATTTTGCCGGCGTGATCCTCATGGATGCGGACGGCGACCGGATCGCCACGCGCTCCCTCGCCAGGCAGACCACCGCGCTGGCGCTCGCCACCGACGGCACCCGTTACCTGATCGTCCGGACCGACACGACGGAAACAGGTCCCCTGCTCGCGGAGCTCCTCGACGGTGACGGCAATCTCGGCCCGACCCTTCTGCTCGACGGCGACCGCGTCGGGAAAGGACAGGCGTTCGTGTCGTGGAACGGCAACGGCTGGACGGTGGCCTACAACCGCAACACCCATCCGTCGGTCGTGTACGTCGACGCCGCCGGGCGGCAGGTGCTCGGGCGCGAGGAGTCGGCGCACAGCGGCTCCGTCACCTCGGCCGTCGCGGGGATGGTGTCGTGGGATGCGGACGTGGCCATGGCCTCGCGGCTCCCGTTCGCGGCGAACGAGCCCGTGGCCGTCGCGCGCACCGCGTCGGAGCAGCGGCTCCTCGCCGCAACCGCGTCGCAGGCCGCCACGCTCGTGCTCTGGGCCGATGGCCAGACCCTGCGCGCGGGGCTCCGCACGCACGACGGCCAGTGGTCCGAGCGCGAGCTCTCGTCCCGCGCCTTCGCCAACGTCGCGGCGGCGAGCGACGGCCGCGAGTTCGTCGTGCTGGCCGAGCCGTACTTTGCCGGCGCCGTGCAGCTCTTCCGGCTTGACCCGCAGGGCAACCCCATGGGCGAGCCGGTGACGCTGGCGTCGGCGCAGGGCCTGCTGGGAGTGGCCTGGGACGGCACGCAGTACGCGCTCTTCTACGGATACAACGTGCGGTTTCTCCACCCGCGGTGGGGACTGGATCCGCGGATCGTGCGGATCGGCGGCTTTCCCGTCAACAACAACCTGGCGGTGGCCACCAACGGCTCGAGCTTCGTCGTGGCCGGCGAGCAGTTGAGCTGCGCCGGCGGCACGGGCCAGTGCCGTCCCATCGCCATCCACCGGCACATCCTGCGCGCCGACCTCGGCCCGGCGGGAGCGCCGGCTCCCGTCTCCGGCCCGGACTTCGAGCTCGCGGGCGCCATCGTCAACGGGAACTACGTCGTGGTCCAGCGCCCGTATCCGTCCGAGCCGGCCACCGCCGCGGCCATGCCCGGCGGCAGCTACGCGGTCGCATTCGGCGGCCGGGTCGAGATCCGCGATTCCGCCGGTGTCCTCACGAGTGTCGTCCCGACCGACCCCACCAACCGCGACAGGCCGCGGCTCGTCCGCCTCGGCGACCGCCTGCTGTGGCTCGGCACGACCCGCGACACGCGTGCGCCGTACTACGGCGCCAACCGCGTGGTCATGCAATTTCTCGATCCCGTTCCGCCGGCGGCCGCGCCGGCGATCGGCGTCACCCGCGCCGGCGGTCAAGCCACCGTCGCGTGGAGCGTGCCCACCGGGAGCGTGCACGGCTACCGCATCGAATGGCGCGCCGACAACGCCGCGTGGACGGAAGTCGAGGAGTGGTTCCCCGTGGGGACGCTGCAGGCCACCATTCCCATCCCGGAGGATGCCGCGAGGATTGCCGTCCGCGTGCGCGCCATCAACGACGGCGGCGCGAGCGCGTATTCGAATGAGGCAGTTCTGACGCTGGCCCGCCGCAGGCGCACCTCCGGCTGACGTTCTGCTAGCATTCGCCCCGTGGCGACACCCGAGACTCTGACCCGGACGCAGTTCACCCGCGAAAGCATCATCGAGGACTACCGCATCGCCGTTCGCAGCCGTCAGGCGAGCATCATCGGCCGTCGCGAGGTGCACAACGGGAAGGCCAAGTTCGGCATCTTCGGCGACGGAAAGGAAGTGGCGCAGCTGGCCTGGGCCCGTGCCTTCCGCAAGGGCGACTGGCGCTCCGGCTACTACCGCGACCAGACCTTCATGTTGTCCCTCGGCATGATGACGCTGGAGGAGTACTTCGCGCAGCTCTACGCGCACGCCGACGTCGCGCACGACCCTTCCTCCGGCGGCCGCTCGATGAACGCGCACTTTGCGTCGCGCTTCCTCGACGCGAACGGCAACTGGATCGACCAGGCCGACGCGTACAACATCTCCGGCGACGTCTCGCCGACCGGCTCGCAGATGCCGCGGCTCGTCGGCCTGGCCTGGGCCTCGCGTCTCTACCGCGATCTCGACTTTCCCGGCGCGGAGAAATTCTCGCGCCGCGGCGGCGAGATCGCCTGGGGCACGATCGGCAACGCCAGTTGTGCCGAGGGGATGTTCTGGGAGTCGCTCAACGCCGCGGGCGTCCTCGGCGTCCCGATGGTCGTCTCCGTGTGGGACGACGGCTACGGCATCTCCGTCCCCAACGAGCACCAGATCACCAAGGGGAGCGTCGGCGAGCTGCTGAAAGGCTTCCAGCGCGAGCCGAAGTCGAAGCAGGGCTTCGACATCTACACCGTCAAGGCGTGGGACTACCCCTCGCTCTGCGAGACCTACCTCGCCGCGGCCACCATCGTGCGCCACGAGCACGTGCCGGCCATCATCCACGTCACCGAGGTCACGCAGCCCCTCGGCCACTCCACCTCCGGAAGCCACGAGCGCTACAAGTCGGCCGAGCGCATGCAGTTCGAGACCGAGTTCGACGCGAACCGCAGGATGCGCGAGTGGATGATCGCCCAGGGCATCAGCACCGCCTCCGAGCTGGACGCGATGGAGAAGGAAGACCTGCGGCTCGTGCAGGAAGCGCAGCGCCGCGCGTGGGAGGCGTACCGCGCTCCCATCGACGCCGAGGTCCGGGAAGCGATCGCCATCCTCAATCGCCTCGGTGTGAAGAGCGAGCTCGAGAAAGCGCGGGCCCCGTTCCGCCGCGACGCCGTGGCCGCGGTGGCCGCCGCGGTCATCGAGCATCGCGACGAGGAAGCCGCGGCGTGGGTGCGCGCGAAAATCTCCGAGGGGGACGAGCGCTACGGCGCCCACCTCGTCAGCGGCATCGACGTCGAGGAAGTGCCTCCGCAATACGCCGGCGACGCGCCGTCCATCAACGGCTCCGAGATCATCAACAGGTGCCTCGACGCCGCGCTGCAGCGCGACCCGCGCCTGCTCATCTTCGGCGAGGACGTCGGCAAGCTCGGCGACGTCAACCAGGGCTGCGTCGGCCTGCAGGAGCGCTACGGCGCCTGCCGCGTCACCGACACCGGCATCCGCGAATGCACGATCCTCGGCCAGGCCATCGGCGCGGCCATGCGCGGCCTGCGCCCCATCGCCGAGATCCAGTATCTCGACTACCTGCTCTATGCGCTGCAGCTCATGTCCGACGACCTGGCCACCGTGCGCTGGCGCACCGCCGGCGGGCAGGCGGCGCCGGTGATCGTGCGCACGCGCGGGCATCGGCTGGAGGGGATCTGGCACTCCGGCTCGCCGATGGGCGGCATCATCCACCTCGTGCGCGGCATGCACGTCTGCGTTCCGCGCAACATGACCCAGGCCGCGGCGATGTACAACACGCTGCTGCGCGGCGAAGACCCGGCCATCGTCATCGAGGTGCTGAACGGCTATCGCCTCAAGGAGAAGCTCCCGTCGAACATCGCCGACATGACCGTGCCGCTCGGTGTCCCCGAGGTGCTGCAGGAAGGGAAGGACGTCACGCTCGTCTCGTACGGCGCCACGCTGCGCATCGTGCAGGAGGCGGCGGAGCTCCTCGGTCGCAGCGGCATCGGCTGCGAGGTGATCGACGTGCAGACGCTGCTGCCGTTCGACGTGCGCGGCCTCATCGCCGCGTCGGTGCGGAAGACCAGCCGCCTCGTCCTCGTGGACGAAGACGTCCCCGGCGGCGCCAGCGCCTTCATGCTGCAGCAGGTCCTCGAGCGCGACCGCGCCTACGAATGGCTCGACTCCGAGCCGCGCACCATCGCCGCGAAGGACCACCGCCCCGCCTACGGCTCCGACGGCGACTACTGGTCGAAGCCCAACCGCGAGACGATCTTCGCGGGGGTGTACGAGTTGATGCGGGAAGCGAATCCGCGCAAGTATCCGAAGCTCTGGTGAAGATGTTGTCGGTTGTCGGTTGTCTGCGACTGGTCGCTCGGGCGAAACTGCACGGATAACCGACCACGGAGAACCGAGAACATCATGTCCACACCCGCCCGCACGCCCGAGCCGCCGTACTACGCCGTGATCTTCACTTCCACGCGCACCGAGGTGGAGGAAGGCTACGGCGACATGTCGGCGAAGATGATCGAGCTTGCCGCGCAGCAGCCGGGCTTCCTCGGCGTGGAGAGCGCCCGCGGCGCGGACGGCCTCGGCATCACCGTCTCGTACTGGGAGAGCGAGGAAGCCATCGTCCACTGGCGCGCGAACGCCGAGCACCGCATCGCCCAGTCCCACGGGCGGGAGAAGTGGTACCAGGAGTTCATGACGCGCGTGGCCAGGGTCGAGCGCGCCCGCACCTTCACGCGATAGCGTCTGGAGTGCGGCAGCGCCAGCTGCCGCTTTCAATGCCGCAGCGCCAGCTGCGGCGGGGGAAAGCGGCGGCTAAGGCCGCCGCACTCCATAATCGTTGAACCGCCCCTCCCTCACGAACCCGTACAGCGTCAGCCCCATCTCCCGCGCCAGCTCCACCGCCAGCGTCGAGGGTGCGCCCACGGCCACGAGCATCGGGATGCGGGCCACGATCGCCTTCTGCACGATCTCGAAGCTGGCCCGCCCGCTCACGGCCAGAATGCACTGGTCCAAAGCAACGCCCTCGCGGAAGAACGAGCCGATCACCTTGTCCACCGCGTTGTGGCGTCCCACGTCCTCGCGGGCGCGGAGCAGCGTGCCGTCCGGGGAGAAGAGCCCCGCGCCGTGGATCGCGCCCGTGGCGTCGAACGTCTGCTGGGCCGTGCGCAGCGTCTCCGGCAGCGACGTCACCACCGAGGGAGGGACGGAGAGCGAAGAGGGGAGGGGCGACGTGTGCACGCG
>Ga0196976_1000422_pt1 | contig 26954 bp, 27 predicted proteins | sample S3v_513CmetaG_FD_148644 | JGI IMG/M metagenome (GOLD analysis project Ga0196976, IMG submission 148644) | Soil microbial communities from Anza Borrego desert, Southern California, United States - S3+v_5-13C | ecosystem: Environmental > Terrestrial > Soil > Desert | place: USA: California...
GTGCGGTTGTTGAGGCCCTGGCCGAGCAGCCGCAGCGTCTCGAACTCGGGGTCGGAGAGGCGGGGCAGCAGGGTCAGGCGGATCTCGTCGACGCCCAGGCGGGACAGGAACTGCTTCGGCATGAGGCAGTGGCCTTCCAGCCCGAGGTCGAGCAACTCGTTGATCCGGTCGACGTTGATGTCCTCGAACACCCAGGCGTCGGCAAACGCGAGGATGTGCGCGGCGTCCAGCAACTCGCGCGACGACAGCACGACGACGATTCGAGAACGCCGCGACAGCCGCAGGTAGACCATCGGCTCGTTCTCGCGCAGCGCGGTGAACTGCTGGAGGCCGATGAGGATGGCGTCGGGGGTGAGCGTGCTCTGTGTCAGTTCGCTGATGTCGTGGAACACGGTCACACGATGCCGGCCGGCCCGCTCCAACGCCTGGACGACCGTCTCCGTCAGGGCGTTGTTGTCGAGGATGAGGCAGACGTGCATGGGCGTCACCGCGTTGCGGGGTGAATGAGATGCCTTCTCGGTCGCGAACTCTTGGGGCGTGTGCATGGGGCAGCTCTGCTTGTGGGGGCTCCAGGGCCGGCCTTGTTTGGGTCGTTCAGGTAGCGGTGCCTGCGTTGTATGAGAGGGGGCGAATTCGCCGATCCGTGATTTGGTCTATTGTTACCTGTGACTAAATTGTGCAAAAAAACTTGACAGTCTAGGGATAATGTTATAAATTAACCGTGTCCCCTGTAAATCAAACGATAGCGTATCATTCGAGTTCGTCAAGCGCGCCTGTTCGGCGACAGACGTTCTCCACGTGATAACACCTCCGAGGTGGTTGCGGGCGAATGGGACGCGGCAAGATGCGCGTCGGGTGAGGCGTTGGACTGTACCTTCGTACAGGCTGTGCTGCCGCAACGGTCATTCCATTCGGTGAAGTCCCGGATCGATTTGCGAATGGCAAATCGAACGTACCATTTGTGCGCGCTTGCAAAGCGATGCCGTGACATTTTTGAGAACAACCGCCGTGCGTTTCGGCAGGACCAAGTATCGCGCGCCCCCGATGCGCCTTACGGCGTGCATTTATGCCTTTGGTAAGAAATGCGCGACGCGCCCCGCCACGGTCGTGGAGCCGAACGTCAACAGGGCGGCGGCAAATGTCCTATGGCGCTTGTCGGTATACAGATGATCTCCCTTTTGTGGTACCTGTGACCCACTTGATCGCAATCCTCACGGCAGGAAGGTTCGCCTTTCGAGAGCTGGTGGACGCGGGAAAAAGGATAGCGCCGGCGCCTCTGCCGGTTCAGCGAGGGGTGGACGGGAACCATGAAAATTCTGATCGGTGACGACCATCTGTTGTTCCGCGAAGGCCTGCGCCGCCTGCTGGAGCAACTGCATGCCGACGCGAGCTTCGTCGAGGCCGGCACGTTCAACGAGGTGATCGAGCACTGCCGCAGCGGCGAACGCTTCGAAGTGGTCCTGATGGACCTGAATATGCCGAACTGGCCGGGCTTCGACGGCATCCGCGAGGTGCAGGCCCTGCAGCCCGGAACCCCGGTGGTGGTCGTCTCCGCGTCCGAGGCGCTGAACGACATCCGGGGTGCGCTCGACCACGGGGCGACCGGCTACATCCCGAAGTCGAGCAGCGTGAAGGTCATGCTGGGCGCGCTCAACCTCGTCTTCTCGGGCGGCATCTACGTGCCGCCGGGTGCGCTGACCTTCGGTGCCGAGCCGAACGGGCGCCGCCGCCCGCTGGAGACGGCGGCCGAGCGGTCGGCCGGCTACGGCCTCACCCAGCGCCAGCGCGAGGTGCTGGACTGCCTGCGCGCCGGCAAGTCGAACAAGCAGATCGCCTATGAGCTGGGCCTGTCCGAAGGCACGGTGAAGATCCACGTCACCGCGATCTTCAAGTCGCTGGGCGTGAAGAACCGCACGCAGGCCGTCATCGCCGCCGCGCAGATGGCGTCCTGACGCAGCCCCCATCGGCGGCCCGGCGCTTTCGATGTCCGGGCGCCTCCAATGTTTGGCCCGTCGGCTTCGGCCGGCGGGCCGTTTTCTTTTCACCTTCCTCTCGCCGGAACGCGGACGTGCGTCCAAAGGACCCACCCGAAAGGGCGTTGGCCGGCGGATCCCGGCTCCTTATAAATGAGGGACGCCGGTAAGAGCGCAAACGAGGGGGAGGAGACGGCCATGGCCGCGGAAACGCCGATCTGCAACTTCGGCTGGAAGGCCGCCGACTTCCGGCTTCCGGGCGTCGACGGCAGGACGTACGCGCTGGCCGACGTGCGCGGCCCGCGCGGCACGCTGGTGATGTTCATCTGCAACCACTGCCCCTACGTGCAGGCGGTGATCGACCGCATCGTGCGCGACGTCAACGACCTGAAGGCGCACGGCGTCGCCGCCGTCGCCATCATGCCCAACGACACCGCGCAGTATCCCGAAGACGGCTTCGACAACATGAAGCGCTTCGCCGAGCGGCACCGCTTCACCTTCCCCTACCTCCTCGACGACACGCAGGACGTGGCGCGCGCCTATGACGCCGTCTGCACGCCCGACTTCTTCGGCTTCAACGCCGACCTGGAGCTGCAGTACCGCGGCCGGCTCGACGCCTCGCGCAAGGACATCGTGCCCAACGCCCCGCGCGAGCTGTACCACGCCATGCTGCGAATCGCCGAGACGGGGCAGGGGCCGGCCGACCAGATCCCCAGCATGGGCTGCTCCATCAAGTGGAAGTACCCGACCTGACCGGCCCCATGGCGCGCCGTTTCGTTGCAGGGCAATCGCTTGAACGGTTTGCGGCTGATGTACAGCCCCTCTCCCCTCGCGGGAGAGGGGTTTTACCGGCGGCAGCCGGGACAAAGAGTCTCTCTTCCGGCCATCCGGCCGTAATCCCCCTCTCCCCAACCCCTCCCCCGCCAAGGGGGAGGGGCTTTCAAGCAATTGCCCTGCCGTTTCGTTGAGCAACCTTGACCGGGTGCGGGGGCTCTGCTATCCGGCCCCTTTGAGATTCCATGCCGGGCGTCCTCCTGGGCGCCCGCCCACCCGCACGCCGTAGGGCCATGAGCGACATTTTCCAGGAAGTCGACGAGGATCTCCGCCGCGACCGTATGGAGCGCGTGTTCAAGCGCTATGGCGGCTACTTCGTCGCCATCGCCGTGCTGCTCGTCGCCGGCACGGCGGGGTTCAACCTGTGGCGCAACTGGCAGCAGTCGCAGCGCGAATCCGCCACGGCGGCGCTGGTCAGCGCCGTCTCCCAGGCGCGCACCGCGCCGGAGAAGGGCGTGGAGGCGCTGTCGGCCTTCGCCGCCCAGGCCGGCCAGCCGGACATGAAGGCCATCGCCCGCTTCGACGCGGCGGCGGCCAAGGCCGGCACCGGCGACAAGGCGGCGGCCGCGCAGATGTACGATGCCATCGCCGCCGACACGGCGGTGAAGCCGGTCTACCGCGACCTCGCGACGCTGCTGTCCGTCATGCACCAGATGGAGAAGGGCGAACCCGGCCCGCTCCAGGCGCGCCTCCAGCCGCTGACCGCCGACGCCAGCCCCTGGCGCTTCTCGGCGCGCGAGATGACGGCGGTGCTTACCGCCCGCGCCGGCGACAAGGACCGCGCCCGCACCCTGTTCCAGCAACTCGCGGACGATTCCGCGGCCCCGGCGGGCGTGCGCTCGCGCGCGGCCGACCTCGCCGCCCTTTACGGCAAGAGCTGATGACCCGAAAGCCCCACCTGCGCGCCGCCATCCTTTCGGCCCCGCTGTTCGCCCTGCTGCTCGGCGGGTGCGACACCGTCAGCGGCTGGTTCGGCAAGAACGACAAGCCGCCCCTGCCGGGCGAGCGCGTCGCCGTGCTGATGCGCGAGCGCAAGGTCGAGGCGGACGCGCGGCTCGCCGAAGCGCCGGTGACGCTGCCCGCGGCCGTCGCCAACGACAGCTGGGCGCAGGCCGGCGGCAACCCCGAACACATGATGGGCCATCTGGCCCTGGCCGCCAGCCCGGCGCAGGCGTGGCAGGTCAGCGTCGGCAGCGGCTCCTCCAGCTCGCGCATGCTGCTGGGCGTGCCGGTGGTGGCGGGCGGGCGCGTCTACGTCATGGACGCGGATTCGCACGTGGCGGCGCACGACGCGCGCACCGGCGGCCAGATCTGGCGCGTCGACATCCGCCCGGAGAAGGAGCGCGGCGACGCATCGGGCGGCGGCGTGGCCTTCGCCGACGGGCGCGTCTACGCCAGCACCGGCTATGGCGAGGTGGTGGCGCTGGACGCCGGCAACGGCGGCGCCGTCTGGCGCACCCGCGTGGCCGGCCCGGTGCGCGGCGCGCCCACCGTTTCCGGCACGCGCGTCTATGTGCTGACGCTCGACAACCAGACCGTGGCGCTGAACGCCGCCGACGGCAAGGAGCTGTGGAACCAGGCCGGCCTGCACGAGACCGCCGGCCTGCTGGGCGGCTCCAGCCCGGCGACCGACGGCAACCTGGTGGTGCCCGCCTATTCGTCCGGCGAGATCTACGGCCTGCGGCCGGAGAACGGCCGCGTGGCGTGGCAGGACAGCCTGGCGGCCATCCGCCGCAGCGGCGCCTTGAGCGGTCTGGCCGACATCCTGGGCCTGCCGGTGCTCGACCGCGGGCAGGTGATCGCCGTCAGCCACTCCGGCCGCATGGTCGCCATCGACGCCCGCATGGGTGCCCGCGTGTGGGAGGCCGAGGTCGGCGGCACGCAGACGCCGTACGTGGCCGGCGACCACGTCTTCATGGTCACCAACGACGCCGAGGTGGTGGCGGTGACCCGCCGCGACGGCCGCGTGCGCTGGGTCGCCCCGCTGGAGCGGTACGAGAACCCGAAGGACAAGACCGGCGCGGTGCGCTGGGCCGGCCCGGTGCTGGCGGGCGGGCGGCTGTGGCTGACCGGGTCGAACGGCCGCATGGTCGCGCTGGCGCCGGAGGACGGCAAGGAGCAGGGCCGCTACACTTTGCCGGGGGTCACCTACTTGCCGCCGGTGGTCGCCAACAACACCCTCTATGTCCTGACCGACGGTGGGTATCTGGTCGCGTTCCGCTGAGCGGGCCGGGTCCGAAGGCAACTGTGACGGACACGAGGGAGGCTGGCGGCGCATGCCGTTCACCGTAGCGATCGTTGGGCGACCCAACGTCGGAAAATCGACGCTGTTCAACCGCCTTGCCGGCAAGAAGCTGGCGCTGGTCGACGACACGCCGGGCGTCACGCGCGACTGGCGCTCGGCGCCCGCGCACCTGGGCGGGCTGTCCTTCACCATCGTCGACACGGCGGGGCTGGAGGACGTGACCGACGACAGCCTGGAGGCGCGCATGCGCCGCCAGACCGAAATGGCGCTGGAGCGCGCCGACGTGGCGCTGTTCCTGGTGGACGCGCGCGCCGGCATCACGCCGATGGACCGCCACTTCGCCGCCCTGCTGCGCAAGTCGAAGACGCCCATCATCCTGGTCGCCAACAAGGCCGAGGCCAAGGCCTCGCAGACCGCCATCCTGGAGGCGTACGAGCTGGGCCTGGGCGATCCCATCGCCCTCTCGGCCGAGCACGGCGAGGGCCTGGGCGAGCTTTTCGACGCGCTGATGCCCTACGTGCCGCCCGAGGAGGACGAGGACGCCCCCGCGCCGGAAGCGGTGCCGGCCGCCGCCGCGCCCGGCGAGGGCGAGGAGGAACCCGACGGCCTGCCGCCGGAGACGGAGGAGGAGAAGCGCCGGCCGATCCAGCTGGCCATCGTCGGCCGCCCCAACGTCGGCAAGTCGACGCTGCTCAACAGCCTCGTCGGCGAGGAGCGCGTGCTGACCGGCCCCGAGGCCGGCATGACGCGCGACGCCATCTCCGTCGACTGGACGTGGCGCGACCGGCAGTTCCGGCTGGTCGACACCGCCGGCCTGCGCCGCCGCGCGCGGGTCGAGGCCAAGGTCGAGAAGCTGGCGGTCGCCGACACGCTGCGCGTCATCCGCATGGCGCAGATCGTCGTGCTGGTGCTCGACCCCGATCAGGTGTTCGACAAGCAGGACCTGACCATCGCCCGCATGGTGGAGCAGGAGGGCCGCGCCCTCGTGATCGCCGTCAACAAGTGGGACGCGGTGGAGGACCGGGCATCCGTGCTGCGGCAGGTGGAGGACAAGCTCCAGGCCTCGCTGGCGCAGGTGAAGGGCGTGCGTACGGTGACGATCTCCGCGCTCAGGGGGCAGAAGCTCGACGCGCTGCTCGACGCGGTGATGGCCACCTACGACACGTGGAACCGCCGCATCCCCACGGCGCAGCTGAACCGCTGGATCAAGGGCGTGGTCGAGCACCACCCGCCGCCGCTGGTCGAGGGCCGGCAGGTGAAGATCCGCTACGCCACGCAGGTGAAGGCCCGGCCGCCGACCATCGCGCTGTTCGTCAACAAGCCGCTGGAACTGCCGGAGAGCTACCAGCGCTATCTGGTCGCCAGCCTGCGCGACACCTTCGACCTGCCGGGCGTGCCGGTGCGCCTGCTGCTGCGCAAGGGCAAGAACCCCTTCGCCGAGGATTGACGCGGAAGCCCCTCCCCCGCGACGGGGCAGGGGCTTTCGTCACGCCGCCCTTTCGTTATGCCGCCATGACGCCGTCGGCCGCCGCGGCGCGCTGTTCCTTCAGCCACGCCGCGAACTTGCGGTCGGCGGTGTTGATGTGCAGCAGCAGCCAGTTCGGCAGGAAGCTGCCGATGTAGGCGATCAACTCCTCCTCGCCCGTCTTCCCTTCGGTGACCGCGTGCAGCTCGGCCGCCGCGCGGGCATGCTGCGCCCGGTGGTCGTCCAGGTGGGGGTAGCCGGTTTCCTGCATCAGCGCCTCTTCGTTGGCGAAGTGGCGTTCCGTGTAGATCAGCGCCTCGACGATCGCCGCGTAGACGGCGGCGGGCGCCTCGCCGTCGGCGACGGCCTGCTGGAAGGTGCGGACCAGATCCAGCCAGACCTTGTGCTCCTCATCGATGGCCTCGACGCCGAGAGCCAGTCCGTCGTTCCAATGCAGTGTCGGGTGCGTGGCGAAAACCGGCTCCATGATGATCCTCTGCGGCCTGGGATGCCGTGGGAAAGCAAGACGCATGCCGGCCCCTGGAACGCCGATTCGCAGGCGGTTCATGTAGGGAATTCGACACAAATGGCCGCAATCCTTGTGCGGGAATCCGCACATTCCCAGGGCAGCGGGTTGCTTCGAATTTCGAACCAATCTGTCGGCGGACTCGCTGCAAGCCGGAAGTAATCATGAAAGAAACCGGGCGGCTCGTCTTTGGCCGTCTTGTGACAATCACTGTAACAATATTGAAGCGGGATGGCATCCGTCGTATAATCGCCAAGATGATCCGCGCCCGTGCGCGGTCGGCCGCCTTCGGGGCGGTGGAGCGGAGTGAAGGCCATGGTGCGGCGTATGACGATCTCCCGGAAGCCGCCGGCGCGGCTGTGGCGCGACGACTCCGGCGCGGTGGTGGTGACCCTGGCGCTGGCCGTGACGGCGCTGATGGGGCTGCTCAGCGTCGCGGTCGAGGTCGGCTCCTGGTACGTCGTGCGCCGCAACCTGCAAAGTGCCGCGGACGCCGCCGCGTTGGCCGGCGCGCTGGAATACGCGCGCAGCACGCCCGGCCGCGTCGCCGATTCCGCGACGCGCGAGGCCGTGCGCAACGGCGCCGTCGCCGGGACGGACACCATCCTCGTCAACTCCCCGCCCGCCAGCGGCGCCTTCAGCGGCGACCCGCAGGCGGTGGAGGCCATCATCACGCACCCGCAGGGGCGCCTGTTCACCGCGCTGTTCGGCAGCGGCACCGTTCCCATCACCACCCGCTCCGTCGCGCGCCTGCGCTCCACGGGGGAGGCGTGCGTGCTGGCGCTGGACCGGGCGGCGTCGGGCGCGGTGACGGCGCAGGGCAGCGCCGTGATCAACACGCAGGGCTGCGTGCTCGCCGCCAATTCGGTGAGCGAGACCGCCATCGACCTGGGCGGCAGCAGTGTGGTGGCGGCGGATTCGCTGTGGACGTCCGGCAACTACGCGCTGGGCGGCTCGACCAACGCCAGCTTCGCCCGGCCTCCCGTGGCGCACGCCTGGGCGCTGCCGGACCCCTACGCAGACCTGACGATCCCGGCGCTCGGCAACGCCTGCCCGAACAACAACACGCGCATCCAGAACGAGACGCGCACGCTGACCCCCGGCGTCTATTGCAACGGCATCACCGTCGGCGCGCACGGCGTCGCCATCCTGGAGCCGGGCACCTACTACATCAACCGCGGCAACTTCGACGTCGGCGCACAGGGGACGGTTCGCTGCAACTGCACGGCACCGAACGGCGTGACCATCGTGCTGACCAGCACCTCCAACACCACGCAGATCGGCGGCGTCGACATCAACGGCGGCGCCACGGTGACGCTGCGCGCACCCAGCGACCCGAGCTACGCCTATCCCGGCGTGCTGTTCTTCCAGGACCGCCGGGCCTCGGCCAGCGGCGAGAGCCGGCTGAACGGCGGCGCCACCATGTCGCTGAACGGGGCGCTGTACTTCCCGGCGCAGGCCATGCAGTGGAACGGCAACAGTTTCGGCGGGACGCAGGGCTGCGTGCGGATCATCGCCCGCACGGTGTCCTTCAGCGGCAACACGGCGCTGGACGACGCGGGCTGCGCGGCGCAGGGCGTGCGGCCGATCGCCACCACCTCGGCCACGCTGGGTGAATAGCGGGCGTGTGGCCTGCGGAGTGCGGAACATGGGCGCGAACGGTGGCTTACGGGGGGGCTTACGGGGCGGCTTGTTGAGGCGCGGCGCGGCGCGCCTGGGGCGCGGCCTGGGGCGCGACGAGGGCGGCGCCGTGCTCGTCATCATCGCACTCGCGCTCACGGCGCTGCTGGGCCTGCTGAGCGTCGCCATCGAGGTCGGCACCTGGTACACGGAGCGCCGCTCGCTTCAGACGGCGGCCGACGCGGCGGCGGTGGCCGGCGCCCTGGAGATCGCCCGCGGCACGCCCGCCCGGATGATCAGCGCGGCGACGGCCGAGGCGGCGCGCAACGGTTCCGGCGACGACCGCGTCGCCGTCAACAACCCGCCGCTGTCCGGCCCGCTGGCCGGCCGCGCCGACGCCGTCGAGGCGATCGTGACGCGCGAGCAGCCGCGCCTGTTCTCGGCCATTGTGCAGGACGGCACGGTGACCATCACCGCGCGCGCCGTGGCCCTGACGCGCGACGCCGGGGAGGCCTGCGTCCTGGCCTTGGACGGCGGTGCGGCGGGTGCCGTCAGCGGCAACGGCAACCCCAGCGTGGTCATGCCCGGCTGCATGATCGCCGCCAATTCGAACGCCGCCTCGGCGATCAGCTTCAGCGGCAACGTCAGCCTGCAGGCGCAGTCGCTGTGGACGGCCGGCGGGGTCGCCATGAACGGCAACGTCAACCTGATGCTGGCCCGCGCGGCGACCACGCACGCGTGGCCGCTGCCCGACCCCTACGCCGACGTGCAGGTGCCGCCCGTCGGTCCCTGCAAGTACACGAACCACAAGGTCAACAAGAGTGGTAGGTTGAAGCCGGGCGTCTATTGCGGCGACCTGACCATCACCGGCAACGCCACCGTCACGCTGGAGCCGGGCGAGTACATCATCAACCACGGCGACCTTTCGGTGCAGGGCAACATCACCATCGACTGCGACTGCGGCACCGGCGAGGGTGTGGCCATCGTCTTCACCAGCACCACGGGGGCCGGCCAGATCGGCGGCGTCGACGTGCGCGGCAACGTCTCCATCACGCTGCGGGCGCGCTCCTCGGCGACAGCACCACTGCGCGGCATCCTGTTCTACCAGGACCGCAACGCGCCCGCCGGCTCCAACGTCTTCAACGGCAACGCCGCGTTGGACGTCACCGGCGTCATGTACTTCCCCGCGCAGACGGTGGAGTGGAAGGGCAACAACAGCACGCAAGGCGCGGGCTGCGTGCAGATCGTCGCCCGGAAGGTGGTCTTCACCGGCAACGCGGCGCTGGGCAACGACACCTGCACCGACCTGGGCGCGCGGCCCATCGCGTCGTCCCTCGCCCGGCTGGGGGAGTGAGGGCGCCATGACGCGGCTCCTGTCCTCCTTGAAGCGGCTGGCGGCCGCGCGCGGCGGCAACATTTCCGTCGAGTTCGCGCTGGCGCTGCCGTTCCTGCTGCTGATCCTCGGCGCGGTCATCGATTTCGGCCGCGCCGCCTACGACCGCATGGCACTGGAGACGGCGGCGCGCAGCGCCGTGCAGTACGCCCGCGCCAACCCCAGCGACACCGCCGGCATCCGCCGCGCCGCGCTGAACGCCGGGGGCGTGGACCCGTCCGCCGCGGTGGCGTCGCGCCAGTTCTGCGAGTGCCCCGGCGGCGGATCCAGCCCGTGCACCAGCGTCTGCGCGTCCGGCGAGGCGCCGCAGGTCTTCCTGGAGGTGACGATCAACGCCGGCTTCACGCCGCTGGTGCCGGTGCCCGGCCTGCCCGAACTGGTGTCGCTGGCCGGCTCCGCGACCCTGCGTGTTCAGTGAGGGCGTGTTCAGTGAGGGCGTGTGCAGTGAGGGAGGCGGCGATGCTGCGACGCCTGTTTGCGGATCAGCGGGGGAACGCGGCGGTGGAGTTCGCCTTCATCCTGCCGGTGTTCCTGATGATCTTCCTGGGGATCTTCGAATTCGCCGGCTACATGTGGGTGCGCAACACCGTCCAGTTCGGGACGGAGGAAGCCGCGCGCTTCGCCATGGCCAACACCGACGCCACCACGGCGCAGGTGGCGAACGCCGCCCGCGCCAAGATGACCACGCTGGACGCGGCGAGCCTCAGCGTGGACGTGCAGCGGGTGGTGGACGACGGGACGACCTTCGTCGTGGTGTCGGCCACCTACACGCGCCCCGGCGGCTTCCTGTCCGGCCTGTTCCCCACCGACCTGACCACCGCGACCGGCCGGGCGCGGGCGCCGCTGGTGCAGTGAGATGGGTTCGCCACCGTCCGCGAAGCGGCCGGACGGTGGCGAACGGCATCAATACGCCCGGACGATCTCGCCGTGGCGGGTGCAGGCCGGGTCGGCCAGATCGACGAACGGGCCGGTGACCGATTCCGGCGGGGGCAGGGTGTTCGGATCCTCGCCGGGGAAGGCCTGCGTGCGCATGCGCGTGCGCACCACGCCGGGATCGACCAGATTGACGCGCAGGTTCGACTTGGAAACTTCCAGCGCGTAGGTCTGCACCATCATCTCCAGCGCCGCCTTGCTGGCGGCGTAGGGGCCCCAGTAATGGGTGGGGCCGTGCGCGGCGCCCGAGGTGACGAAGATCGCCCGCCCCGCGTCGGAGGCGCGCAGCAGCCGGTCCGTGCTGCGGATCAGCCGGTAGTTGGCGGTGACGTTGGTGTCCATGATCCGGTGCCAGTGCTTCGGATCGTAGGTGGCGATCGGACCCAGCGTCTCCAGGACGGCGGCGTTGCCGACGACGATGTCCAGCCGGCCGAAGCGCTCGAAGATCGCCTGGCCCAACTGGTCGATCTTGTCGAACTCCATCAGGTTCAGCGTCACCAGCGTGGCATTGGCGCCGGTTTCCTTCTGGATGGCGTCGTCCACCTCCTCCAGCGCACCGGTGGTGCGGGCGGTGAGGATGACGTGGGCACCCTCGGCGGCGAAGCGCTTGGCGACGGCGGCGCCGATGCCGCGCGAGGCGCCGGTGATCAGGGCGATGCGGCCTGCAAGACGGGACATGCTTGCTCCGCTCCTCAGGCGCGCACGGCGGTGCGGACGGGGGCGTCCGGCCCGTTTTCCGCGTCGCGGTCGGTCAGGCGGATCGGGTAGTCGCCGGTGAAGCAGGCGTCGCAGAAGCTCAGCGCGTCCGGGTCGCGCTTCGCCTCGCCCATGGCGCGGTAGAGGCCGTCGAGCGAGATGAAGGCGAGGCTGTCGGCCTGGATGAACTGCCGCATCTCCTCCACCGACATGCGGTGCGCCAGCAGCTTCGACTGCTCCGGCGTGTCGATGCCGTAGAAGCAGGGGTGCGAGGTCGGCGGGCTGGAGATGCGCATGTGCACCTCCTTGGCGCCGGCGGCGCGCACCATCTCCACGATCTTCTTGGACGTGGTGCCGCGCACGATGGAGTCGTCCACCAGCACGACGCGCTTGCCTTCGATCATGGCGCGGTTGGCGTTGTGCTTCAGCTTCACGCCCAGGTGGCGGATCTGGTCGGTCGGCTCGATGAAGGTGCGGCCGACGTAGTGGTTGCGGATGATCCCCAGCTCGAACGGCACGCCGCTTTCCGCCGCGTAGCCCAGCGCCGCCGGCACGCCGCTGTCCGGCACCGGGACGATCAGGTCGGCCTCGACCGCCGCCTCGCGGGCCAGTTCGCGGCCGATGCGCTGGCGCGCCTGATAGACCGACGAACCCTCCATCACGCTGTCGGGGCGCGCGAAGTAGATGTATTCGAAGATGCAGAAGCGCCGGTTGGTCGGCTGGAACGGCCGCATGCTGTGCACGCCCGTGTTGTCCAGCACGATCATCTCGCCCGGCTCCACGTCGCGCACGAAGTCGGCGCCGACGATGTCCAGGGCACAGGTCTCGCTGGTCAGGATGTAGGCGTCGCCCAGCTTGCCCAGCACCAGCGGCCGCACGCCCATCGCGTCGCGCACGCCGATCACCGTGTCGGCGGCCTGCGCCACCAGGGAGAAGGCGCCCTCGACCTGCCGGATCGCCTCGATCATGCGGTCAACGGGGGAGCCGCCGCGGGCCAGCGCCATCAGGTGGACGATGACCTCGGTGTCGGTGGTCGACTGGAACAGGCAGCCGCGGCGCACCAGCTGGCGGCGCAGCACCTGGGCGTTGGTCAGGTTGCCGTTGTGCGCCAGCGCGAAGCCGCCGAAGTCCAGCTCGGCGTACAGCGGCTGCACGTTGCGCATGCTGACGTCGCCGGTGGTGGCGTAGCGCACGTGGCCGATGGCGGCGTCGCCCTTCAGGCGCGAGATGACCGATTCCTTGGAGAAATGGTCGCCGACGACGCCCATCGTGTGTTCGACGTGGAAGTTCGTCCCGTCGAAGCTGACGATGCCCGCGGCCTCCTGGCCGCGGTGCTGCAGCGCGTGCAGGCCCAGCGCGGTGATCGCGGACGCCTGGGTGTGGCGCAGGATGCCGAACACGCCGCACTCCTCGCGCAGCTTGTCGTCATCGACGAACGGATGCGTCGTCAGCATCGGGGAATCCTCGTGTTGCACGGCCGGTCCTCAGCGCGTGTTCTGAATCAGTCGCTCGAGATCGCCGCGGTCGCGATCCTTATAGCCCGTATCATTGGCGGGCGCACCCGTCTTGGCGGTGCCCGCCGGCACCGGGGTGGCGAGGCGGTCAAGCGCCTGCTTGGCTTCCAGGGCCTGCCGCGTGGCGTCGCGCGCCATGCCCATCTGGTTCAGGCTTTCCGTGCGCATGTGCGCCGGAACCAGTTCATAGATCATGCCGGCCCCAGCCGTCAGCAGCGGCTGGGTCTTGGCCTCCTTCAGCCACTGCGGCTGCTCGGCCGGCGGCACCAGCCACGTGAAGAAGAGGAAGGCGACCGACACCAGGACGCCACCCTTCAACAGGCCGAACAGGAACCCCAGCGAGCGGTCGACCGCCGACAGGGACGAATTCTGCACGCCGCGCGACAGCCGCCCGGCGATCAGCGTCAGCGCCACCAGGGCCACGATGAAGATGGCCACCGCCGACAGCGCGTAGGCGATCATCTCCACCTTGATGTACTGCTGGGTGACCGGCAGCACGAAGGGCAGGGTGTAGAGCGTGATGACGGCGGCCCCGCCCCAGGCGGCGACCGACATCACCTCGGCCACCATGCCGCGGGTGAATGCCAGCAGTGCGGCCAGCAGCAGCACGGCGAACACCGCCGCATCCGCCGGATTGATCGGAAAGTTTTCCATGATCCGCTACCTCAGCCCTCTCATCGCCGCGTGCCGCCGTCCGCCTGGAACAGCGGCATCAACTCGCCCAGGTGCTGCAGTTCCACCGTGCGCAGGGCGGCGTCGCTGCGGCCGGCGCTTCGTCTAGCCGGAATGAGCGCCGATGAAAACCCCAGCTTTGCGGCTTCCTTGAGGCGGGCCTCGGTCTGGCTGACCGCGCGCACCTCGCCGGACAGGCCGATCTCGCCGAACACCACGGCGTCGGCGGGCACCGGCTCGCCGGTCAGCGACGACACCAGCGCCGCCGCCACGGCCAGATCGGCCGCCGGCTCGCCGATGCGCAGGCCGCCGGCGACGTTCAGGTAGACGTCGTTGGCGCCGATGGCGACGCCGCAGCGCGCCTCCAGCACCGCCAGCACCATGGCAAGCCGCGCCGAGTCCCAGCCCACCACCGCGCGGCGCGGCGTGCCCAGCGGGGAGGGGGCGACCAGCGCCTGCACCTCCACCAGCACCGGCCGCGTGCCCTCCATGCCGGCGAAGACGGCGGCACCCGAGACGTCGCCGCGCCGTTCCGCCAGGAACAGGGCGGAGGGGTTGGAGACCTCCGACAGGCCGGCGTCGCCCATCTCGAACACGCCGATCTCGTCGGTGGCGCCGAAGCGGTTCTTGACCGCGCGCAGGATGCGGAACTGGTGCCCGCGCTCGCCTTCGAAATACAGCACCGTGTCCACCATGTGCTCCAGCACGCGGGGGCCGGCGATGGTGCCTTCCTTGGTGACGTGGCCGACCAGCAGCAGCACGACGCCGCGCCGCTTGGCCACGCGGATCAGCTCGTGCGCCGAGGCGCGGACCTGCGCCACCGTGCCCGGCGCGCTGTCCAGCGTGTCGACGTACATGGTCTGGATGGAGTCGATGACGACGATCTCCGGCCCGTCCGCCATGTCCAGCGACGCCGCGATGTCGCGCACGCTGGTGGCCGAGGCGAGGTCGACCGGGGCGGACGCGCAGCCCAGGCGCTGTGCCCGCAGGCGCACCTGGTCCACCGCCTCCTCGCCCGAGACGTAGGCGCAACGCCAGATCTGCGCCAGACGCGCCATGGCCTGGAGCAGCAGGGTGGACTTGCCGATGCCCGGATCGCCGCCGATGAGGAGGACGGAGCCCGGCACCAGACCGCCGCCGCACACGCGGTCCAGCTCGGCGATGCCGGTCAGGCGGCGCGGCGCGGGTTCGGAGGCGCCGGACAGGCCGACGAAGTCGATGCGCCGCCCCTTGGCCGCGCCCAGGCCCTTCGGCGCCGATTCCGGGACCGCTTCCTCGACCAGGGTGTTCCATTCCCCGCAGGCGTCGCAGCGTCCGGCCCATTTGGGGAAGGAAGCGCCGCACGACTGGCAGGCATAGCGCGTGGTGGGCTTGGCCAAGGTCTTATGGAGCACGGTCGGGGGTTCGGGGTCGGCGCATATATAGCAAGCCGGGTGCCCGAGTCCTATGGGGCAAACATGAAATTATTGGGGTTGAGCGAGGGGCAGCTATACCGGATGGTGGGGCCATGATGACCGATACCGTTTCACTGACGAACGAAGCCTTCACGACCGATGCCGAGGGGCGGCGCGTGCCGCTGCACGGGCCGGAGGCGTTCGAAAAGCTGCGCCGCGCCGGCCGCCTGGCCGCCGAGACGCTGGACCACATCACCCCGCACGTGGTGCCGGGCGTGACCACCGGGCACCTGGACGCGCTGATCGAGCGCTTCATGCGCGACAACGGGGCGATCCCGGCCACCATCGGGTACAAGGGCTATCCGGCCGCCAGCTGCATCTCGCCCAACCACGTGGTCAACCACGGCATCCCCAGCCCGGACAAGCGGCTGGTGGACGGCGACATCGTCAACATCGACGTGACGGTGATCCTGGACGGCTGGTACGGCGACACCAGCCGCATGTTCTTCGTCGGCGACAAGATCGGCGTGAAGGCACGCAAGCTGACCGAGATCACCTACGACGCCATGATGGCCGGCATCGCCGCCGCCAAGCCCGGCAACACGCTGGGCGACGTCGGCCACGCCATCCAGACGCTGGCGGAGGCCAACCGCTTTTCCGTGGTGCGCGACTTCGGCGGGCACGGTATCGGCCGCGTCTTCCACGACGCCCCGCACGTCGACCATTTCGGCCGGCCGGGGCAGGGGACGCGCCTCGTCCCCGGCATGGTCTTCACCATCGAGCCGATGCTGAACGCCGGCAAGCCGGACGTGAAGATCCTGTCCGACGGCTGGACCACGGTGACCCGCGACCGCTCGCTCTCCGCCCAGTTCGAGCATCAGGTCGGCATCACCGAGGATGGCTGCGAGATCTTCACCCTCTCGCCCGCCGGCTTCACCAGACCGCCCTATTGACGGAGCCCCCGCGCGTGTCCGACGAACTGAAGCCCTGGTCGATCGTCGCCAGCCGCGACGTGTACGTGCACGAGCCCTGGCTGAAGATCCGCGTCGAGACGCTGGAACTGCCGGACGGACGGCGCGTGGAGTTCCATCAGGTCGACACGCGCGACTTCGTCATCATCGTGCCGCAGACCGACGACGGGCGCTTCGTGCTGCTGCGCCAGTACAAGCATGGTGCCCGCCGGGTGAACGTGAACTTCCCCGCCGGCACCATGGAGACCGGGGAGCCGCCGCTGGAGTGCGCCCGGCGCGAGTTGCTGGAGGAGACGGGGTACGAGGCGGACGACTGGACGGCCTGCGGCGGCTACGTGCTGATGGGCAACGCGCGCGGCGCCACCTGCCACCTGTTCGTCGCCCGCAACTGCCGCAAGGTGGCCGAGCCGGACTCCGGCGACCTGGAGGAGATGCGCGTCGAGGTGATGACGCGCGACGAGCTGCTCGCCACCGTGGCGCGCGGCGACTTCGCCATCGCGTCGCAGGTGGCGGCTCTCGGGCTGGCGCTGAACCCGGAGATGGCGGCGGCACTGGCCCAAGGGGCCGCACGGGGAGCCGAGGTGACGGGATAGGCGTTTTCCGGTAGGATCATACCGATCCCTGGGAGGTGCCGCGATGAACGCCCTGCCGAAACGCCGCTCGATGACGCTGGCCGAGTTCCTCGACTGGGAGGAACGGCAGGAGGAGCGGCATGAATTCATTGATGGCGAAATCACCGCCATGGTCGGTGGAACCATCCTGCATTCACGGATTGCCGGGAACCTTCACGTGGCCCTCCGCAGCCGTTTGCGTGGCTCGCCGTGCGAGGTGTTTCAGGAGGGGATCAAAGTCGTTACGGCATCGGGTGCCTTTTACCCCGACGCGTTCGTCACCTGCACCAAGCTCACGGACGCCGACCGGCTGGTGGCTGAACCCGCGGTGATTTTCGAGGTGCTTTCCCCAACCACCAGGAATCGCGATCTCATCACGAAAAACCGGGCTTACCGCACCATCGGAAGCCTGTCGCAGTACGTCGTGGTGTCGCAGGAGGATCTCAGCGTTCAGAGCTTTCTTCGTAAGGGCGAAGACTGGACGCACCAGATCGCGGACGGTGCCGACGGCATTCTTGCCGTCCCGAGCCTCGGCTTCGCGATTCCGCTGAGCGAGATTTACGAGCGGACGGAGTTGCTCGCCGCCGCACAGGCCGACGAGGCGTGATCACGCTGGCAGGGTGACGTTGCCGTCGGCGTCCAGCGGGAAGAACGGGTTCCAGGCGACTTCCCACAGGTGCCCGTCGGGATCGGCGAAATAGCCGCAGTGGCCGCCCCAGAACACGTCCTGCGCCGGCTTCACCAGCGTGGCGCCCGCCGCCACCGCCTCCGCCAGCACCGCGGCGACCTCGTCCTTCGTCGCCACGTTGTGGGCCAGCGTGACCCCGCGGAAGCCGCTGCCCTGCTCCGGCACCGTCGCGTCCTGCGCCAGCGCGGCCCGGCCGAACAACGCCAGCACCGTGCCGCCAGCCTGGAAGAAGGCGACGTTGGCGTTGCTGGTGCTCGACGCCACGAAGCCCAGCCGTTCGTAGAAGGCGCGGCTGCGCGCCACGTCGGCGACACCCAGGGTGACGAGGCTGAGGCGCGGTTGCATGGCTTTACAGCGCCCGGATCTGCATCTGGATCGGCCCCTCGGCGCGGCCGTGCACGAACTGGTCGACGTAGGGGTTGCCGGAGTTGTCGATCTCGCTGGCGTGGCCGGCCCAGATGATCTTGCCCTGGTAGATCATGGCGATCCGGTCGGCGATCTTGCGGGCCGAGGCCATGTCGTGCGTGATCGTCACGGCGGTGGCGCCCAGGTCCTTCACGCACTTCACGATCAGCTCGTTGATCACGTCGGCCATGATGGGGTCGAGGCCGGTGGTCGGCTCGTCGAAGAAGATGATCTCCGGCTCGTCGGCGATGGCGCGGGCCAGCGCCACGCGCTTCTGCATGCCGCCCGACAGCTCGGCCGGCGACAGCTCGCCCACCTCCGGCGACAGGCCGACGGCGCCCAGCTTGGCGATGGCGATCTCCCTGGCCTGGGGGCGCGGCATGTGCTCGCCCTGGATCAGGCCGAAGGCGACGTTCTCCCACACCTTCAGGCTGTCGAAGAGGGCCGCACCCTGGAACAGCATGCCGAACTTGTGCAGCAGCTTCTCGCGCTCGCGACTCTTCAGGCGCGTGGTCTCCTGCCCATCCACCTTGATGGAGCCGGTGTCCGGCTGCAGCAGGCCCAGGATGCACTTCAGCATCACCGACTTGCCGGTGCCCGAGCCGCCGATGACGACCAGCGATTCGCCGCGCCCCACCTCCAGGTCGATGCCGTTCAGCACGACCTTGTGGCCGAAGCGCTTGTGCACGTGCTTGAGCGCGATCTTGGGCGGGGGATTGGTCATTTCGTCGAGAAGAATATGCCGGTGATCAGGTAGTTCGACACCAGGATGAGGATGGAAGCGGCGACCACCGCGTTGGTCGTCGCCTGACCCACGCCCTGCGCGCCGCCGCGCGACTTGTAACCGAAATAGCAGCCCATCAGCGCGATGACGAAGCCGAACACTGCCGCCTTGACGAGGCCGGAGATCACGTCCAGCGGCTCCAGGAACTCCCAGGTGCGGCTGATGTAGGAGGACGGGTTGAAGTCCAGCCGGTAGACGCTGACCAGGAAACCGCCGAACACGCCGATGATGTCGGCCACCAGCACCAGCAGCGGCAGCATGGCCGTGCCGGCGATCAGGCGCGGCGCCACCAGATACTTGAACGGGTTGGTGGACAGCGTGGACAGCGCGTCGATCTGCTCGGTCACCCGCATGGTGCCGATCTCGGCCGCCATGGCCGCACCGATGCGCCCCGCCACCATCAGGCCGGCCAGCACGGGACCCAGTTCGCGCGTCACCGACAGCACCACGACGGTGGCGATGGCGCCCTCCGCCTGGAAGCGGGCGAAGCCCGTGTAGCTTTGCAGCGCCAGCACCATGCCGGTGAACAGCGCGGTCAGGCCCACCACCGGCAGCGAGTAGTAGCCGATGTCGATCATCTGCCGCAGGATCTGCCGGGCGTAGTACGGCGGCCGGAAGCAGTGCGAGATGGCGCGGCCGGTGAACAGCGACAGCTGCCCCGTCGCCTCCAGGAAGATCAGGAAGGCACGGCCCGTCGCGGCTAGGAACGGCATCGCGCGCCCTCGGCCGGATCGACGTAGACGCGGTGGTAGCGCGGGCCGAGCGACGTCAGCACCTCGTACCCGATGGTGCCGGCCTGCTCCGCCACGGTGTCGACCGTCCGGTTGGGGCCGATCAGCTCCACCAGCATGCCGGGGGCGACGGCGCCGTCCGGCAGCGCGGTGATGTCGACCGTGATCAGATCCATGGAAATCCGTCCAACCACCGGAGCCGGGACGCCGCCGACGTGAACATGCCCGCGACCGCTGAGCGACCGCAGGTAGCCGTCGGCGTAACCCACTGCGATGGTTGCAATTTTGCCTCTCCCCGCAACGCGGTGGGTGGCACCGTATCCAACGGTCATAGGGCTGTCAACGTTGCGCACCTGCAGGACCCGCGCGTCCAGGCGCACCGTCTGCGCCATCGGGTTCGGCTGCGTCGGCGTCGGGTTCACGCCAAAGAGCGCGCAGCCCGGCCGCACGAGGTCGAAATGCCAGGGATTTCCAAGGAAAATCCCCGACGAATTGGCGAGGCTGGCCGGCGCCGCCGGCAGCCGCGCCAGCGCCATGCGGAAGCGACCGAGCTGCTGCGCGTTCATCGGCGTGTCCGCCTCGGCGCAGGCGAGGTGGCTGATCCACGCCCGGACACGCATGCCCGACAGGCGTGCGGGATCCTCCGCCAGCGTGTCCAGCTCGTCGGGACCCAGCCCGAGTCGGTTCATGCCGGTGTCGATGTGCACGGCGGTCGGCAGGGACTCGCCGCGCGCCCGGCAGAAGGCCGCCCAGGCGTCGATCTCGCCCAGGTGGTTCAGCACGGGGACGATGCGGTGCGCTGCGAACTCGGCCTCCGTCCCGGTGGGCAGGCCGCCCAGCGACAGGATCTCGGCGTCCGGCACGACGGCGCGCACCGCCAGCGCCTCCTCGAACTGTGCCACCACGAAGGTCTCGCATCCGGCCGCCGCCAGGGCAGGGGCCACGCGCGCGGCCCCCAGGCCGTAGGCGTCTGCCTTCACCACGGCCGAACAGCGCGCCGGGGCCACGCGGTTGCGCAGCAGGCGCCAGTTGGCGACGACGGCGCCGAGGTCGACGGTCAGCACCGCGCCGGCGCGGGCCAAGGCATCACGGGTCGGGTCACTCATCGGGGCCGATGTCGTGCGTGGTGTCGAGGTCGCCGAAGCGCGTGAACTGGCCGTCGAAGTAGAGGCGCACCGTGCCGACCGGGCCGTGGCGCTGCTTGGCGATGATCGCCTCGGCGGTGTTGTGCACCTCGGCGTAGCGCTTCTGCCAGGCGGCGTAGCGGTCGTTGTACTTGTCCTCCGTCTCCTCCGGGCGGCGGGCCGGCTCGGCGCGCTCCAGGTAGTACTGTTCGCGGAAGACGAACATGACCACGTCGGCGTCCTGCTCGATCGAGCCCGATTCGCGCAGGTCCGACAGCTGCGGCCGCTTGTCCTCGCGCGACTCGACGGCGCGGCTCAGCTGCGACAGCGCCAGCACCGGCAGGTCCAGCTCCTTGGCGATGGCCTTCAGGCCGCGGGTGATCTCCGAGATTTCCAGCACGCGGTTCTCGCTGGCCTTGGCCGAGCTGCCGCGCAGCAGCTGGAGGTAGTCGACCACCACCATGCCCAGGTTGTGCGTGCGCTTCAGCCGCCGGCAGCGCGTGCGCACCGCGGCCACCGACAGGGCCGGCGTGTCGTCCACGAAGAACGGCACGCGCGACAGATCCTGGCTGGCCTTGATGAATTTGGGGAAGTCGGTGTCGCGGATCTCGCCGCGGCGGATCTTGTCGCCCGACACCTCCGCCTCGTCGGCGAGGATACGGGTGGCCAGCTGCTCGGACGACATTTCCAGCGAGAAGAACCCGACGCACGCCCCTTCCTGCCCGTTCGACTGCATGTGCGCCTTGGCCGCGCGGAAGGCGATGTTCGTAGCGAGGGCGGTCTTGCCCATGCTCGGTCTTCCGGCCAGGATGATCAGGTCGGACGGGTGGAAGCCGCCCAGCTTGCGGTCCAGGTCGCGCAGGCCGGTGGTGACGCCGGTGACGTGGCTGGAGCGGCGGAAGGCCGTCTCCGCCATCTCGATGGCCAGTTTCAGCGACTCGGAGAAGGCGACGAAGCCGCCCTGCACGTCGCCCGTGGAGGCCAGGTCGAACAGCTGCTTTTCCGCCTGCTCGATCTGGTTCATGGCGTTGGTGTCGAGGTCGTGCTGGTACGCCTCGTTCACCATGTCGGTGCCGACCTCGATCAGCTGCCGGCGCAGGAACAGGTCGAAGATGGTGCGGCCGTAATCCTCGGCGTTGACGATGGTCACCACGTTGGCCGCCAGCTCGGCCAGATAGCTTCCGCCGCCGCCGTCCGCCACCAGATCCGGGTCGTTCTCGAAATAGGCCTTCAGCGTCACCGGGTTGGCGATCTGCCCGCGCTCGATCATCTTCATGACGGCTTCGAAGATGCGCTGGTGCGCGGGGTCGTAGAAGTGCTGCGGCCGCAGGAACTCGGCCACCCGCTCGTAGGCCTTGTTGTTGACCAGGATGGCGCCCAGCAGCGCCTGCTCCGCCTCCTCGTTGTGGGGCGGGGTGCGGTACTCGGACGACGTGCGGGCGGAGCCGGCGTCGAGGATGCGCGGCTCGAAGGCTGTGGGAAGCTTGTTCTCCATGGGCCGCACTCTACCAAAGCGCCAGGGCCGGGAGCTGTGCCAAGCGCGCACGGCTCCCAGAAAAACCTGTGCACAACTTTCATCCCCAGGGGGACAACACCGGGGATAACCGCAAAGCGCGGCCAAAAACAAGCCATTGCGGGCCGATGTTCAGGCGGCGATGCCGGTGGGCGCAGCCGCCAGGGCGTGTTCCGCAGTGCCGATGTAGTCGCGCGTCAGCGGCACCGCGTCGGCGCGCTTGGCCATCTGCACCTGGAAGACCATGTGGCCCTGGAAGCGGAAGGCGATCTCGCAGCCGGCCAGATAGAACTCCCACATGCGGCAGAACCGCTCGTCGTAGAGCCGCCGCGCCTCCTCCCGCCGCGCCGTGAAGCGCTGGCGCCAGTGGCGCAGCGTCTCGGCGTAGTGCAGGCGCAGGATCTCCACGTCGGTCGCCCACAGCCGCGCCTCTTCGATGCGCGGCAGCACCTCCGACAGCGCGGGGGAGTAGCCGCCGGGGAAGATGTACTTGCGGATCCAGCCGTTGGTGGTGCCCGGCCCGTCGCTGCGGCCGATGGAGTGCAGCAGCGCGACACCGTCGTGGGCCAGCAGCGCGTGCACCCTGGCGAAGAACTCGGGATAATGCGGCACGCCCACGTGCTCGAACATGCCGACGGAGACGATGCGGTCGAAGCGGCCGGACATGTCGTGGCCCGTCATGGCGCGATAATCGCGCAGTTCGAAGCGCACGCGGTCGGCCAGCCCGGCGCGCTCGGCGCGCTCCTGCGCCACGGCCAGCTGCTCCTTGGACAGCGTGATGCCGGTGACCTCGACGCCGCAGGTCTGCGCCAGGTACAGCGCCATGCCGCCCCAGCCGCAGCCGATGTCCAGCACGCGCTGCCCCGGCTCCAGCAGCAGCTTGGCGGCGATGTGGCACTTCTTGGCCTCCTGCGCCTCCTCCAGGCTCATGCCGGGCCGCGCGAAGTAGGCGCAGGAGTACTGCATGTCGCGGTCGAGGAAGAGTTCGTAGAGCTGGCGCGACAGGTCGTAGTGGTGGGCGACGTTGCGCTGCGCGCGCTGCATGGGGTTGTGCTGCTGGATCGCGCGCACGGCCTTGCCCAGCGCTTCGCGCAGGCGGCCGAAGGGGCCGACTACGTCGGCGTCCTGGCACAGCACCACCAGCGCGTCGTAGATGCTGCCGCCCTCCACGCTGATGCGGCCGTCCATGTAGGCCTCGCCGAAGGCGATGCGCGGCTTCATCAGCAGCTCGCGCTGCACGGCCTTGTCGTGGAAACGCAAGGTGACCCGCGGTTCGCCGCGGCCGAATCGATGAGTCCTGCCCGCGCCGTCGACGATGGCGAGTGCGCCGGTGACGATCGCGGGTTCAAGGAAACGCGCAAGGAGCATTGCTGCCCTCCCGTCTCTGTCGAGCCCCCGCTTGGTAAGAGTGGGTGCCGAACGCGCGGGAGGAAAGGGGCAATCGTACGCATGCTATCGATTGCGCACGAAAGAGTGCTCCGAAGGCCACCCCCGGAAACGCGGAAAGCCGCCCCACTCCCTTGCGGGAGCGGGCGGCTTCCGGACGAGCGGTTCCCCGGTGAGGGGAGAGGATCAGGCCTCTTCGGCCTCGCCCTCGGTACCCTCGGTGGTCTCCTCGGCCTCTTCCTCCTCCAGGAGGTCGGCCGCGGTGACCATGCCGCCGCGCTGCGCCTGCAGCTCGGCTTCTTCCTGGGTGCGGGCGACGTTGACCGTCACCGACACGCTGACCTCCGGGTGCAGCACGATGCGCACCTTGAACAGGCCCAGCGTCTTGATCGGCTGGTCGATCGCCACCTGCTGGCGGCCGGTCTTGTAGCCGGCGGCCTCCAGGGCGTCCGCGATGTCGCGGCTGGACACCGAACCGTACAGCACGCCGGTCTCGCCCGCCTGGCGGGTGATGACGACCGACACGCCTTCCATCTTCTGCGCGACGAACGTGGCGTCCTTGCGGCGCTCGAGGTTCTGGGCCTCAAGCGTGGCGCGCTGCTTCTCGAACAGCTCCAGGTTGGCCTTGCTGGCGCGCAGCGCCTTCTTCTGGGGCAGCAGGTAGTTGCGGGCGAAGCCGGGCTTCACCTTCACAACCTGACCCATCTGGCCGAGCTTCTCGACCCGCTCCAACAGAATAACTTCCATCACTCGTCCTCCTGATCGGGGCCGGCGTTCGCCCAGCGGCGGCGCAGCCCAATCCATTGCTCGATCACCCCGAGGCCGACCAGAACCACGATCGGCCAACCGAAAAGAAACAGGAACAGGTAGAACCCGACGAGGAGCGCCACCCTGGCCTTCTGACGACCCGCGAACGCGTGCACGACGGCGAGGCCCGCGAAGCTGAACGGCACGGCGAGCACCAGCGCCACGTTCAGCGCCAGGAACCCGACCGGATCCGGCAGCAGCGCCGCCCCGGCGACCGCCAGCGCGAACGCAAGCGGCAGCCAACCCGGCAGCTCCACCGCGGTTATCCGCATCGGCGGCCGCCGATTGCGGGAGAACCGCATGAGGAGCCCCTGCGCCAGCGCCCCGTTGATGATGGTCATGAGCAACCACGACACCACCACGAGGCCCGGCATCAGCCGGGCGATGCCGAACGCTTCCGGCCCCAACGCTCCGGACTGGGCCGCCGTCCCCCCTTCCGGGGCGACCGCGCGCACCATGCCGGCGAGCGTCTCGCGCAACACGCCCTCCAGGCCGCCCGGCTCGCCGATCGTCCACACCACGGCGGCGAAGAACGCCGCGATGCCGAAACCGGTGAGCCCCATGAGCAGGAGGCCCGGTGGATACCACTCCACCCCGCCGCCGGCCGTGGGCCGGGCCAGCAGGGCTTGCCGCACCACGAACGCCGCGGGTACCGCCGCGGAAATCGCGTAGCCCACGAGGGCCGTCACGCTTCCGCTCGCCAGCAGCACCAGCACCGCCGCCGTCCCGCCGGCGATGGCCGTGGCCCGAGGGCCCAGCCAGAGACCGGCGAGGAGCAGCGGCAACGGCGCCAGATACGCCAGGATCAGCGCGCCGACGCTGCCGAACAGGACGGCGGCGTAGAACAGCGCGCTGACCGCGCCACCCGCGAGGGCGGCCACCAGGGCCGTTGGCATGCGGGCACCACTCCCAGGCGTCGGGTCCGTTCCGTTCCCGCCCTTACTTCACCACGTAGGGGAGCAGGGCGAGGAACCGGGCGCGCTTGATGGCGCGGGCCAGTTCACGCTGCTTCTTCGCGGACACCGCGGTGATGCGGCTCGGCACGATCTTGCCGCGCTCGGAAATGAAGCGCGACAGGAGCTTGACGTCCTTGTAGTCGATCGCCGGAGCATTCGCGCCCGAGAACGGGCAGGTCTTGCGGCGGCGGAAGAACGGGCGGCGCGGGCCGCCGCTGCGCGGCGCGGCGCCGCCGGTGGTCTGCTTGTCGCTCATCAGGCGGTCTCCCCTTCGGCGGCGGCGGGCTGCTCGGAACGGCGGGGCGGGCGGGGCCCGCGGTCATCGAAGCGGCGCGGGCCGCGGTCGCCGCGGTCACCACGCTCGCCGCGCTCGCCGCGGCTCTGCATCATCGCCGACGGGTTCGGGTCGAGCTTCTCGACGCGGACGGTCATGAACCGCAGCACGTCTTCGTTGATGCCCATGTTGCGCTCGGCCTCGAGCACGGCGGCCGCCGGCGCGTCGAGGTTGAGGAACAGGTAGTGACCCTTGCGGTTCTTCTTGATCTTGTAGGTGAGCGTCTTCAGGCCCCAGTACTCGGTCTTGGCGACCGAACCGCCGTTGTCGCGGATGATCTGGGAAAACTGCTCGCCCAGCGCCTCGGCCTGGGCGGCCGAGATGTCCTGGCGTGCGATGAGCACGCACTCGTACAAAGCCATTTGACTCCCCATGGCTGTTCATGGTCCGCCGCTGTGCCGTTTCCCACCACGGGTCGGGCCAGCCGCACGGGCCTAGCCGGCGGCACGGAGGCGCGCCGGCAAGGAGTTTGAAGCGCGGGAGTATGCACAGAACATGCGGCAGATCAAGCGATTCCGCGTGCGTGCGCGGATTCGATGCGCCCGCGTCGTCGTCGCCGGGAAAACAGGCGCAGAGGCAGGGAAGAAGGGGCCGCCGGCCGATCCGGCGCGGGGACTATAATATATATGGATACGGCCGTCTTGATCGGCCGGCCCGGGACAGCGGTCCAAGCATCGCTTGACTTGGCGTTTTTCGCGGGTATGACTGTCGCCCACTTCCATGGCGGCGCGCGGGGCGCGCCGCGTCCACACACGGGTTTCCGCACAGCATGACCAGGGCGTTCGTGTTTCCGGGGCAGGGCAGCCAGGCGGTCGGCATGGGCCGCGAGCTGGCCGAGGCTTTCGAAGTCGCCCGTCTCACCTTCGAAGAGGTGGACGATGCGCTGAACCAGCGCCTGTCGCGCCTGATGTTCGAGGGGCCGGACGCCGACCTGACGCTGACCGAGAACGCCCAGCCGGCGCTCATGGCCGTCTCGGTCGCCGTCGTCCGCGTGCTCAAGGACCAGGGCAAGCTCGACCTGCGCAAGCACGCCACCTTCGTGGCCGGGCATTCGCTGGGCGAGTATTCGGCGCTGTGCGCCGCCGGCTCCTTCTCGCTGGCCGACGCCGCGCGCCTCTTGAAGCTGCGCGGCCAGTCCATGCAGAAGGCGGTGCCGGTCGGGCAGGGCGCCATGGCGGCGCTGCTGGGCGCCGAGCTGGAGCAGGCGCAGGCCATCGCCGCCGACGCGGCGGAAGGACAGATCTGCTCGGTCGCCAACGACAATTCCTCGGGGCAGGTGGTGATCTCCGGCCATGCCGAGGCCATCGACCGCGCCATCGTGCTGGCCGCCGAGCGGGGGCTGAAGCGCTCCGTCCGGCTGCCGGTGAGCGCCCCCTTCC
>Ga0196976_1000423_pt1 | contig 26909 bp, 21 predicted proteins | sample S3v_513CmetaG_FD_148644 | JGI IMG/M metagenome (GOLD analysis project Ga0196976, IMG submission 148644) | Soil microbial communities from Anza Borrego desert, Southern California, United States - S3+v_5-13C | ecosystem: Environmental > Terrestrial > Soil > Desert | place: USA: California...
CTCTCCACCGTCATCGCCGCAACGGGCGCCCGCGGCGATCTGGCCGACGACCCCGAGATCACGCGCATCACCGGCGACTCGCGCCAGGTCGTGCCGGGCGCCTGCTTCTTCGCCCTCCCGGGCGCCGAGCGGGACGGCCACGAGTTCGCCGCCGCAGCCGCCAAGCAGGGGGCCGCCGCGGTGGTCGCGGAGCGCGCGGTCGAGTGCGCGCCCGCCCGCCTCCTCCTCGCGCCCTCGGCCCGGCGCGCGATGGCCATCGCCGCCGCCAACTTCCACGGCCGTCCGGCCGACGGGCTCGCGCTGGCGGGCGTCACCGGGACGAACGGGAAGACGACGATCACGTACCTCGTGGAGGCGTGCGCGCGCGAGGTGGACCTGCCGATCGGCGTGCTCGGGACCGTCACCCACCGCTTCGCGGGCCAGGAGCGCACCGCGAACCACACGACCCCGGAGTCCACCGAGATCCAGGCGCTGCTTGCGGAGATGTGTCGCGCCGGGACGAAGGCGGTCGTGATGGAGGTTTCCTCCCATGCCCTCGCCCAGGAGCGCGTGGCCGGCATGCGCTTCGCGGCCGCGGGCTTCACGAACCTCACGCGCGATCACCTCGACTACCACGGCGACATGGACTCCTACTTCGACGCCAAGCGCCGGCTCTTCACCGAGCACCTCGCGCCGGGCGGCGTCGCGGTGGTGAACGCCCAGGACGCCTGGGGCGCGAAGCTCGCGGACCAGCTCGGCCCCGGCCGCGAGGTCTGGCGCTTCGGCTGGCGGTCCGACGACGCGCTCCGGCCGTCCGGCGTGCGGATGGGGATGGGCGGGATCGAGACCGTGATCGAGACGCCGCGCGGGAAGGTGCCGGTCCGCTCGCCGCTCGTCGGCACCCACAACCTCGAGAACCTGCTCTGCGCCGCCGGCCTCGCCCTCGCGCTCGGGATCCCGCCGGAGGCGGTCTCGCGCGGGCTCTCGCGCTCGCAGGGCGCGCCCGGCCGGCTCCAGCGCGTCGAGGGCAAGGAGCGCCCCGGCGTCGTCGCCTTCGTGGACTACGCGCACACCGACGACGCGCTCCGGAACGCGCTCTCCGCGCTGCGCGGGCTGCAGCCCCGCCGGATCGTCTGCGTCTTCGGCTGCGGCGGTGATCGCGACCGCGGGAAGCGGCCGCTCATGGGCCGCGCCGCGGGCGAGGGCGCGGAGCTCGCCGTCGTCACGAGCGACAACCCGCGCACGGAGGACCCGCAGGCGATCATCGCGGACATCCTGCCGGGCCTCGCCGACAAGGTCCGGCGCGAGGCGCAGGAGGCCGTGCGAGGCGCCGAGGGGTACGTGGTGGAGCCGGACCGGGCCGCCGCGATCGCCCTCGCGATCCGGTGCGCGGCGCCCGGCGACGTCGTGCTCATCGCCGGCAAGGGGCACGAGAACTACCAGATCGTGGGCACCGAGAAGCGGCACTTCTCGGATCTCGAGCAGGCGCGCAAGGCGCTGGGAGCCGCATGACCGCGAAGTTCAACCCGGACGAGCTCGCCGCGGCCACGGGCGGGCGCTGGCTGGGCGCGCCCCCGCGAGAGCTCGCGGGCGTCTCCACCGACACGCGCACGCTCGGCCCCGGCAGCCTGTTCGTCGCGCTCAAGGGCGACCGGTTCGACGCGCACGACTTCCTCGCCGACGCGGCGAAGCACGGCGCGGCGGCGGCCATCGTCTCCGAGACGCGCGCCGCCGACCCCGCGCCGTTCCCCCGCCTCGCCGTGAAGGACACGCTCGCCGCGCTCGGCGCGGTGGCGCGCCACCACCGCCGGCGGTTCGCACTCCCGGTCGTCGGCGTGACCGGCTCCAACGGGAAGACGACCACGCGCGAGATGATCGCCGAGATCCTCGCGCTCTCCGGGCCGGTGCTCCGGACCGAGGGCAACCTCAACAACGAGGTGGGCGTCCCGCTGACGCTCTTCGGGCTCGACGAGTCGCATGTCCGCGCCGTGATCGAGATGGGGATGAACCACCCCGGCGAGATCGCCCGGCTCGCGGCGATCGCCGAGCCGCAGGTCGGCGTCGTGACCCTCGCCGCCCCGGCCCACCTCGAGGGGCTGGGCTCGGTGGACGCCGTCGCCGACGCCAAGGCCGAGCTCTACCAGGGGCTGCCGCCGAGCGGCATCGCCGTCGCCAACGCCGACGACCCGCGCATGCTGAAGCGCGCGGAGGCCTCGGGGCGGCGGATGATCACCTTCACGGCGAGCAAGGAGCGGAGGGGCGACGTCGTCGTCCTGGAGCTCCTCTCGCAGGGCGCCGACGGGCTCCGGTTCGTGCTCGGCATCGGGAACCGCGAGGTGCCGGTGCACATCCCGGCGCTCGTCGGGACGCACAACGCGATGAACGCGGCCGCCGCCGCCGCCGCCGCGGTGGCGCTCGGCTGCACGGACCGGGAGATCGCCCGCGGGCTCGCGCAGGTGAAGCCGGTCGGCCGGCGCCTCCGGCTGGACACGCTCCCCTCCGGCCTCCGGGTGGTGGACGACTGCTACAACGCCAACCCGTCGTCGATGAGCGCCGCCCTGACGACGCTCGTCGCGCTCAAGGGCGAGGGCCGCGCCTCGGCGGTGCTGGGCGACATGCTCGAGCTCGGCGCCGTCGAGGAGGAGGCGCACCGCGCGCTGGGCGGGGAGGCCGCCCGCGCGGGCCTGCACCGGCTCGCCACCTTCGGCCCGCGGAGCCGCGCGACCGCCGAGGCGGCGCGCGCCGCCGGGCTCGACGCCTTCCACACCGAGGACCTCGACGCGCTCGTCCGCTGGGCCCGCGCCGAGGTCGCCCCGCCCGACGTCCTCCTCGTGAAGGGGAGCCGCGGGATGAAGCTCGAACGCCTCGTCGAGGCCCTGCGCCAGCCCTGAGATGCTCTACCACCTCCTCTATCCCCTGGCCGACCGGTTCGGGCTCTTCAACGTCCTCCGGTACCCGTCCTTCCGGATCGTCGCCGCCGGCCTCACCGCCATGCTCCTGGGGCTCCTCCTCGGGCCCATCTTCATCGAGCGGATGCGGATCCTGCAGTACGGCCACACCAACGTCCGCGAGGACACGCCGGAGACCCACAAGAAGAAGGCGGGCACGCCGTCGATGGGCGGCGCGCTCATCCTCCTCGCGGTGACCGTCGCGACGCTGCTGTTCGCCGACCTCCGCAACCGCTACGTCTGGGCGGCGCTCCTCGTCACGATCGGCTTCGGCGCGATCGGGTTCGCCGACGACTGGCTCAAGATCTCGAAGCGGAACTCCAAGGGCCTCGCCGGGAAGAAGAAGCTCGTGTTCCAGGCGGCGGTGATCCTGCTCGTCTACTACGCCGTCCTCACCGACTGGCAGCTCCGCACCGACGCGCGGTTCCCCTGGCTCTTCGTGGGGAGCGCCCTCGACCTGCACGTCACGTTCCCGTTCGTCCCCACTCGCCTGTTCCAGCCGGACCTGGGCTGGCTCTACCTCCCGTTCATGGTCGTGTTCGTGGTCGGGACCTCGAACGCGGTCAACCTGACGGACGGCCTCGACGGGCTGGCGATCGGCCCGACCATCGTCGCGGCGATGACCTTCCTCGCGCTCTCGTACGTGGCCGGCGCGACCATCGCCGGGTTCAGCCTCGCCGAGTACCTGCGCATCGCGTACATCCCGGGCGCCGAGGAGCTGGGCGTCCTCTGCTCGGCCATGTTCGGCGCGGGGGTTGCGTTCCTCTGGTACAACACGTACCCCGCGTCCGTGTTCATGGGGGACGTCGGCTCGCTCGCGCTCGGCGGCGGGCTGGGCATGCTGGCCGTGCTCACCAAGAACGAGCTCGTGAGCGGGATCCTCCACGGCGTGTTCTGGGCCGAGGCGGTGAGCGTCATCCTCCAGGTCTGGTCCTTCAAGACCACCGGGAAGCGCATCTTCAAGATGGCCCCGATCCACCACCACTACGAGCTCAAGGGCTGGGCCGAGCCGAAGATCATCGTCCGGTTCTGGATCATCTCGGTGATGCTCGCGCTCGTGGCGCTGCTCTCCATCAAGCTGAGGTAGGACCCGTGCATTCCCCCGCCCCCGCCCTGTCGGGCAAGAAGGTCACCGTCGTCGGCCTCGCGAAGAGCGGCCTCGCCGCCGCCCGCCTCTGCCTGCGCGAGGGCGCGGTGGTCACCGTCACCGACGCCCGCACGGAGGACGCGCTGCGCGGCGCGCTGGCGCCGCTGGTGGAGGCGGGCGCGCGCCGCACGCTCGGCGGGCACGACCTCGCCGACTTCGAGGGCGCGGACCTCGTCGTGGTCTCGCCCGGCGTGCCGATGGCGATGCCGGAGATCCAGGCCGCGCGCCGCAAGGGAGTGCCGGTGTGGGGCGAGATCGAGCTCGGCTGGCGCTTCCTCCCGCCGGGCACGCAGGTCGTCGGCATCACGGGGACGAACGGGAAGTCGACCACGACCGCGCTCACGGGCGCGCTCGTCGGGGCCCACCGCGCGACCTTCACCGGCGGGAACCTCGGAACGCCGCTCTGCCAGCACGTCCTCGAGGGCGACCTCCGCGCAGCGGTCGTCCTCGAGCTCTCCTCGTTCCAGCTCGAGGGCGTCGAGCGGTTCCGCGCGCAGGTCGCGGCCATCCTCAACGTCACCCCGGACCACCTCGACCGCTACCCGTCGTTCGACGCCTACGCCGCCGCCAAGGGCGCGCTCTTCGCCACGCAGCAGCCCGGCGACTTCGCCGTGGCCAACGCCCGCGACGAGCGCGCGATGGGCCTCGCCGGCGCCACGCGCGGCGCGCGGCTCACCTTCGGGTTCGGGCCCGCGGTCGAGGAGGCGGCCCGGTGCCCCGACGGCGATCCCGGCGCGTCCGGCACGCCGATCTCGTTCCGGCGCGCGGGCGGCGGGCGCGAGAGCTACCTCCTCAAGAACGTCGCGCTCCGCGGCCGCCACAACCGCGAGAACGCGATGGCCGCGATCCTCTGCGCGCGCCTCGCGGGCACGCCCGCGGCGGTGGTGCAGGCCGGGCTCGACGACTTCCCCGGGCTGCCGCACCGGCTCGAGCGGGTGGCGGTGGGGCGCGGCGTCGAGTGGGTGAACGACTCCAAGGCGACCAACGTGGACTCGACGTCGGTCGGCCTCGCGGCGTTCCCCCCGGGCGAGCCCCGCGTCGTCCTCATCATGGGCGGGCGCGGCAAGGGCTCCCCGTACGCGCCGCTGCGGCCCCTCTTCTCCGGCAGGGTGAAGGCGCTCCTCACCATCGGCGAGGACGCCCCCGCGGTGGAGCGGGAGCTCGGCGAGCTCGCGCCGACCGAGTCGTGCCACACCCTCGCCGGGGCGGCGCAGCGCGCCGCGACCCTCGCCGGGCCCGGCGACGTGGTGCTGCTCTCGCCCGCCTGCGCGAGTTACGATCAGTTCTCCAACTACGAGGAGCGCGGCGAGGCGTTCCGGCGCCTCGCCGCGGAGCTGGCGCGATGAAGGAGCGGGCAGAGAGCCTCGCGGAGGTGCGCCATCGGCCGGAGGAGGCGGGCTCCGCCCGCCGACGGCGCGAGGGCGAAGCCCGAGCAACGGGAGACGGCGAAGCCCGAGCCGTCGCTGCCCGGCCGCAGGTCGATCCGCTGCTCCTCGGCCCGATCCTCCTCCTCGTCGCGATCGGCCTCGTCTTCGTCTACTCCGCGAGCGCGGTCCGGCAGGCAGCCCACGGCGACGAGTACCACAACCTCGCACGCCAGCTCCTCGCGGCCGGCCTGGGGCTCGGCCTCCTGTTCGCCGCCGTGCGGCTCGGGACCGAGCGGCTCGCGCGCCTCGCCTACCCGCTCATGGGCGCGACGGTGATCCTCCTCCTGCTGGTGCCGCTCGTCGGCAAGACCGCGGGCGGCGCCCAGCGCTGGATCCCCCTCGGCCCGCTGCACCTCCAGCCCTCGGAGCTCGCCAAGGTCGCGCTCGTGCTCTACCTCGCCCGCTCGCTGGCGCGGAAGCGGGACAAGGTGCGCCTGTTCTCGATCGGGCTCCTCCCGCACCTCATCGTCACCGGCGTGGTGGCGGCGCTCTGCCTGCGGCAGAAGGACCTCGGGACAGGCGTGGTCCTCTTCGCCATCCTGCTCGCCATGCTCTTCGTCGCCGGGGCCCGCGTGGTGTACCTGCTCGGCGCCGTCGCCGCGGCGCTGCCGGTCCTCTACCACTACGTGCTCGGCGTCGAGTGGCGGCGGAACCGCGTCCTCGCCTTCCTCGACCCCGAGCGGTACAAGGACGAGCGGTTCGGCCAGCAGCTCTGGGAGTCACTGTCGGTGATCTCGAACGGCGGCTGGTTCGGGCAGGGGCTGGGGCAGGGGCGCACGCGGTTCTTCCACCTGCCCGCGCCCGACACCGACTTCATCGCCGCGTCGATCGCCGAGCAGGTCGGCTTCGTCGGCCTTGCGGTGGTCATCGGGCTGTTCGCGGTCGTGGTCTGGCGCGGGCTGCGCGCCTCGCGCAACGCCGCCGACGCGTTCGGCTGCTACGCCGCGGTCGGCCTCACGACGCTCGTCGGCGGCCAGGCGCTCTTCAACCTCGCGGTGGTCCTGGGGATGGTGCCGACCAAGGGCCTCACCCTCCCCTTCGTCTCGTACGGCGGGAGCTCCCTCCTGACGCTGCTCGGCGGCGCCGGGGTGCTCCTCGCCGTCAGCGCCGAGCGCGGCGGCTTCCTCTCCCGCGCACCGGGCGCGGTCCGGGTCGCGCGGCACGCTCCCGACGAGCGGGCTTCGGGGCCGACGGTCGCGCGGCTCGGAACGGCTCGCGCCGAGGAGGCGCCCTGATGCGGGTCTTGATCGCCGGCGGCGGCACCGGGGGCCACGTCTTCCCCGGGATCGCGCTCGCCGAGGAGGTGGTGACGCGCCACCCCGACAACGACGTGGTGTTCGTGGGCACCGCCCGCGGGCTCGAGGCGAAGGTGGTCCCGGAGGCCGGGTTCCCCATCGAGCTCGTCGACGTGCAGGGGATGAAGGGCAAGGGGCTCTGGAAGCTCCTCTGGAGCGCGCTCCTCCTCCCGCGCGCGCTCCTCCAGTCGTGGCGCATCCTCCGGCGCTGGCGGCCGGACATCGTGGTGGGCGTGGGCGGGTACGCGAGCGGGCCGGTGGTGCTCGTCGCGTGGATGATGCGCATCCCCACCGCCGTGCAGGAGCAGAACGCGGTCGCCGGCTTCACCAACCGGATGCTGGGGAGGGTCGTCGACGCGGCGTTCACCGCGTTCCCCGAGGCGGCGCGCCACTTCCGACGGCAGAAGGTCTTCCAGCTCGGGAACCCCATCCGCCGCAAGCTGATGGAGAACTTCATGCGGCCGCAGGTGGAGCACGATCGGCCGCGGGTGCTCGTCTTCGGCGGCTCGCAGGGCGCGCACGCGCTCAACATGCGCGTCATCGAGTCGCTCCCGCACCTCGCCGACCTGCGCGAGACGATCCGGATCACCCACCAGACCGGCGCACGCGACCGGGACTACGTCGAGCGCGGCTATCGCGCGGTCGGGTTCGTGCCCGACGTCCGCGAGTTCATCACCGACATGAGCACCGCCTACGCCGAGGCGGACCTCGTCGTCTGCCGCGCCGGGGCGACCACGCTCTCCGAGCTCACCGTCTGCAAGAAGCCCGCGATCCTCATCCCGTTCCCCGCCGCGGCCGACAACCACCAGGTGATGAACGCGCGCAGCCTCGTGGACGCCGGAGCCGCGGTGATGATCGAGGAGAAGGACCTCACCGGCGAGCTCCTCGCGCACGAGATCCAGCGGATCCTCGCGAGCGCCGAGGTCCGCGAGAACATGGCCCGCTCCGCCGGCCGGCTCGGCAGCCCGCAGGCGGCGAAGGAGATCGCCGACGTCTGCGCCGAGCTCGTGCGGCGCCGGTGGGGCAGCCCGTCGGGCCGCATGGTCGAGCTGGACCGGAAGCCGGTGCGGCCGCCGGATTTGGCGTCGTAGAGGAACCGTGCTCGTGAAGCTCCTTCCCGCGCCCGCACCCGAGCCCGCGCCCGGCTCTTCCTCGGGCTCGGGCCCGGGCTCGTTCACGGGGAGGAACCGCCCTCCCCACACCGCGAGGACCCCTTGACCCTCTTCCGTTCCCGCCCCGCCAAGATCCACTTCGTCGGCATCGGGGGCATCGGCATGAGCGGCATCGCCGAGGTGCTGCTCAACCTCGGGTACCGTGTCTCCGGCTCCGACCTCAAGGCGTCCGAGACCACGCGGCGCCTCGAGGCGCTGGGCGGCCGGATCGTCTGCGGCCACGCCGCGCAGAACCTCGAGGACGCGGACGTGGTGGTGATCTCCTCCGCGGTGCGCCGCGACAACCCCGAGGTGGTCGAGGCCGCGCGCCGGAAGATCCCGGTCATCCCGCGCGCCGCCATGCTCGCCGAGCTCATGCGCCTCAAGTACGGCGTCGCCATCGCGGGCTCGCACGGCAAGACGACCACCACCTCGCTCGCCGCCCACCTCCTGGCCCACGCCGGCCTGGATCCGACGGCCGTGGTCGGCGGAAAGGTGAACGGCTTCGGCTCCAACGCCAAGCTGGGCAAGGGCGACTACATGGTCGTGGAGGCGGACGAGTCCGACGGCTCGTTCCTGCGCATCCCGCCGACGATCGCCATCGTCACCAACATCGACCCCGAGCACCTCGACCACTGGAAGACGCCGGAGGCGCTGCGACAGGGGTTCGTGGACTTCGTGAACCGCGTCCCGTTCTACGGGCGGGCCATCCTCTGCATCGACCACCCCACCGTGCAGTCCACGCTGCCCGACATCGAGGCGCGCGTCGCGACGTACGGCGAGAGCCAGACCGCCGACTACCGCGCCGAGGGCATCGAGGTGTCCGGCCACTCGGTGAAGTTCGAGGCGTTCCGGCGCGGCGAGCCGCTCGGCAGGTTCGAGGTGGCGATGGTCGGCCGCCACAACGCGCTCAACGCGCTCGCCGTGATCGCGCTCGGCGACGAGATGGGCATCCCGGCGGACACGACCCGCGCCGCGCTCGCCTCCTTCCAGGGCGTGCAGCGCCGGTTCACCGTCCGTGGCGAGGCGGCAGGCGTGACGGTCGTGGACGACTACGGGCACCACCCGGCCGAGGTCCGCGCCACGCTGCGCGGCGCGCGGGACGCCTTCCGCCGGCGCGTGGTGTGCCTCTTCCAGCCCCACCGCTACACGCGCACGCGCGACCTCATGCCGGAGTTCGCGACCGCCTTCAACGACGCCGACGTGCTGCTCCTCACCGACGTGTACGCGGCCGGCGAGGAGCCCATCGTGGGCGCCGACTCCGCCCACCTCGCGGAGGCGATCCGCGCCTTCGGGCACCGGGACGTGACGCTCGCGCCCCGGGCGGAGCTCGCCCGCGCCGCCCGGGAGCGGGTGCGCCCCGGCGATCTCGTGCTCACCCTCGGCGCCGGCGACATCACGCAGGTCGGACCGGAGCTGCTCGAGCTGCTGGGGAGATAGTGGCCGCTTCTTGGCGGGACGAGATCGAACGCCGCGTCCGCGGCGAGCTCGTGCGCGACGCGCCGCTCGCGCCGCGGACGGCGATCCGCGTCGGCGGGCCGGCGGACCTCCTCGTCCGCCCCGCCGATCCCGACGCGCTGGGGGCCCTGCTGCGCGCGGTGCGCGAGCTGGGCGTGCCGCTCTCGGTGCTGGGCGGCGGCGCCAACACGCTCGCCGCCGACGCCGGCGTGCGGGGCGTCGTCCTCAAGCTCCCGCAGGACTTCCCCGGCGAGGTCCTCGAGGGGACGCGGATGGTCCTCTCCGCCGGCGCGCCCACGTCGCGCCTCCCCGCGCGGGCCCACGCGCACGGCCTCACCGGCATGGAGTTCATCGCCGGGATCCCCGGCACGCTCGGCGGCGCGACCGCGATGAACGCCGGCACGCGCCTCGGCGAGATGAAGGACGTGCTCGAGCGCGTGGAGCTCGCGACCGCCGAAGGCGCGGGGTGGGTCCCCGCGGCGGCGCTCGGCTTCGCGTACCGCACCTGCCGCCTCCCACCGGGCGCCGTCGTCACGCGGCTCGAGCTCCGCCTGCGACCCGGCGACGTCGCCGCGATACAGCTCAGCCGCGCGACGATGCGCGAGGATCGCGAGCAGCGGCGGCGGACGCAGCCGCTCGACCGGCCGACGTTCGGCTCCACCTTCCGGAACCCGCCCGGCGACTACGCCGGGCGGCTCATCGAGGCCGTGGGCCTCAAGGGGCACCGCGTCGGAAACGCCACGTGGTCGGACGTCCACGCCAACTTCGTCGTGAACCTCGGCGGGGCGAGCGCCGCGGACGTCCTCGCCCTCATCCGGCTCGCGCGGACGCGCGTGCGCGAGCAGTTCGGGATCGCGCTCGAGACCGAGGTGCGGTTCCTGGGCGAGTTTCTTGCAAACGAGCTGGATGGCCTGAGGCCTGACGCCTGAGGCCCGAAGCCCTCGAGGAGAAGAAATGGCGAAGTGGCGTGGAAAGAAGGTGGCGGTGCTGTACGGCGGGCTCTCCACGGAGCGTGAGGTCTCGCTCAAGACCGGCGCCGCCTGCGCCGAGGGGCTCCGCGCCCGGGGGTACGACGTCGCCCTCGTCGACGTGGACCACGACGTCGCCGCGAAGCTGCGCGCGGAGAAGGTCGACGTCGCCTTCGTCGCCCTGCACGGCCGCTGGGGCGAGGACGGGTGCATCCAGGGACTGCTCGAGAGCCTGGCCATCCCGTACACGGGCTCGGGCGTGCTCGCCTCCGCGGTGGGCATGGACAAGGTCATGTCCAAGATCCTGTTCCGGACCCTCGGCCTCAAGGTCGTCGACTACGTCGTCTTCCCGCGGGAGCGGGTGCCGACCATCACCGTGGGTGACCTGCCCTTCGGGCTCCCCTGCGTCGTGAAGCCGTCGGGCGAGGGCTCGTCGGTCGGGGTGCACCTGGTGAAGGAGGCGGCCGCGCTGCCGGCGGCGTGCAAGGACGCCGCGTCGTACCAGGGCGAGGTGCTCGTCGAGCGGTACGTGAGGGGCAAGGAGATCCAGGTCGCGGTGCTCGACGGGAAGGCCCTCGGCACGATCGAGGTCGTCCCCGCGAACGAGTTCTACGACTACGCCGCCAAGTACACGGCCGGCACGACCCAGTACTTCTACCCGGCGCGGATCCCCGAGGGTCACAAGCGCAAGGTCGAGGAGGCGGCGGTGATCGCGCACCGCGGCCTGGGCTGCGCCGGCGTCACGCGGACCGACTTCATCCTCACCGACGACGGCATTCCCTACATCCTCGAGACCAACACCCTGCCGGGCATGACCGCGACCTCCATCGTGCCCAAGATCGCCTCCGGGAACGGGATCTCGTTCGCCGAGCTGTGCGAGCGACTGCTCGAGACGGCGGCCCTGAAGGCCTGAGTTGCCCCCGGCGCCCGCGGTTCGCGCCGGCCGGCGCGAACCGCCCTCAGCCGAAGCCGAACGGAGCGTCGCCGCGGAACGTACGTTCGTTGGACCATTTACGCGGGGGGTGGAGCCCCGTGGACCATCGTCGAACGAAGCGTCTTCGTCCGAGAGGGCGCGCTCGCGCTCGGTGAACCCGCGCCGTTGCCCCAGATGAGGCCCGCGCGGTGACGGGTCTGACCTTGCGGACCCCTGTGCACCATGCAACGCTACCCGCGCCTTGAATGAAGGCGCTCGATGCCGAGTCGACTCCCTGCTCGGTCCGTGCGCGGGTGGAGCCTGCCGGGGAGGCGCCCTCGCAAACCAACGCGGACCGCCGCGCGGCTCTGCTCCCCGTGTCGTGCGAAGTGAACCATCACCAAGGAGGCACACGTGAAGCGGCTTACTCTCCTCTCGCTCGGCCTGGCGGCCCTCGCCGGGTTCGCGGCTCCTACCCGCGCTGCGGACAAGATCAAGATCGGCCTCTCGTTCTCCGACTTCGCGACCGAGCGCTGGTCCGGCGAGAAGGACCAGATGACGAAGCTCCTCACGGCCAAGGGCTTCGACGTCGTTTGGCAGGAGGCGAACCACGACCCGAAGCTCCAGAATGACCAGATCGCGAACATGATCACGCAAGGCGCGAAGGTCATCATCGTCGTCGCCGAGGACGGCGACGCCGCCGCCGCGGCCGTCGAGGACGCCGCCGCCAAGGGCGTGAAGGTCATCGCGTACGACCGCCTGATCAAGTCGCCGAAGATCGCCGCCTACGTGTCCTTCGACAACGTGGACGTCGGCCGGAACCAGGCGCAGGGCGTCCTCGCCAAGGTCAAGAAGGGCAACTTCGTGCTCCTCGGCGGCAGCCCCACCGACAACAACGCGCACCTGTTCCGCGCCGGCCAGATGGAGGTCCTGAAGCCGCTCATCGACAAGGGCGACATCAAGATCGTGGCCGATCAGTGGGTGGAGAACTGGGACGCCGCCAAGGCCCGCGACGTCATGTCGAACATCCTGACCTCCACCGGCGGCAAGTTCGACGCCGTGGTCGCCTCCAACGACGGCACCGCCCTCGGCGCCCTCGAGGCGATGAAGCCGGCGGGCCTCGCCGGCAAGGTCCCGATCTCGGGCCAGGACGCCACCGCCGCCGGCTGCAACTCGATCGTCCGCAACGAGCTGACGGTCACGATCCTGAAGGACACCCGCAAGCTGACGCCGCTCGCGACGGAGATCGCGGCCGCGCTCGCCAAGGGCCAGAAGATCGCCGGGCTCCAGAACTACAAGCTGTCCGACCTGACCGGCGACAAGAAGTTCACCGGCACGGTGCCCTGCAAGTTCCTGCAGGTCTACCAGGTCACCAAGGACAACGTGAAGAAGCTGGTGGTCGACTCGGGCTTCCAGTCCTACGAGGACGTCTACAAGGACGTCGCGAACGCGCCCAAGAAGTGAGTCGTCACCCGTTCGTGTAACATCGAGAAGCCCGGCCCCTCGGGGCCGGGCTTCTCTGGATGGGAAGAGCAGAAAGGAAGCGCCCGGTGGCCGAGGACCTCATCCTCCACTTCTCCCACGTGACGAAGCAGTTCCCCGGCGTCACGGCGCTGAAGGACGTGACGATCCCGATCAAGCGCGGGGAGATCCACGGGCTCTGCGGCGAGAACGGCGCCGGCAAGTCCACGCTGATGAAGATCCTCTGCGGCGTCTATCCGTTCGGCACCTACGAGGGCGACGTCACCTACGACGGCAAGCCGCTCGCGCTGGGCGAGGGCTCGATCCACCAGGCCATCGAGAAGGGCATCGCCATCGTCTACCAGGAGATGACGCTCGTCCCCAAGCTGACGGTGGGCGAGAACGTGTTCCTGGGGAAGGAGCCGCGCAACCGGGTCGGCGGAATCGACTGGGACAAGCTCTACGCCGACACGGCGGCGGTGCTGAAGCGGTACAAGCTGCCCATCTCGCCGCTCGACGTGGTCGAGCACCTGGGCGTCGGCCAGATGCAGATGACGGAGATCGCCAAGGCCCTGGCCGAGAACGCCCGGGTCCTGATCCTGGACGAGCCGACCTCCGCGCTGTCCGAGGCCGAGGTCGACCAGCTCATGGAGATCCTCCGCGGCCTGAAGGCGGACGGCGTCACCTGCATCTACATCACGCACAAGCTGGAGGAGTTCTTCCGGATCACCGACTCGGTCTCGGTGCTGCGCGACGGCAAGCTGGTGACCACGCGGCCCACCGCGGAGCTCGACGCGGACGGGAAAGGCGTCGAGAAGCTCGTGAGCCTGATGGTCGGCCGGGAGATGAAGGAGCGCTTCCCCAGGCGGAGGCGGACGCCGGCCGAGGTCTTCCTCCGCGTCGAGGACCTGCACGCCGTCGACCCGAACAACCCGAGGAAGGAAGTGCTGAAGGGGGTCAGCTTCGACCTGCGCAAGGGCGAGATCCTGGGGATCGCCGGCCTGATGGGGTCCGGGCGCACCGAGCTGGTCACGACCCTGTTCGGCGAGTACGGGCAGGTGACGCGGGGCCGGGTCACCCTCGAGGGCAAGGCCATCACCATCCGGAGCTCCAGGGATGCCATGGCGCACGGCATCAGCCTGGTGCCCGAGGACCGCAAGCGGTCCGGCCTCGTGCTCATGCAGACGATCCTCCAGAACATGAGCCTGCCCAACCTCAATCGGTTCGCGAGCTTCATGCGGATCGATCAGGACGCCGAGCTCGCCGCCGTGCTGAAGTACTGGAAGAGCCTCTCGATCAAGGCGCCCAACGTCAACGTGGCGGTCGAGTCGCTCTCCGGCGGCAACCAGCAGAAGGTCGTCATCTCCAAGTGGCTCATGTCCGAGCCGAAGATCCTGATCCTCGACGATCCGACCCGCGGCATCGACGTCGGCGCGAAGTACGAGATCTACAAGCTCATGAACCAGCTCGCGGAGAGCGGGTTCGCGATCATCATGATCTCCTCGGAGCTGGAGGAGGTGCTCGGCATGAGCGACCGCGTCATGGTGATGTGGGAAGGCCGCTCGAACGGCACCCTGGAGATCCAGGCCGCGACGGAAGAGAAGATCATGGCCAGGGCGACGGGCATCGAAGTCGCCGCAGGATGACAGGCAACGAGAAGACCATGGACCCGAACCTCACCGTCAGCGCTGCCCCCGCCGAGCCGAGCGCAGCGAACGTGCTGCTCCGCTCCTTCACCCGGAACCTGCAGTCGTACGTGCTGGTGATCGCGCTGCTGGTCATCTGGATCGGCTTCGGCATCGCCGCCCCGGGCTACGCCAGCGCCGATCACGTGCGCAACCTCTTCGTCCAGATGGCCATCATCGCGATCATGGCCACCGGCATGGTGTTCGTGATCGTCACGGGAGGCATCGACCTCTCCGTCGGGTACGGCGCCGGGTTCGTGTCCGTGGTGGCGGCCTGGATGCTCTACTCCGGGAACGCGGACCGCTGGGTCACCGCCCTCGCCCCGGGCCTGAGCCCGGGCGGGCACGCGCTCGTGACCACGATCACGGTGGTGGTGCTGGCCCTCCTGCTCGCCGTCCTCATGGGCGCGTTCCAGGGGTTCGTGATCTCGCGGATGGGCGTGCCGCCGTTCATCGCCACCCTGGGTGGCTTCTCGATCTTCAAGTCCGGGATCCTCGCCGTCACGCTGGGCAAGTCGCTCTTCATCACCTCCTACAGCACCTACAAGTACATCGCCCAGGGCTCGATCCCACCACTCGGCGGCTGGATCCTGGCGGTGCTCGTGACGGCAGCGCTCTTCGTCCGCGTGTACACCACGCGGAAGCGGAAGCGGAAGTACGGTGCGGAGATGGGCTCGCTCGCGCTCCAGCTCGCCCGCGCGGGGATCTTCTCGGTGCTGGTGATCGCCTACGTGCTGATCGTGAACCGCACGTTCGAGGCGAAGCCCCTGGCCGAGCAGGCCGCGGCGGACTCCTCCCAGGAGGTGTTCGACCTCAGCACGCTGGGCCTCGACGAGTCCAAGACGCAGGGGGCGCTGCAGAACTTCGCCGGCGGCGACGACCAGAGCGGCGTCGGCGCGTCGACGCCGGGCGCCATCAAGATCGAGCCCGTCCCCGACGAGGAGGTCGCCGCCACCGCGGCGACCGCGCCGACCACCACCCGTCCCACGGGCGTCCCGGTGCTGGTGCTCATCCTCGGGGCCGTGGCCCTGATCATGAGCTACATCTCGCGGAACACTCGCTTCGGCCGCTACGCTTATGCCTTCGGCGGCAACCGCGAGGCGGCCCGGCTCTCGGGCATCGACACGAAGAACCTCATCTTCAAGGTGTATGTGCTGATGGGCCTCTTGATGGGCGTCTCGGGCGTCGCGCTCGCCGGCTACGTCGGATCGGGCACCACCGGCGCCGGCCAGGGCTACGAGCTGGACGTGATCGCGGCCTGCATCCTCGGCGGCACCTCGACCCTCGGCGGCGAGGGCACGGTCTTCGGCGCGATCGTCGGCGCCCTCATCATCCAGTCGCTCAGCAACGGCATGCAGATGATGAACCTGCAGCCCTACTGGCAATACGGCGTCAAGGGGCTGGTGCTCATCCTGGCCGTCTACGCCGACATGCAGTTCAAGAAGAAGCGCGGCTGAGCCGGGCGTCCCGCGGGGCCGCGGCCCATCTTTCCGCGGCGCGGCCTCGCGCGCGGAGGGCATGACCGGGTCCATGCAACCCTTCGACGGCGCGCTCGCGGAGCGCGTGGATCGGTACGTGGAGGAGCTGTTCGTCGCGCCGGACCCGGCGCTGGCGGAGGGGCGCGCCGCGGCCGCCGCGGCCGGGCTCCCGGAGATCGCCGTGTCACCGAACGAGGGGAAGCTCCTCCACCTCCTCGCGCGGCTCGTCCAGCCCGGGCGCATCCTCGAGATCGGCACGCTCGGCGGCTACAGCACCGCCTGGCTCGCGCGCGCGCTCCGCCCCGGCGGCCGCCTCGTGACGCTCGAGCTCGACCCGCACCACGCCCAGGTCGCGCGGCAGAACCTGGCGCGGGCGGGCCTGTCGGGCGCCGTCGAGGTCCGCGAAGGGCCCGCCGCGGCGTCGCTGCGCGCGATGATCGCCGCCGGCGAGCCCCCGTTCGACGTCGTCTTCATCGACGCCGACAAGGAGAGCTACCCCGAGTACCTCGACCTCTCGGTCCAGCTCTCCCGCCCCGGGACGCTCCTCCTCGCCGACAACGTGATCCGGAACGGCCGCGTGCTCGACGGGGCGCACCCCGACGCGCTCGTGCAGGGGATCCGGACCTTCAACGCCCGGCTCGCCGCGCACCCGCGGCTCGACTCGATCATCCTGCCGATCATCCGGAACCAGCTGGACGGGCTGTCGATCTCGATCGTGCGCTGACGCGCCCGCCGCCGCGCCGGGCTCCTACTGGGCGGCGGGGCGGGTCGAAGGCGTCCGAGAGGAGCGGCAACGCCGCGAGCACTCCGGGGTCGTTCCCCTGCCACGGCCGCAGCTCACCGTACGGGCGCCACCGGGTCCCCGCAGGGATCGCGCTGATGGTCCCGGGCCGGGTCGTCGTACTCGTGGTCCGTGTAGATGTTGGACGGGCTCCAGTAGTTGTACGGCGGGAACGGATCGATCGGCTCCACGTGCCCGTCCATGGCGAGGTCGAAGTACTGGTCGGCCTGGTGCTCCCGGTCGTACGGGAGCGCCGGATCGAGATCCGTCTCCACCTGTCATGAGGACGTCGAGCGCGTCGGCGGTGACGGCCGTGACCTCGAACCGGCGCCGGGGCGCCCGGGTTCCCGTTGACACCCGACCAGAGCCTCCACCGGCCGTCCATGTGGTTGTAGCCGGCCCAGAACCCCTCCCACTTGCCATACGAGCCGAGCTGGGGAGAGAACGAGCACCGCGACGACACAGCGGACCGAGCGGACCATGGCCCCCCTGGATCGGACAGACCGCGCCAGTCTATGCGGTCGGCGCGGCGATCGGTCCGCGAAATCCCGTCCGGATCTGCGACCGCCAAAAACTTGCGTAGCCTCCGCCCTCCGGCATGCTGCCGTCGGGTGATACCGCCCGCAACCGCACGCGCGGAGGCGGCGGCGTGTCGGCGGGCGGCGGGAGAAGGCGTGGCGCGAGCGGGCAATCGACGGCGGGTGGACCAGGCCCCGGGGGAGCGCCGGCAGAGGCTGGTGCGGCTGCTCCACCTCGTGGGCCCCACCGTGGCCGCGCTCGTCTTCGTCGGCCTCCTCGCCCTCGGGGCCCACCGCGCCGTCTTCGGCGGCGAGCGGTTCCGGGTCCGCGAGATCCGGTTCCACGGCCTCTCGCGCCTCGCCGCAGATCAGCTCCTCACCGTCCTCCCGGTGCAGCGCGGCGACCACCTGCTGCTCGTCGATCCCGGCCTGCTCGAGGCGACGCTCCAGCACCAGCCGTGGATCGCGCGGGCCGAGGTGGACCGGGAGTTCTGGTCGGGGGCGCTCGAGATCACCGTCCGCGAGCACCGGGCCGCCGCCCTCGTGTCGATGGGCGAGCTCTACCTCGTCAACGAGCAGGGGCACGTCTTCGATCGCGCCGTGCCGGGGCTCGGCCTCGACCTCCCGGTGGTGACCGGCGTCGACCGCGAGGCGTACCTCGCGCGGCGGCCCGAGGTGGAGCAGGTCCTGGCCGGCGCGGTGGCGCTCGCCCGCCGCTGGTCCGAGGCGCGGCTCGAGGCGCGGGCGCCCATCTCGGAGATCCACGTGGATCCGGTCTTCGGCACGACGGTGGTGACCGGCGACGGCACCGAGATCCGGCTCGGCCAGCGCGAGCTCGACGCGAAGCTCTCCCGCCTCTCCCGGCTCCTGCCGTCGCTCGCGGCGGAGCCCCGGAAGGCGCAGGTGATCCACCTCGACAACCGCCGCCACCCGGAGTGGGTGGCGGTCCGGTTCGCGGGGGAAGCAGGTGGTGGTGGGGCCCTCGGCGCGGCGCGGTCGGAGACGACCGGGAGGCGCTGAGGCACGCGCCGCGGAGACGCGGCGTGGTGGGAAGGCCGCGGAAGCTCGCCCTTCGACAGGCTCAGGGCGAGCGGAGGCTGCCTGTGGCAGGGGCTCGAGAGAGCCCCCTGGTGGGCGCAAGCGCGACGGCGCGGACACGCCCGGAGGTGGTGGTCATGGCGAACAGCGGCGACATCCTGGTCGGGCTCGACATCGGGACGACCAAGATCTGCGCCATCGTCGGCGAGGTGAGCGACGACGGCGGGATCGACATCATCGGCATCGGGTCGCACCCGTCGAAGGGGCTGCGCAAGGGCGTGGTGGTCAACATCGACGCCACGGTGGCCTCGATCAAGCGGTCGATCGAGGAGGCCGAGCACATGGCGGGGTGCGAGATCACCACCGTCTACACCGGCATCGCCGGCGGCCACATCAAGGCGTTCCCCTCGCACGGCGTCGTCGCGGTGAAGGACAAGGAGGTCCGGCCGCAGGACGTCGATCGCGTCATCGACCAGGCCAAGGCCGTCGCGATCCCGCTCGATCGCGAGGTGATCCACGTCCTCCCGCAGGAGTACGTCGTCGACGACCAGGACGGCATCAAGGAGCCGGTCGGCATGAGCGGCGTCCGGCTCGAGGCCAAGGCGCTCATCGTCACCGGCGCGGTCTCGTCCGCGCAGAACATCGTGAAGTGCGCCCAGCGGACCGGCCTCAACGTCGCCGACATCGTCCTCCAGCCACTCGCCTCCTCGATGGCGACGCTCTCCGAGGACGAGAAGGAGCTGGGCGTCTGCCTCGTCGACATCGGCGGCGGCACGACCGACATCGCCATCTTCCACAACGGCGCCATCCAGCACACCGCGGTGATCGCCCTCGGCGGCAACCACCTCACGAACGACGTCGCCGTCGGGCTCCGCACGCCCACGCACGAGGCCGAGCGGATCAAGAAGCAGTACGGCTGCGCCGTCGCCTCGATGGTCGACAAGGGCGAGACGATCGAGGTCCCGAGCGTGGGCGGGGGCTCCCCGCGCGTCCTCTCCCGCCACATCCTGGCCGAGATCGTCGAGCCGCGGGTGGAGGAGATCTTCATGCTGGTGCAGCACGAGATCCAGAAGTGCGGGATGGAGGAGGTGCTGGCCTCGGGCGTCGTCATCACCGGCGGCTCCACCCTCCTCGCCGGCATGCCCGAGATGGCCGAGGAGGTCCTCGGGGTCCCGGTCCGGCGCGGCCTGCCGCGCGGGATCGGCGGGCTCGTGGACGTGGTGAAGAGCCCGATGTACGCGACGGCCGTGGGGCTCGTGCTCTACGGCGCGCAGCAGCAGAACGAGAGCCCCTACTTCAAGATCCGCGACGAGAACGTGTACCGGAAGGTGAAGGGGCGGATGAAGGAGTGGCTGGGGCAGATCTTCTGACCGCGGAGGCACTGCGATGATCGAATACACGGACAGGCAGGACGCGGCGAAGATCAAGGTCATCGGCGTCGGCGGCGGCGGCGGCAACGCCATCAACACCATGGTGGCGGCGCGCCTCGAGGGCGTGGAGTTCATCGCCGCCAACACCGACCTGCAGGCGCTCCGGGTCAACCAGGCGCAGGTGAAGATCCCGCTCGGCAAGAACGCGTCGCGGGGCCTGGGCGCGGGCGCCAACCCCGAGGTGGGCCGCACCGCGGCGCTCGAGGAGAAGGACGCCATCGCCGCCGCGCTCGAGGGGGCGGACATGGTGTTCGTCACCGCCGGCATGGGCGGCGGCACCGGCACCGGCGCCGGCCCGGTGGTGGCCGACATCGCCAAGGCCTCCGGGGCGCTCACCGTCGGCGTCGTCACCAAGCCCTTCCTCTTCGAGGGCAACCGGCGGCGCAAGCAGGCCGAGGCCGGCCTCGCCGAGCTCGGCGCGGCGGTGGACACCCTCATCGTGATCCCGAACCAGCGGCTCCTCTCGGTGGCCGGCGAGGACATGTCGCTCGCCGACGCGTTCAAGCGGGCCGACGAGGTGCTCCTCAACGCGGTGCAGGGCATCTCCGACCTCATCACGGTGCACGGCATCGTCAACGTCGACTTCGCCGACGTCCGGACCATCATGAGCAGCCAGGGCATGGCGCTCATGGGGACCGGCCGGTCGAGCGGCGACCGGCGCGCGGTGGAGGCGATGCAGGCGGCCATCAACTCGCCGCTCCTCGAGGACGTCACGCTCGACGGCGCGACCGGCCTCCTCGTCAACATCACCGGCGGCCCGAGCCTCACGCTGTTCGAGGTGAACGAGGCGGTGTCGATGGCCCAGTCCGCGGCCGACCCCGAGGCCAACATCATCTTCGGGTCGGTGATCGACGAGCGGCTCGGGAACGAGGTGAAGATCACCGTGATCGCCACGGGCTTCCAGGCGCGCGACGACCGGAGCCGGGCGCTGGCGCGCCGGGCGGAGCCGGTCGAGGCGGTCCGCGAGGTCCCGGCGCTGCGCTCCGTCCCCCCGCCCCTGCCCGCGGACGCGAAGCCCACCGCGCGCCGCGAGCCCGCCCTCGTCACCGCCCCGGCGGTGCAGCGGACCCCGGTCTCGATGCGGCGCGAGCCGCCCGTCTACCGGCCCGACGACGACCAGTTCGACATCCCCGCGTTCCTGCGGCGGCCGAACGGGAAGCCGCCGGTGGAGTAGCGGAACCTGGACGCTCTGCCCGCTCACCCTTCGACAGGCTCAGGGTGAGCGGGGATGCTTCGACCCCAGCCCGAGCCCGGCCCTGACGGATCCGCTCGTGCCGAGCCTGTCGAAGCACGAGCGGAGCTCTTCACCCCCCCGCCATCCTCGGCACGATCACCGCCAGCGAGCGATCGAGGCGGTAGTTGATCCCGCCGTGCCCGTCCTCGAACTCCTCGTGCACCACCTCGACGCCGCCGCGCCGGAGCGCGTCGGCGACCATCCGCGCGCCCCAGCGCAGGTGGTACTCGTCGCGGGTCCCGCAGTCGAGGAACACCGTCGCGAGCCGGCGGAACGCGTCGAGCGAGGCGGGCGCGAAGCGGACCGGATCCTCCGCGAGCCACCGCTCCCAGACGTCGGCGCGGAGGCGGCCCGAGGGGAGCTCGAACGGCAGGGCGAGGCCGAGCGGCTGTGAGGCGTCGGGCCCGTAGTGCGCGGCCATCGCGAGGACGTTGAGCACCGCGTGATCGTCCCCGCGCAGCCGCGTCTCGCGCGCGCGGCGCCGCGCCTCCTCGAGCCACTCGGCGGCCGAGGGGGCGGCGAGGAGCGCCGCGGCCGCCTTCGGCAGGTCGGCGAGGTAGCAGTACTCGAAGTACGCGTCGCCCGAGTGGCAGGCGAGGTGCGCGAAGACGTCGGGCCGGTCGCGGCCCATGCGCAGGGCGCCGTAGCCGCCCGAGCTCTTGCCCAGCACCGCCCGCGCCGCGCGATCGGCGCGCGCCCCGAAGCGCGCCTCGACCTCGCGCACGACGTCCTCGGCGACGTAGGTCTGGTACCGCCCCACCGCCGGCGCGTCGATCCACTGCGTGCCGCCGAGGCGCGTCCCGCCGTCCGGGAACACGGCGACGAAGGGCGGCAGCGCGCCGGCCGCGACCGCGGCGTCGATCCGCTCCGGCACCGTGGGCGCGAACGTGCTCACGTTGAGCCAGTTGCGCGCGCTCCCGCCGAAGCCGTGCAGGAGGTAGACCGCGGGGAGGCCGGGGCGGTGGCCCGGGGGCAGGTAGACGAGCAGCGGGCGGCGGGCCGGATCGCCCAGCGGGTTCCCGGCGAGCGCCGGGGCATCGATCTCGAGCTCGACGAGCGTACCGTGCATGGGCGGGCATCATAGCCGCGCCCGGACCATGTACGCTCCTCGGCGCGATCCGCGCCTTTGCCGGATCACGCCCCCTCGCGGTCCTTCGGTTGGTCCCGCGCCCCGGCGCGTGCGAGACTCGATCGACCTCGCCCTGGAGCCCCCATATGCGCCTCCGCCCCCTCCTCGCCGCCCTCCTGCTCGTAGCCGCGCCTGCTGCTCGCGCCGCCGAGCGCCTCGTGCTCCTCCCCGCCACCGGCGCGAACGTGGACGAAGGCGAGCTCGTGGCGGCGACCGATCTCCTGCGCGCCGGGCTCGAACAGACGGGGCGCTTCGCCGTCGTGCTCGGGGGCACGCCGGGCGGCGCCGTCGCGGAGCCATCGCCCGTGGAGGCCGGCGCCGAGGCCGCCGAGGCCGGGGCGGCGCTCGCGGTGACCCTGCGGATCTCGCGGCTCGGCTCCGTCTCCTCCGCACGCCTCGGCGCCTACGAGCCGGACGGGACCCTCGCGCACTCCGACGCCCTCTCGGCCGCGAACGCGGACGACCTGGAGCCGGTGCTGCAGCGGCTCGCCAAGGGGTTCGCGGCGGCGCGGCCCGCGGCCGAGCTCGCCACGATCGACACGGTCACCGAACGTGAAGCACGGCCGCTGCGCCAGGTCCCCGCGTCCTTCGACTGGGGCTTCCGGCTCGGGGCAACCTGGTTCGTCGACCGGCCCGGCGGCGGCACGGGCCGGCTCACCGGCGCCGGCGCGTTCTGGCTCTTCGACGCGCGCAGCTTCCTCGCCGAGGCGACCGCGGACTGGCACATGGGCGACGGCGATCACCTCCTCGAGGGCGGGCTCGCGGTGCACGTCCCGTTCTCCCGCCAGAACGTCGCGCCGTACGTCGGCGCGGGGTTCGGGTACGCGATCGTGAACACCGGCGACGACACGGAGTCGGGCCTGACCGTCCGCGGCGCCGGCGGGGTGATCTTCGGCCGTCTCTCGTCCGTGAAGGTGCGGGTCGAGGGCGGCTGGCGCACGACGCTGTTCAACATCCGCGCGGACGGCCGGCGGGAGGCGATCCACGGGCCCTACGCCACCGCGGGGATCGGGTTCTGACGAGCCACGCCCGGTCGAGTCGAGCCCTTCACCGCTCGTGCTTCGACAGGCTCAGCACGAGCGGACTTGCTACCGCTCCCGCGCGAGCACCACGTTGCAGCGCGCGGTGAGCTCGGTGGTGCGCGCGAGGAGCGACTGCGCCTCGCGGTAGAGCTGCGACGCCTCGGACGCGGACGCGTCGGGCAGCTCGCCGATGCGGGCGAGCAGATCGCCGACGCGGAGCAGGTGCTGGTGCGCGAGGAGGAGCTCGCGGCCGAGCCGGGCGCCGTGGCGCGTGAAGATGAGGCTCGTCTGGAACAGCCGCGCGAGCGCCTTGCGGTTCAGCTCGTCGACGGTCCGGCAGCGGGCCTGGAAGTCGCGCAGCCGGCGCGCGTCGCGCGCGAGCGCGAGATCGACGACGTCGGTCGTGACGGTCGAGGCTCGCTTGCGAGCGTGCGGCGCCGGAGGAGGCATGCGTGGGGAGAATCGTAGGCGCGCTCGCGCGCGCCGGTCAACGGCCCCTCCGGCTTGACACGACCGACCTCGCGTGGGTCGCGCCGCGCGTGCGAAGCAAGCTACGCACGTAGAGGGCGCGGGGGTGACGGCGCACCCCTCGCCCTCGGAGGAACCTACGCGAGCGCCGCGAGCGCCAGCTCCTCGATCTTCCTCAGCGCGTCGTCGAGCCCGGCCGGGTTGGCGCCGCCCGCCTGGGCCATGTCGGGCTTGCCACCACCCGAGCCGCCCACGAGCTTCGCGCCCTCCTTCACGAGGTCGCCGGCCTTGACCTTGCCGGCCAGGTCCTTCGTCACCGCGACGAGGAGCACGGCCTTGCCCTCGTGCTCGGACCCGAGCGCGACCACGCCCTTCGCGAGCCGATCGCGGAGCTTGTCCGCGAGCTCGCGCAGCGCCTTGCCGTCGCCCTGCACGCGCGCGGCGAGCACCTTGGCGTCGCCGGCCGCCTTCGCCTGCGCCGCGAGGTCGCCGGACTGCGCCGCGGCCACCTTCGCGCGCGCCTCCTCGAGCGCGCGCTCGAGCTCCTTCACCCGGCGCTGCGTCTGCTCGATCTTCTGGGCCACCTCGAGCGCGCCCGCCTTGAGGAGCGCCGCCGCCTTGCGCAGCTCGCCGTCGCGCCGCTGCGCCTCCTCGACCGCCTTCGGCCCGGTGTAGGCGACGATGCGGCGGACGCCCGCCTGGATCGACTCGTCGCTCGCGATCTTGAAGAAGGCGATGTCCCCGGTCCGGCGCACGTGCGTGCCGCCGCAGAGCTCCTTCGAGGGCCCGAGCCGGACGACGCGGACGACGTCGCCGTACTTCTCGCCGAAGATCATCATCGCGCCGGCCTGCCGCGCCTCCTCGAGCTTCAGGACCGCGACGTCCGCGGCGTCGTTCTTCCGGACCAGCTCGTTGACCCGCGCCTCGATCGCCTGGAGCTCCTCGTCCTGGAGCGCCTCGAAGTGGGAGAAGTCGAACGTCAGGTAGTCGGGGGCGACCTTCGAGCCCGCCTGCTTCACGTGCTCGCCGAGCCGCTCGCGGAGCGCGAACTGGAGGAGGTGGGTCGCGGAGTGGTTGGCGCGGATGAGGTCGCGGCGCGCCTCGTCGACCCGGAGGTCGGCGCGATCGCCGACCGCGATCTCGCCCTCGACCACCTCGCCGAGGTGCGTGACGAGGCCGGGCACCGGCCGCTTCGCGTCGGTGACCTGCACCTTCCCGCCGGGCACGGTGATCGTGCCGGTGTCGCCCACCTGGCCGCCCGACTCGCCGTAGAACGGCGTGGCCGCGGTGATCACCTCGACCTTGTCGCCCTTCTTCGCCTTCGCGGCGCGGGCGCCGTTGGCGAGGAGGGCCTTCACCTCCGCCGCCGCCGTGAGCGTCTCGTACCCGAGGAACTTCACCTCCTCGAGCTCGCCGACGATCTGCTTGTGGAGATCGGCGATCGACTGCTCGCCCGACCCCTTGAACTCGCCGCTCCGCGCGCGCTGCTCCTCGAGCAGCTTGTCGAACCCGGCCTCGTCCACCCCGAGGCCGTTCTCGACCGCGATCGTGCGGGTGAGGTCGAGCGGGAAGCCGAACGTGTCCGCGAGCTGGAAGGCCACGTCGCCGGGGACGACCTTGCCGCCCGTCTTGCGCAGGCGCGCGATCTCCTCGTCGAGCCGATCGAGGCCGCGGTTCAGCGTCCGCCGGAAGGACTCCTCCTCCGCCGCCGCCACCTTCGTGATGAACGGCCGGTTCTCCCGCGTCTCCGGGTAGGCCGCGCCCATCTCCTCGATGACCGCGGCGCAGACGTCCGCGAGGAAGAGCTTCTCGAGCCCCAGCTTCTTCCCGTGCCGGATCGCGCGCCGCATGATCCGGCGAAGGACGTAGCCGCGCCCCTCGTTGGACGGCAGCACGCCGTCGCCCACGAGGAACGTCGTCGCCCGCGCGTGGTCCGCGATCACCCGCATCGAGACGTCGTCCGCCGCGTTCGCGCCGTACTTCTTGCCGGAGATCTTCTGCACCGCCGCGATGATGTTCTGGAAGAGGTCGGTGTCGTAGTTGGACCGCTTGCCCTGCACCACCGCCGACACGCGCTCGAGGCCGGCGCCGGTGTCGATCGACGGCCGCGGCAGCGGCGTGAGGCTCCCGTCCTCGCTCCGCTCGAACTGCATGAAGACGAGGTTCCAGATCTCGAGCCAGCGGTCGCAGTCGCAGGCGACGCCCTGGCACTTCTTGCCCGCCTGCTCCTCGGCGCAGGGGATGTCGTTCCCCTGGAAGAAGTGGAGCTCGGAGCAGGGGCCGCAGGGGCCGGTGTTGCCCATCGCCCAGAAGTTGTCCTTCGCGCCGAGCTTGTGGATCCGGTCGACGGGGACGCCGACGCCCTTCCAGAGCTCGTACGCCTCCTCGTCCCACGGGATCGGCCCCTCGCCGGCGAAGACCGTCGCGGCGAGCCGGTCCTTCGGGATCCCGAGCCACGCGTCGCTCGTCACCCACTCCCACGCCCAGCGGACCGCGTCCTTCTTGAAGTAGTCGCCGAACGAGAAGTTGCCGAGCATCTCGAAGAACGTGTGGTGACGGGCGGTGAACCCGACGTTCTCGAGGTCGTTGTGCTTGCCGCCGGCGCGCACGCACTTCTGCGAGGTGGTGGCGCGCGCGTAGTCCCGCTTCTCCCGGCCGGTGAAGACGTCCTTGAACTGGACCATGCCGGCGTTGGTGAAGAGCAGCGTCGGGTCGTTCTGCGGGACCAGCGACGAGCTCGCGACGCGGCGGTGGCCGCGCTCCTCGAAGAAGCGGAGGAACGACTCGCGGATCTGGGCGGCGGTGAGGGTCTTCATGAGACCCGCTTGAATAACAGACGCTTGCGAAGGGATCCACCACGACCCGCGCGGAGCCGCTACCCGCCCGGCAGAACCACCTTCCACTCCTGGCCTTCCCGCACCAGGGACACCTCGCCGCGCTCGCCGCCCTCCACCTCGACGGCGACGACGGCCCGATCCCGGGACTCCCGCAGCACCGTCGCGGACTTCACCTTGGGTGCGGTGGGCGCGAGGTCGCCGAGGACGAGGTTCGCCACCTGGACGTCGGCGCCCGGCACCTGCGCGCTGCCCTCGAGCTCCTTGCTCCGGGCGCGGAGCCGGTCCTGCGAGTCCTTGGAGAGCATGGCCCAGACCGCGCCCACGTCGCCCGCGCGCGCGGCGCGCGCGAACCGCTCGTAGCGCTCGGCGGGGTTGTCCGGCCGCTGGCAGGCGGCGGCGAGGAACGCGACGAAGGGCAGGACGAGGGCCCGACCGGAGGTGGCGCGGCGCATGCCCGGGGAGTCTACAGGGGCAGGCGAGGAGCCGCATCCCTGGATTCAGCGCCTCAACCGGAGCCGCCACACGCGCTGCCCCGTGGCGAG
>Ga0196976_1000424_pt1 | contig 26892 bp, 32 predicted proteins | sample S3v_513CmetaG_FD_148644 | JGI IMG/M metagenome (GOLD analysis project Ga0196976, IMG submission 148644) | Soil microbial communities from Anza Borrego desert, Southern California, United States - S3+v_5-13C | ecosystem: Environmental > Terrestrial > Soil > Desert | place: USA: California...
GGACCTGCCAAGGATAGCGAGACGGATGGTCTCACCGTGATCGCAGTCATTCATGACTCCCCTGCTGACAAGGCAGGGATCCAGCATGGGGATGTGCTCAAGCAAATGGGAGACGTGGCGTTGAATAGCCCGACGGCACTGACCCAGGCGGCCCAGCGTTATGCCGGGCAGAAAACCAATGTGGATGTAGAACGCGGGCAAAGCGTATTGCATATCCCGGTACAATTGAATCCAGGAAGCAACACCGCCAGCAAATAATCCCTTGGGGAATAAGACCAAGAACAAGGAAAACAAGGATCTGATGAAGAAGGCCAAACTGCTGCCAGATGATGAGGGCGTGATTTACGCGCCATGGGAAAGAACCTTTACCCGTCTGTTATCCCCGTTTGAGGAATTCATACACCGTCAGACCGCGAGCGGCCTATTGCTCATGGGTGCAGCCGTTCTGGCACTGGTTCTGGCCAACAGCGATTTTGCTGAAGCCTACCAGCATGTGGTCCATACCATGGCCGGGTTCCAGATTGGCACTTTCGGCTTGGAGATGTCTCTGCACCACTGGGTCAACGATGCCCTGATGGCGCTATTCTTTTTTGTAGTGGGCATGGAGCTCAAGCGCGAGATGCTGGTAGGGGAACTTGCCGATATCCGCAAATCTGCCTTGCCGATTGTTGCTGCCCTCGGCGGCATGGTGGTGCCCGCCTTGATTTTTTTCGCGTTCAATCCGGAAGGTGATGCCTCTCGCGGTTGGGGTATTCCCATGGCCACGGACATTGCCTTCGCTGTAGGTGCCTTGGCCCTGTTGGCAGATCGCGTACCCAAGGCATTGGTGACTTTCCTGGTTGCGCTTGCCATTGTCGATGACTTGGGTGCCGTGCTGGTGATTGCCTTGTTCTACACGAATGAGTTGTCTCTCTCCTGGCTCGGCATCGCCGGTCTGCTGGTGGCAACGCTCGTGCTATTCAATTTTGCCGGTATCCGCCGAGTGATTCCCTATTTTTGTGTCGCCGTCCTGCTTTGGTACGCCATGCTACAGTCAGGCGTGCATGCGACTTTGGCCGGCGTTCTCGGCGCTTTCTGTGTGCCGGCACGGCCGAAGTACGATCCCGGCTTATTCAGCCGTTATGTGCGCGAGCTTATGTCGCGCTTCGATGCCAGTTATAGAGCCGGCGCGAATATCATGACCAATGAAAAGCTCGAGATTGTCGTGCAGGCGCTGGATGATGGGGTCAAGGGCGTGCAGACCCCATTGCAAAGCCTGGAACGTGACTGGCACCTGCCGGTCGCTTTCCTGGTGATTCCCATATTCGCCTTGTTCAATGCGGGTATTCCGCTCGAGCTGGCTTCTATGGGCGAAGCACTCACCCATCCTATTACATTGGGTGTTATGGTCGGGCTGCTGGTTGGAAAATTCGTTGGCATTACTGCAGCCTGCTGGCTCACCATCAAACTCGGGATTGCCGAGCTGCCCACAGGGGCTCGTTTTACGCAAGTGGCTGGGGTGGCCGTGCTCGGGGGTATCGGATTCACAATGTCGATCTTCATCGCGGAGCTAGGTTTTTCAAACCATCCCGATTTTCTGGTTCTGGCTAAGACCGGCATTCTTGGCGCATCCTTGCTCGCAGGATTGATTGGACTAACGTGGTTATGGCTGGTGGCTGAGCCTCAGCATGCCCAGGCGACTCCAGTCCCCGACTAGGAGGATGGTTCGTTTAGGCACAGTGGAATTCAGGGCTTGAGGTTATAAGAAGCCTTTCATGATTAATACCACTATGAACCCAGCTGACTTCTACCAAGAAAGCAGTGCTGTCGAAGGCGCCACCTGAAGCCAGACATGAATGAGTTCTGGCTCTGTTTTGTGCCACTTTTCGTGGCGGTAGATGCCATTGGCCTGCTGCCGGCTTTTCTCAGCCTTACGCGTAACATGCAGCAGAAGCAGGTGAGGCAGGTCATCTACCATTCCGTGATTACCGCCAGCGCTGTTGCAGTGGTTTTTCTCGCCGTGGGTTCTGTCATTCTGGAACTGCTGGGCATTACCGTCGCAGATTTCATGATCGCGGGCGGCATCCTACTGTTTGTGCTGGCATTGGGTGATTTGCTGACCGATGAAAAGCTGCAACAGCACGTCGATGCCAGAGGACTCGGCGCCGTACCCCTAGGCGTGCCGCTCATTACAGGACCAGCCGTGCTGGCAACCTCGATGCTGCTATTGAGTCAATATGCCGCGGGCTGGGTCGTGGCGGCGGTAGTTTTGAATATTTTGATTGCGGGATTTGTCTTCCGGTTTGCCTCGACGATCAGCCGAGTACTGGGTGATGTGGGCGAAAAGATCGTATCGAAAATTGCCATGCTGTTCCTGGCGGCCATCGCCGTCATGATGGTGCGCAAGGGCATCGAATCTTTCATAGCCGCGGGTTTGCCGTCGGCATGATCTCTATTCTTGGTCTGGCGCTGCTTCAGTAATATCACGCAGCAGCTTGAACAATTCCCGGCTGCTTTTCGGTGGCTTGTTGGCAGCATGCTCACGCTGGCTATTGCGGATCAAGGTACGCAATTGCTGGCTGTTGGTTTGCGGGTAAAGGCGCATGAACTCGGCTACAGCCTCTTCATCCTTCAGCAGGCGTTCACGCCAGCGCTCAAGCTGATGGAAGTGGGCATTCTCAGCATTGTGCTTGCCCTCCCAGCGCTGCAGCTGATCGGCAATAGGCTCGGTATCCACTTCGCGCATCAGGCGGCCGATATATTGCATCTGACGGCGAATGGCGCCATTTGAGGTAATCCGGCGTGCTTCAAGTACGGCGGTGTGCAAGGTTTCAGGCAGATTGAGCTTGTCCAGCTTGTCCTTGGGCAACGAGACCAGCTTTCCGCCGAGGTCCTGCAGGGCCTCCATGGCAGCCTTGCGTTTGGTTTTGCTCAGGGTGCCTGGCGCTTCATCCTCGAACATCTGATCCTGCCCGGATGAGGCGTCTGTAGTATGAGCTGAATGACTGGGTTTCATGGTGAGGTATGATAACAGCTTTATGGAGAGCTATTTGTGAGTGAGCCGCGGTTTACCTATTCCCTGGATGACTTGAAACAGATGAGCGAGGAAGTTTTACGCCTCGCAAAATCGAATGGTGCGACTGCCGCCGAAGCGGAGGTCAGCCTGGGGTCAGGGCAGAATGTTTCTGTGCGCATGGGCGAGACCGAAAACATTGAATACAACCGCGACAAGGGCATGTCGGTAACGGTGTACTTCGGCCAGAGGCGTGGCCATGCGAGTACGTCGGATTTGGCTTCCAATGCCTTGAAAGATACGGTAGCGGCGGCCTGCAACATCGCCCGCTACACGGCTGAGGATCCTTTTTGCGGGTTAGCGGAGCCTAGCCTGATGGCTAAGGAGATCCCGGACCTGGACCTCCACCATGCCTGGAACCTGACAGTGGAAGAAGCGCTGGAATTGGCCAAGGAATGCGAAATGGCGGCTCGCAATGTCGACAGCCGCATCAACAATTCCGAAGGCGCCAGTGTGTCCGCTTATGACGGCATGTTTGCCTATGCCAATACGCATGGCTTCAATGAAGGTTATGCCAGCTCCCGTCACAGCATCAGCTGCGCGGTGATTGCAGAAGACGAGGAAAGCATGCAGCGCGATTACTGGTACAGTAATGCGCGCAGTCCTGACGATCTGCAGTCGGCTGAATCCATCGGCCGAATTGCCGGCGAGCGAACAGTGCGGCGGCTTGGGGGCCGGCGGCTCAAAACAGTACAGGTGCCGGTGCTGTTCGAAGCGCCCCTGGCTTCAGGTTTGATCTCGAACCTGGTCAGCGCCATTTCTGGCGGCAACCTCTACCGCAAGTCTTCCTTCCTGCTTGATACATTGGGCACGCAAGTGATGTCCCCGTTGGTCAATATCCGGGAAGAACCGCACCTGAAGCGTGGCCTGGCCAGCGCGCCCTTTGATAACGAGGGTGTCACCACCATGCAGCGAGACCTCATCAAAGACGGTGTGCTGCAGGGCTATATGCTGTCCAGCTATTCAGCACGCAAGCTCGGCATGCAGACCACAGGCAACGCGGGCGGCAATCACAATTTGATCGTCGAGCCTTGTGGCACAGGCGACCTCGATTTCAATGGGCTGCTCAAAACCATGGGCACAGGCTTGCTGGTCACAGAATTGCTGGGACATGGCCTCAATATGGTCACAGGGGATTATTCGCGTGGTGCAGCCGGTTTCTGGGTGGAGAATGGTGTGATTGCGTACCCGGTCGAAGAGATCACCATTGCAGGAAACTTGCGTGACATGTTCCAGCAGATCGTTGCGATTGGGAACGACGTACTGGCCCAAGGTTCCAAGCAGACCGGCTCCATCCTCATCGAGCGGATGACGGTAGCGGGGGAATAACAAGGCTGAAATAAAAAGCCCCGCAATCGCGGGGCTTTTTATTGGGGAAGACTTATTTATTGGACTTCAGCTACGGCTGCTTCCGGTTCGGCTTCATATTCTGAACTGTCGTCCGGCTCTGTCTCATCGTAGTAGGAGTTATCCCGCTTGCTGACATCGCCATCGTGCACTTGGCTCTCGCGGCGTTGCAGATAGGCGTCGCGCATGAATGCGTACGGATCAAGTGCAGCTTCGTCCAGCAGGTCGCTAGCTGGCAGATACTGGGAACGGGTGTCAATGATCTTCACGATATACAGTTGGTTACGCGTGCGAACGTCATTGATCTGATAGATGGGATCAAAGAAAGCGGTGTCAACAGAGAAGCCAGCCGTATCGCGGACGGTGCTGGGTCCCTTGAGTGGTAGCACCAGATAAGGACCAGGACCTACGCCCCAATGTCCCAGGGTCTGACCAAAATCCTCATTATTTTTAGCCACGCCATCCTTGGAGGCGACATCAATGAGGCCAGCTACGCCGAATGTGGTATTGATGACAAACCGGCCTGCGTCATCCATCGCTTTGCTGAATTTGAATTGCAGCAAATTGTTGATCATGGTGGTCAACGTGCTCAGATTGTCGAAGAAATTGTTGACGCCGGTACGAACTGGGCTAGGCAGGACTGCCTTGTATGCGCCAGCTACCGGTCTGATGACAGCCTTGTCAGCCACATCGTTGAATTTGTAGATACCCCGGTTCAAACCTTCAAGCGGGTCTCTGTTTTGTTGAGTGGCACAGCCAGCCAGTGTTGCAGCCATCATCAGGCTGACAAATACTCCCGTTATATTCGTGCGCATGCGTGGTTCCATATGATTATTATTTTAATAGAGAGACTTCTTCTCTCATTCACCCGAACTCTATCCGAGCGCAATACCGTTGTCTACTGTTTTGCGGACGATCCGGCGAGCTGTTCCCTATTAAAATGACACAAAAAAAATGCTGGAAAAAATAGAATGTACTGATGCGCTTAACAAGTCTGTCTGCATTACAACGGATGCTTTCCCATTTATACGAGATCGAACATGACTGACATCACGCGTTTCATCAATGATCTTCCCGACATACAAACTGGCCTGCGTGCTGTGTTATCCGATGTGATCGCGGCTTGCAGGGAAATCTCACGTGCAATTGACCGTGGGCCTCTTACAGGCGCTATGGGCAGCCAAGGAGAAACCAATGTGCAGGGCGAGGAACAGAAAAAGCTGGATGTGATTTCAAATGACTTATTCCTGGAACATGTGCAGCGGTCAGGCCTCGTAGCAGGATTGGTGTCGGAAGAACTGGAAGCACCTTTTGTACCGCCAGGTGCATCAATGTCTCAGGACAAGGGAAATGGGCGCTATCTGGTGCTATTCGATCCCCTGGACGGTTCATCCAATGTCGACGCCAATATTACGGTGGGCACCATTTTTTCCATCATGGATTTTCCCCAAAGTCAGGCTGAGCCTACGACCCAGAGCTTTTTGCAAACTGGCGCAAAGCAGATTTGCGCGGGGTATGCCATGTACGGATCTTCCACCATGCTGGTGCTGACAACGGGGCGCGGGGTGAATGGATTTACGCTGGACCGGGATGCGGGGGAATTTATATTGACGCACCCGGATATGCGCATTCCACCAGATACCCATGAGTTTGCCGTCAATATGTCCAATTACCGTTTCTGGGAATCACCCATGCAGCACTACATCGACGACTGCCTGCAAGGCAAGGAAGGGCGCCGTGGAAGGGATTTCAACATGCGTTGGATTGCTTCTATGGTGGCGGAAATCCATCGCATCCTGATACGCGGCGGTATTTTCATGTATCCCATCGACAGCAAGATAAGGAAGCAGGGCGGCAGAATACGCCTCATGTATGAAGCCAACCCCATGAGCTTTATTGTGGAGCAGGCAGGCGGCATGGCCTCTACAGGACGTCACCGCATCATGGATATAGAGCCGGAAGCGCTGCATCAACGCATTCCTGTGATAATGGGATCTAAAAACGAGGTGGAAACAGTAACCACCTATTACAGGCGCTGATTTTACTCGCGGTGGTAGGGATGGTTGTTGAGAACGGACCAGGCGCGATAGAGTTGCTCAGTCAGCAGTACGCGCACCATAGCGTGCGGCAGCGTGAGTTTGGAAAGACTCCACAGCCAGTTGGCACGCGCTTTGACATCCTGATGCAGCCCGTCTGCCCCGCCGATGACCAGCGCAACATCACGCCCGTCGCCCAGCCATTTCTGCATACGGTCCGCAAGCTGCAGGGTAGTCACTTCCTGCCCATGCTCGTCGAGGACGATAAGGTAGTCTCGGCCTGCAGCTTCAAGGATGCGGTTGCTTTCGGCTTCCTGTACCTGCTCTGCATTTTTGCCTGATGCCCGCTTGTCGGGCTTGATTTCAACGATCTCAACGGCAACTTCGCGCGGCATGCGCTTGAGGTATTCCTTGCAACCGTCATCTACCCAGCCGGGCATCTTGTGACCGACACTGAGGATGCGTAGTTTCAAGCAGTCGGTGCGCTCGAGGAGCCGGCTTTGGCGGATTTCCGTTGCTGCTCAGCGGCGCCCCACAGCTGTTCCAGGTTGTAGTAGGCACGGGTGGCTGGCAGCATGATATGAACGATAATGTCGCTCAGGTCCACCAGTACCCATTCACCTTCCTTCTCACCTTCCACACCGCGAAGGTCAGCGCCTTGGGCCTTGAGCTTCTCGCGTACATTGTCAGCCATGGCCTTGGCCTGGCGGTTGGAAGTGGCACTTGCGACGATCATGTAGTTGGTCATTGAAGTCAGCTTGCGTACATCCATCACCGTGATATCAAAGCCCTTGATATCTTCAAGAGCGTCGATCACGGCTTCCTTCATTACTTCAATATCCATGGATTCCTTTGGTATATGCGTAAGTGCCCGTCAGGCAAAAGATGGGTAGAGCAGGGGGAGGGCTGGGAGAAACCAATAAGATCAGGCGGCCTGCACCGGTATTTCACGGCGTTCGGCTGTGATGCGATTGTTTCCATCCACATAGACCAGCTGTGGCTTGAATTTTTCCAGCTCGATTTCAGTATAGGCTGCATAACTAGCGATTATAAGAAGATCGCCGGGGCTCGCTTTGCGTGCTGCCGCACCATTGACTGAAATGGTGCCCGAGTTGCGCTGCGCGCGAATAGCGTAAGTCGTGAAGCGCTCACCATTGTTGATGTTGTAGATGTCGATCTGCTGGTATTCGCGGATGTCAGCAGCCTCCAACAGCGCCTCGTCGATAGCGCAGGAACCCTCGTAGTCGAGCTCCGAGTGGGTCACCCGGACGCGATGCAACTTCGATTTGAGCATGGTTCTTTGCATGGATTCCTTTGATTCTACAGATTAAAAGCCTGCGTATTATAGTCAGTTAGTCTTAGTGGTGCAAAAATCAGGCTGGTTCCCTTAAGCCTGTTTGAGTTCGATATTGTCGATGAGGCGGGTGTTTCCAAGCCGTGCGGCACCCAGCACAACCAGATTATTTTCTTCAATGGCGGGTTGCAGCAGGGTATTGGCAGAGCGGATGGAAATGTAATCCACGACCCACCCGGATTGCGTTAGCAATGCTGCAGCTTGCGCTTCCATTTCAGCGTAATCCTTGCGACCCGCTTGCAATCCTTGCACCAGCTGCTGTAAAGCAAAGTGCAATTGGGGCGCTTGGGCTCGAGCTTCAGGCGACAGATAACCATTACGCGAGCTCATGGCCAGTCCGTCGCTTTCGCGCATGGTTTCTCCAGCGATGATTTCAATCGGCAGGCTGAACTGCCTGACCAGTTCATGAATGATGAAGAGCTGCTGGAAATCCTTCTTGCCGAATACGGCCACCTGCGGTTGTACGAGGTTGAACAGCTTGAGCACAACGGTCGCTACACCCGCAAAATGGCCGGGTCTTGAAGCGCCACACAATTCATTGGCGATGGAAGGAGGCGTTACTATCATGGTTTGCGGCACCGGATACATCTCTTTCTCTGAAGGCGCGAAGACAATGTCCACACCTGCTGCTTCCAGCTTTGCGCAATCCTCAGCCAATGTGCGCGGATAATTTTGCAGATCTTCGTTGGCGCCGAATTGCAACGGATTGACAAAGATACTGACCACAACGCATTGCCCGTGTTGTCGCGCAAGCTCTACCAGATGCAGATGCCCTGCATGCAAGTTGCCCATGGTGGGGACGAAGCTGATGGAAGATTGCTGAGCCAGCTGCTGGCGCAGCTCAGCGACGGTATGGATAAGCTGCATCAGAAGCTATGTTCTGCCGCGGGGAAGCTGCCGCTTTTAACAGCTTGAACGTAATGCCGGATCGCTTGTTCAATACTATCTGCACCCTGCATAAAATTTCGTACGAAGCGAGGCGGCTTGTAGTCGGGATTGCCTGCTCCATAAATGCCCAGCATGTCGTGCAGTACCAGTACCTGGCCACTGCAATCCGGACCGGCACCAATGCCGATAGTAATAATGGGGACGGCTTCGGTCACTTCACGGGCCAAGTTGGACGGCACCATTTCCAATACCAGCATGCTCGCGCCGGCATCAGCTAATGCTTTGGCATCAGACAGCAACTGTAATGCAGCTTTCTGCTCCTTGCCCTGTACGCGATAACCGCCGAGCTGGTGCACGGATTGCGGTGTCAAGCCAAGATGACCACACACCGGAATCCCGCGCTCTACCAGAAAGCGTACTGTTTCCAGCATGGGCATCCCACCTTCCAGCTTCACCATATGGGCGCCTGCAGCCATGAGTTTCACTGCGGTACGCAAAGCCTGTTCGGGGTTTTGCTGGTAGGTGCCAAAGGGCATATCGGTCACGATGTAGCTCTTTCTGGCGCCTCCCGCCACGCAACGCGTATGGTATTGCATGTCGCGCAGCGTAACGGCCAGAGTGCTGTCTGCACCTTGTAATACCATACCCAACGAATCCCCTACCAGCAGAACATCCACGCCCGCCTTTTCACAAAGCGCGGCAAACCCGGCGTCATAGCAGGTCAGTACCGCGATCTTTTCGTCGCGCGCGTCCATCTGCCGGAGCTTGCCAAGGTTCATGGGCTAATCCAGATTGGGATTGAAATATTCACGTGTGCCACGGATCTGCTTGATTCGGTCCAGCAGTAGATCAAGCGCTTCGTCGTTCTCGGCAATATTGAGCTTCTCGTTGTTCACGATCAAGAGCGGCGCAGCGTCATACAGATGGAAAAACTCGCTATAAGCCTCAGCTAATCGGGCAAGATATTCACGGGGAATTCCCTGTTCATAATGGATGCCGCGCTGATTGACGCGTTCCAACAGGGCATCAACGGGCGTCTGCAGATAGATGACGAGATCAGGCACTGGCGCCTGTAGGTGAAACTGCTGGTACATCTGGCGGTAGAGGGAGAATTCCTCATCGTTGAGGTTCATGCGGGCGAACAGCGGGTCTTTTTCCAGGAAGAAGTCGGCCACGATCGCCTTGGCAAACATGTCGCGCTGGGCCAGATCGCGTATCTGCCCGGCCCGCTGGAACAGGAAGAATAGCTGTGTTGGCAATGCATAGCGTGGTGCATCCTGGTAGAACTTGGGCAGGAAAGGGTTGGTCTCCGCGTTTTCCAGCATGAGGTCCACCGAGAACTTGTCCGACAGCTTGCGCGCGAGTGTTGTCTTGCCGCTGCCGATGGGCCCCTCAATGACGATGTAGTGATATTTTTCGATCAAATCCATAATTAATCTACAAGCTTTTCGACGCCTTGATCCAGGCACTGCGCCGCCAGTTCGGCAACCGTACCGCGTTGGGGGATCACCAGTTCGGCAGCAAGTTCTGCCAGCGGCAGCAGCACAAAGCCGCGGGTATGCATGCGCGGATGCGGCAACGTAAGCTCGGGCATATTCATGATGGTGTCATTGTAAAGCAGCAGGTCCAGGTCCAGCACACGCGGTGCATTGGGAAAAGGGCGTTCGCGGCCTTGCTTATTCTCCAATGCAAGCAGTTCATGCAGGAGTGCCAGGGGTGTGAGATCTGTCTCGACCTCCGCCACAGCATTGATAAAATTCGGCTGGTTATCGTAACCCACCGGTGCAGTGCGGTATAAGGATGAGCGTTGAATGACCCGCGTTTGTGGTAATCCATCGAGACCTGCAAAGGCCTGCTCGACCTGTATACGCGGCTGCTGCAGATTGCTGCCAATAGCGATGAAAGCTCGTGACATTTATTCTGCAGGAGGAGGCGCGTCCGGTTTTCTTTTGCGACGACGGCGTTTCTTCTTGGGATCGGTATCAGGTAGCAACATGCCGGTGCGTGTTGCGGTATCTGCCTCAGCAAAATCTGTCCACCACTGGCCGATATCCTCCGGCAGTTCGCCTGATTCACAACGCAGCAGCAGGAAATCGTAAGCTGCGCGGAACCGCGGATGCTCTAAAGTACTGAAGGGTCGCCGCCCGCCACGCTGCTCGAACCTGGGCTGCAGACCCCATATTTCCTTCATGGTCGCGCTATAACGCTTGTGAATGGCCAACTTGTCCGCCTGGATGTCGATGACCTCATCCATGGCCATATGCAGCGCAGGAATGGGGCGTTGGCCTTGCGCTTCATAGTTTTTCCAGGCAACCAACACCTCATGCCACAACAGGGTGGCGAACAGGAATGCTGGTGAAACCGGTTTCTCGAGCCTTACCCGGTCATCGGTATTTTTGAGAGCCAGCATGACAAAGCGCTCGCCCATGGGCTGTTCCAGCACAACATCAAGCAGCGGCAGCAAACCGTGATGCAATCCATGCTGGCGCAATGCGGTGGCGCTTTCGATGGCATGGCCGGAGAGGAACAGCTTGAGCATTTCATCGAATAGGCGGGAAGGTGGCACGTCTGCCAGCAAGTCAGCCAATTCTGGAATCGGCGCTTCAGTGGCACGATCCAGCTTCAGGTCCAGTTTGGCGGATAGCCGGACGGCGCGCAGCATGCGTACTGGATCTTCATGATAGCGCTGGCCTGGGTCGCCAATCATGCGCAAGATGCCAGCCTTGATATCGGCGACCCCATTGTGAAAGTCGTAGATGATCTGGGTGGTCGGGTCGTAATACAGCGCATTAGCCGTGAAGTCGCGACGCAGTGCGTCTTCTTCCTGATTGCCGAAGACATTGTCGCGCAGGATGCGGCCGCTTTCGGTCATCCTGGCGTCATTATCCGTGCTATCTGACAAATGGCTGCCACGGAACGTGGAGACTTCCACGGTCTCTGAGCCAAACATCACATGGACCAAGCGGAAACGCCGTCCAATAATGCGCGAACGACGGAAAATCTGGTTGACTTCTTCGGGTGTGGCATCGGTGGCCACATCAAAGTCCTTGGGCCGGTGATCTAGCAAAAGATCACGTACAGCGCCGCCTACGATGTAGGCTTCAAATCCTGCCTTCTGCAGTCCTTCGATGGTTTTTAGTGCGCCTTGGCTAATGAGGCGGCGGTCAATGCCATGTGCCTTGAGTGGAATCTGCTTGGCTTTGCCTGCGCTGTGGTCGGGAGACTTCCGGCTTGCCTGCTTTTTACTGGATTTCGAGTTGAAAACTCGCTGCAGCAGTTTCTTGATCATTAGAGGTTGGTCTGAATATCCGGGGGAATCGCCAAGTCAGCGGATTATAACGGATATGCCAGACCAACACGAATGTCTCGTAATCGTCTATGAGAGGAAAACGCGCAAGTTGCGCGGCTTCACATAGACCTGCTCGCCTTCGCGGAAATTGAACTGCTGGAACTGCTCACGTGTGAGTTCCGCTTCGATCAGCTCGGTTTCGTCTTCACGGCTCAATTCGAGTCGCACGACAGGGCCGACTGAGTGGATATAATTGATCTTCGCTCTGAAGGCTGCGCCATTGCTGTTATCACGCAGAATGTCGATGTCATGTGGCCGCACATAAGCCAGCGCCGGGGCATTGTCTGCTTCATGATGATCGCCCAGTTCCAGCTCGAGGTCGCCAATACGGGCCCAACCTGCATGTACCCGGCTATGGAACAGGTTTACATTGCCAAGGAATTTGTAGACAAAAGGTGAGGCCGGTTTGTCATATACCTCCTGCGGCGTACCAATCTGTTCGATCTTGCCCTGGTTCATGACAACGACGCGGTCTGCGACTTCAAGTGCCTCTTCCTGGTCATGGGTGACGAAAACACTGGTGATGTGCAGTTCGTCATGCAAGCGCCGCAGCCAGCGACGTAAATCCTTACGTACCTTGGCATCCAAAGCCCCGAACGGTTCATCCAGCAGCAGCACCTTGGGTTCCACTGCCAAAGCGCGTGCCAATGCAATGCGCTGGCGCTGGCCGCCGGAAAGTTGTGGCGGATAGCGGTCAGCGAGCCAATCGAGTTGGACGAGTTCCAGCAACTCATGCACGCGGCGATGAATTTCCGCCTCTGTTGGCCGCGTTTTCTTTGGCCGCACCTGCAAGCCGAAAGCGACATTCTCGAATACGGTCATGTGGCGGAATAGCGCGTAATGCTGGAAAACGAAGCCCACCTGGCGTTCGCGTACGTCCCGGTTTGTCGCCTCTTCACCATGAAAACGTATGCCGCCGCCATCTGGTGTTTCCAGACCGGCAATGATGCGCAGCAGTGAGGTCTTGCCGCAACCGGAGGGGCCCAGCAGTGCAACCAGCTCGCCGCTGGGCACGTCGAGCGTGACATCGTTGAGGGCGCTGAAACTGCCGAAATTTTTTGTAACGTTGCGGACTTCTATGCTCATGATGGTTCCTCTATGTATTCGCTGTTTATTCTTCTGCAATCTTTTCCTGATGGCTGGCATTGCGTGCGCTTTGCCATTCCACATAGCTCTTGAGTGCCAGCGTAATCAGCGCCAGGAATGCCAGTAATGAAGCCACGGCAAAAGCAGCCGCATAGTTGTATTCGTTGTAGAGGATCTCGACATGCAGCGGCAGGGTGTTGGTCAGGCCGCGGATGTGACCCGATACCACCGAAACTGCCCCGAATTCGCCCATGGCGCGGGCATTACAAAGGATCACGCCATACAGCAAGCCCCATTTGATGTTGGGCAAAGTCACCCGCCACAAAATCTGCCAGCCGGAGGCTCCCAGTACCAGGGCGGCGGCTTCTTCTTCCTTGCCCTGAGCCTGCATGAGCGGAATCAGCTCGCGTGCAACGAATGGGAAAGTGACAAAAATGGTGGCCAATACAATGCCGGGAATGGCGAAGATGATCTTGACGTCATGCGCTGATAGCCATTCGCCAAACCAGCCCTGCAAACCGAAAATCAATACATAGATGAGACCCGCAATTACTGGGGACACAGCAAATGGCAGGTCGATCAGCGTGATCAGGATGCTTTTACCCCTGAACTCGAACTTGGCAATGGCCCATGCAGCAGCAATCCCAAAGACCAGGTTCAGTGGCACGGCGATCACCGCAGCAATCAGGGTGAGCTTGATGGCCGACAACGCATCCGGTTCGGTAATGGCCGCAAAGTAAGTTTCCATCCCCTTACGAAACGCTTCGGCAAACACAGCTGCCAGGGGCACCAGCAAAAACAGGCTCAGGAAAATCAGGGTGATGCTGATGAGCGTCCAGCGCACCCAGGCAGGTTCTGACAGCGCGCGGCTGCGGCTGATCTTGGCCTGGTAACTCTGGAATTGGGAAACGGTTGCTGTTGCGTGCATTGTGGTTTCCTAACGCGATGTATAACGACGGCTGCTCCACCACTGCAAGCCATTGATGGCAAACAGCAGCAGGAAGGAGAGGATCAGCATGACCACCGCAACCGCCGTGGCGCCTGCATAGTCATATTGTTCAAGCTTGGTAATGATGATGAGTGGCGTGATCTCAGACACCATGGGCATATTGCCTGCGATGAAAATGACCGAGCCGTATTCACCAATGGCACGCGCAAAAGCCAGGGCAAACCCGGTCAGAAGCGCAGGCCATAGTCCGGGCAAGATCACACGTACGAATGTCTGGATGCGATTGGCACCCAGGCTGGCGGCTGCTTCTTCCATTTCGGCCTCCAGGTCTTCCAGCACGGGCTGTACCGTGCGGACAACAAAAGGCAAGCCGATAAATACCAGGGCCACGAAAACGCCGAGCGGCGTAAAGGCCACCTTGATGCCCGCCGGTTCCAGCCACTGCCCGATCCATCCATTGCCGGCATAGATAGCTGTTAATGCAATGCCGGCTACAGCGGTCGGCAGGGCAAACGGCAGGTCTACCAGCGCATCCAGCAAGCGCTTGCCGAAAAAGGTATAGCGCGTGAGGACCCAAGCTGTCAGCAAACCAAAAACCACGTTGAATAAGGCGGCAAACAGCGAGGCCCCAAAGGTCAGCTTGTAGGAAGCCATGACGCGCGGTGCGGTGACGATTTGCCAGAACTGATCGAAGCTCAGTTCTGCCGTCCTGATGAAGGCGGCTGAAAGTGGGATTAATACCAGCAGGCTCAGGTAGAGCAGGGTATAACCCAGGGACAAATTGAAGCCCGGCAATATGTTTCTAGACTTGGCCATATCGTTCTTCTTGTTGAAAGCAGAAAGGAATGTAGCAGGGCGCTGAAAGATTAAGAAATACTAAGTTTCTATATTGCTATTCTATTGAGTTATAAGATGGCTACATACCGCAAGCCCTACTTCAAATATATCTGGTCAAAGATGCCGCCATCGGCGAAGTGCGTTTGCTGCGCTTTTTTCCAGCCACCAAACTCTTCATCAACAGTGAAGAGGTCGATTTGTTTGAAAACATCCCGATGCTTGCTGGCGACGGATTCCAGCCTTGGCCGCAGAAAGTGCTGGGCGGCAATTTCCTGCCCGGCTTCCGAATAATGGATGTCGAGGTAAGCTTGTGCGACTGTGCGGGTTTTGTGCTTGTCCACCACCTTGTCTACCAGTGCAATAGGGTTCTCAGCCAGAATGCTGCTGCTGGGGTAAACCACATCGAACTGATCGCCGCCTAACTCCTTGCTGATCAGGTATACCTCGTTTTCAAAGGTCAGCAGAACGTCCCCTATGCCACGCTGCACAAAAGTCGTCGTGGCGCCACGGCCACCGGTGTCCAGAACCGGCACGTTCCTGAACAGCTTGCTGACGAAATTCTTCGCCTGCGCAGGATCGTTTGTTTTCTTTTGGGCATAGCCCCAGGCTGCAAGATAGCTGTAACGGCCGTTACCTGAGGTTTTGGGATTGGGCACGATAATGCTGATGCCAGGCTTTATCAGGTCACTCCAGTCCCGGATGTGTTTGGGATTACCCTTGCGTACCAGAAACACGGTCGTCGAAGCAGCAGGCGAGCTGCCATAGGGCAGGCGCTTCTGCCAGTCTTGCGGCACCAGTTTGCGGCGTTCATAGAGCAGATCAATATCTGTTGCCTGGTTCATGCTGATGATATCCGCCTCCAGCCCATCGGCTACCGCTCGTGCCTGTTTACTGGATCCACCATGCGATTGGTTGATGGTTACGGTTTCTCCACTTTTGGCCTTCCAGTGCTGGATGAAGGCCGCATTGAAGTCCTTGTAAAACTCACGCGTGACGTCGTAGGAAACGTTGAGCAGCTTGGTCTCCGCAAGCGCGCTTGTTGAAAAGAGCAGCCCGGCGAGAATGATTGTTTTGAACATGTATTGATGCTCCGTGAATTAAAAAAATGGCCGGCACAGCACCGGCCTGAGGGAGGAGATTCTTTATGCTGCTGCGGTGAGCCGCGGGATGAAGCTGCTGACGGCTAGTTCCTTGGCGTTTGCCGGTGGACTCAGGAAATTCCCTTGTAATAGCGGGTTATGGCTGTTCACTGCAATGTCCAGTTGCTTTTGCGTTTCGATACCCTTGAATATGGTGCGCGTCCCCAGGGTGTTGATGATGTCGACCAGCCGGGGCAGGATATTTTTCACATGCGGATAACGCTCGGCGTCGTGGATCAGGCTATTGTCCAGTTTCACGAATTCCGGTGACAGCTTCCACAGGCGGTTGAGACTGGAATAACGTTGACCGAAGCCGTCAACAGCAATCCGGTAGCCCAAGTCACGGTAATTCTCGACAGCCCGGATCAGCTGTTTGTCATCCTCGATCCGGCTATCAGGAATCTCGATCACCACGCGATGCGTAGGCACTGAATTGGCATGCAGAATGCGCTCGAAAACCTTGCCATGTGCGGTGACATTCAGCAGCAATTGCGGATGCACATTAAGGAACAGCAATCCATAATCGGCGTAAATCTGGCGGAAATTGAGCACGTGCAAGGTGCGGGCGATGCGGTCGAACTTGATGAGCCCGCCCGACTGTTCAGCATAGCCGAATGCAAATTCCGGACTGACCGCCTGCTCCTCGCCTAATGAAGAGCGCAGCAAGGCTTCGTAGCCGAACAATTCGCCATTTCCGTAGATGGGCTGGAAGGCGCTTTTGAGCTTGATGCCTAGATAAGTGCTGGCGAATTCGCCCTCTGCCTGTTCTTCCAGGCCGAAATCATCCAGGTCCAGGTAGAGCGCATCCTTGAGCTGGTTCTTTAGTTGTTCGATATGAAGTTTTGTACTCATTATCCGTCTCCCTATCAAACCTTGGCGATGGAGACTTCGGTGGATTTGACGAGCGCAAGCACCTCTGATCCCACCTGCAGGTTGAGCTCAGAAATAGAGCGGGTCGTAATGACGGAGGTAACGGTGCCAAGCGCTGTTTCTACATCCACTTCGGAGACCACGGGACCCAGGACGATTTCCTTGATTCGGCCGCGGAACTGATTACGGACATTAATTGCGTGTATAGACATGGTGTATTTCCTTTAATGAATGACGAGTTGAAAACCGTGAGCTGTGTGCGATGCCAGGCACGGCATTCGCCAGCAACAGTCTGCCTCCAGCACTTCATCTGGCAGCTTCTCCAAGCGGGTTTTCAAAGCGGTAGGGCCATTGGGCGTGTAGACGATACGAATGCCGCGTTTCGTCGCATCCCTTTTCACCTTTGCGGTGAAGGAATGGCTCACCCAGTCGGTGACCAGCACGATCAGCTGGGTATTGCGCGGTATGACTTTGTTGCTGTCACCTGCCTTGCGGCCTGTCCAGTGCGAAATCTTCGTCACGCCGTAGCACTCCAATACCAGCCGGATCCCTTCAATACGATCACCGCCTACGATTAATGCCGTATTCATTTTCAGTTCCTTTACGCAGCGGCCCAAGGCCGCTGCTGTTTTGTTGGCCGTAATGCTACTTCTGGTAGATCTGATCAAACACGCCGCCATCCGCGAAGTGCGTCTTCTGGGCCTTCTGCCAACCGCCGAAATCGTCGATGGTCACGAGTTGCACTTTCGGGAACTGCTTCTCGTATTTCTTGGCAACTGCCTCAGAACGGGGACGGTAGTAATTCTTTGCTGCGATTTCCTGGCCTTCATCCGAATAAAGGTACTGCAGATAAGCTTCGGCTACCTTACGCGTCTTGCGCTTGTCGGCGACCTTGTCCACCACAGTCACCGGCGGCTCAGCCAGGATGGAGAGGGACGGCACCACGATATCTACCTTTTCAGGACCCAGTTCTTTTTGCGCCAGGAAGGCTTCGTTCTCCCATGCCAGCAGCACATCGCCGATGCCACGCTCAACGAATGTCGTGGTAGAGCCGCGAGCACCGGAGTCAAGCACAGGGACATTCTTGAACAGCTTGCCAATGAATTCCTTGGCCTTGGCTTCGTCATTGTTGTTCTGCTTCAAGGCGTAGGCCCAGGCTGCCAGATAATTCCAGCGGGCACCTCCCGATGTCTTGGGGTTAGGCGTGATGACCGAAATCCCCGGCTTGACGACGTCGTTCCAGTCCTTGATGTTCTTGGGGTTGCCCTTGCGCACCAGGAAAACAATGGTCGAGGTATAGGGTGAACTGTTGTTGGGCAGACGCTTCTGCCAGTCCTTGGGAATCAGCTTGCCCTTCTCGTACAACTGGTCGATGTCGTAGGCCAAGGCCAGCGTCGCTACATCAGCTTCCAATCCATCAACGATGGCACGCGCCTGCTTGCCGGAGCCGCCATGTGACTGTTTGAACGTAACCTTGCCGCCGGTTTTGGCTTGCCAGTGTTTGGCAAACGCGGCGTTGTACTCCTGATAGAGTTCACGCGTCGGGTCGTAGGATACGTTCAACAGCGTAACTTCGGCTGCGGTAGCAACCAACGGGTTGGCCAGTGCCAGTACAGCGATGAGGATGGATAGGCCTAAATAAAGTGTTTTCATGCAGCTTTCCTTTTTAGAATGAAACCTGGAAACGCGAGAACAGGACTCGTTCAGTATCGCGGTCCCTCACGTTGGCAAAAGCGCTGTCGAACTTGGTTTGTTCGAACGTAGTTTGCAGTTTGACGAACTTGTTCAGGTACCAGTTAACCCCTGCCGCCCAGGATTCAGCGGATTCGGTGGTTGATGTAGCGCTGGCAAAACGTGCCGCTGCAGCATCGTCAAAAGCGGCGTCGTCCACATTAAGCTCGGAGTAGCGCAAAGCTACTTCCCATGCACCCCACTGGCCCTTATCCAAGTCAAATGGCCGCTTGGGGGTGATGCCCTTGAACGAGTTTTCTTCGCCGGTCAGTACATAAGTACCAGCTAGCTGCCAACCGTCATGCTCGAGCGTATCTTCGTTTCCGCCGCGAGCCACGTCATGCTTGACCCTCGCGTATTCGCCTATAACTCCGAACGGACCATAGTAGTAATAGAACTGTGGCGCGATACGCGTTTGCTTGCCATCCCCTACAACAGCCGCGTTATAGGTAAAGAAGGTCAGCTGGCCTGGCGATCGGAACTGCGGGTTGAGAAAGCCGTCATTCTTGTAGTCAGACGTGCCCGCTGCAACACCAAAGCCCAGACCGGCCAGTACGCTGTCCTCGCCCTTGAACGGTTCAGCGAAGAGGCGTGCCACAAATTCCTTGTCCTTGGATGCGGCGCCATTATCGCGATTGGTGGCATTACTGCCGCCTTCGGACACGCCATCAAACACGCCGGCCGCGTAGTTCAGTTTGCCCTTGAATACTTCGCCATGCAGTTGGACGCCAATGTCGCGGTTGGGTAAGAGGGAGTTGGCCACATAGGAGCGCTCTACAAAACGCAGATCACCGCCGCTTTGCAAACGCTCCAGGCTATAGGGAACCTTGAACTTACCCGCCTGCACTTTGAACCACGGCGTGAAGCGCGCATTGATGTAAGCATCCTGCACATTGGCGGCTTCAGGTGCAAAATCCGGCGTAAAGCGGAAATCGTATTTGCCGAATACTGTGCCTTCGAACGTCGGCCGTACACGGCGCAGCAGATATTCATCATCCAGGCTGGTGCCGGGGACGCCTGCTCCGCTGTCATCGCCAAAGAAAGTGCGGCTATCAGCCTGCAGCAAGCCGCGCAGCTTGAATTCAAAGTTGCCATCGGCAGACTTGATGCCAAACCCCTTGTCTCCTGCCACTACAACTGGCGTTTCCTTCTTCTTGGCCACAGCTTCTTCAGCAGCCAATTCCGATTTACGGTCAAGAACCTTGATCTTTTGGTCCAATTCCTGCACCAGCGCCCTGAGCTTTTCTATTTCTTCGCGGTCATCGGCATAGGCCAGGTTACCGCCAAGCAGTATTCCTCCGGCTATCAAAGCCTGGGTAATGCGTTTTGTTTGAATTTTCATGATGAGCCTTTATCAATCAGCACTTCCGGTTACCCGGTCAGTTCATTTATGGTTTTTTTTGTATTACCGCTGCCATCTGCAGTAGGCTTATTGCTAATTCTTGGAAGAAACGAGGTTGAATCTTATTTTTTCCCGCCGCTCAATCTGCGTCACACGCCCTTCGTGGACAGTGATCTCGATCGAACCAAAACGGACTTGCTCGATAGCCCTGAGGATTTCCTCAATGACCTCACCGAACTTCTGTTTTTCTTCTTTCTGTAAAGGTGAATAAGACATTGCTCCGGCCCCGTTACTGAATGCCTCGCACTTTAATGTCCGTTTTTAATAAGTAGAAATACTTTGTTTTAATATGAATATAAGAAATTGGAATATTGATTGGGTGGTGGAAAGGAACTTATAAGAGTGAGCGAAGCTCATTCACTACTCAGTCTATTTAAGAGATATCGTGAACAAGTCTGTTTTAATAGCAAGGCTCACCGTAGCGCTGATGTTCTTGCCGCCCCTGGTGCACGCTGAACCCACAGTTGAGATTACCGAATGGAAGGTGCCTTATGAAGATTCCCTGCCGCGCGATCCCTGGATAGACGGACCTGACCTCATCTGGTTCGTCGGGCAGATAGGCAATTATGTGGGCAGCCTCAAGCCATCAACCGGGAAGTTCAGGCGCTACGATTTGCCTAAAGGGGCTGGACCGCATACCGTAATCTCCAACCGGCAGGGTGTTTGGTACGCGGGCAATAAAGCCGCGCATATTGGTTTGCTGCATCCCAGCACTGGCCAGATCGAGAAGATCATGCTGCCCGGAAATGGTGAGCGTGACGCACATACCATGGATTTCACAAGTGACGACAACATCTGGTTTACCGTGCAGCAAGGCAATCAAATCGGGTTTCTTGATACCAAAACCCGCAAAATAACATTGCATGATGTGCCGACCTCAGACGCTCGGCCTTATGGACTGGTCGTACATAACAATCGTCCGTGGGTCGTGCTGTTCGGTACTAACAAACTGGCGACCGTGGATGAGCAGGGCAAAGTGAGGGAGATTGCGCTTCCGCGTAAGGATGCGCGGCCAAGGCGTCTGACGGTGACCAGCGATGGCAATGTCTGGTATGGCGACTATGCAGAAGGTTATCTTGGCCGTTATAACCCTAAAACTGGAAAGATCGATGAGTGGAAAATCCCCTCAGGGGAAGATTCGCGTCCTTATGCACTGGCCAAGGACGACAAGGATCGCATCTGGTTCGTGGAGACCGGCATCATGCCTAACCGCTTCGTCGCGTTTGATCCTGCTACACAGAGATTTAATAAACCGGTTGAGATACCCAGCGGCGGCAGGACGGTAAGGCACATGGTATTCGACCCAGTGGAGAAAGCCATGTGGTTTGGCACTGACACCAATACCATCGGCAAGGCAGTGGTGAAACAATAAGCTGAAGGAGTGGCTAGCTTTCGTTCTGCCAGAGTACATCTTGTCTGCCCGCACCCTTATTGATGACGCGACACATCACAAACAGCAGGTCAGACAGGCGGTTAAGGTATTTGAGCGAAGTCGGGGTGACGGCTTCTTCGCGATTCAGGCGAATCAATTGGCGCTCCGCACGACGGCAGACCGTGCGGGCCAGATGACAATAAGCTGCCGCGCGAGTGCCGCCTGGCAGGATGAATTCCTTGAGCGGCGCAAGCTGGTCATTAAGTTCATCCAGTACGCTTTCCAACGCATCCACACGCTCGGGCTTCACCATCACATGCCCAGGAATACAGACTTCCCCGCCCAGGTCGAACAGGTCGTGCTGTACGCGCGTCAGTGTATTTTGGAGAATTTCAGATAAAGGCTCGGTTAGTAGAATGCCAATGACCGCATTGAGCTCATCCACGTCGCCCATAGCTTCAACCCGGAGGCTGTCCTTGTTCGTGCGTGTACCATCACCCAAACCGGTAGTGCCGTCATCGCCGGTACGCGTGTAAATCCTGCTTAGTCTGTTGCCCATATCGCCTCCATGTAACGATTAACATTTTAGCCTGTGATTCCCGCAAAAGCGGGAATCCAGTAAGATTTGGCAGGCTCAGCGATAAAAACGATAAGGCAATCTTGATCGACTCTCAACCCACAGGCACTAGCGCACAACCGATTGGCGTGTTCGATTCAGGCGTCGGCGGCATCTCGGTGCTCAAGCACATCCGGGCGCTGTTGCCGCATGAAGATCTGCTTTATTTTGCCGATTCCCGTTACGCACCCTACGGCAATAAGTCACAGGAATTTATCAGGGAGCGTTCGTCCTACCTCGCTGATTTTCTCATTAAGCAAGGCGCTAAATCGCTCGTTGTTGCCTGCAACACAGCGACGGCTGCCGCTATCAATGCGCTGCGTGAGTCCTACAGCATCCCCATTATCGGCATGGAGCCTGCAGTGAAGCCAGCCGCGGCCGCGACTAAAACAGGCGTGGTGGGTGTGTTGGCTACAGTGGGTACTTTGAAAAGTGCGCAATTTGCCGCTTTATTGGAGCATTACGGGCAGGGGGTTAAGGTCGTGACCGAGGGTTGTCCGGGTCTAGTCGAATGCATAGAACGCGGTGAGCTGGCTGCGCCCGAAACAAGGCGGTTAGTGAGAAATTATCTTGAGCCATTACTGGCGGCTGGTGCAGATACGATTGTCTTGGGCTGTACGCATTATCCGTTTGTAAGGCCGCTGATTGAAGAAATCGTGGGATCAGAAGTTGCATTGATTGATACGGGCGCTGCTGTCGCGCGGCAATTGCAGAAGCGTTTAGCAGAAAGCGGTTTGTTTACACAGGAAGAAGAATTAGGACGTATCAGGTTCTGGTCAAACAGCCCGTCAAGTGAAGTCGATAGGGTAGTGTCTTGTTTATGGGGAGAGCAGGCCGAGCTTGTTCTTTCTGCTTAGCGCGGAGACTAATGATGCTTTACCACTTCGCCTGCTTTTAACCTGTACTTGGTGCCGCAGTACGGGCACATGACTTCCGGGTTGTCACCAAAGTCCAGGAATACGCGCGGATGCATGGCCCACAGCGCGACTTCAGGCGTTGGGCAATGCAAGGGCAAATCATTCGCTGTCACTTCGATGAAGCGCGCGGTGCTCATTCGATCGTCGATCTTGTCTTCGGTGTCTGCCATGTTCCCCATTCCTGCAGCCCTCTCCTTGCGGAGAGGGGAAAGTAGTGCAACGAAATTTTCGTTCTATACCAGTGTCAGCCAATCCTGATGCTTGGCGGAACGGCCCTGAACCACATCGAAGAACATTGACTGCAGCTTCTCAGTGATCGGACCGCGTTTGCCTGCGCCAATGGCACGGTTATCTAGCTCACGAATAGGCGTGACTTCAGCGGCAGTGCCAGTGAAGAAGGCTTCGTCAGCCGAATAGACCTCGTCGCGCGTGATGCGTTTCTCGATCACGGGTAGACCGATTTCGCCAGCCAACTGGACGATGGTGTCCCGCGTAATGCCTTCCAGCGCGCTGGTGAGGTCGGGCGTGATGAGCTTGCCATTGCGCACGATGAAAATGTTCTCACCTGAGCCTTCAGCCACAAAGCCGTCAACATCCAGCAGCAGCGCTTCGTCATAACCGTCCTGCGCAGCTTCTTGATGAGCGAGGATGGAATTCATGTAATTGCCGTTGGCCTTGGCCTTGCACATCGTGATGTTGACGTGGTGGCGAGCAAAAGATGAGGTCTTGACGCGAATGCCACTCTTCAGTGCTTCATCGCCCATATAAGCACCCCATGTCCAGGCACCGACAATGACGTGAGTGGACAATGTCTTGGCGGAAATCCCCATTGCTTCCGGGCCATAAAATGCCATCGGACGTAAGTAAGCGGACTCGAGCTTGTTTTCGCGAACAGCTGCTTTCTGTGCTTCTATCATGGTCGCTTTATCAAACGGCATTTTCATGCCGAGGATGTGAGCAGAGCGGAATAGGCGGTCAGTATGCTCCTGCAGGCGGAAAATGGCGGTGCCGTTATCGGTCTTGTAAGCGCGTACCCCTTCGAACACGCCCATGCCGTAGTGCAGCGTATGCGTGAGGACATGCGTAGTTGCCTCGCGCCATGGAACCATCTTGCCGTCGTACCATATCAGACCATCACGGTCGGCCATCGATTTGGCCATTGCCATCTTGTTATCTCCTCGGGTGAGCTTGCCGGTAGGCTTGTGAAGCCAAGCCTAAAAAGCTTTAATTGTAAACGACGGAGCCTGCCCTTGGATAGACAGGCTCAGCTTAAAAGCCTTTAAGAAAGAATTGCATGGCACGTATTTTACTGGTCGGAACGGCTACACTAGACCTGGTCTTTGGTCTCGACCACTACCCGCAGGCGGATGAAGAGATGCGCGCGCGGTCATTACGTACGGTACGCGGGGGCAATGCGGCGAATACCGCGGTCGTGCTGAGCCAGCTAGGACATGAGGTGGAGTTCCTGAGCGTGCTGGCGGACGCACCGGAAACATCAGTGATCACAGATGACTTTGAGCGGCATGGCATAGGTTACGGCTATTGCCCACGCTTGCCCGGCAAGCCGCCGACATCCAGCATCTATCTTAGCGGCAGCTACCGCAGCATCGTGCACTTTCGCGATTTGCCGGAATTGTCAGCACAGCATATCGAGCCAATGAATCTACCAGGGTTCGACTGGGTGCATTTCGAAGGCCGCAATGTCGATGAAGTTGAACGTATGATGAAGTTCTCACGCCAACACAAACCGGGTCTGTTTGTTTCGCTGGAGCTGGAAAAGCCGCGAGACAATATTGATGCGCTTTATAAGTTGGCTGATGTGCTTATTTGTTCCAGGCATTTTGCGCGGCAGGTTGGCCAGACTGATCCTCAGGGGTTTTTAACATGGATGCGGCAGCAGTCGCCGCAAGCCTGTATCATTGCGGCCTGGGGCGAGCAGGGTGCCTATGGCCTGGGCCCTGGTGATGAACTCTGCCATTCCCCGGCTGAGCCGCCCGCTCAGATTGTCGATACGCTGGGCGCCGGCGACACCTTCAATGCGGCGGTCATTGATGCGGCCATCTGCAAGGCTTCCATACCGGATGTACTGCGAACCGCATGCAGATTGGCTGGAGAAAAATGCGGCCGTTCCGGTTTTGATTTCCAGCCCGGCAATGAATGACAACTTTTGCCGGTTTGGCGAGTCTCATCGGCACAAATTCTTAAATCAGGAGATGAAATGCGCAGAATTACAGGGGTGATTGCTTCCTTTGTCGTGGCTATATTGCTGACGGCATGCAATCTGAACAAGGAACCGGAGCTCTACGGCACCGATGTTACGGGGGCTTCGTTTGCCAATACGCTGAGCCTGACCGATCACACCGGAAAGCCGCGTACCCTGGAAGATTTCAAGGGCAAGGTTGTCGTGCTGTTCTTTGGCTACACGCAATGTCCGGATGTATGCCCCACGACGATGGCTGACCTGGCTCAGGCCATGAAACTGCTGGGACCCAAAAGCGACGAGGTGCAAGTTTTGTTTGTGACGGTTGACCCGGAGCGTGATACGCAGCAGGTACTGGCCGAGTATGTGCCCTCATTCGATTCACGCTTCCTCGGGCTGCATGGCACGCCTGAGCAGATGGCTGAAACCGCAAAGAACTTCAAGATCTTCTATACCAAGGTGGAAGATAAGGGCAAGAGCGGTTACACCATCGACCACAGCGCGGGTGTTTATGTGTTCGACAAGCAGGGCCATGTGCGCATCTACGTGAAGTACGGGCAAAAGCCAGCTGAAATCGCCCACGATCTCAAGACGCTGCTGTAAACCCTACAGCGTAATGGCGTGAAGCCGGGAGGAGAGCTGCTTCAGCTCCTTCTCGGCTTTTTTGTATTCCGGAAAAATGCTCTCTACCACGGCCCAGAAGCGGGCTGAATGGTTCATCTCTTTAAGGTGCGCGAGCTCATGCGCGGTGACGTAATTGATGATGTGCGGCGGTGCCTGGATGAGCTTCCAGTTGAGTCGAATTTCGCTTTTCGAATTGCAGCTTCCCCAACGGGTATTGGCATTCGATAAAAACAGTCGCGGCGTTGGAATGTCAAGTCTGGCCGCCAGTAATTCCAGCCTGCGGCTGAAGTCACTCATCGCCTGATTGCGATACCACTGCAGCACCTTGCGGGCCACCACCTCTTCATCGTCAGGGGTTGGCAGTGCGACATGCAGGATGCCAGCTTGATATTCAACAGCGCGGTTCTTTAGATCATGCCGGATGTTCAGATTGACTTCATTGCCCAGTAGCCAGAGTTTAGCGCCGTCTCGCCATTGCATGGGCGTCACCTTGTTTTCCTGATGAAGCCTGAGCTTGCTGATAATCCAATTGATCTTGGTGAGCAGCAATCGCTCGATCTGCTCCTGTGAAATACGTTTGGGTGCACGTACCAGCAGACCTTCGGGTGTGATGCGCATGCCGACCGTCCTGCGTGTCCTGCGTTCGAGGAGATAAGGAATCACCTCGCCAGCAGGTGAGGTCAGCATGTATCTACTCATAATGAGGCAGCCGCTGCATCTCGGCCTCAATCCAGTTTTCGACCAAATGGTTCAGCTCATCCGGCTTGAGGCCCGTGCTGGAAATTGGTTTGCCGATGCTGACAGTGATGATGCCCGGTTTTTTGAGGAAGGAATTCTTCCCCCAATGTTCGCCGGCATTATGCGCGACCGGAACGACAGCGGTGGTCGTATGCGTCGCCAACCAGGCGCCACCAATATGGTATTTGCCTTTGATCCCAGGCGCCATACGCGTCCCTTCGGGGAAGATTACCACCCAAAAACCTTTCCGGAGTCTATCCTTGCCTTGCTCGACCATCTGCTTGAGCGCTTCGCGGCCTGCACTGCGATTGATGCCAATGGGTGAAGTCATGGCGAGCCCCCAGCCGAAAAAGGGAATCCACAGCAATTCGCGTTTCAGCACCCA
>Ga0196976_1000425_pt1 | contig 26888 bp, 24 predicted proteins | sample S3v_513CmetaG_FD_148644 | JGI IMG/M metagenome (GOLD analysis project Ga0196976, IMG submission 148644) | Soil microbial communities from Anza Borrego desert, Southern California, United States - S3+v_5-13C | ecosystem: Environmental > Terrestrial > Soil > Desert | place: USA: California...
TCTCGATGCTCATTCTCCGTTACCTCCAGCTCAAGTCGCAGTTCGGCTGGTCGCTCTCGAACCTGCTGGCGATGCTCCGCTTCAACCTGTTCTCGTATCGAGACCTCTGGGTCTGGCTGAACGCGCCTTTCTCTCCTCCAGACCTGCCTGAGCCCGTCCAGCTTGCCCTCCCATGACTTGGACAGCCGCTCGAGGTTCATCACGTGGACGCGCTCGAAACACGCACCCTCAATCTGGACAGCAGATCTGACAAGACGTGAGCAGAGCCTGGGGTCTGTTCCAACATCCCGGCGCTCACCCCATCAGATCAGGCGAGTTCTCCGTCATCTGCTGCCGTCGAACGCCTAATTTGGACAGCAGTGGGCAGGCATAGACCTGGCGGGTGAAATTGGTCGTGCCGTCATTGAACTCTTCGAACGACGACGTATTGTGCACCGCCTCATGAATCATTGACGTCAGCTTGCCGGATCGATCGGCGCCGAGGGCGATTTTCTGGATCGTGTAAGGGCGATACCCGTGGCCCGTGTACATCTGCCGGCGCGTATAGACGATCTTCACCGGCCGCTTCAGCTCGCGCGCGGCCATGGCGGTGAGGGCGGGATAGTAATTCGGCCGTAATGCCGATCCGAACGCGCCCCCCACGAAGGGCGACACCACGCTCACGTTCTCCTCGGCGACATTGAAGCTCGACGCCAGATGCGCGCGGACGCCATAGACGTCCTGGGTCTTGTCGAAGATCGTCAGCTTGTCGTCCTGCCAGAAGGCGATGGCCGCGTGCGGCTCCATCGCATTGTGATGCTCGATCGGGATGCGGTATTCGGCCTCGATCTTCACCGGCGCGTTGCGCATCGCCTCTTCAGGATTGCCGCGCTTGAGGTCCGGAACGCGCGGCGGGATGCGCGCGGCGCCGCGAACGGCCTCGGTGTCGGTGACGTGTTTCTCCGCGTTGTACGTGACTTTCACCAGGCGTGCGGCATACCGCGCCTGCTCGTATGTCTCCGCAACCACGAGCGCCACCGGCTGAAAGTTGAAGAAAATGCGCTCCGATTGCAGCGGACGGAACGATTTGTCGCGCTCTTCCTGATTGCCACGCGGCGGCGCCTCCTCGGTCGAACGCTTCGGCCCGAGTTTCGGCGCATTGAGATGCGTGAAGACGCGAATCACGCCCGGCGCGGCCTCGGCCTCACGCGTGTCGATGGCCTTGATGGCCCCTTTGGCGATCGAGCCGTTGACGATGAAGCCGTAGGCGAGGTTCGGCACTTTGAATTCGGCCGCGTATTTTGCTTTGCCGGTCACTTTGGCCACGCCATCGACGCGGCTCATTTCTTTTCCGAGGTAGCGCGGCATCAGAGTCCTCCTGCCCGCATCAGCGCGCGGGTGACGGCGCGGATGCCGAGATCGACTTTGTAGCGGTTGTGCTCGAGCGGCTTTGCGCCCGCGAATGCAGCAGCGGCAGCCTCGCGGAAGCTGCCCTCGTTCGCCCGTTGCCTGACCAGCGCCGCTTCCGCCTCGGCGCTGCGCCACGGTTTGTGGGCGACGCTGCCGATGACCACGCGGGCGTTGCGAACGCGATCGCCGTCCAGCTCCAGTGCCGCGGCGACGGAGACCAGCGCGAACGCATACGATGCACGATCGCGAACTTTCAGGTAATAGGAGCTCTTCGCGAAGTTCGATTTCGGCAGCTCGATGGCCGTAATGAGCTCGCCGTGCTCGAGATTCGTGTCCTTCTGCGGCGTGTCGCCCGGCAGGCGATGAAAATCGACGACCGGGATCGTCCGCTCACTCCCGTCGGCACGCCGGATCCGCACAATGGCGTCGAGCGCATAGAGCGCATTGGCCATGTCGCCCGGATAAGTGGCCACACAGGAGTCGCTCCAGCCGAAGATGGCGTGAATGCGATTGAGCCCTTCGCGCGCACCGCAGCCGCTGCCCGGCTCGCGTTTATTGCAAGGCATCTGGATGTCGTAAAAGTAATAGCAGCGCGTCCGCTGCAGCAGGTTGCCGCCGTTGGTGGCCATGTTGCGGAGCTGCGCGGAGGCGCCGGCGACGATGGCCTGCGTCAGCAGCGGATAGTTGTTGCGGATGAGCGGATGATTGGCCGTCTCGCTGTTCGTCGCGAGCGCCCCGATGGAGACGCCGCCGCGCAGTGGCCGGATTTCTTTGAGCGGCAGGCGGGTGAGGTCGACCAGCTCGTTCGGCCGCTCGATGTCCTCTTTCATCAGGTCGACGAGATTCGTGCCGCCGGCAAGAAACTTCGCCCGCGGATTGCCGGCCACGGTGCGGGCGGCGGCGTTCGGGTTCGAGGCGCGGACGTAGTTAAACGGTCTCAATGCCGTCCTCCTTGCGGACACGTGCAAGCTGCTCGTCATCGACATAACGCCACGTGTGCTGGGTCTGTCTGCCGGAATGGACTTCCTGGATCGCGGCCACGATGCCGGGATAGGCGCCGCAGCGGCAGATATTGCCGCTCATCCGCTCGCGGATCTGATCGTCGGTGAGGCGGGTCGTGGTCGCGGTCACGTCCTCGGTCACGTGACTGACGTCCCCGCGGCGCGCTTCATCGAGGAGCGCAACGGCGGAACAGAGCTGCCCGGGCGTGCAGTAGCCGCACTGGAACGCGTCGTACTTGATGAACGCCGCCTGCATCGGATGGAGCTGGTCGCCTTTCGCCAGCCCCTCGACGGTCGTGACCTCCCGCCCTTCGAGCGTGGCCGTGAGCGTGAGGCACGACAGCACGCGCCGCCCGTCGACGATGACCGTGCACGCGCCGCACTGCCCCTGATCGCACCCTTTCTTCGATCCGGTCAGCTCGAGCCGCTCGCGCAACGCATCGAGCAGCACCACCCGCGAGTCGAGCTCGAGCGTCTTCGTCGCGCCGTTGACCTTGAACGCCACCTTGACGAGGTTCTCCGCCGCGGTGGTCGTCGCCGTGACCGCATCCGCGGCAGGAACGAGCGCCGCGAGCGCTTCTTCCGTCGCCAGCAACTCCAGCGCGAACACGCCGAGGCTGCCGGCCAGGAACCCGCGGCGGGTGAGGGCGAGGTCGGTGAGGGCCGGCATCTCGTCGAGGAGGGCTTGCTCGTCGTCAGTGAGATCTGGCGGCGCGGTGTCGTCGAATTCGTCGTTCATTCATCCTCCTGTTCGACTCGGCGGGTGCGCGCGTCGACGGTTCCTGAGTGGCGTTTCTGGGGGCTCGCTGAAGACCGACTGGTCACGCGTTTTCGTCGCGTGCAAGACAAAGTCCCGCGGCCGCGACGATCGTCGGTGATTCGGGATCGCGGAGGAAGTGATCTCGGATGCCGGTCGCCGCACGCAGTCGGATTCCGCACCACGCGAGTCCGGCCGACCAGATGATGCCGCCCGCGGCGAGAACGGGCAGCGGCACCGGAGCGGGTGAGGGAGGGCATCTCCTCGAGGAGCGCTGCGTGAACAAGCCAAACAAAAATTTTGGCGCGAAGCTCCTTACCGACAGATTTTTTCGTCTCAGGGTAAGGATTTGCCTCTCTGCGTCACTCCTATCCATGAGAGAGGTGTGTCCAAAGGACTCCGATGGTTCTGACGGCGAGTGATGTGGCGTCGATGACGCGGTGCGAGCACCGCGTCTATTTGGATAGGTTCGGCAATCCCGACGCGAAAGTGCCGTATCCCGAATTCGTGCAGATCCTCTGGGAGTCCGGGCGGCTGCACGAAGAGGAGGTCATCGCCGACTTGTCGTACGTCACTCCTGCGGGTGAGGACCTCGACGTGCGGTTCGAGTCGTCTATCGCCGCCATGGCCGCCGGTGCACCGCTCATCTACCATCCTTTTCTCAAGGCCAACGGCTTAACAGGTGAGCCGGATCTTCTGAAGCGCGTAGAGCAACCATCGCGCTTCGGCGCCCACTGTTATGTCCCCGTCGACATCAAAGCCGGTGGCGCGTGGGATAACCCGAATGCCAAGAAGCTGAAAGCGAAGCCGCACTACATCAGCCAACTTTGCGCGTACGCGGAGATGCTGGGACTAATCCAAGGTGTCACGCCGACGACCGGCTACGTCATCGACGCCGACGGACAGTGGGTACTGCTCGACTTGCTTGACTTCTGGCCAGAGTACGAGGGCCTTCGCGAGACGGCTCGCCGCTTCGCATCCGGTGCTCAGGTCACCGGTCCTGCCAAGAAGGCGGACTGCGACCAGTGTGTCTGGTTCGACGCGTGCGACCGGGAGTTGCGTGAACGTGAAGACGTAACACTGGTTGCGGGCGTTGGTCAGAGCGCGCAAGCACGATTGTGGCAGCTCGGCGTCAAGACAGTCTCACAACTCGCGGAAGCGGATCCCGCGCTTCTGGTGACGGTCAAAGGCATCGGACCGGCGTCCGCTGAAAAATGGACACGCCAGGCGCGAGTGCAGAAAGGCGCTAACGCTGAAGTCCGGCAGCGGTGGTCGCCGCCGCGGGTCAGGTACGACGTGTCGTACGACATCGAAAACTTCGTGTTTGACGGCTCCGTGTACCTGCACGGGCTGCTGGTTCGGCCCGCGGGGACGACGCCGTTCGGGACGCCGATGCACGTGGTGACGGACTGGGGACACTTCGACGCGATCTGCGCAACCGCGGGCGAGACCCAGGAGTCAGTGTGGCACCGCTTCCTTGCGCGGGTCGAGGAGATCGACTCGCTGGCCGACTACGTCGTCTACGTCTATTCATCACACGAGCAGACGCATCTGGCGAAGCTTCGGGCGCGACACGGGTCGTCGGCAGCGCTGGATAGGTTCACCAGCCGCTTCGTCGATCTCTACGACGTGGTCCGGAACCACTTCGTCTTTCCGACGGAAGGGACGAGCCTCAAAGACATTGCGAGGTTCTGCGGCTTCTCCTGGCGCGATCGCGACCCCGGTGGGTCTCAGTCAATCGCTTGGTGGGCGTACTACCTGAAGGATCCCGCGGCCAACGCGCATCTTCGTGATCGGGTTATTGCCTACAACGAGGATGACGTGCGTGCGTCGCTGGCGATCAGAGATTGGATGGAGAGAGCCGCGCTGCTATGAACCCACGTTGCAAGTTTTGTTGCCGCAACAACCTCGACGTGGCCGGGCGTCCGACGGCAACCACTTCACGTAGCGACGAAGAAGTAAGATAACTAGGGGTTATTGATGTCGTACTCAATCATCGTTCCCCACCACGCGGGGCGGCAACTGCTTGACTATTGTCTGCAGACACTCCGTGCGACCGTGCCAGACGACGTCGAGATCATCGTTGTGCTCAATAACGACGACCAAGACGAGGTTCGGATCGCGCTTGATGAAACGCGGTACCGCGCCCTACGCGTGACGCGCGACTTAGGCTACGGTGGAGCAATCAACCTTGGCGCAGACGCTGCGTCAGGCCAATATCTTGTATTCTGCGACAACGACACGTCCTTTCTGCCGGGCTGGTTCGAGGCGTTGGTCAACGGCTATCACGCCGCGACCAATATCGGCTCAGCGAGCGCGAAGCTGATCTCGCCGACCAGCGGTCGTATCGTCGATTTCGGAATTGCGTTCACAGAATACAACGCGCCGCATCCGTTTATGGACGCGGAGCCCGACCACCCGCTCGTGCGCCGCTCCCGGCCGGTGCAGGCAGCCTGCTCAGCGGTAATGATGATCGAGAAGCAGTTGTTCGAAGACGCAGGTCGATTCAGCGGCAGGCCCCATTCATATTACAACGATATTGACCTGTGCCTGCGCGTCCGCGAGAGAGGCTACGAGCCATGGGTCATCGCGGAGAGCGTCGCGTTTCACAAGAGCAGCTTCCGCGGAGCACGGGCCGCGCCATACAAATCGTCGGCATTGAAGGCCGATCAGAAGGCATGGTTCATGGGGAGGTACGGCTCCAAACTGCGGATTGACATGCAGGTGTATCTCGCCGAGGCATTCGCGCATTTTCGGCGCGACACGTCTCCGGCGGCCGAATACGTCATCATTGATCTCGCGAGCGTGGTGGACCGTGATTGGTACTGTGACGTGATTCGGGAGGCGCTCCCAACCCGTGACGTTTATCGCTACCCGTCATATGAGCGTGACTCTACGGCGTTGTCTCTCGCTGAGCGGCTCGGCGTCAACGTCATGGCGCTGCGGGTTCCATTCATATACTTTGTGGATCGGTTCGTCTGCCTCGGCCAAAACACGTTATGGGCGTCGCTGCGAGAACACCATGGTGACGTTGTGGTCGACCGCAACGGGAACGTTCGCCGCTTCGTCGACGTAGCTGCTGCGAGCGAGGTGCTCCGTGGCTGATGACGCGGAACGCGGTCTCTCCGAATTCGGGCAGAGTATTGCGCGTGCGCTGGCGCGCGCTGTCGTCACCTCTGCAGAAGTTGAGCTCCCCGGAGCGGCGGCGCTCAACCTCGCTGTTGCGATGGTTCAAGCCGTCTCAGCCGCCGCCGGCACCATCTTCTTCGTGGGTAATGGCGGCAGTGCCGCGATTGCGAGTCATTGCGCCGCCGACTATGCCAAAAACGGCGGCTTCAAAGCGCTCGCGTTGCATGACCCAGCTGCGCTGACGTGCTTCGCGAACGATCTTGGCTATGACCAAGTCTTCTCACGGCAACTGCTCCTGCATGGACGTCCTGGCGACCTGCTTTTTGCGATATCCAGTTCGGGGCAATCGGCGAACATTTTGGGCGCGGCTCATGCCGCACGAGAGCGAAGCATGCAAGTGATTACGCTGTCCGGATTTGACCGGGACAATCCGCTTCGTGCCATGGGAGTGCTGAACTACTACGTCCCTTGCAACGCATACGGAGTTGTCGAGATCGTGCACCTCGCGATCTGTCACGCGGTACTCGATCGGTCCATGGGCAACTGGTGACATCACGGACATGGAAGATCGAAGTGGCCGTCGTGATACGTACAGGCCGGCTCATGAACAGCGAGCAAGTCCGCGAGCGCAGTATCAGACATTGCCAGAACCGACCGCATCCCTGAACGGATCGTCGGGGAAGCAATAGCCGCGACGTACTCGAGCGGCAATGTGCCGCCGACCTTACGGGCGGTCAGCGCGAGATCCAGTAATGACTCGTGGAACCGAATCTGCATTTCCGGCTGCTGACCGATAAACGCCACGAGCTGCTCCAAGGCATTTGTCACGTTCTGAAGAACCTCGTCCAAACGGTTCTCCCGTTCGGCTATTCGCGCGGCGGCCCAATATGCCATCCAGTACGTCTGTCGGGCGTTGTAGCGGATACAGAGATCGATCACCCGGTCTGTCGTGGCGCGAAGCTGATCATAACCGAGCAATGGTGACGTGCGCATAAGCTCGATGACCACTCTCATGAGCAGCAATTTGACCTGATGAAACGCGTCGAGTTCCGTCGCGGCGCGCGCCGCCGAATCATCGGCGGCTTCGGCGGCACTATCAAGCGATCCTTCCAACGTGAGGACGTGAACATTGTGATAGCGCCATACGTTGGCGCCCGTGATCATCGACGGCGGAAAGGTGTCTGAGGCGTGTTCTCGGATGGCGGTTGACCAGTGCTTCACGAGCGCGGGCCGGTCAACCTGCCGGCCGTAGTAGACGTACCCAAGGTCGATGTGGTTCTGCATGACCAAGTGAGACAGTCCCATCTCCTGCGCTTGCTCCAGCGCCGACTTGCCGGCGGCGATGGCTTCGTCACGCCGCGCTAATGACCGCAGAGCGACGCAGCGACGGTTCATCAAGGAGCACCGCGCCTCGGCGCGATCTCGCTCATTCAAGAAACGGAGGCGGTCAAATCGTTCCAGCGTCTCGTCGAGCACCGGTAGTGAGCGCCAATCATTGCGGACGCTCACGTGAATACCGGCCACGGATAGGGCCAGATTGCAGTATTCACGACCGAAAGCCGCGTAGCGGTCAAGCCGCGGCAACTCCCGCGTCTGGAGCTGTTGCTGATACCGATATGACTGCTCAAAGCCAACGCGTGCTTTTAGCCGTCCAGCTAATAGGGAGAGGGCCGAGAGCATTCGGGCGCCGTCGAGATCGGCGGCCGACGGCGCGGTCGAAACGAACGCCTGAGAGAACTCCTCGAGGTATTCCACACGTGCCGAGTCGTTCTCGATCGTTGTCAGCCCGTGCTCGATCATCGCTCCGTCAACGCGGCCAAGTGCCTCTTGTGCGAGGTAATATTGAGCGGCAATATCGTCCCGTAATGAATCGTCGATCGCGGGAAGAACTGTTTGAAGAAACGCACGATCGAAAGGGTTGACCGCTCCCTTAAAAAAGCGGAGGAACGTCTGATGGTGGAAGACGATATGCTCGCGCTCATCGATGCGAAAAAACGCGGCGTCGATCAATGCGTCGACGGTGAGTTGATCCACGTTCCATCTCGCGATCTGATGCTCCGGCACAAAGACGAAGAACGCCAGCACACGTACGGCATGGACCGCCGGTTCGCCGATACGACTGCGGGCGTGCCGCCAGCGCCGCGCGATGACGTCGCGCACCGCTTTCGGAACGCGGTACAGTTCAGCGTGTAGACCCTCAGGGTTAAGCACGTACAATGTGTCGGCGCGACGTTCAATTAGCGCCGAATCTTCCAGCGACAGCAGGAACTGTTCGATGAACAACGGCGTGAGCGGCACGTTTTGCAGAAACAGTTCTGCCGTCTCGGCGAACCGGATGGAGAACGGCTGCTGAATAGACGCTTGATCAGAGAAGCAGTGGTTGAGGTACGCCAGCGCGTCCTCTTTCGTGAATCCGGTAATCGGTAGCGCGACGTACTGCGGCGGCACGCCTGTGTCCGCCTGCGCCAAGTCCTTAACGCGGCCGACAAACGAAGCCTGTGGCGACGACGGTGCCAAGTGATCGGTATTCACCGTCATCAGCAGTACGAACCTGCCGCGGGTGTTATGGCTTCGCGTAACCAGCTCATTGAGCAGGCGGGTTGTGGCAGGATCGAGCGCCTGCGCATCATCGATCATGATGATGATGCGTTGTCCCTCAAGACAGCTAAAGACCAACTCAACGCAGTCCTGCTCGTGCGCGCTCGGTTCGTACGCGCGGTCATAAAGGACACGGAGGAGCAACGGTTCCGTGGCAGGTGCTTCACTTGTCCTGGAATCCTCGTCCAACGGTATCGATAGCGGCAGCTTGTATCGCGCCGCAGTAAGTTTTCGAACGAACGCGTCGAATGTTGGCGTATCCGCCCCTTCGCCCGAATAGCGGAAGGGGACGAAACCCTGCTCAAACGCCACGTCGCGCAACTCGGTGAGGAGGCGAGACTTCCCGCTGCCGCTGGGCCCGTGGATCAAGAAGGTCACCGACCGCTCACGAAGTGTAACCGCATCACGGAACCGACGTTCCGCTTCAAGATAGCGTTTGCCGATCAGCGGCGGTCGGAGCAACGATGACACCTTCAACCGGTAATTCGACTTCCTGCTGACAACCTGCGCATCATTGATAATTACGTCGTAGGATGGAAGCGGGACGGCGTCACCGGCGCGAATGACCTTAAAGTAGAGTCGTTTCGTCCAGAGGCCGGCACGTCCGAGCTGGACGGGGATCGTGTAGCCGCTCGCGACGACTTCACTGTCGAGCAGGCGGTAGTCGCGCTCGAATCTCTTCTCGTGGAGCACGACCTTGCCTGTCAATTCGTCCAGAGAGTCGTTGGTCACGACGATATCGAGACAGATCGTCTCGTACAGCTGCAGGTATCGGACTGCCGCGTCGTCCGGACCGCCGCGCGCAGTCCGCGCTACATCCAAGTAGTTAACCTCCGGGTCGCGCGAGACGTGGTCGAGCACGACGACGCGTGCTGGCGCTGGCCGCAGCTCGACTGGCGTGAAGTCAAAGAAGGCACGTGCTTTTTCGTTCGCGAGAATGAGCGACTCGAGCTTCTCGTCGTCATAGACCTCAATTCTGCGGCCGGTCTGTGCCTGAAACTGAGTTAGGTGCGTGAGTGTCGGCGTGTTAATGGGTGTGTAGGAGAAGAAGAGAATGTGCGAAAAGTCATCGACAATCGCCATTACCAGGGTCTTACTCAACACCTTGAGCGAAAGCCGCTCGTGGTACATCTTGCACTCGGCGCAGATCCGTTCCGGCCCTTCACCTAACACGAAATCTCGTGCGCGATCCCACGACCCGCCGGTGCGGTGCCACGTGCCAGAGCGAATCGATGGCAGAATGACTTCGACAAGATCCTCGAAGAGAATGCCTTTCGGCGGGCGCTCGAACGGCGCCCAATACTCTGGCGTGAGATAGCGCATCAGCGTGATAACCCCTAGTTATCCGTCGGAGCCGTGGCGCGGTGCTATTCTTTCGATGAGCAGCTGTCGGTCAGCGCTAAACATTGGCCTAGGAGGTAAGTCATGCGGCTTTCGTTACTGTCGATGCTTGTCGGCTCATTAGCGGTAGTTCACAGGCACCGGAACCGACGGCGGCGGCTGGCTCGTCCGGACACCGCGCGCGTGAAGAATCTCGAAGAGGAGATCCTGCTGACTCGTTACAAAGAGAATTGTGATCAGGCGCGCCACCACGAAACGTTGCGCGAACGCACGACAGTGATGGTTGCGACAACGACCGGTGTGCTGCTCGGTCTGGCGGCGTTCAAGGACGGCGATTTGAGACCTGGCACTGCAACTAATCTAGTAGCGAGCTTCATCGTGCTGCTTGGGCTGTTCGGAATCTTCGCGAGCTGGATGTTTGACGGACGCGCCAGAGAGCATCGGCGACGTCTGATGCTCGCCCTGGATCTACTTCGCGCGCAGGACCTGGGTCACTATCGGCGCACCCCGATTCGACTCGCAATTATCTGGTATTTGTTTCATGCCGGCATTGCGGTGCTCGGCGGGACGATCCTAGTGATCACAAACTAAGACGCGAAAGCGTCCGATCCATCTGGCAGCGGCCCGAGCGCCGCAATGCATTAGCCGGGAGCGCGGCTTGAATGCGCCCGAGAACAGCGGCCGATCGGATCGTTGCGTAGGCAGAACTGTCCTGGGAACCGTGTTCGAGACATCGCAGCTCGTTGCCACGAGCAAACCGTTCAGCAGCGACATGGAGCGTGATAAAGGTGGCGAGCCTCACAATGGTTTTCGGCTGGCGGACGTCGCCAGTTCCTGCGACGCCGATCAAGTACTGCCGCCAAACCAGTGTAATAGCCGTCGGGAAATATGAAACCAGCTACGGCGCCGTCTTGACGAGACCCACTCTTTATAGGCGGGGACAATTCGCTCTTCAAACAACGAGAGCCACGTGGCGGCAATTCGCACCGCCGTGAACTCTGTTGCTCTCGTGCGTCCATTCTCAACCATGCGACGGCGTAGGTCACGATCGACTCTCAATCGGCGAAGTGCACACACAATGTCATGAATGTCTCGGGCTTCTATGAAGTCGAGTTCGGATCGTCGCAACTGTCGAAATGCCACGTCCGGCGAAAGTACGGCAGGCACGCCTGCGAGCCAAGCGTTATACAGCTTCGACGCCGGCTTCCGATCCGGATCCATGTGAGCGACGCCAGCATGGTCCGCGCCAGGCCGGACGGCAACAACGGCATCCATGGCGCGGTAATCGTGCCACTCACGACGCTCCGGCATCATCCACTTCAGGCCGAGGGTGCCGAGCTCGTACGCTAGATCCTCCGCCGCGCCGATGAAGTTCCGGCGATTACCCATAAAACAGATGTTCTCAAATGCGTCGCCGCGAGACCCATCGCGGTGGCGCAATCCGGGTTGCGGCCAGTACTGAATGTGCTCCGAATCTATCAACGCTCGCCAGATGCCGGCGCGGACCGGATCATAAGAGTTTTGCACGACCACGAACTGCGCAAAGCGCTGCTGGAGGGACCTATCGGGCTTGAGTGCTACGAAGAACTGATCGCGACGTGGAAGCAGGCCCGGCGGCAGGAAGTCAGTATGCGTCACGATGACGCCGCTATCCGGTAGGTCGGCGGACAGATGGCAGTCAAGACCTGCCTCACGCAGATGAATAAAGCTTTGAAGGGTCCAGTTGTAGGGCCCCAACCACAGGTGTGTTCCGCGATCGTTCTCGAGAGGACGGATCGCGTCATTGATCCAGCTCCAATATTCAGTGCTTTTGCTCGGCAGACGTGCAGTAAGGGCGGCGCAAGGAACGTAAAACGTGATTCGCGGTAGCACCGGCGTTGTCGACGAACTCACCGCACGGTCGTCTCTTACCGGCAACTGATCACGTCTCGGCGGAATGTCTTCGCCGCGGCCACGACGTCGAGCTTATCAATAATTCGGGGATTTCGAAGCGATTCCGGCGCAAGGTGCTCCAGACGGAAGACACGGTCCGGCGGTCTTTTCGACAGGAGGAAGAGCTGATCGATGCCGCGATTCCGTCGCGGAAAGTCAGCCCGACCGAGGGCATGGAGGACCGCCAGCTCGACGTAGTCAACGTCGGCGCCGAAATGCTTCGCGAGCATCGACAGCGCCACGCGAACGTTGGATTCGTAAATTTCATCGGGATCTGTCGGGTGCGGGAGTTCGAACCTAATGTCTAAACGCGTCTCAAAGTCGCGCCCCTTGCCCACATCAAGTCGTTCGAGAAAGGTCGAATCGCTCACGACCATAATCAGAACGAACCCGCCGAGTCGTCGGACCTTCCTCTCGTTGTAAAACACGCCGTCCCATAGCGGACCCAGCATCTTCGCCAGAATCTCGCCCATCCCGGAGCCCTGCACGGAGGTATGCTCGCGACTCACCAGTGTGTCGAACTCGTCCAACATCACCAACGGGATTCGGCCCGCCGCGCGTTCGTCGCGGATGTCATTGTAGACGTCGAGTAACTGTTCCTCGAACGCCACGACGGAAGTAATGGCGGAGAAATTCACGGTTAGTAGCGGGTGCAGATCGTCATTCGGGCCGCGGCCGGCTGCGAGGCCGCGCACACGTCGAGCCAGACATTCCACAAAATACGACTTGCCACTTCCTGGATCGGCGCGTAGAAGAATGTTGAACGGACGCTTTTGCATCGGCCGGCTCAGGTACGCACTCAGCGCGTCCACTAGGCTCGCTACATGGTCCCGTGCGGAGCTGGGGACGTAATAGCCAGGCAGAATCTCCTGCGAAGGAGGTAACCGGCCATACAGAGCCGCCCGTCCAAGGAGACCTTCGGGCGGCGGAATGGGAGCTGTTAATGTCGCCTCGTCTATCACGCCCGACCATGTCTTCATGGAGGCTGGCAACGTATCTGGCAACTGTTCCGGCCGTCCGAATCCATCGGCTGTGACCGATACGCCGGCAATCTGCAGTTTGTTCACAGATGCGATCGCGCCCAAGGCGGCTTGCACTGACTGCTCGGGACTAGCGGGCGTGCGGAGTAGCGCGCGGGCGAACGCAGCGATAAAGGCCGTCTTTGCCCCCGGCGGGGCTTGATGCTCACGACGCCGCGCGTTGTCATCGTGCACGCGACATTGATAGACGCGCCACGTACCGCGAGCGACGAGGTCCGGTATGAAGACAAAACATCGATCGGTGAGCGGCTGACATGTCACAACGAACTGCGCCGCCGATGGGAACCGCTCCTGTAACGCGGCGAGGATCGCTACAAGGAGGTTCATGTAATGGTCAGGATCGCCCTCGGGGAGATGCTGGGGTTGTTCCTGCATCCCGGTCCAGGCGAGTGCCAGTTGGTCGGAGCACAGAACGATTGTGGATTGACCTCGGATCAACGAGTCTGTGGCATCTCTATGTCCTGCGTACAGGACAACGCGAGTGCCAACATTCGCCAGACAATGATCCAGCAAACCGGGCGTCACGAAGCCGCTTCCGAAGTCAGCGACTACAATGACGTCAACAGGTTCAACTTGGGGAAGTTCAGAAGTGTTATCTACGTCCCAGCTCTCTGGAATCTCGACTCGTTGAACGAGTTGCCACCGATTTTCGGGTAGCTGGCGGTAGTAACGTGCTATTCGAGCATTCGTGCCCATTACTCTCAATGGAGTGACTGCAACATGTCGCCCGGCATGTGTCACGACAGCCTTAAGCAGTCGTAGCGCCTCGGATTTTGCGGGGATCGGCGCGGTCACTCTGACGTCGTCAACTGTCGGCGCGATGAGCGCGGCGACTCGTGCGGCACCTCCGAGAGACGGGTACGCTCTCGCAACGTCGCTCCCGGGGATCGCTACCAGGCGATAAGCGGGACCTTCGGCAGACTTGACCACTTCCACGGGCAGGAACTCACCGATAAAGAGGTCGCCAATGACATGCGCACGCGCCATGCGAGGTCCCCCAATGCAAATTTAGTGATGCATAACACGCAACGTCGTTATTGGGCAATACTCGAAATCTGCTCAAGCACATAGGGTCGGTTCTTCATGGCTTCGATTTCACTTGCGCGCGCCGCCGCCCGGCGCTGGCTCCACGCCGGTGTTCGGGACTGGTCGATCGCCGCCTCCAGCACCGCACGTACTTCCGAGATGGGAACGGTGCCAAAGGAGAGGTCGCTCAGAGGAATCGACAGTCCCATTTCCGCGCAGCGTTTTGCCAGCGCGGGCTGATCTCCAAAAAACGGGTGCGCAATCATTGGGACACAGTGAAAGATTGCCTCATGCGTCGAATTGAGACCTTGATGTGTGACGAACAGATCGGTGTCGCCCAGAACGTTCCACTGGTCGACGTACGGCTCGACGTGCACGCTGCCGGACCGATGGTGGTCGTCTAACAAAGCGCCTTGCTGCGAAACGCCCAGACTGACCAGCGTGTCACACGACGTGAGTTCCGTCAACGCGTCCGCAACGACCCGTAGAGCCTGCTCGGCGGCACGTGGGCGTATCTGCCAAACCGCGGTACCGAACGACACGTAAACGCGCAGGCGTCCGTTTCGTGCCTTCCGCCATGACGGATGGCCGTCGGCTGATCGGCGCGACGCCAATGTCGGCTCGACACTGCCGTAGAATGCGATCGGCTCAAAGGGCTCTCTTTCGCATGGCTTCAGAAAGCTGGGCGGCTCGCAGTAGACGTTGAGATACGGACTGGCGGAATCGAGATATGAAAAAGGAGTAATCTCAGTAAGTCCGAGTTGGTGGAGTCGATTGACGGCCATGTCACAGACCGTCGAGATGTGGACCGGCCCCGTTCGCATCCTCTCGGCGACAGCTCTGGGTCCGATGCGGTTATGGCCTGCACAAACGCAAACGGATGGCACGTCCAGCAGCCGCGCGACCACGAAGCCGATGACTGCGAAGGAGTCGTACACGATCAGCCTTGGCCGCGCGCGGCTGAGGACGGCGAGCAGCCGCGGCGAGTAAATCCCAGCGAAGGACACGTACCGGCTCGCGGTGGGGATGGAGGTTGCGTCGGCCTCTTCGACCGTCAACTCGCTAAAGAGATCGTGAAAAGACGCTCCGTACCGGCAGACCTCCGCCTCGAACGCGCGGTGCGTGAACACATCGACATGACGGCCAAGACGAACTAATCCAGCGATGATCGGTGAAAGACGATTGAAATGACCACGCAGAGGCATGCAGAAAATGGCGATATCCGACCGGGTCGCAGATCCGCGGAGTTCGGACGGAACAGAGTGTGCCGTAGCGTGATTCATTTCGACCAAGACGACGGAGCTCTCCGCGTCGGCGTAGCGATCTTAGCTGATTGCTCACTCGATATGTCATCTTGGTCATGCGCGAATGGCGCTTTGATCGCTGCCGCACGAACTGCGGCCGCGCAAACACGCTCTCAGCCGAGAGCATGCGGGGCGGCCCGAACTGGAGAAGCCGGCACGGCCGGTTGGCCGAAGGTCCTCCCGTCGCCTTTTATTCGAATCCGAGTACGATCTATTAGGGGATAGCGAAGGCCGCCACTTCGTTGGGCGAAACTTAGGCCTTCCAACGACCGCGGGTGGACAGCTTCGCCGTACGTGGACTCGCTCACGATGTTCTAGACACCAGTTGCCACACAAAGTGGGGCGCGATCAGTCCTTCCGTGATCTCGGCGACACACGCGGGCCGTGATCGAATACTTTGATCAGGTCCGAAGGCTTGCACTCGAGAGCTTCGGCCAGCCGCAGAAGCATCCCCAGCGATGGTGTAGTGAGCCCGCGCTCCAGGTTGCTAATGAACGGCTTATTGGTGCGCGCGAGTTCCGCCAACTGCGCTTGCGTCAGGTCGCGAGCCGTGCGCATCGCCCGCAGGTGCGCGCCGAAGATCTGCCCTTCAGGCGATGGCGTGGCCTGAAGATTCATTGCGTCTCCACTTGACAATCACTCTACGCAAAGGCATCATATGTAATATCGAACGACAAGGAGCGCGCTATGCCCAACCCCACCCCCGACCAGATCCGCCGCATCTTCCTCAGCCCGCGCCCGCACCTGGCCCTCATGACCGCGGCCGATCTGCTCGGGATGACGATGAAGGAGCTGAAAAAGGACATTGACGAGGGGGTCATTGTAGCGATTTCGACGGGTGTGGGCGTGCGGATCACCCGCGAGGAGATGATCGCGGCGGCGATGCGGCTCTGGGAGCAGACGGTCATCGAAGATGCCCTCGGCGATGACGCGGCGGCGGTGCTGCCCGAGGCGATCCGGCTCGTGCTCCTGCGGGTGCGCGTCCCGCGCTACCAGCGCGACATGCTGGTCGCGCTCGCGCAGCGGCATGGGGTCTCGGTGGACGAGATCGTGTCGCGTGAGCTGGAGGATGTGGCCTGCGCGTACGCGGAGGAGCTGGCGGACACCGTGCCGTCGCTGCGCGCAGCGTTCGCGGCGAGTTGAATGACGACGGGCCGGCACGGCCGGCAGCGCTGGTTGCTGCGCTCAGTCACGCTCTCGGCGGAAACGCGTTCGCTGCTGAAGCGCTCGTGCAGCGGAGCAAGCAGCGCTGCCGGCCGCGCCGGCTCGCCGAAGGCCTCCGGTCGTCCCCGCGTGGTCCCGCCGAAACATCGGCGCGTCCCGGCAAAACACGGGCGCGTGTCGCGAAAACATGGCGATGTTTCGTCAGGACATGGCGATGTTTCGGGAAAACACGGCCATGTTTTCGCGAAACACTCTGATGTTTTCGTGAAACGCGGCGGTGTTTCTTAAGGACACGACCGTGTCTTGTGAAAACACGCGCGTGTTTTGCCGGGGACGTCGCGCTGTCCCGCGAAAAAGTAACAGGCGCGGCCATTGACAAAGCGGGCGGCGCGGACCCACTGTATCGATCAGCGCCAGAGCCGGTTGAGCAACGCCGGACGATCGAGCGCAGGGACAGGAACCGCCGCCGGAGACGTCCGGCCGCCAGTACGTCCCGAGACAGGCGAGGCGCGATCGAGGCTGTGTCCTGCCCATCGCGGCCCATGCGGAGTCGAGCGGAGCTCTTCCGGCACCTGTCGTCCCGTGTACCGGAGCCGTGTCGTTTCACGGTGCGCCGGTTCGCTCCCGCGACTCCGGATCGCGGGGATCATCGACCGGATCGATGCCTCGCGGGGCCGGCGGGCGTCGATTCACAACCGTCCCTCACGGGACCTCGAGGAACAACCATGTCGATCATCAAGAGCTCCATCAACAACAACAAATCCGAGGGGGCGGCCGCCGCGGTGGCCGTCGAGCCGATGCTCACACCCGAAGAGGCGGTGGCGCAGTTGCGCGCGCTCCGCGAGCGCATCCCCGAGTTTCTGCAGTTGCCGAACACGCGGTCGACGCGCGAGCTCCGCCGCAAGGCGCGGCTGAACGTCGAGTTCACGCGCGAGGCATTCGGCGTCGTCGGTGCCTCGGAAGTGGTGCAGGGCGTCATCGGCAACTCGCCCGACGAGCTGCATCAGGCCGAGACGGAGATGGCCCGCTGGATCGCGGTGGAGAGCGAGCTGAATGCGCTGCTTCGCGGCGTCGCGGCGGCGAACCTCGTCCGCCGCGAGCGCCTGGCCCAGGCGGCGCTGCAGGCCTACAACGTCAGCAGCCAGCTCGTAAAGCAGGAGGAGTACGCGTTCCTGCTGCCGCACGTCGAGCGGATGCGCCGCCTGCCGAAGTTCGGTCGCCGCCGCACGCGCGTGGCCGCGGAGCCGGAGTCGCCGGCGCCGCCGACGCAGACGCGTTCCGCCTGACGCGCGCGGGGGACGTGCAGTGACGTGAAGTCGTGATGGACCGGGCGTGCCGAAGCGCGCCCGGTCCGATGCTGCCTTTGAGAGGAAAGGCCAAGGGAAGGACATCATGAAGCGAAAGAGACTCGACGCCGAATCGATCCTCCGCCAGCTCGCGGAGATCCGCAGAGCGATCCCGTGCGTTGCGCCCGCGCCACCGCCACCGGCGACCGACGGCCGCGCGCGCGACGTGGACGGCATGTCGTCCGGGTCGGAAGAGGACTTTGACTATGCCGCGGTCGCGGACGGCCTGTCGTCGCTGGCCGGCGAGCTGTCGGCGGCGATCGACGACGCCGCCGCGGCGGCGACGGAGAAGGCGCTGGAGATCTACTACGCCGCCGAGGAGCTGGCGCGCGATCCGGCCCACGCGGAGCTGATCCCGCACGTGGAACGAATGCGCGCCGCCTACGAACGCGACTTCGGCCGGGCGGTGCCGGGGAGGAAGACGTGAGGGACGACGGGGGGCCTCCGGCGGCTGGGGCCATGGGCCCCAGCCGCCATTGGTTGGCCTACCCTCCGCGACACTGCCTTCCAAGTTCGTGACGCTGTGTCGCGGAGGCTAGGCCAACCAGCGGGTCCGGGCGCGCGGCCCGGCCGCCAGAGGCCCCCGGTCGTTTCCCGATCCGTTGGCGACGCCAGAGCATCCTGCTTAGCGCCGCATGCGCGAACGCAGCTCCCGCCGTTCGCCGCGCCTCACTCGCATTTCATCGTCGGCCTGTACACCTGCATGGCGTTGGTGCCCGAATTTCCGCCCAGGGTGATCCCGCCGCCCGGGAGGAAGATCCGGCCGCCGATGACGGCGGTGCCTTTGAGGCCGTGGATGGCGATGGGGAGATTCGGCAACGTGGTCCAGCGGTTGGTGCGGGGGTCGTAGCCGTAGACGGTGGGCGTCAGGCCGAGCACGTGGGTTCGCTCGCCCTCGCCGCCGAAGACGAACATGCAGCCGGCGTGGGCGGCGCCGGTGATGCCGCCTCGGGGTGCGGGAAGGGGGGCGCCTTTGGTCCAGGTGCGGGTGGCGGGATCGAAGATTTCGACCACATCGACCCGCTCGGCCATGGCACCCGGGCCGGTGCGGCCGCCGGCGACGATGACTTTTCCGTTCAACGCGACCATGGCCAGGTGATTGCGCTGGGTCGGCAGATCGGGAAGCTTTTCCCACTTGTCGGTGGCGGGGTCGTAGACCTCGAACGCGTGCCCTCCGGGCGGGCGTCCGCCGGCGACGTAGATCTTGCCGTCGATCACCGCCTTGCCGCCGCCGCTGCGCGCGGTCGGCATCGGGGCGCGTTGTACCCAGCCGCCGATGGCCGGGTCGTGCATCCAGACGTGGTTCACGAAGATCTCCGGCCGTCCCGTGCTGGCGCCGTCGATCTCGCCGCCCATCACATAGAGCTTGCCGGCGACGGCCGCGGCATGGGTGTGGTGGATCGGCTGGGGGAGACGCGGGCCGAGCGTCCAACGGCCTGCGGCCGGGTCATAGATCTGGACGAGGTTGGAAGGGAGCCGCCCGGGCGGATAGCCGCCGAGGACCCAGATCTTGCCGTCGAATTCCGCGACCGCGTGCTCGGAGCGGGCGAGCGGCATCGCGTGGCCCATGCTCCATCCCTCGAACTCGGGAAACGCACCGACCGGAGGCCCGACGCTCACCCGCTCGTTCCAGGTCTCGACGAGCTCGTTCTCCTGGACGGGGGTGGCGGGTTTCGGGGGCGGCGGCCCGCCTGGGGGGCCTTGCTGTGCCATCGCGGTCGTGCCGAGCAGAAAGAGTGACGACAGCGCGCAGAGCAGGAAGGTGGACGCCGACGGCGTACGGGCGGTTTTCGTCATGCCTCGATGAGCTCCTCGTGGATGTGTGCGGTCAGTAGTAGCTCACTCGGCGACGAAACGGTCCCGGATACACGGCAGTTTGACCAGATGTTCACCATGGCGTTTGCGGCCGTGCGGTCCCAACGAGTGGCCGGTCCCGTGCGACCGGCGACGCGACGCGTCTCCTTCTTCCTCACTCGTCAGATTGCGCCGCTACGTGACTTACCGGCTCAGCCGTTGCAAGATCTCGCGGCGTTTTCATGACCGATTCCCACGCATCAAACATCGCCACGCGCGAGCAGCGGATGTTGCACGCGCTTGCCTTTGCATCCGAGAGCCTGCTCCTCGGGCACTGGTGCGAGCGCGCGAGCTCGGTGCTGCAGCACCTCGGCGAGGCGACGGAGATGAGTCGCGTCTACATCTTCCGCAATCGGCTCGACGCGGGGCGCGTGCTCACGACGCAGATCGCGGAGTGGACCGCGGCCGGGATCGAGCCGCAGATCGACAATCCGGAGCTCGTCGATTTCGCCCTGGCCGAGGGAGGGTACGGGCGCTGGATCGAGGTGCTGGGGCGCGGGGAGATCGTGGCCGGCAGCGTCGGCGAATTCCCACCGGACGAGCAGGAGTTCCTCGCCGCGCAGCACATCCTCGCGGTCGCGGTCGCACCGATTCAGGTGGGCGGGCGGTGGTGGGGCTTCGTCGGATTCGACGACCGCTACAAACTCGGCCGCGGCCGTGCGATCGCCGGCCAGAGCCGTGGCCTCGGGCTCGAAACGAGGTCGAGGCGATCCTCCGCGGAATCCCGGTGCCCTTCGAGACGCGGGTGACGTTCACCGGCGCTGGCGGCGTGACAGCGAAGTGCGATTTCGCCATCCCGACGCGCGAAGAGCCGCGATCGTGATCGAGGCGAAGGGCTATGAGGCGACCGGCAGCAAGCTGACAGACTTTCTCGGCGACGTGCTGAAGATCAAGCAGGCGAAGGGTTACCACATGTACCTGTTCGTGGTAACGGACGGCCGCGGGTGGTTCAACCGGCAGAGCGATCTGAAGCGGCTGATCGAACTGCATGAGAGCGGGATCGTGGAGATGATCTACACGCGCGCTCGCTTGTCGCAGCTCGCGGAGCATGTCAGGCAGATCTGGGAGACGGAGAAGTAGTCTCAGTCGCGCTCCAGTGACCTGCCCAACGCACCGGATGCTGCGCGGCTAACGAGCGGGCCAGCGCGACTGCCTCGCGCTGCCGGACGCAGCTGGCGCTCGCCTTTGTGTCCCAGGCGTCCCTCGGATCCGGCGTGTTGCACGTCAGCGGGTCGGTACGAAGGACGGTGTCCGTACGCGCCGCCAATCGCTTGCGCGTGGCAGTCACTCGGTAGCGTTCCGCGGATCACTTCTCGGTTGAAACAGGAGAGAACGCCCAGGACGTGGATGACGGTCGACCAAGCTGGCCATCAGTGGACGATCGCCGACCGCGCCGAGGGTCTTACTTCTTCGTTCCGGCACGCCGGGTAGGGAATTCCGCGCGAGCGTCACTCCTGATCCGACGGAGGGCGTATGCCGACTAAAGTGGCTTGGGCTGACGTTCCAGGGGCGGCCGCAACGGGTGTGGTGAGCGCAGCTCTGGTCACGGTCGCGTGGTGGTTAGTCGCCGCCGGTCCTTTTAGCTGGGCTAAGCGGGCGGGCAGTCAGTCAGGCCGCTGTTTCGATTGCGGCAACGTGCCACTCACCCTTCACAACACCTTCTCCGGCGTAATCGGCAGATCCCGAATCCGTTTCCCCGTCGCGTGAAACACCGCATTCGCAATCGCCGCAGGAATCCCCACCATCCCCAGTTCGCCCATGCCTTTGACGCCGAGGGGGTTGATGATGCGGTCCTCCTCCTCGACGAACAGCGTTTCGATGGCGTGGACGTCGGCGTTGACGGGGACGTGGTAGTGCTGGAGGTCGGGGTTCATGATGCGGCCGTAGCGGTGGTCGATCTCGGTGGCTTCCTGCAGGGCCATGCCGATGCCCCAGACCACGCCGCCGATTTCCTGGCTGTGGGAGGCTTTGGGATTGAGGATCTTGCCGCAGGCGGTGACTTCGATGGCGCGGGTGACGCGGACGTGGCCGAGGTCGGGATCGACTTTGACCTCGACGAACTGCGCGCCGTGGGCGAGGCTCGCGTACTTTTGACGTTCTGGCGAGGGGCGGGCCTCGTGGGTTTCGGTGATCTCGGTCAGGTCGTGGCGGCGCATGATGTCGGCGATGCTGCGCGAACGCGCGGGATCGCTCTTGTGGCGCAGATGGCCGTCGAGCATTTCGATGTCGTCGATGATGACGCCGCGGAACGGTGAGTTCGGATCGCGGTTCGCGAGCGAGAGCAGCCGCGCGGCGACGGCGAGGGCCGCTCCCTGCACGGCGGAACCGACGCTGGCGGTGGTCAGCGAGCCGCCATGCGCCGGGGAGCGGGGGAACTTGGTGTCGCCGAGCTCGAACTGCACTTTGTCCGGTGTGAGTCCGAGAAACTCCGCGGCGATCATGGTCATGACGGTGTAGGTGCCGGGGCCGATGTCGCTGGTGGCGCTGGCGACGTGTGCGGTGCCGTCGGCGCGGTAGGTGATCTTCGCGCTGGCCGGGGCCTGGAAGGCGCCCCAGACGCCCGTGGCCGTGCCCCAGCCGACGAGGAGGCGGCCGTCGCGCATGGAGCGCGGCTCGTACTTGCGTTTGCTCCAGCCGAATTTCTCCGCGCCGAGGCGATAGCACTCGCGCAGCGCCTTGCTCGACCACGGCTTACCGCTCTGGGGGTCGTACTCGGCGTAATTGATCAGCCGCAGCTCCAGTGGATCGATCTTCAGCGCGTACGCCAGCTCGTCCATCGCGCATTCGAGCGCGAACATGCCGCTCACCGCGCCGGGCGCGCGCATCCAGGTCGGCGTATTGAGGTCGGTGTTCGTGATGCGGAGCGGCGCGTAGAGATTCGGACAGGCGTAGACCTGGCGGGTGAAATTGGTCGTCCCGTCATTGAACTCTTCGAACGACGACGTATTGTGCACCGCGTCGTGAATCATCGACGTCAGCTTGCCGGATCGATCCGCGCCCAGGGCGATTTTCAGGATTGTGTATGGCTGATAACCGTGGCCGGTGTACATCTGCCGGCGCCCCCCCGACGAAGGGCGACACCACGCTCACGTTCTCCTCGGCGACATTGAAGCTCGACGCCAGATGCGCGCGCACGCCATAGACGTCCTGCGCCTTGTCGAAGATGGTCAGCTTGTCGCCCTGCCAGAAGGCGATGGCGCGTGTGGCGCCATCGGATTGTGATGGACGATCGGATAGTGAGGCGGTGGGGCGTATGAGGAGATTAAGCCGACGGTGGCGGAGATCCTCGTGCGGCTGGCCCGCGAAGCAGAGGACGCGGCGGCCGCGGAAGCTCGAGTCAAGATCCTCAATGAGTCATCGCGCGTTTTTCCGTGACTCGCCGCCGCCCGCCCGGACATCGCACATCATTCCACCTCCAGAAACCGCAGGATGTCCTCCGCCACCCGTCCCGGTATCTCCCAGTGCGGGTTGTGCCCCGCCTTGTCGTAGCGCTTGAACGCCGCGTGGGGCAGCACTGCCTGCAGGCGTTGCTGATTGGCGGCGGGGAAGGCCTGATCCTGCTCGCCCCAGAGGATCAGCGTCGGCAGGCGGATGGCGCGGACGAACGGCCGCTGATCCTCGGTCAGCAGCGTGCGGGCCACGCCTCGCCAGACGTGGGGGCGGACGTCGGACGTCTCCTTCTTCACCAGGGCGATGAACTCGGCGTCGACGGGCAGCGGATTCGACTGCCACTGTTCCACGAACTCGGTACTGATGCCGCGGTCGAACGTGGCGGTCTGTTCCCACAGCCAGGCCACCGTCTCGCTGTCGACCGTCGTGTCGGAGGAGCCGATCAGCACGAGCTTCCGCACGCGCTCGGGATGATGCGCGGCGAGATGCTGCGCGACGAAGCTGCCCAGCGAGTGTCCGACCACCGCCGCGCGCTCGATCTTCATCGCGTCCATGAACGCGATGGCGTCGTAGGCGAGGTTGGAGAGCGCGTAGCAGCAGCGCGGTGCGGACGCCGCGCCGTGGCCTCGCTGGTCGAAGGCGTAGACGCGATGCGACTTTGCAAGCTCCGGCAGGATCAGGGACCAGGAGCGGCTCGTGTCGCCGAGGCCGTGGAGCAGCAGCAGCGGCGGCGCGTCGGGCGCACCGGCGGCGACGTAGCGGACGGTGACGCCGCTCTCGAGCGCGATCGTGCGCGTCGTCGCTCCCTGGGCGGAAGCCGTCCATGAAAAGAAGAGAAGGAGAGACAGGAGAAGCGAGCGCTTGTACATGCGCACAATCTCCATCCACCGGTCGCGGCTGTGGTGAGCCGGCACTGATTTTTTTCTGAAAGCGCGGTGAATCAGGACTGACGGTCGCCGGTGACGGCGAAGAGGGGCCACGTGCCGAGCTGCCCTAACGCGGCTTGGCCGCGCGGCTCGAAGTGGAGGCCCGATCCCGCGACCAGATCGCGGACGGTGTTCGACACCAGCACCTCTCCCGCGGACGCTGCCTCGGCGAGGAGCGCGCCGATCTCCACCGCCGTTCCGCTCACGCGCTCGCCGGCGGCTTCGCATTCGCCGGTGTGCAGGCCGGCGGCGAGGCGGATGCCGAGGCGGGAGGCGGCGCCGAGGATGGCCCGGGCGCAGCGGATCGCGCGGGCGGGGCCGTCGAACGTCGCCACCAGCGCATCCGTCACGTGGGCGAACTTCCGGCCGTGGTGCCACTCGATCTCGCGCCGCACCTGCTCGTCGAGTTTCTCGAGCAGGTGCTCCTCTCCCTCGGTGCGGATGAAGAGCAGCGTCGCCAGCACGCGCGCGGCCTGCGGCGTGTCGCCGATCTCGTCGACGAAGCGCTCGACCGCGGCGAGGATCGCCTCCTGATCGCCGACGAACGGCAGGTGATCGTCGCCCGGCAGTTCGACCAGCCGCGCGCCGGGGATCCGTTCGGCGAGGTAGCGCCCTTCCTCGACGCGGAGACAGCGGTCGCCGGTGCGATGAATCACCAGCGCCGGCACGCGGATGCTCGGCAGGACGTTGCGGATGTCGACCTCCGCGTTCATGCGCGTCAGCGCCGCCGCGGCTCCGGGGCTTGCGCCCATGCGCAGATACGCCGCCCACCAGCGGCGGAACTCCGGGTCACCGCTCATGCTCGGCGCGCGCGCCTCGATGCCGAACGGACCGCCCCACTCCCGCTCCAGCGCGGCGATGAACTGGTCGCGCTCGTCGGTCGACGGCCCCCACGGATAGTCGGGCGCCCACAAGCGGCGCGCGTAGCCGCCGATGATGACCACGCCGGCGACCTGCTCCGGATACGTCGCGGCGAAGAGCGCGCAGAGCGGACCTCCTTCCGAGACGCCCATCAGCACCGCCCGGCGCGAGCGTGCGGCGCGCATCACGGCGCGGACGTCGTCCATCCGCTGCTCGAGCGAGGGGAGCTGCGACAACGGGACGGGGTCGGACAGGCCGGTACCGCGCTTGTCGAAGACGATCAGACGTGAGAAGCCGCTGAGACGCGTGAGAAAGCGGGCGAACGACGGCTCGGCCCAGAACATCTCCACGTGCGAGACCCACCCCATGACGAAGACCAGATCCACCGGTCCGTCGCCGATGGCCTGCCAGGCGATGTTCACCTCGCCACTGCGCGCGTAGTGCGTGCGCGGCGCCTGCTCCTGGCGCGGCTCCGCGGCCGCGACGACCTCGCCGACGAAGCGGTATCCGCGCCGCGGCAGCGTCTGCACGTACTCGGTGTCGTCGAACGCGGAGAGGGTCTTGCGCAGGGTGGAGATGTTCTGCGCGAGGTTGTTCTCCTCGACGTGACTGTCGGGCCAGACGCGATCGATCAGCTCGCGCTTCGACACGACGCGCCCGGCGTTTTCGACGAGGTAGCGCAGCGTTTCGAACGCTTTCACGCCGAGCGGCACCTCGGCCGCGCCGGCGGAGAGGATGCCCTGCACGGCGTCGAGCTGGAACGGCCCGAAACGGTAGGTCGTCATGACGGTGCCGCCGCAGATTATGCGGTCTCATCGTTCTTTCAGCACGATTTCAGAGACCGCTCACGACTGCGTGCATCGCGCTCCCCACATTGGCGACATGAACATCATCGACTTGGCGACCTGGCTCGCACTGGGGTGTCTTCCTCTGTTCATCGCACTCGATTTCGTCTACAAGGCGCGCCGCTTCGATACGCCGCGGTTCTGGAGGCTCCGCGCACTGGCGGTCACGATTTTCGCGGTCGCGCTCTCGTTCGTCCTACCGGGCTGGATGGCGAAGCTGCTCGGCGAGCGGACGGTCCTGAACCTCTCCTCGCTCGGGACCTGGACCGGCGCGCTGGTCGGGATTCTCGTCTATGAGCTTTGCCACTACTGGTATCACCGCACCGTGCACCGCTCCGACACGCTCTGGCGCGCGCTGCACCAGATGCATCACAGCGCGGAGAGCCTCGACGTCTGGGGCGCGTACTACCTCGCGCCACAGGACGCGGCGATGTTCATCGCCCTCGGCACTCTGGTCTTCGGCCCGCTCCTCGGACTGTCGCCGGAGGCGGCGGCCATCGGCAATCTGTTCCTGACGTTCAACGCCATCTTCCAGCACGCGAACATCCGCACGCCGCAGTGGCTCGGCTACCTCATTCAGCGCCCGGAGAGCCACGGCGACAACCACGAGCGGGGCGTGCACCGCTACAACTACAGCGACCTGCCGCTGTGGGACATCGTCTTCGGTACGTTCCGCAACCCGGCCACGTTCGACGCGAAGCTCGGCTTCTACGACGGCGCCTCGACGCGGGTGCTGGAGATGATCGTCGGCAAGGACGTGACCACACCGCGCGGTGGGGCTGCCGCGGTCGTGGAGTCGAAGGAGGAGCTGGCCCGCGTCGCATGAACGGACCGGCCCGCGATCGGCCCTTGCGGCGCGTCTTGCGACGCGGCCGCAAGGGCTCGCGGCGTTGCTCCGATCCGTCGACCGAGGCTATTCGGGTGGGATCGCAGACGGCGGTGACGGACTGCGACGTAACCGAGCTCGCGCAGTCCGGGTCTGTCA